>Ga0194118_10006001_pt1 | contig 12322 bp, 12 predicted proteins | sample TA2MahsurfametaG_2_FD_148662 | JGI IMG/M metagenome (GOLD analysis project Ga0194118, IMG submission 148662) | Freshwater microbial communities from Lake Tanganyika, Tanzania - TA2015013 Mahale N5 surface | ecosystem: Environmental > Aquatic > Freshwater > Lake | place: Tanzania: Lake...
TCGGGTGTGCGGTCATGAAGGAAGGTACCGAAGGCCGGTATGAGGTGGCCGACATGCACTATTTTGTTTCCAACGGATATTTTGGGGCGGTGAGCCTGTACGGGATTTGGCCGTACAAGGAGGGGAAGTCATTGGTTTGTCGAATTGATGCGGTGGAGACAGATCCTTATCAGCTTTCCCAGGCGACAGCCCGGATGATCGGCGAGGGGCTGTTCATGCGGGAGGTAAAGGCGGGTTGTCAGACGATTTTGGACAAAATTAAGGGGTCCTGAACCCGTCCAAATTGACTTGGAATCCGGGCTTAAATGCCTAGAAAGACGTCGTGCTCCAAAACAGCCGCATTCTTAAGTATGTGACTATCATTGCTATATGCATTGGATGGTGGGGTATTGGCCATACCCAAGAGCAGCCGATGTCGGACCCGATCGAGCCGGAGGAGTTTCAGGATCCTTTGGCACCGACGTTGAGTCCGGGTCGTGGAGCTTTGGCACCGCAAAGGGCAACGGATTCCACGGAGGATTGGGGCATCCAGATGGCGCTGGATTACGGTTATGTGGGGTCGGCCAGCCTAACCAAGGGGTTGGGCACCGTGACGGAGCAGGCGGCGGAACTTTCGGTGATCGCGGACCGGCGGATCCAAGATGACCTGGTGTTTCTTTTGGGAGGAAACTGGCAGACGTTTTCCTGGGGCTACAACGGCTCCAACATCCCGCTACCGAACAACCTGCAGGCCTTGAACATGATTTTGGGTTTCGACGTGGCCCTGGACGAAGCCAACGAGTGGAACTTGCGGATCCAAATCGATCCCGGTGTCTACGGCACCTGGCAGAGCCTGGGCTGGCACCAGGTGAACATTCCCGGGGTGGCGGCCTTTTCCAACATCGTGAATGAGGATTTCCAGTGGTTCATCGCACTGCGCGCGGACATTTTTCAGTTTTTCCCGGTGATCCCGGTGCCGGGATTCCGGTGGCAGTTTGACAAGGACTGGGTGTTGAACGGGACGGCGCCCAAGCCGGCGATCCAGTGGCGGGCGATGGAAGACCTGACCTTTTTCCTCGGCGGGGACATTCTTAACGTCAACGCGAGGTTGGCGGAGAGCGATCCTAACACACTCGGCGGCCGCAACCTGGCCGGGACGCTGGTGAACTACTTCGAGGGCCGGGCGGGAGCGGGGATTGAATACCAGATCACGCCCGAACTGGCCCTGCAGCTGGAGGGCGGGGCGGTGGTTTGGCGCAGCTACGATTTTTTTCGGATCAATGACAACGTGAGAAGCACCATGGCGCCTTATGTGCAGGGCGCCATCCGCGGCCAGTTTTAACGGCATGCGCTGGCCCGAACGGGCGGCGAACGCATTTCCGCTCTGGATCGGGCTGGCGGCCGCGCTGGCCTGGTTTCAGCCGGACTGGTTTGCGTGGTTCCGAGGGGGCTGGGTGGTGGGGGCGCTTGGGGTGGCGATGTTGGGGATGGGATTGACGCTGACGTGGGAGGATTTGTTCCGGGCGGTGCGGATGCCAGGACAGGTGGCCCTGGGTTTTATGCTCCAGTACACGGTGATGCCCTTCCTGGGTTGGATGGCAGCACGCTGGATGGAGTTGCCGCCGTCGTTGGCCGCTGGGGTGATTCTGGTGGCCTGTTGCCCCGGCGGGACGGCCTCCAACGTGGTGACTTATCTGGCGCGCGCCGATGTGCCGTTGTCTGTGCTGATGACGACCGCCTCAACGTTGGCGGCGGCGGTCATGACCCCTTGGCTAGCGGCGTGGCTGGCGGGTTGTTATGTGGAGGTGGATGGATGGGGGTTGGCTGGGTCGACGTTGCAGGTGGTGGTGCTGCCGGTTTTGGCGGGGGTAGTGCTGCGGGCCAGGGCGGGAAGGCTGGCCGGATCCCTCCTGACCTGGTCTCCCCTGGTAGCGGTATTGGCGATCGCGATGATCGTGGCGGCCATTTTGGCGCAGAACGCGACGGGTCTACGGGAGGCGGGCGGGCGGCTGGTGGGAGCGGTGATATTGCTGCACGCAGGGGGATTTGGGCTGGGGTGGGGATTGAGCCGGTTGGCGGGCCAGGGGCAAAGGGTCGCACAAACGATTTCGATCGAGGTGGGGATGCAGAATTCGGGGCTGGGGGTGGTGTTGGCCCAGCGGCACTTTCCGGATCCGCTGAGCGCTTTGCCGGCGGCGATCAGCAGCGTGGTGCATTCGCTGTTGGGTAGCCTGCTGGCGGGATGGTGGCGTTGGCGGGGCGGTTGTCAGAAATCCGGGAGGGCGTAAAATCCCCCTATGCGCTTTTTTCCCTGGCTGGCGGGCATGCTTCTCACGGGAATGGCGTGGGCGGAGGACCTGGACGGGGCGATGGCCGCGGCGATCCACGCCGAGCAAGGGGGAAGAAAAAACATCACCCTGGGAGCGATGTTTCAGGAGGAATTCCGCCAGCAGGAAGGGGTGCGGGAGTTGAAGGGAGGAGTCCTCTACAAAGTGGAGGTGAGCGGCACCGGCAAGACGCCCAAACTGAGCGACCGGGTCAAGGTGCGTTACGAGGGCCGTCATGTGGACGGGCGGGTCTTTGACAAATCGAAGGGGGATGATCCGCAGGAGTTCCGGGTGGATCGGACGGTGACGGGGTGGCAGGAGGTCTTACCCCTGATGCGGGAGGGGGACAAATGGGAGGTGGTGGTCCCTTCCCATCTCGCCTACGGGGCCAAGGGAAGTCCTTATGGAAATATCGGCCCGAACGAGACGCTGGTATTCACAATTGAGTTGGTGGATATCCTGGATCCCGGGGAAAAGAGTGCGCCGCTGGTCTCACCCTGATCAAAGAATCAACATCGCATCCCCGTAACTGTAGAAACGGTATTTTTCACGAATCGCATGCTGGTAGGCGCGAAGGGCGAACTCCGGTCCGGCGAAGGCGGCGACCAGTAGCAACAGGGTGGAGTGCGGAAGATGGAAGTTGGTCAGAAGGCCTTGGACTCTTTTGAATGGGTAAGGTGGATAAATATACGCGGATGTAGTGCCGGTATGCGGGCGGAGGTGCGGGGCGGATTCCAGGACACGGGCGGAAGTGGTGCCCACGGCGATGACCCGTCCTGCGGCGGAAATTTTTTGTTCGAGGCCAGGTCCGATTTCATACCGTTCCTCGTGCATGGGATGGTCACGGAAGTCGGCGGTTTTGACGGGGCGGAAGGTGCCCAGCCCGACATGGAGAGTCAGAAAAGCATGGTTGAGCTTGGCGAGGAGTTCCGGGGTGAAATGCAGGCCGGCCGTGGGGGCCGCCACGGATCCCGGGATTTTCGCGTAGGCAGTCTGGTAGGAGACGAAGTCTTGGGGATCAAAATCCGGTCGGCCTTGGGCCTTGCGCCTTTTCAAAATGTAAGGCGGAAGCGGGGGGCGACCGAAGGCATCGAGGTCGAATTTTTCCACCAGGGAGCGAATCACGATCTGGCCGCCAGGGATGGTTTTTTCCACACGGAGAAGCGGGGGCCCGGCTGGTGGGCCAACCAGTGGGTCAGGATAGAGATCGGTGCCGGGGGCGAGTCTTTTGGCCGGGGTACCTAGGACCGTCCACCAACCCGGGCTGGTTTCCTCCAAGAGCAGAAGTTCGGTCTTGTTTTGGGAGCAGACGATTCGGGCAGGAATGACCTTGGAGTTGTTGAGGACGAGGAGATCATCTGGTCGAAGAAGATTCTGAATATCCTTTACCTGTTTATCATCAAGTCTTTGTGTGCTTAGATCGATGGTCAAAAGTCTGGCTGATTCCCTCGGACTGGCCGGGGATAAGGCAATTTGCTCTGGAGGCAGGTGATAGGAAAGCAAGTCCGCCAAAGCCGAGGAATCGGTTCGCGTTTGACAGGCATTTCCAAGTGGGCGAGGTTTCATCCATGACAAAACTCTTCCGCAAGCTCCGTAAACTCAAGGCAAACTCCTTCACTCTGGTCGAGTTGTTGGTGGTCATCAGCATCATTGGGATACTGGCGGGCTTGGCCGTTCCTGCGATCAACGGGGGTCTCGAAAGGGCTAAAGCCCAAGCCGATGTCCAAAATATACGGCAACTTGGAATCCTCTTTACCCAAGAGGCAGATGAGAACGCGGGAATGTTTCGCCGAAACCAAGATTTAACCAACACGAATGCTGGCAGCGTGTTGGAAATCTACAAAGGAGCCATTGCTGACCGGACGGTGACCGCTCTCAAAGTTTTTGCCGGAAGCACCCCAGCGGGGGTCCGGGCGGCCACCAGCTCAAACGATTTTTCAGCCAACAACTGCGCTTACGCTTACGGGCTTGGTTTGGATCGTCTGGATGATCCGGAGCTGCCCCTTTTTGTCACCAAGGGAAATGGGGCCGCTTTCGGAACCCCGGACGTCACCATGGATAAAATCAAAAGTCCCTGGCGGGACCGGGGCATCTCCGTCTATCGACTCGGAGGAGATGCTTACTTCGTGCGGCCCAAAGGTTCCGACGGTTTGAAATTGGTCGGCGCGATCTCCAGCAACAAGCCGAACGACACTAGCGCCAAAATCAGCGACCCAAACTAGGCGGTACGTCTGCGGGCATCCTGCATTTGCAGGATCAGTTCCTCGTAACTCAGCCATCTTTGCTGTGGGTTTTTCTGGAGACATTGGTCCACGGTAAAGACCGTCTGTTCATTCGCCTCGGGGCATAGGCTGCGAATCGGCGGGGGGCGGTCCATGAGGTGGCGGCGGGCTACTTCCTCGGCCGTGTCAGCCTCAAAGGGGGCGCGACCGGCCAAGGCATGGTAAAGGGTGGCTCCGAGGGAGTAGATGTCGCTGCGGATATCTTCCTCCTCCCGGTTTAACCGTTCGGGAGAAACATAGTACGGGGTACCCCAGATTTCGTCCTGCTGGCCCAAGGCGGAGCGGGCGCCGGCGGCCAGGCCGAAATCCGCCAGCTTGGGAATATGGCCGCGGCCAAACAGGATATTTCCCGGTTTGATGTCCCGGTGAATCATCCCGGTCTCCTCGTGGGCAAATTGCAGGGCGGAGGCGATTCCGATCCCGATTTCCAACACCTCCCGCTCCGGAAGCTTGCCGGCCGCATCCATGCGCTGCTCTAAACTGGGCTGATCGAGGTGCTCCATAACCAGGTAGAGGCGGCCCTGTTGCTCGCCCAGCGTGTAGACCCGAATGATGTTGGGATGCGCCAAGGAGGCCGTGACCTCAACTTCATCCAGAAACTTCCTGGCGAAGGCAGGATCCTCACTGAGGTCGCCCTTTAAAATCTTCAGGGCCACCCGCCGATTCAGGCCCGTGTCCCGGGCCAAGAAGACGGTGCCCATGCCGCCTTGGCCCAATTCTCTCTCCAATTCGTAATTTCCAAAAAATGCCGTGGTGGCCGGCGTGGTTTCCCTCACCCACTCATTCTGTTGTCTCTTCCCGGGAAACGCGAGCCAGCGGCTTGCCTTGGGACGGGAAAGATCCTAGCCCAGAAGCATGCCTGTGTGCGTGGTGACCGGCGGAGCCGGATTCCTGGGGTCCCACCTGACCGACCGCCTTCTGAAAGAAGGCCATCAGGTCGTGGCTATCGACAACCTGATCACAGGTAACGAACGAAACTTGGACCATCTTGCCGGCCACCCGAAGTTCCGATTCCTGCGTCATGACGTCACCCAGTTTATTTCGCTGGAAGAACCCGTGGACTTTGTTTTTCACTTCGCCTCTCCCGCCAGCCCGATTGATTATCTCGAACTCCCCATTCAGACCCTAAAGGTCGGCTCTCTTGGGACGCACAACGCCCTAGGGCTAGCCAAAGCCAAAGGAGCCGGATTTCTATTGGCCTCAACCAGCGAGTGCTATGGAGACCCGATGGTGCATCCTCAGAAAGAGGATTATTGGGGCAACGTGAATCCGATTGGCCCACGCGGGGTATACGACGAGGCCAAGCGTTTTGCCGAGGCGATGACGATGGCCTACCACCGCTACCACAAGGTCGACACCAAGATTGTCCGGATCTTCAACACCTACGGGCCCCGGATGCGCCTGCGGGACGGGCGGGTAGTTCCGGCTTTCATCGGGCAGGCCTTGAAGGGAGAGCCCCTGACGGTTTTCGGGGATGGAAAACAGACGCGGAGCTTTTGTTATGTGAGCGACCTGATTGACGGAATCTATCGGCTGTCCCGGTCCGACTTTCATGAGCCGGTGAACATTGGCAATCCGCTGGAGCTCACCATCCAGGAATTTGCGGAGCGCATCCGGCGTCTTACCGGGACGAAAAGTGAGATCATCCGAAAGCCTCTTCCGGTTGACGACCCCAAGCAGCGGCAACCCGACATCTCCCGGGCTAAAAAACTTCTTGGTTGGGAGCCCAAAGTCGCCCTGGAGGATGGCCTGCGTGAGACGATCCGGTGGTTCCAGGCCAATCTGGATTCACCCGTGCGCAAATGAATCCGTGGCGTTGTCTCGCCGCCGGGGTGGTCGGGACGCTGTTGATTGCGGGACTCTTGGCCGAGGAGAAAAAATCCCCGACGGCCGCCAAGGAGGAGGCGGGGAGGTATCGTAGCGCCCTGCTTTTTGCCAACGTCATCGAATTGATCCGGGACGGGTACCTGGATCCAGAAAAAACGGATTACGACAAGATGACCTACTCCGCTTTGCGGGGGCTGCTGTCCTCCCTAGATCCCCACAGTCAGTTCCTGGATCCGGAAAACTACACGATGATCCGAACGGAGACGGAAGGGCAGTTCGGCGGTTTGGGGATTTCTGTCGGGATGGTGGACAACCAGCTAACCGTGAACGTCCCGATCCAGGGGGGGCCGGCGTTCCGAGCTGGGCTGATGCCGGGAGACAGGATTCTCAAGATTGATGGGCAGGGGACCCAAAAACTCACCTTGGCCGAAGCCATCCGGAAGTTGCGGGGACGGCCCGGAGCCCCGGTGGCTCTCACCCTTTATCGTCCTTCCGAATCGCGTTCGCTCGAAATTCCCTTGGTGCGGGAAATGATCCAGATTCCGACCCTGGCCGAGGTCGGACTTTTGCCGGCCGCGCAGACGGGGGGAGAAAAAATTGGATATTTGCGGATCACCCAGTTTGGCGAAAAGACCGCGGGCGAGTTCGACCAGGCTTTGGATCGTCTGGAGCGGGAAGGTGCCACCGGGCTGGTCATGGATCTGCGGGACAACCCCGGGGGTTTGGTGGATGGGGCGGTGGAGGTTGTCAGTCGTTTTGTTTCACCCCAGACCTTGGTGGTGGCCACAGAGGGACGCCAGGTGTCGGTGGGCCGCATCGAATACCTTGCGAAACCGGCCATGCGAAAGGTTCGTTGGCCTACAGTGGTGCTGGTCAACGGCAACACCGCCAGCGCCGCGGAAATCGTGGCGGGGGCGCTGCAGGATCTGGGACGGGCGGTGGTGGTGGGGGAATTGACGTTTGGCAAGGGTTCGGTCCAGACGGTGCAACCCGTGGATGTGGCGGTGGCCCCGTCCGTGGCGGTACGACTCACCACCGCCCATTACACCACGCCGTCGCGCCGGAAAATCCACGGGGTGGGCATCGAGCCGGACATCACTGCCCGGATGACTTTGGCGGAAGAAAAGGCTCTTTACGAAAGCCGCAGCCCTGGCCTTCGCAAGGCGGGGCAGGCGAAGGCCACAGTGGTGGACGAGCCTTTGGAGCGGGCGGTGGATGTGTTGCGGGGGTGGAAAGTGGTGGCCCGGCGCACGGCGGCCCGCTGACCGTGCGGGCCCTTGGGATCGAGACTTCCTGCGACGAGACGGCCGCCGCCCTGGTGGAGGCCGATGCAGCCGGGATTCGCTTGGTGAGCCAAAAGCTGGCCACCCGTCCCGAGGAAAGCGCGGCCCTGGGCGGGATCGTGCCGGAACTGACCGTGCGCCAGCATCTCGAGCTTTTGCCGGGGATCACCCGGGCGGTGCTGGGCCGGGACGAATCCCCGGAGGCAATGGGCGCCACGGCCGGACCCGGCTTGGCACCCGCCTTGCTTGTGGGTTTGGCTTTCGGAAAATCGTTGGCCTGGGCTCAACGAGCCTCCTTTCATGCGATCAATCATCTGGAAGGCCACATCTTCAGCCCGTTTGTCTCCCGTGGGAAATGGCCGGAGTTTCCGCACCTCGCCCTGATCGCCAGCGGAGGACACACCCTGCTGGTGGACGTGCCCTCCGCCTCCCAACGGCGGATGGTGGGCGGGACCCGCGACGATGCCGCTGGGGAGGCTTTCGACAAACTGGCAAGAATGGTGGGCATGGGATATCCGGGAGGCCCGGAGATCGAGCGGGAGGCAGCGCGGGGCGAGGTCGGCAAGATCCGGCTGCCGCGGCCGATGAAAGGGTCGGAGGAAGGAGACTTTAGTTTCAGCGGACTGAAAAACGCGGCGCGACTCCTGCTTGAAAAAAATCCGGAGATCGCCCAACCGGGAACCGCACGGGCCCATTTCTGCGCGGAGGTTCAGGCGGCGATCGCGGAATGCCTGGCGGATCGTTGCCGGCTGGGACTCCGCCGGACTGGCCATAAACTTCTGACAGTGAGCGGCGGGGTCAGTGGCAACCGTACGGTGGCGCGGGCTTTGGAGGAAGCGGCCCGGGCCGAGGGAGCGAGCCTCTTGGCGCCGTCGGCAGGATGGAACACGGACAATGCGGCGATGATTGCGGCGGTGACGGCCCGCAGGCACTTGGACGGAGCAACTTCGGACTGGGAGAGCGATGCGGATCCGTGCTGGTCAGTGGAATCAGACTAGAACCGAGCGTAGCCAGTCGGGAATTTCCAAGGTTGTGGCACCGGCTGGCAATTTTGCCACCGGCAATTTTGAGCACTCCTCCAGAATTCCCGGGTTGGTGCGGGTCGCTTCATCCTCCCCGGAGGAGTGGAAATTCATGATGATGCCGGGAGTCTGCAAGCCGGATTGGCGGATGGAATCCACGGTCAGAAGGGAGTGATTGAGGGTGCCCAGCGTGGCCCGGCAGACGACCAACACCGGAAGGCCGAGCTCCTGAGCCCACTCCCGGACGGTGTGGGTGGAGTCCATCGGCACTCTCCAACCCCCGACTCCCTCGACCAAGAAAGGACCCGGATGAGAGCCGGAAATTTCCCGCCAGTGGGAGCGTAACTGGTTCCAAGGAAAAGGACGGTTTTCCAACATGCCCGCGGCATAGGGGGCCAGGGGGGTGGAGAAATGGATTGGATTGATTTTTGGAATGGGGAAGGCACCGCCCATGGCTTCAGCGAGGGCCACGGCATCGGAACGGTCGCCGCTCGCCACCGGCTTGAGGGCGACGGCCGGGATGCCTTGGGCTCGCAACAGGCGGGTGAGCAGGGCGGTGAAGTAGGTCTTTCCCACCCCGGTGTCGGTTCCAGTGACGAAGATTCCCTTCATGCCGGAATTTCCTTCGCCAAGGCCTTGCCGAGAGCCTCCACCATCTGTTGCAGTTCGTTGGCTGTGGTGGAGTAGGGGGGCATGAGGATCAGGACGTCCCCAATGGGGCGGGTGAGAAGTCCGAATTCCCGCGCCGCCTGACAAATCCGGGCACCCCGCCGCTCCGGGGCCGGAAAGGGGCGGCGGGTGGCTCGGTCGGCCACGATTTCGACCGCGAGGATGGTTCCTTCCTGCCGAACATCCCCGACGTGGGGGTGTTTCCAAAAATCCTGGGAAAGCTTGCGAAGGTTCTGTGCAAGGGCGGCGCGGCGGTTTTGTTCCGCGGGATCCTGCAGCAGGGCGAGGCTGGCCCGGGCCACGGCACAACCGAGGGCGTTGGCGGTGTAACTGTGGCCGTGGAAGAAGGTGTTTTCAGGAGGACCGTCAAACGCCCGGAAGATCTCCTCGGTCACTAGGGTGGCGGCGAGTGGCAGGTAGCCCCCGGAGAGGCCCTTGGCCACGGCGACCACATCCGGCGCAACCCCCTCGGCGTGGAAGGACATGGCCGGACCAGTGCGGCCAAACGCCGTGAGGACCTCATCAAGGAGAACCTTGGCACCAACTTTGCGAGCAGCCGTGCAGGTCCGCTGCGCATACCCCTCCGGATGCATGACCATTCCCGCGGCGCCCTGCACCCGAGGCTCGAGAACCCAGGCGGCCAGGTTCTCTCCGGTTTTGGTGATTTCCTCCTCGGCCTGGGTGACGCACTCGAAGTTGCACTGCCGATATGAACGGGCGTCTGCTTTTTCCGGTTTCGCCCGGTTAAAATGGCAGCGGTAACAAAAAGGGGTCATCACCCGACGAGCCGGGAAGAGCAGGGGCTGGTAGTGGCGGTGAAAGTGGTTGCTGGGGCCCAGGCTCATGGCACCGACGGTGTCACCGTGGTAGGCACCTTGAGGGGAGATAAACTGGGTGCGTTGAGGTTGCCCGGTTTGCGCAAAGGACTGCACGATCATCTTCAACCCGGCTTCCATGGCAGTGGAGCCATCATCGGAGAAGAAGACGCGATTCAGATCCGATTTTGCTCCGGATTGGGCGTAGGCGATCAGCTCCTTCGCCAGCCGGGCGGCGGGTTCATGAGTCAGGCCGAGGAAGGAAGAGTGGGCGATTTTTCCGAGCTGGGACCGAACGGCCTCGTCAAGCCGTGGGTGGCGGTGGCCATGGAGGTTGGTCCAGATGGAGGAGTTTCCGTCGAGGTAACGATTTCCGTCCGCATCGACCAACCAGGTGCCTTCCCCTGCAACAATGCTGATGGGGTGAAACGATTCGTCCATCCATACCGAGTTTGGAGTAAAGGGATGCCAAAGGTGTTTCCGGTCGAGCCGGATAGTCTCCTCGGCGCTCACGCGTCCCGAAGCTTGGCCAAGGCCTCGGTCAGGCGCTTGATTTCCGGCGCCGAGTGCCGAGCAGAGAGACTGATACGGAGGCGGGCGGTGTTCTCCGGTACCGTGGGCGGCCGGATAGCGGCCACTTCCATCCCAGCGGCTCGCAGGGAATCCCGGGCTTGGAGAGTTCGAGCATTGGATCCAAAAATCTGCGTCTGGATCGGGCCTTTTTTTGGATCTGCCTGTCCTGCTGAAAACAAACGGATGTTCGCCTGCAGTTTTTCGCGGAGGTTGGAGCCTTCCGTAGATCGGACAATCTCCAAAGCCTGACCGGCGGCCGCCATGGCGGCGGGGGCCGGCGCGGTCCCAAAGAGAAAGGTCCGGGCTTCGTTCAGAAAATGATCAACGACCAAGGAACGAGCGGCCACGAATCCACCCGAGGATCCCAAGGCCTTTCCCAATGTTCCCATCTGCACGTCGACTTCCTCTGCCAATCCTAGTTCTGCGGCCCATCCAGCCCCCTTGGGACCGATTGACCCGGTGGCGTGGGCCTCGTCGAGCAGCAGCCAGGCGCCGAACCGGTTTTTGAGGGCCACCAGGCTTTGGAGATCCGCGAAGTCCCCGTCCATGGAGTGGAGGGATTCGGCGATGATCAAAATCCTTCCTTCCGGATTCAGTTTTTTGGATGAGGTCAGGCTCGCCGTGAGGCTTGCAGCGTCGTTGCGGGTGAAGAGGCGGAGACGAGCGGCGGAAAGCCGGGCTCCGTCAAAAAGGCAGGCGTGGGCGTTTCGTTCTAACAGGATTGTATCCTTGTTGGTGACCAGGGAAGGGATGACGCCGAGGGGGGTTTGATACCCTGAGGCAAAGACGAGGGCGGCTTCCGTTCTCTTCCATGCCGCGAGATTTTTTTCCAAGCGGGCGTGTTCCGGGCAAGGGCCGGCAAGGTGTCGGGCGGCGCGGGCGCTGGTTCCTGAGTCCCGGATGGCCCGGATCGCGGCCTCAGCCACCCGGGGGTCGCGGGCGAAACCGAGATAGTCGTTATCGGCGAAAGAAAGCGGGGCGACGTCCTTGGGTAAGGCCCTTTGGGTGCCTTGGCGAGACCTGGCCTCACCCGCTTGCTCCACCGAACTCATCCAAGCGATTGCCATTGGGGAAACGATGTCGTCTGGCTAGGCACGAAACGAGAGGAAACCCGCCTTTTACTTCATTTCAGTATATATTTCATATCATTAATTAATGTTACAATTGTAACACTAATATGTATTCGTGGTTTGAGGGGTTGTTACGAGGAATTAGATTTTTTCGGGGCGGTGGAGACGGCCGGCGACGCTGATGACCTCGGCTGGGTCGGTGGATGTGAGGATGGTGGGGATGGGGTCAGTGGGGACTGGGGCAAGGTGGGTTGGGGTGGTGGGGGGGTGGGGAGTTGGGGTGGGGGGGAGGCGCCAGGCGACCCAGTCGGCCTGGGCGCCGGGGGTGAGGGAGCCGAGGCGATCGGCTTGGCCGAGCGCCGAGGCGGGGAGGGTGGTGAGCATGGACCAGATCTCCGACCAGGAAACCTCGGGATGGGCTTGGTGAAAGGCCCGGGCTTCGACTCGCAAGTCCAAGGACCGGTTGTCGGAGCTG
>Ga0194118_10006011_pt1 | contig 12307 bp, 13 predicted proteins | sample TA2MahsurfametaG_2_FD_148662 | JGI IMG/M metagenome (GOLD analysis project Ga0194118, IMG submission 148662) | Freshwater microbial communities from Lake Tanganyika, Tanzania - TA2015013 Mahale N5 surface | ecosystem: Environmental > Aquatic > Freshwater > Lake | place: Tanzania: Lake...
ATCCAAAAGGGTTTCCAATTGCAACTACCCAATCCCCAACTCTTGCCTTATCAGAATCTCCAAAGGATACTGCCTTTAAAATATCTTTTGTTGTAATTTTAATTACAGCAATATCGCTTGTAGGATCGGTTCCTAAGACTTTTGCTTCGTATTCTTTGCCATTTGTTAACTTTACAAAAATTCCCTCAGCACTTTGTATGACATGATTATTGGTAATTATAATTCCCGCTTTATCAATTATAAAACCAGAACCTAATGCCTGTGATTTTCTTTTTTGTGGACTACCACCTCTATCAAAATCTTTAAATAATTCTTCAAAGGGATGTCCTGGGGGAAATTGAAATGGAAATGGATTTTGACTTCTTGTCTCCACAACTCTGGTTGCTGAAATATTAACAACAGAAGGCGTTAACTTTTCAACTAGATCAGCAAATGAATCTGGTACTTCTTTTGAATTTAAATTTGATATTAATAAAATACTAAAAAATATAATTAATAATAAATTTTTGAATTTTTTCATTGAAATTTTTTTATATAAGCTACTATTATAAATCCTATAATCGCAAAAATAAGTCCTCCAACTCTTAATTTTTGCTCAGGCAAATCTTTCACCGAATTTAACATTTTTTTCATACCTCCTGGAAAAATTGTATAAAGAAGTCCCTCTATAAACAGCAATAAGCCAACTGCTGTAAAGATCTCGATCATCTTATTTTTTTAATACTTTGCTTAATCCTGACTCTCCAAAATATCTAAAAAATTCACTATCAGGTGAAAGTATTAACGATGTTCCGCTACTACTTACTAAAGATTTTTCATAAGATTGCATCGCCCTGTAAAAACTAAAAAATTCTGGATCTTTACCAAAAGCATCTGCGAATATTTTATTTCTCTGACCATCTCCTTCACCCCTTAAAATCTGAGATTTTTTTCTAGCTTCAGCTAAAATTACAGCAACATCTTTGTCTGCTCTTGCCTTAATTTCCTGCGCAAGTTCTGCACCTTCTGCTCTAAATTCTTTTGCCTCCCTTGATCGCTCAGTCTGCATCCTTTTAAATATAGCTTCACTGTTAGCAACTGGAAGGTCAGCTCTTTTAATTCTCACATCTATTACTTTCATACCAAAATCATCAGCTTCATCCGCAACTAGTTGAGTAATTTGTGACATTATTCTGTTCCTGTTAATTGACAGTAAGCTTTCTAATGGATCTTTACCAACTACACCTCTAATTCTTGCATTTATGATTGTTCCAAGTCTAGAGTTGGCAACTCTTTCGTTTCCAACAGATATGGCAAACTTTAACGGATCAGTTATTATATATTTTGCAAAGGCATCAATTATTACTCTCTTTTGATCCGATGCTATGATTTCTTCTGGTGGTGCATCAATCTCGAGAACTCTTTTATCTATAAGCTGAACATTTTGAATAAAAGGTATTTTATAGTATAAACCGGCATCTTTATAAATTTTCTTAGGTGAGCCAAACTGAAGAACTATTGCTTGATGAGTTTCTTTTACAATAAAAAAAGTTGAATAAAGGGCAAATCCAACGATTAATATTGTAGGAATTAAAATTTTTATAAATTTATCATTCATTAATTCTTAACCTCTTGCATCTTCTTAAGTTCAGGAAGTGGTAGATACGGAACAACGCCTGAGCCAGACTGTTTATCAATTATAATTTTATTAACATTTGCCAAAACTTTTTCCATTGTTTCAAGATACATTCTTTCTTGTGTTACCGTTTTAGCTTTTGCATACTCATTATATATAGCAATAAATCTACTTGCTTCTCCTTCAGCTTGCGCAACTACTTCTTTTTTATATGCTTCAGCTTGTTGAATTATTTGCGCAGCTTCTCCTCTTGCCCTAGGTATAACGTCATTTGCATAGGCCTGGGCTTCATTCTGTGATCTTTCTTTATCTGCTTTTGCTGCTTGCACATCTCTAAAAGAATCAATAACTTGCGTTGGTGGGTCTGATCTTTGAGTTTGTACTTGAGTAATCTCTATTCCAGCACCATAAAGATCTAAAATTTGCTGCATTATCTTCTGGGTTTCTTGTTCAATTTGAACTCTTGCAGCCGTTAAAATTAATTGAATTTTTCTTCTTGCAATAATTTCTCGCATCGTAGTCTCGGCTACGGCTTTAACTGTTTCATCTGGATCTTTAATGTTAAATAAATACTTGGATGCGTCTTTGATAACCCAAAACACTGAAAAATTTACATCAACAATATTTTCATCTCCAGTTAGCATTGCACTTTCCTCTCTTATCTCGTTTACTGCTCCTTGTCTTAAACCATCTCTTGTAGATCTAAATCCTACATCTGTTCGATTTACTCTTGTAACCTTTGGTGTCTCAATAGTTTCTATTGGATATGGAAGTCTATAGTTTAATCCTGGCTGAGTTGTATTAACGTATTTTCCAAATCTAAGAACAACTCCTTGTTCGTCTGGTCCAACCCTATAAAACCCGCTTAGTACCCAAACCACAATTGCACCGATTATAAAAAGAGCAATCGGCTTTTTTGCATCGGGTGTTTTTGATGAACCTCCAAATATATTTTTAAGTCCATCTTGAAACTTTTTAGCTAAATCTTCCATATCTACTGAAGAATTTTCAGGCCCAGGCTGTTTATTGTTTTTTGAAGGCGAACCCCAAGGAGATTCTTTCTTTAAAATATCTTTATTATTAGTCTCAATTAATGGCATATTATTTTTAAAATTTGACATATTAATACAGTTATAAATGGTTATTTAAAAGTAAATAACAATAGAAGATATGAGTGAAAAAGACGCAAATTTAAGTAAAAAATTTATGGATGAAATTACTCCAAAAATATCATTTAAAAAAATTAAAATTAAAGGTGTAAAAAAGATTATTGCCATCTCTAGTGGAAAAGGTGGTGTTGGAAAATCAACAGTTGCTGTAAATCTTGCAATAGCTTTTAGAAACTTAAAATATAATGTAGGCATATTAGATGCTGATGTTTATGGACCATCTATTCCAAAATTAATGGGGATCTCAGAAAAACCAAAAAGCGAAGATGGTATAAATTTAATTCCAATAAAAAAATTTGATATTCAATGCATGTCGATAGGATTCATGGTTTCAGAGGAAACTCCTATGATATGGAGAGGCCCAATGGTTGCTAGCACTATAAAAACTTTTGTTAATAAAGTCTTGTGGAATAACATTGACTTCTTAATAATTGATATGCCTCCAGGAACTGGAGATGCTCTATTAACTTTTTCTCAAGAAGTAGACATAGATGGGGCGGTTATAGTCACCACTCCTCAAAATATTGCAGTTATTGATGTAAAAAGAGGAATTGAAATGTTTAAAAGAACAAATGTTAAAATACTTGGAATCATTGAAAATATGAAAAGTTTTAAATCAGCAGATGGTGTCGAACATTTTATTTTTGGAAAAGATGGAGCTAAAAATATTGCAGAAAAATATAACATAGAAATACTAGGGCACATACCTATAGATATTGAGATCAGCAAAGGTTGCGATAACGGTGAACCTTTTTTACTAAATAATGAAAGTAATAACTTAAATTATAATTTAATTAATAATATTGCTAAAAAAATTTTAAAAATAAACATATAAGATATTATTTATCGTAATTAAAAATTTTTTGAAATGATTAAAATTTCTGTTGTAGGTTTAGGCCAAATGGGAAAGAACCACTTAAATAATTTATTAAATATTAAAAATATCAATTTAATAAATATCTACGACAAAATAAAAAAAAAAGAATTAGAGAAAAAATATAATACCAAATTTGCAGATAATATAAAAAATGTTATTAATAGTTCAGATGCTATAATAATAGCATCACCTACACAAACTCATTTTAAATACTTTCTTAGTTGTAGCAAAAGAATAAAAAATATTTTTATAGAAAAACCTCTTGTCATCAAAACATCAGAGTTTAAAAAAATATTAAAAATTGTAAAAAAAAAAAAAATTAATCTTAAAGTTGGTTATATAGAAAGATATAATCCAACAATTCAAGTCGTAAAAAAGATTTTAAAAAAAGATAAAATTTTAAATTTAGATTTTATAAGAACTAATAATAGGCAAAATGTTATTAATGATACTGATATTATATTTGATGTGATGACACATGATATTGATTTGGCACTATATCTAAGTGGAAATGTAAAAAAAATTTCCTCAAAAGGTTTAAAAAAAAGAAATAAAATTATATTTGCTACAAGCACTTTAGAACATGATAATAAATGTATTACTCGAATTCTAAGTAATTCTGAATGTGCTAAAAAGATCAGAATATTAAATATAACTACAGAAAAAAAATATATATCAGCAAATCTTCTGACAAGAGAAATTGTAGTTACAAACAAAAAATATAATAAAAAACAAAGTAATAATTTAGAAAAGAAAATTAATGCACCAAATAAAAATGCATTACTTGAAGAATTAAAAGATTTTGTTGAATCGTGTAAAAAAAAACCTAATAATAATTTATTAAATGCTTTCTACAGAAATACTTTGATATGCGAAGAGATAAAAAGACAAATTCTATTAAATTAAATGATAAATATTTTTAATCTTAATAATTCTGCAAAAAACTTAAAAAATATTGTCAATAAAATAAATTTTGATGAAACTGCATGGGTCAACGGTGGTGAAATTAAAAATTTAGAAAAACAAACTAGGAAAATTTTAAAAACTAAAAAAGAAGTCTGTACATGTAATAGTGGATCAGATGCTTTATTATTAACTTTACAGCACTTAAAAAGGGAAGATAAAGATATTATAATAACAACTCCTATTTCATATATTGCAAGTTCTTCAATAGCAAAATTTCTAGGTTATGAAATAATTTATATAGATGTAGATATAAATAATTATTTATTAGATCTTGATAAATTAGATAACTTTTTAAAAAATATTAATAAAAAAATTAAATCTAGAATAGCTGGCGTTATTTTTGTTGAGCTATTTGGAAATACAGGGGATTTAAAAAGATTATCCAAAATTTGTAATAAATATAAAATATGGTCTCTGGGAGATTGTGCACAAAGTCTTGGAACAGAATATAATAATAAAAGTTCTTTAGATTATTATGACTTTGCAATATCTAGTTTTTACCCAACTAAAATCATTTCTGCCTACGGTGATGGAGGAATAATATTTTTACCACAAAAATTTAAAAATAAATTTGAAATGTTAAAAAATAATGGACACAATCTAACAGATAAGACTAAATGTGAACTTCTGGGAATCAATTCAAGACTTGATACAATTCAAGCATACATATTAAATCATAAAATTAAAAATTTTAAAAATTATTTAATTGATAACAGAAAAAATTTTAAAATTTATAATAAAAATTTAAAAAATTTTTTAAATCTTCCAGAATTAAATAAAAAATCATCTACTAATGGATATTTATATTCATTTAGGATTGATAAAAAACTTGTTAAAAATTTTCTAAATTTTATGAAAATAAATAGAATTGAGGCTAGACAATTTTATGCAAGATCATTACCAGAAAATAAAGTGTTAAAACCAATAATTAAAACTGATCTAAGAAATGCCAAAAAATGTTCAGCGGAAATTATTAGCATTCCTTCAAGAGCATCTCTAAAGAATTACGAAAGAAATAAAATTTTAGATACAATTAAAAATTTTTTTAATAATTCAAATAAAATTAATTAACTATTAAATCTTTTTTATCTAATTTTTCCATTAATTCATTCCATTCTCTCTTACTCAAACCCGACTCCTCTTGCCCAATTTTTTTTCCTGAGATCATGGATTTGATAACTTTTAATCCTTTTGATGAAATTTCTGCAGCACCCACTCTATAATCCATAAATGCCTTATAGGTAATTGGAACCCATCTCTTAACTGTATCTAACATCTTTTCAGCATACACTCTAATTTCATATTGAGCATGATCATCTGCTCTTAAAAATAGAAAATTAAGTAAATTTAATAAATCTGTTTTCCAATACCACTGTGTATAAGTGTTTAGGGTTAAATTCATTCTTGCAAGTTCACGAGCAAGTCCTATTTTATTTTCATCTATCTTAGTTCCATCAAATCTTTCATTAAGAAGTTTTTCATAATTATCATAGGTTCGAGTTGCATCGTCTTTTAAAATATTAAGAACTTCCTCTGCTTGTTTGCCTTGAAGAACATCACCTCGTCCCTGTCGGTTGCTTTTAGATTGTGATGCTAATTGATCCTTAGTGGGTAAATAAAACTCTTTATCCAATATAGAGTATCGTGCTGAATACTCGTTTACATTAGCTGTTCTGTGTCTAATCCACTGTCTAGCTATGAAAATTGGAAGTTTAACGTGATACTTAATTTCACACATCTCAAATGGAGTGCTATGACGATATCGCATTAAATACCTAATCAGTCCATCGTCCGTTGAAACTTTTTTTGTCCCTTTTCCGTAAGAAACTCTTGCTGATTGAACAATCGAACTATCATCCCCCATATAATCTATGACTCTTATAAATCCATGATCCAAAACTGGAATTGCTTCATAAAGAACTTTTTCAAGCTCAGGCGAAGTTACTCTTTTAGTAGTATTGCTCTGTGATTGTTGCTCTTGAATTTCTTTTTTTTGTTCAGAAGTTAGTTCCATTATCTTAGAAATAAAGAGATTTTAAATATATCTTTAATTTAACGCACCAAAGTCTTATATTATTATAGTTGGTTTTCCAACTATGACGATAAACGAGATTCGTAATAAACATTGAGGACCAGGGGGCGGTACCCTGCACCTCCACCAATTTCAACTTATGGGGGTGAAATAGAATCGACTAATGTCTAAAGGCTTTTCTTTCGTCCGGTATAGTACCACCGTAAAGGACTAAAATATAAACGCAAATGAACAATTTGCTCTCGCTGCCTAATTAATTTATTAATTAGATAAGCACGGTCTGGGGCACCGGGTAACAGAACGCCCCATAAATACGATTATCAAAATATTTTAAATAAAAAAAATATAAAACTACCAGATTATTATTATAAGAAATAGAAAAATAATTTTAAAAATTTTTACAAATATAAAATTAATTTTTGAATAAAAAAAAGTGCGCATCCTTAATCAAAAAAAAAAAAAAAAAGTTGTTGTATTTTGTTACAATGTAGAAAAGCATATTCATAGTCTATTAAATAAAATAAAAAAGAATCAATTTTCTCAATTTAATTTTTTATTTATAGAAGATAATTCTAAAGACAGAACTGAAGATATCTTAAAAATATATAAAAATGTAAAAAATTTTGAAATTAAATTTAATAAAAAAAATTGTGGATTTGGTTTAAATTATAAATATGCAATTCAATATGCGATTAAATATAAATATGAAAAATTAATATTTCTACATGGCGATAATCAGTACCCAGCCTCAAAAATTATTAATATTAATAATGACCTTGATTATGCAGATCTATGTTATGGGTCTAGAAAATTATTATTTAATAGTATGAAACAAAACATGCCTTTTCTTAGATTTATTTCTAATATCTTATTAACAAAATTTATTAATCTTTTTTTAAGAAATAATACTTCTGAATATTTTAGTGGATTGAGAGGCATGAAAGTAGAGAAGTTAAAAAAAATTAACCTGAAAAAATTAGCCAACAATTGGATAATTGAACAAGAAATACATTTTATTTTTATAAAAAATAATTATAAATTTAGAGAAATCCCTATTACAACGACTTATGATAAAGACCACAAATCTTTGATACCACCAATAAAATATGTATCGTTGGTAATTTTGTTTACTTTATATTATTCTTTCTTAAAATTTAAAAATTGGCTTTTGCATAAATTTTAAACATCTCCAAACCTTTTCTTAAACTTATAGTTGGTTTATATTTAAATTCTTTTTTTAATAAAGAAATATCAGGACACCTTCTTAAAGGCTCATTGGAGGGATACGATTTTGGATAAGAAATATTAAAAATCTTAATATTTTTTTTGTTTATAATTTTTTTCACAATTCTTGCTAATTCGATAGCACTAATTTCTGGATGATCATTTCCAATATTATAAACAAACTTTTTTCCAAAAAAACATACATTAATGATCTGAGGAACCGCATCAATAATATGACAATAAGTCCGAGTTTGTTTACCTTTCCCAAATGGAAAAATTTTATTTTTATTTAAAGCAGTTAAGAAAAATTGAGGAATAACTCGTTTGTCATTTTTTTTCATACCATTTCCATAAAAATTGAATGGCCTGATAATTTTGCAATCAAGATTAAATAAATTTTTATATATATAGGCGTAAGTTTCCCCTGCTCTTTTACTTTCATCGTAACAAGATCTGTCTGATATACTTGAAACTCTTCCCTCATAAATTTCTTTTGTCGGGATATTATTTTTATCTGGATTGCCATAGATTTCACTAGAGCTAAAATAAATAAACTTAGAATTATTCTTTTTTGCTAATTCTAAAAATATCTTACTTAATTCTGAATTTAAAAAAAAGGTTTCTATTGGTTTAAGTTTGTAAAATGTTGGGCTTGGAATTCCAGCTAGATGAATTATTAAATCAAGCTTAGATTTATGACTAAATTTTTTTATTTTAAATAAATCTTTTTTGATAAAAAAAAATTTTTTCTTCGAAGACTCAGTTAAAATTTTGGGTTTAAATATATCAATTCCATATATATTAAATTTGTTTTTAAATTTTTTATTTAATAATGTATTTAAAATATGTACACCAATAAATCCCGAGCATCCTGTTATTAAGATATTTTTAATAGCGGTAGCCTTGATTTCGACTTGTCTCAAAATTAGATTGATAGTTGATTGATCCATTATTTATAAATTTTTAAACTAGGTAATAACAGTACAAATTTCGTTTTTTTTGACAAACCTCTTTTTTTCCATTTATTTTTAATTTCATGAAATAAATGCCAAGCAAAAATAACAATTATGTCTGGTTTTATTTTTTTAATAATATCACTGTTAGCAATTTTTATTGAAGTTCCTGATATATATTTATTAATTTTTAATGATGTGGGTTGTTCAGCTATAAGTTTTAGTCTATCTTTTAATGGATTAAAATAATTTAATATGACAGATGCTCTTGCTGGATATGCTTTACCAATAATCAATTTGTTCTTGTTATAATTCAAATAACTGAATAGTTTCTGCTTAACTTTTTCAATTTTATTAGAAAAATTTAAATAAGTTTTTATATTATCAAGACCTTCTCTCTTTTCATTATTTAATATTTTACTGATATTTGTTGAAGTTCTTATAATATTTTTTTTGCTGACAAAATGAGCTTGGATATTTCCATTGTATCTATCAGTTACAAAAGCATTTATAGGTTTAAACTTATAAATATTTAAAAGTCTAATCAAACTTTTTAAGGAATAAGTTCTTAAATGTTCATGATAAAAACTGTCGAACTGTAACTTTTTAATAATATCTAATAAATAGTGATTTTCTATTACAAAAACACCTATCTTATTATCTATTAATGTTTTAACTCCTTTTATAAATTCTCCTAGCTGGCCTGTATGCGCAAAAACGTTTGTGGTTGTAATTAATTTTGCATTTCCAAATTTTTTCTTAATTATTCTAGCAGATTTAACATTAAAAAAATCATTGATGACCGTAATTCCATTTTTTATAGCAAATTTATAAATATTAGTTGGTTCGACTCCTACAACATTTTTAAAGCCAAGACTTTTAAATGCATTTAATAAAGTTCCATCATTACATCCAAGATCAACGATCAGATCATTTTTTTTTAAAGAATATAATGAAATTAATTTAAGAGCCATGTTGCGTAAATTATTCACTACCGTAGTAGATATGCCTGGACGATAATGATAATCTTTACTGTATAATTTTTTATCACTAACTATAAAATTATTTTGCAGCAATCTACATTTCTTACAAAAAAAAACCTTTATTGGATAATTAACAGAGGGTGTATTTGGTTGGTCTTTTAAATCATCTGCTAGAGGCTGATAACCCAAATCCATAATTTGATTAATTTTTGTTGTATAACAAATTTGGCAAAAGTTTATAAAGCCCTCTTTGAAATTATGACTTTTATTGATCATGTTTTGTCGCTAATAATTTGTATAGTTTCAAAAGTTTTATAAATTAATTTATTCCTTTTATATATATTGTCTTTAGAAAAATATTTATTAATATTTTTATAAAAAAAAGATAAAACATTAGCTCTTTCATCTAAATTTTTATTAAAAAAACTTCTTACAAAAATTTCTTTATTATTAAGCTTTATTTTAAAATCTCTTATCCAATTTTTAGTACTATTAATCAAGGTATACTTTTTTTTATCACTCAAAAATGAGTCCAGTTGATGAATATTCTGCTCAGAATTATTACTTATTACTAAAGTGCAAATTTTTTGTTTAAGCATAAAATTGAGCTCAAGATAGATAATTAAATTTTTAATATATTTTTTATTTTTTATACCAACAAATTTAATATTGGGGAAAATACTATAAATATTAAATATAGCATGAGGCAAATAATTAAAAATTAAACCTCCGCCATCACTCTTTCTTATTTTCCATGTCTTTTTAAAATTTAAAAAAAATTTTTGCTTAAAAAGCCATTTATAATTAAAATTTGAAATTTTATCATAACTTTTAGAAATTAATTTTTTATACAAAATCCATTTTTTATCAAAAAAGAAAATGAAATTAACATCAAAAAATATTTTTTTATCAAGAAAATTCTTTAAAAATATAATGGTTTTTTTTAAAACAGGTTTTTCTAAAAAAAGATATTTTATATCTTTTCTGTGCTTATAAATATATTTTACTATTTTATCCTGGATATTTGGCAAAGTTGCAATACAAACCAAATCACATTGAAATTTTTTTAATGCTGTTTCATAGCTATCAAAAACAATAAATTTTTTTTTTATTTTTTTTTTATTTATATTAGGACTACAAATTGCTATCTGATCAAAATTTTTTGAATATTCTGCTGCTTTTAAATGATTTATTCCAAAATTTGAACCAATAATTAGTAAATTAATTTTTTTTTTCATTAAAATTCAATTATTATTTCCTATTTAAAGACAATTTAAACATATAATCTATATTGTAATATTAAGTCTTTATTAAAAAGTTTATAGCTTTATAAATACTCTTTTTATTTATTTTTATTTAATATAATTTTAAAAAAATTTACTAAATTATGAAAAAAATTGAAATTTACACAACAAATTATTGTCCATTTTGCCTAAAAGCAAAATCATTATTAAAGAAAAAAAATATAAAATTTTCTGAAATTGATGTGTCTAATAATGAGGCATTAAGAGAAAAAATGACAACAATGGCAAATGGAGCAAAATCTGTTCCTCAAATATTTGCTGATAATGTTCACATTGGAGATTGTGGTAAAATTTACAAATTAGACCAAGAAAAAAAATTAAATAAATTATTAGGCCTTGAATAAATCTTAAATGGTCGTCTCCCTCTCAATTGCTTTTTTTGCAGGTTTTATAAGTTTTATCTCCCCTTGTGTTCTTCCTTTAATTCCAGGTTATGTATCATTTATTTGTGGTACTACTCTTAATGAATTAGATAATAAATCTAAAAATTTTATTTTAAAGAAATCTTTATTCTTTTCACTGGGATTTTCTTTAGTATTTATTTCTCTTGGAGCAACTGCAACTTTTATAGGAAGTTTTTTATTACAGAATTCAAAAATTTTATCTATTGTATCCGGAGTAATAATTATTTTTTTTGGTATTTACTTATTAGAAATTATTAAAATTAATTTTTTAAATAAGAGTTTAGGGAATTTTAATATTAAATATTCAAATAATTTATTATTTCCATTTATTGTAGGCATCGGTTTTGGCTTTGGCTGGACGCCTTGTATTGGTCCAATTCTAGGGTCCATACTCGCCTTTGCATCGATGGAAGACTCGATTTACAAAGGAATTTTACTATTAAGTCTTTATTCCTTAGGTCTTGCAGTTCCCTTTGTACTTTCAAGTCTTTTGATCAAAAAGTTCTTAATTTTTTCAAAAAGTGTAAAAAAATTTTTAATTAATATAAAAAAAATCTCAGGGATTATTTTAATTATAACTGGGCTTTTAATTATAACTGGAAAATTACAAATTTTAGGATTTTACTTAATAGAATATTTTCCAATTCTTCAAAAATTAGGCTAAAATTAATTTAACATCTCGATCACTCTAATAGGTTTTCCCTCTTTAAATGCTAGTAAATTCTGAGCCATTTGAGTGTAAAAAACTTCATAATTTTCTTTAGTCACATATCCTAAATG
>Ga0194118_10006014_pt1 | contig 12304 bp, 11 predicted proteins | sample TA2MahsurfametaG_2_FD_148662 | JGI IMG/M metagenome (GOLD analysis project Ga0194118, IMG submission 148662) | Freshwater microbial communities from Lake Tanganyika, Tanzania - TA2015013 Mahale N5 surface | ecosystem: Environmental > Aquatic > Freshwater > Lake | place: Tanzania: Lake...
AGAACCTGAAATTCCTGTCTGGGCAACAATAATTGAATGTTTTCCTATTACTACATTGTGCCCTATTTGGACTAAATTATCGATCTTTGTCCCTTTTGAAACAATCGTTGCTTTGAACCTAGCGCGGTCTATCGTGCTATTTGCACCTATTTCCACATCATCTTCAAGGACAACGTTTCCTAGCTGTGGAATCTTGTGGTGATTGCCTTTTTCATCCGTTAAGTATCCAAATCCGCAAGAGCCTATAATCGCACCTGATTGCAATACAACGCGGTCACCAATTTTTGTCGATTCGCGAATAGTTACATTTGCATAAAAGTGGCAATTTTTCCCAATCACTGTTTTAGCGCCTATTGCTGTATGGGCAGCAATAATTGTGTGATCCCCGATCTCGACCCCTTGGTCAATAACGACATAAGGCCCGATTTTTACGCTGTTGCCAATTTTAGCAGACTTATGGATCACTGCCGTTTCATGAATGTCTTGAAAGCCTGTTTGATTATCCGATTCTTTCATAAAAATCTGGATAATTTGTTGAAAGGTTTTTGAAGGATTATCAGAAACTAGATAGTTCTTCAAAGGGGAAAGAGGGTAGGTAGGGGGAACGCAAAGAATCCCTGCCTTTGAAGAATTAGCTAATTTCTCATACTTTGGATTGGAAAAAAAAGATACATCTTGATCGCTTGCACTAGCAAGCTCATCAACACCAGTAACGCTGTAGGCTAAGTTGCCTACAGCTGTCGCTTTTGTCACTTCACTCAACTGCTCTAATGTGATCATTATTTTTGTGCCGAGTTAGCGATTTTGCTCTGATCTTCATAGCGCTTATCAAGCTCTTCGATCACTTTTTTAGTGATATCAAGTGTGTCAGCGAAATGGAACGCTGCATCTCTATTGATAACTAAAGAGATTTTCTCTTTTTTCGCAACTTGCTCAGAAGCTATATTGATGCGCTCGTTCATAGCTTGCATCAATCTCATATTGGCTTGTTGCATGATCTGGTAATATTGCCCTTGGTAGCGGTTAAGCTCTTCGTTCAATGACTGGAATTTCACTTTTAATTCTTTTTCTGCTTCAGGATTTAAAGAATCAAGGTAATCTGGATCTTGTAGCTTTGCAACCGCATCATTGAGTTGATGATGGATGTCTTCAATGCTTTTTTGTAACTGCTTCTTCAGGTTTTCTAAAGAGTCTTGCTCTTGCTTTCCGAATTTAGATTCTTGAATGCAACTTGTAAAATTGACAATACCGATAGATGGTAGCTTGTCTGCAGCTTGTCCACTGATTGTCAATAAGCAGAATAGGGCTGCTAGCGATTTCATTATATTTTTCATCACAACTCCATGTTCAAATTGTACTGGACAACAATATATCAAGTTTAAAATCTAATCAATCTATTTAGAAAGCTCCTCCAAAGGAGAAGAAGAAGTTTTCTACTTGATCTTTGTTATCAGGGTTAATAGGGATACCGTATCCAACGATAAACGGTGCCCCGCGGCCTATGTCAAAACTAACGCCTGCTCCATAACTCATTTTGAATCTACCAATACTGTAAAGGTCAGCAGAAATAGAGCCGCCATCGAAGAACACAAAAGTGTCAAACGACTTAAAGATGTTTTGGATATATTCAACGGAAACTAGGAATGAAGATACGCCCCCCGTAGGGTTTTGTCCTTCGTTTTTCGTTGCATAGAATTGTGGTCCAATAGACGCAGGTTTATATCCACGCACTGTTCCTTCACCACCCAAGAAAAACTTCTCGCCAATAGGGATGTTTTCTGAAGTGTTTTCCATCAGAGCTTGAAGGAACTTCACTTCACCTCGTCCTTTAAGAGTTCCAAGACTCCATAGAGGGTAGTAAAGAGCGTTGTTAAAGTTAAACTTGAGGAATGGGAAGGTTGAATTCTCCGCTGTTGATGCATTTTTCTTCGTCATTGCAGCAAATTCACCTTCAAAGGCAGAATATATACCACTTCTTGTACGAATTGAAGTGTTTCTTGAATCGTAGAGTAAACCAGCTCCTAATCCTGTAATCAAACCGTCATTAGCAAATTGCTCCGGAGGAATTACAACGCCTGAGCTTGTTTTTTTGAGCGCTGTCAGTTTTGTTCTGAACTTAGAGATAGCTCGTAGATATCTTGTAAGCGGATATCCTGCATTAGCATTTCCGTTAAAGTTATGGATAGCATAGTCTGGAGATTGAACGTGGCTATTTGCGTAGCTCAAATCAAATCCAAACTGCCATGGAGTGTCTGCTAGGTGGGGATTAAGCCATGAAACACTGTAAACTTTTTCGTTTTCACCAATTTGTACTCGAAGTTTAGCAAATTGTCCGCCTCCTCGAAGTCCTGAGAAGCCTTTTGACCAGTTGGTAAGACCTTCAATATTGAAGTTGTTTTCAATGATGTCTAAACCACCAAAAATCTGCTGAGTGGTACTTGCACCAACAAACGCACTAACGTTACCTGTTTGCGTCTCTTCTACTTCGATAATAACGTTTCTATAAGCTTCTTTATCTACGTTTTGATTGCCTGTAGCTTTAACAGCGTACACGCTGACGGATTTAAAGTAGCCTAAAGACATCAAACGCATCTGTGTGCTTTGGAGTTTAGAGCTATCAAACTCTTCTCCTGGCACTAAAGTGATGTTGTGCAGAATCGTTGATTTTTTTGTGACAGAGTTGCCGCGAATGATGATCATTCCCACTTTGAATTTAGCTGATTCTTGCACCTCAAATGTGACGTCATACTCTTTTGTTAAGAGTGAGGAGTGGAGTCTAAACTGCACTGTTGTATCGATGTAAGCGCGTTTAGTGTAGTACTCGCGAATCGCTTCACTAGCTTGTCTTAAAGCGTCTGGAGAGAAAATATCTCCATGTTTTATTGGTAGAGCCTTTTCAAGAGTTGCATCATCAAAGATGGTGTTGCCTGTAAAGTTGATTTTATTGATGTGGTACAAATCACCTTTTTCACAGGTAATAGATAAGTAAAGGCCTTTGTCTTCTTTTTTTACCTGAATTTGTACTTTTGCATCGGCATAACCCTGATTTTGCATGTATTTGACAATTGTCTGGGTATCTGCTTCGATTTGTTCATCTTTATAAATACCACTTCCAGTAAGGAAGGAGAGGAAATTGTACTTCTTGCTCTGGATCATTTTGCGAAGTTCAGTCTCTTCGGCAGGAGTGAATCCTTCAAAGACAATTTTTTGGATGTGGGCAAGAGGACCTTCGTAAACATTGACAAACACAATTACAGTGCCTGGTTCAGTGCCTGATTCTACTGTGTAGTCAACGTGCGAGCTGTAGTAGCCTTTTTTAACTAAATAGTCAGAAAGCTTATTTACCGCTTCATTAACTGTTTCTCTTTTAAACGGCTCGCCCTTGCGAAGCTCAAGCTCTCTTCTTAGCTTTTTAGAGCTGAGTTTTTTATTGCCCTTGATGATGACTTTTGCGATATGAGGGTTGAGTTTAAGGGAAATAGTAATGTGCAAGGTCCCTTGTCTTGTCGCTATATCAGGGTTGACTTCTGCGTATTCGCCAGTCTCGTAGAGGTTTTTAAGGTCCTGATCGAACTCTTTTTGATCAAAAGTCGAGCCAACCTTAGTTTGCATCGATTGCCTGATTTTTTCTTTTTCGCTCGCCGCTTGATCGGGAGTTACAGGATCGATATTGATGTCAATTGCACTGATGGTTTTGCCATCATAATTGAAAACGTTTGATGAGAATACGTTCGCTGTTAGCGAGATAAATGCAAAAATGAGTGTAAAAAATCTTGTCTTCATAGTGTATTAAGAAAATGATCCGAAATTATAAGCGCTATTTGACAATTGCGCAAGCAATTAAAAATATGAAGTGAAATGCTTTTGTATGCAAGGGATTAGAATGAAGATCTTCCACTAAAAGCGCGAGAAAGGGTTCCTTCGTCGACAAAGTCAAGAGTAGATCCAAGAGGTAAACCTAATGCTAAGCGCGATATGCGCACATCAAAATCTCTCAATGAGCTTTTGATAAAAAGTGCCGTTGCATCTCCTTCTAGCGTTGAATCTAGCGCTAATATGACTTCTTTAACGCCCAAGGATTTAATGCGGTGGATCAAATGATCAAGTTGGAGCTTTTCTTCGAATTGATGATCAAGGGGAGATAAAAGAGCCCCTAAAACATGGTATACACCATTAAAAAGGCGAACTTCCTCTAAAGAGAAAATGTCTTTGGCTGAAGAGACTACACAAAGAAGCGAGGTATCTCTTTTCATGTTTTCGCAAAAAGGGCATGACCCTGTTTCTACTAGGGCGCCGCAATTTGAACAAAAATCAAGTTTACTTTTGACATTTTCGATCGATTTAATAAAATCTTTAATATCTTTTTCTGACCAAGAAAGCATTTTAAAAGCAAATCGCTCAGCGCTTTTCTTTCCAACGCCGGGAAACTTTTTTAATGCTGCAATTAATTGGATTAGAGAAGGGGGGTAGGTCATAAATTAAGCATAAAATGTCGGTTCATTTTTAGAAAGAGTAATATTGAGACTTTCGTTTTAAGGGTCTGTAAGGTAAAATAACATAGACGAATTTGAAGGATTAAAAAAATGCTTTTAAAAAAAGCTGTTGTTCTTGGTACTGGTTCGTATTTTCCAGAGCGTGTTCTTTCTAACGCCGAACTTGAAAAAATTGTTGATACTACGGATGAGTGGATCACATCTCGCACAGGGATGAAAGAAAGAAGAATTGCAGCAAAAGAAGAAAGCGCATCTGATATGGGCGCTATTGCAGCAGAAAAAGCGATCCAAAACAGCGATGTTAAAGCTGAAGATCTAGATCTTATTATCTGCGCTACATTAACTCCCGACCATTTATTTCCATCTACAGCTTGCCTGATCCAAAATAAGATAGGGGCAAAAAACGCTGCGGCATTTGACTTATCAGCAGCTTGCAGCGGATATGTATATGCAATGATGACAGCTAAAGCATATGTTTCTTCAGGGATTTATAAAACGGTGCTCGTTGTGGCAACGGAGAAAATATCAAGCATTATTGATTACACAGACAGAGCGACATGTGTCTTATTCGGCGATGCCGCGACTGCAACAGTTGTTGCTCATAGAGAGCACGGCTTAGAAATTATTCACGGCTGTCTAGGTGCAGACGGAACAGGCGCTGATATGCTTATTCAGCCTGCAGGTGGATCTAGGATGCCAGCATGTCAAGAAAGTATTGATCAAAAGCTACATTATCTACGCATGGAAGGCAAAGATGTCTACAAACATGCCGTTCGCCGCATGGAAGAGGTAGCTATGAAGTGTATTACGGATGTAGGAATGAAAATTGAAGATGTCGGGTATCTCATTCCCCACCAAGCAAATTTGCGCATAATCGAAGGTTTTGCAAAGCGCTTTCAGGTTCCTCAAGAAAGAGTGATTGTAAATATTCAACGCTATGGCAATACGGCCGCAGCTTCTGTCGGTATCGGCTTTGATGAATTACTAAATTTAAAGAAGATCAAAGAAGGCGAAACGGTATTGATGGTAGCTTTTGGTGCAGGACTTGCTTGGGGTTCACTTTTGTTACAAAGAAGAGGATCATGAAACAGTACGTGATGATATTTCCCGGACAAGGGGCCCAGTATGTTGGGATGGCAAAAGATTTTTACGAGCAATTTGATCTAGCGAAGCAGGTTTTTGAAGAAGCAGCAGATATTGTAAGCTTCAATGTAGCAGATCTAGTTTTCAATTCTGACGCAGAAGAGCTTTCTTTGACTAAAAATAGCCAGCTAGGGATCTATGTAGCAAGCATGGCGATTTTGCGAGTAATAGAGAAAGATTTCGGACTAAATACTCCTATGGTTGCAGCAGGTTTGAGCCTTGGAGAGTATAGCGCTTTAACTGCAGCGAACAAGATCAAATTTGCTGATTGCCTTACTTTAGTTCGAGCAAGAGGCCTGTATATGCATGAGGCGTCACTCGAAGAGCAAGGGACAATGGCTGCGGTCTTAGGTCTTGAAGAAGAAGCAGTGAGTTCAGCACTTAAGGGTCTGCCTGTTTATGTGGCAAACCTCAACTGCATGGGTCAAGTGGTGATTTCAGGAAAAAAAGAATTCTTCCCCGCTGCTACAGAACAGTTAAAGCAAGCTGGCGCTAAAAGGGTCATTCCTTTAGATGTTTCAGGAGCATTTCATACAGATCTTATGGATAGTGCTAAAATTCGCCTTGAGCCTAAAATTTTACAAACACCGTTTTATTCAAGCTCAGTTGATGTATTTATGAACGTTAGTGCTAAAAAAGCTGAAACTGAAGAAGAAATCAAAAAAAACTTGATCGCTCAAGTAGTAAGTCCAGTGCGTTGGCAAGCCAGCATTAAAGAAATTGAAAAGCTATCACCTTCGCTATATTTAGAAATCGGTCCAGGGACAACGCTTGCCGGAATGAATAGAAAAAATCAGGTAGTGTCTGCTACCGTTTCAATCGGAAAAGTAGAAGACTTGAAATTACTAGAGGGAGCCCTTACATGAAATTAGCAGGAAAAAAAGCTATTATTACCGGTGGTACAAGAGGGATTGGAAAAGCTATAGCTATTGCGTTTGCAGAGCAAGGTGCCGACATAGCCATTTTTGGTACTAGTGAAGAAAGAGGTCAAGAAGTGGTTTCGGCTTTAGAAGCGGTTAAGGCCTCTAGTGAGCAAAAATTTTTCTTTAAAAAAGTAGATGTCTCTAGTAATCAAGAAGTAAAAGAAAATATCCATCATGTTTTAGAAATTTTTGAAAATGTGGACATCTTAGTCAATTGCGCCGGCATCACGCGAGATAAGCTTTTAATGAAAATGGAAGAAGAAGATTGGGATGCGGTACTGGATATTAATTTAAAATCTGTTTACAATACAACACAGATATTAATACGTCCTATGATGAAGAAAAGAAGCGGGCGTATCATCAATATTACTTCTGTGATTGGATTGATGGGAAATCCTGGGCAAGTAAACTACGCAGCATCAAAGGCAGGAATGATCGGTATGACAAGATCTTTGGCCAAAGAAGTTGCATCAAGAAATATTACAGTGAACTGCATAGCTCCCGGGTTTATTGATACAGACATGACAAATCAGCTTTCCGACGAACAAAAAGAAGGCATTTTGAAACAAGTTCCTATGGGTCGTCTCGGCAACGGCAAAGATATCGCCAACGCAGCGGTATTTTTAGCAAGTAGCGATGGCGATTATATTACCGGACAGGTGATCACCATCGATGGTGGGATGACTGCATAAATCTATGAAACAAAAAAGAGGATGTATATATGAGTAAAGAACAAGAAATTGTCGATCTAGTGATTGACATTGTTGTTGAGCAATTAGGCGTAGACAAAACAGAAGTGACTTTAGAGAAATCTTTTGTTGAAGATCTAAACGCTGATTCTTTGGATCTTACAGAGCTCATCATGAGCTTCGAAGAGCGTTGCGGTCTTGAAATTTCTGAAGAAGATGCAGAAAAATTAAAGACTGTAGGCGATGTTGTTTCTTATATCAAAGAAAAACAAGTCGGCGCAGAAGTTTAATATACAATCTTTTCCAAGCTCCTCTTTCAGGGGAGCTTTTTTTCACGATCTTTTTTCGTAAAACGCTTTTAATATTATATATTCTTTGAAGTGAGTTTCTTATTCTCAAAATCTAATGAGTTAAGAAGCTATGCAATTTCTTAAAACTTTGAGATAAAATAGGTTAATACGTTTTTGATAAAAAGTAGTGTTAGCTCTTTTTGACGTTGATCCATAGCTTACGCATGTCATTTTCTGACACAAGATAACGGAAGCATTCAAATTCATCTCTTTCAATGATTTTGTGAAGGGTTTCATCGAATTCAGGATAGTTTTTTAGATCTTTACCATATTCAATCACTGAAGGATAAAGAGGGCAAAACTCGATCATTTTGAGTGTGTTTTCTTTTTTCATTAAGAAATTGATGAACTTATACGCAGCTTCTTCTTGCTGGGTGTCTTGAGAAATGGCGTAGCTTTCAATCGATAAAAAGATGGGTCCTTCAGGGATCAAAAAGTCGATAAAGGGGGAGTCCGCCTTGATTTGATGGAAAAAAGGGCTTCTAAGTAGCGCTATGGAACAATTTTTTGTGGAAATTAGGTATTTTGCTCGATAGTCAGCATAAGCTTCTGTCCATTTCTTTTGTTTGGTTAAAAGCTGCTCAACTTCTAAAAGCTGTTCTTTAGATAGAGCTTCTGTCTTGTTGTAAAGATATTGAGAGGCAATAGCTACAGCTTCTACAACATCAGGGGTCATAGTGATTTTATAAGAAGTAGGCTGAAAAAGGTGTTTAAAAGAGGGTTTTTCTAAAATTTCTTTATTAGACGCAAGCGCTTCTCTATCTACTCCTAGGCCAAAAACCTCCCAAAGACTTGGAACGCTGTAATTGTTGTTAGGGTCAAAGTGTCTGTTGCAAAGAAAAGGGGCGATTTGATGAAAGTTGTCTATTTTCGTCTTATCGATGGGTTTGATTAAATGTTCGTCTATTAAAATTTTTACAGCGTAATCAGACGGGATCAGTAGATCGTAGCCTGTCCCTTTAGTAGAGCGCATTTTAACAAGAAGCTCTTCATTGGATGAGTAGTAGTGGAAATGGACGTGTATTCCGGTCTGTTTTTCAAATTCATTTGCAATTTCTTGAGGGATGTAATCTGCCCAGGTAAAGACGTTGAGTTCGTCCGGATATTTTTTTTCCCAAGGGGTCTGTATTAAAATAGCAATGAGAGTAAAAATCGTTAAAAGACAGAGGCACACAAAGGAAAATCGGATGAAGCGTCTATAAGGCATTAAAAGATCCTCGTACGAATTTTAGGGGAAAAGAAAATAAGGGCAAGGATAGTGGTAAGGACAAGTAGAAGTACAGAAAGGGCGTTAACGACAGGAGAAATACCGAATCTTAAAGAGTTAACAAGATAGATTGATAGAGTTTGCACTGCTGTACCGCTGCAAAAATAGGAAAGAACAAAGTCGTCAAACGAAATGACAAAGGTAAGAAGTCCACAGGCTATAATAGTTGGTCTTAGCAGCGGTAAAGTGATTCTAAAAAATGTTTGCATTGGAGATGCTCCAAGAACTAGCGAAGCTTCTTTCAATCGTGGATCAAGTTGAAAATATCTTACAAAAAGAACAGGTATAGAAAATCCTAGACCTATTACCGTATGAGATATCATTAAGGTAACTAGACCCAAAGGAATATGAAGTATGGCAAAATAACTAATCAGTCCGACTGCAAGAATGGTTTCAGGGATTACTAAGCTTCCATAAAACAAAGGGATGAATTTCTTTACTCTTCCACCTGAAGATTGAAAGAAAATAAGGCATACCCCTAAAAATAGGCTTGTGCAAGTAGCTGTTGATGCAACAAGTAAAGAGTTTCTTAGTGATTGCCATAACTCTGTGCATTGAAATAGCTCGCGGTACCAATGAAGGGTAAAGCTGTGCCATGGAGCAGGAAAGCTTTTTGAGTTAAATGAGAAAAGGACCAATATGATGATCGGCGCATACAAAAATAAATAGATCATCAAAACAAATAAGGGTAGAGGTAATCTTCTGAGCATTAAGCAATACCTCTAGTAAAAAATTCACCCAGTTTTCTTAAGACAACAAAAATTGCAAGTAGGGAAAGGACAAGTACGGAGGTGCTCATCACCGTAAATGCAGCACCAAGAGGTGCAGTATGGTTACCTAAAACAAATTGAGATATTACACTTCCTACAAAATATTGCTTGTCGCCGCCCATCAATTCAGGGATCACAAATTCGCCAAATGCCGGGATGTAAACTAGTAAAATTCCTGAGCGAATTCCCGACAAAGAGAGGGGAAATAGCACTTTTCCTACTGTTTGCAACCAGCCGGCTCCAAGGTCTAATGAAGCTTCTAAAAGATTGCGGTCAATGTTTTCCATGGATGAATAGATCGGCAATACCATGAATGGTAAAAAATAATAAACCATCATCAACATGGTCGCAAAAGGTGTGTTTAAGATGTGCAAAGGAGAATCGATCATCCCTAGGCTGATTAAAAGGGTATTTAAAAAACCCTGTTTTTCAAGAACAAAAAACCAAGCATAAATGTGAAGTAAGAAGTTTGTCCAAAAAGGGATCATTAAAAAAAACAAAAGTAAATTCTTTTGTTTTTTTGCTCTAAAAGCAATGAAGTACGCTAAGGGAAAAGCTAGCCCCAGGCATAAGATGGTTGTGCTTACTGCTAAATAAAGTGAATTGCAAACGATCTTTAAGTAGATGTAATCCCAGGTGTTAATAAAATTCTTCAAGGTTAGCCCTTGAAAAATCCCCTCAGTAGAGAGGGACCATAAGCTGGAAAAAATAATCAGTAGCAGGGGAATGTAAAAAAAGACCGCCTGCCAAACCAAAGCAGGGATCCCTATGGCAAAAGGAATTTCTCTAGAAACATGCTTGGTAAAGAAATTCATTTTTAACTCTCCAGTAAAACGACGTTTTCTTTTTGCCAAAAAAGGAATACTTCGTCGTCATAATCGATATCTTCTAAAGAGAAATGTTCCTCATTTTGCTCAAAAACCTGAATCGTGAGATCATTTTCTAGTAAAATTGTGTATTGTGTTGATCTTCCGTAATAGACGATAGAGCGAACAGTCCCTTTTACGGTATTAGAAAAACCTGACATCTCTTTTTTAGAGATAAAGATTTTTTCAGGTCGTATGCTCATCACCGCTTTACAACCTTCAGACATCCAAGGTTTTTTGCTTTCAAGGTGTACAAGAAAATTGCCAAGACCTGAGAGTTCAAAGGTGGTGTTTTCGTCTAAATTAGAAAGCGTTCCTTCAAATAAATTCGTAGAACCTACAAATTTTGCTACAAAAGAATTGTGAGGAAATTCATAAATTTCTTTGGGCGTGCCAAATTGAGCGATATTTCCCGTATGATCCATGATCGCCATGTGATCTGCAACCGTAAGGGCTTCAAGCTGGTCGTGCGTGACGTAGACAAATGTAGTTAAAAGTTTATCTTGCAGTTCAATAAGCTCAATAAGCATTTTTTCACGAAGTTTGAAATCCAAAGCTGCAAGAGGCTCATCTAATAAGAGCACATCTGGTTCGTTAATGATCGCTCTAGCAAGAGCTACCCTTTGCTGCTGGCCGCCTGATAGTTCTGCTGGCAGTTTATTTTCGTGACTACTTAAATGAAAAGCGTTAAGAAGTTTATGTACTTTGTATTCAATTTCTTCTTTAGGTTTTTTCAAAAGCACAAGGCTATAAGCTACATTGTCCACTACTGATAGGTGTGGAAATAAAGCATAATTTTGAAAAACGATGTTGATGCTTCTTTTGTGAACAGGTAAATTGGTAATATTCTGCTCACCTAAAAAGATATCCCCGCTATCGACGGTTTCAAATCCGGCGATAAGTCGAAGAAGCGTAGTTTTTCCGCAGCCGGATGGCCCTAAAAGAGCGAAAAATTCCCCGGACGGAATATTAAGGTGGACTTTATCGAGGATGCGAGTCCCATTTTTCCACTTAGATACATTGCTGATACGAATATTTCTCAAAAGGCTCTCCCCCCTAAGACCTTAAAATCCTTTCACCCCCTTGGAAAGTACCTTGAATTGTAACGGTCTTCGTTATTATTTGCTAGGGCAGATTACAAATAACTTGTTTTTTTTTATACTGGACGGGATCAAGGAGAAACCATGAAAAAGCACAAGGTAGTAATTATTGGATCAGGGCCTGCTGGCTACACGGCCGCGATCTATGCAGCGAGAGCGAATTTAGAGCCCGTCATGTTCAAAGGATATATGGAAGGTCCAGGCGGCCAGCTTATGACAACGACTGATGTGGAAAACTATCCAGGGTTCCCAGAGGGCATTATGGGTCCTGATATGATAGATAAATTTGAAAAGCAAGCAGTCCGTTTCGGAACAGTACTTGTTCAAGAAGATGTCATAGAGGTAGATTTTTCAGAGCGTCCTTTCAAAATCAAAGGGACAAAAACACACTGTTTAGCAGATTCAGTGATTATTTGTACTGGAGCTCGCGCCAATCGTGTGGATGTACCGGGCAGTAGAGATGGGGAGCTTTGGCAAAAAGGGGTGACAGCGTGTGCTGTTTGCGATGGTGCCATGCCGATGTTTAGAGGCAAGCCTTTAGTAGTAATCGGTGGTGGAGATACTGCTTGTGAGGAGGCTCTTTTCTTAACTAAATTTGGTTCAAAAATCTACGTTGTTTTGAGAAGAGATGAGTTCCGCGCTTCAAAAATTATGCAAGAAAGGGTAAAACATCACCCTAAGATTGAAATCATCTACGAACATG
>Ga0194118_10006017_pt1 | contig 12302 bp, 11 predicted proteins | sample TA2MahsurfametaG_2_FD_148662 | JGI IMG/M metagenome (GOLD analysis project Ga0194118, IMG submission 148662) | Freshwater microbial communities from Lake Tanganyika, Tanzania - TA2015013 Mahale N5 surface | ecosystem: Environmental > Aquatic > Freshwater > Lake | place: Tanzania: Lake...
TTAGAAGACAAGAAAGGAAAGATGACTATGTAAGAAGGTTCTCATACTATGACCCCGTATTGGAAGGACCACCAAAACGTAGTGTGCCTTATTCATTAGGCGTCTATTCATTAAACCTTATGTAACATTTCTAAAATAGCCGTTGATTGCTTTATATCTTCTTCCAAAAGCTTTGCCATGGCGTTAAACATAGCGGCTTTGACTATTTCCTCAGCCTTCATCTTAATAGCATGATCTTCATCACTATAAACTAGTAAGGCATTAAAATCTTCCATTAGTACATTCCTCTTTATAGATTTTAATTCATTCCTATCATCATCAAATAGTTTAGCCTGTATTTCATAATTTTTAGCATCTAATGGAGTAATAACGTATCCAACATGAATATTTACTTTTTTGCCCATAGTTATTTATATATAATAATAAATATTTTATTTATGGGTATTACCTATAAATAGAATATATAAAAAAACACAAGTCTGGCTGGGTATTAATGCCACAGAATATATAATAGCCATAGATTTTTTTGTTTTATTAAAAAAAATTGATTACGGCATTATTTATTTTCTTATATATAATATATAATGACTACAATCAGTGAATCGTCTATCAAAACGTATACAGCCGCCGTCAATAGTCTAGCAAGGGATATGGGTTATCAAGAACTACCTGATGGCTACGACTGGCTTAAAGATGCTGGAAAAGTGTATCAAGTAATAAAGAATTCATATACTAGCTTTAATACTAGAGCCAATAAATTGTTTGCTATTAAATACCTACTAGATATTCACGATGCGCCAGTTAGCGTATTACTTAAATATGAAGACTATATTAGCGAAGTTAAAGAGGCTATCGAAGAGCAACGTGCCGATAATAAAAAGAGCCAGAAGGAAAAAGATAACTGGCTAAGTAAGGAACAACTAATGGAAATATTAAAAAAATTAGAAACTAAAACAAAGCGAGGAGCTAAGGATATGACTGATTATAGGAACGTAATGCGCTACTTAATATTGAAAATCCATATTGAAACACCACTTAGAAATGACCTTGCGGATGCTAAAATATTTTTGAATCCAGATCAAGATGATATAAAAAATACAGACTACAATTATATAGTGTTAGATAGTAAGGCTAAAACAGCCAAATTCATAGGCAACGTATATAAAACAAAAGCCACCCATGGACAAATTAAATTTACCTGGTCAAAAGATATCTATAATGAACTGGCTCATTACTATAATGACATCGTAGATAAATCGATTCATAACTATTTCCTAGTAAATCAAAATGGAGATAAAATGACACCTAATAATTACACTAAATTTATGAAATCAATATTTACCGACTATGATATAAACATATCTACTTCCATGATAAGACACATAATAGTAAGCGACCTTTATGATTTAGACCAAACTAAAGAAGCAGCTAAAAAAGACTTAGCCTATAAAATGGGACACACCGTTAATACAGCGGAAACTATCTACGCCAAAATATAATCTCATAATATAATAGGTTATATGGTTTATCCTTACTATGTAAAAAACCACATACAATACAAAAATATCTTCTATATTATATATGGCAATGGAAGACATTTTTGAATATGAAAATGATAATATAACTATTTCAAGAAAACAAGTAGAAAGAATTGTAGGCAGGCAATTTCAAGACAATCGCCAATGGGAAATATTTAAAAACAATTTTTTACTTAAATTCCTATGTGTGCCAAGACACACCCTACCTAGTTATTTTAAATGGGTTAAAACTGAATACCATGATATTATTTCTAAGTGTTAGCTGCCCGACCATAGTTTCCAGTATATTCCTCATTATCTTCAAATAGTCGTAAACAATCAAATTTCATTCCATTATCCTCATTGATTATAGTGTTGATAATAGCCTCTATCCTATCCTTGTATTCTAACCTTATTGAATGATTAGTTTGCCACATCTTATAAGATGCTATCTTAGTTAGAGTATTTATTTTAATATAGTAATTATGTTCCATGTTTTCCAACATTGTTAACATAGTATTTAATTTTTTATGAAATGAATTAATCATTACCTTTTTAGATATAATATCTTTATTTTCTTTATAGTATTTCCGGACAGCTTTCAAAACATATGGCTTAGTCTTATAAATTTTACTTGGTTGGTCTGTTTCCATATTTTAATATATATAATAAATACATTTTATTTTATATATTCAATTTTTTTCCAATTCATTAATTATCATTTTTTGAATATAACTATAACAAGCTCTTTCATGTTGCTTAGCTGGTCTAACTCTATACCATTCCAAAGGCTTATCATCTAATTCACTAATAATTAAAGCATTTAAATATCTATAATTCATTAATTCATCATATCTATTTCTAGCCTGGTATCGATAGCTACCATTAGAGTATCTAAGTAGTTTATTATCCCTATAAAAATCAATATTATCTTGATATTTCTTCCGTTGATACTCTTTAATATCTTCTTGGTATGTTAAATAGTATTCCGCTTTATTCCTAGTAGGTATATTCTTATTAATACATCCATTGACACATTCTATAAAATAACGTTCCCTACAATAGCGTAGATTTTCATCATCTACTTTTTCTAGTTCAAATACACTATAATTATTATTTTTTATTATTTCATAGGATTTACTATAAAGTGTATTTCCCTTAACATAGCGCCTACAAGCTGCCTCATGATTCTGAATTCGCTTTTTCAATTCTAACTTAGTAGAACCAATATAACAATTTCCATTCGTATTATCCACAATCTTATAGATTAAAGCCATCTTTTATTTTATATATATAATAAAGATTTTAATCCATAGAATTCCTATTTATTATAGATTTTATTTTTTTACAATTTTTTAAAACTTTTTAGACTTTTTTTAAAATCCCCCTTTTTTTTTTTTCTAAAAAGGGGATTTTTTAAAAAACATTTTAAAATCTTTTTTTTTTTGTAAATTTCTAAAATTCTAAAAATACTTATAAACCTATAGTTTTATAAAATTATAAGTTTATAGTTTAATATGAATAGTTCTTTTTTCTTTTTGAATTGAAATGGTATTAGAAGGTCTATAAATTGATTGTATTGTAGTGTTAACAGGTATATTATCTTGAATTACATAGTCTTTTTTACTAGCAGCTATAGAATATTGTTTTTTATAGTTTATCCAGTAATCTTGCCAACCATAGGAAAGCTCATCATCATTCATTTAAAAAATATGTTTTATATATATATATAACATAATATTATGGAAACTATTTCAGGAAAAACAATTAATTGTAGTGGTATTCAAGTCCTTAGAACCCTTTTAGATACAACTAATGATGATATTACTAAGCAAAGAATACAAGCTAGAATTACTTATTTACAAAACAAGTATAAAAATAAGAAATCTAAAAAACCTAGTATTAGGTCGGCTACATCTACGTCTAGTTTAGATAGTGAAGATAAAACTCTTGTGAATGAAATAAAAATAATTCCATTTGAAGAGCCCCTTCCAAAACCAGTTTCCATAACACAAGCAAACCTATGTACCTCTGATTATAAAACCAGAGTAGAGCAGGTAGTAGAAAACATCCGGAATAGATTAGATATAAACCTCCCAACTAAAAATGGATTAAGGGAATTAATTAATACTATAAATAATCACAACTATGAAATTATAGAATTAAACATTAAATTAAATAAAAAAATTTGATTTTTATTTTATTATATATATATATAATAAACTAAAATGGCATTTGTATGTTTAGATTGTGCTTTTAAAGGCAAAGATAAATATGCTTTGGATAGGCATTGTGATACTGATAAACATAAAGAAATTGTAGGAAAAAAACTAATTGATAATTTAGAATTAAGTGATATTCGGTTAATGAATGACGATGAATCTAAAAGATATATTTATAGACATAGATATTTTAGAGTAGAATATTGCCCACGATTAGCTGAACATTTTAAAAAAATGGATAGATGGAATTATATACAAAAATTACTACAAGAAAATCCCAGTAAGTTATCTCCAAAAGAAATGGCTTTACGAAAACAGGAAATTAAAGATGAATATCCAGAAGATTATGAAGGTGATGAATGTAAAAATAGAGTTGAACAACTGGAATATGACTTAGAAAATATTCAAGAACTAATAGATGAAAAAGATTGTTTATTACTTTATTTTACAAACGAGGGTATGAAAATAACATCTAGACAAGCTTTAGCTATAGCAGAGGACACAGTTAGAAAACGTATGTTAGCAGAATTGGAAAGTGTAGGTATTGCTAAGGCTAAGAATGATAAAAAGAAAGCTGAATTAGAACTAAAAATAAAACTTTTAGAGTTAAAAAATTCATGATTAGTATCTTTTTTTGTTTTTTTTTTCATATTCTCTATAAAAATTAGGTTGTGTAGTTTCTTGTTCAGTCTCTAATGCGGCTATATTAATAGTCTCTAAGTCTTTTTTTACTACTGGCTGTAAATCTTCAACCACTTCTTGCTCTGGAGGCGTAATTCCATAATACCAATTATACCAAGCCATATAATTAAACCAACTATAATAATACATTTTTATATTATTATAGGTTATTTTTTTTATGAAATTTTTAAAACTTTTTAAACTTTTTTTTAAAATCCCCTTTTTAGAAAAAAAAAAAAGGGGATTTTTTATAAAATTCTAAAAAAGTCTATAGTTTAATCAAAAAATAGCCTACTCATTCTGGCTAGTTTCTTATATCTTTCTTCTGGGTCAACAACTTGTGGCGTAGGTTGGACTTTAGTTTCTACGACTGGTGCTGGCTCTTCTTCATCACTACTAGATTGTTCTAATACTTTAGTTAGTTTTTTAATCTTTTTATTATTGCCAGGTTCTTGGTAGAATACTAGCTTAGCATATTTAGTCTTAGTTTCTTTTTGTTCAACTGTTGGTATTTTAATTGGTTTTGATCTGGGTGTTTTTACTGGCAATTTTTGGGTTTCTTCTGGTAACGGCTCATGTCTAGGTCTAGACCATACTTTTTCTACAGGTTGCTCTACAGGCGCTACAACAACAGGCGCTACAGCGGCTACAGGCTCTGGTTGTTTTGATTCTATTATTGATACATTTTTTGCTTTTTTAGCTACTTTAGCCTCTCTAGCTAGCTTCATACGCTCTTTTAAAATCTCCTTTTGTTCAGCTGAAAGTGGCATTATATACTATATAAACAAAAGTTTTTTATAAACATTTATTATTTCAAATTTTATTGATAAAACATCGGTGCGCTATAGGGATTTTGGTCCTTAGCCCTAGTAAGATTTACTGGCTCGGTAAAGCTCTCACGTTCAATAGTAATACTAAAATCTACCTCACCAAAAAATGGTATTAAGCGTCCATTTTTATCACATATCTGGATTTGAATACTATCATAATTAGGAGTATTCATTATTTGCCGATAAAGTAAAGGATTGTTATTGGTAAACAAGATGGTATCATTTACTACAAAATTAGCGCTGGGAAAAGCGACCATAATTAGACTTGGCGATAAAATGCCATTAGTAGTTTGACCAGATTTTAATTCCAGTTCATAGGTGCTTCTAGTTAAATTACATTTTATCTGGATAATATCATAGATGTTTAAATTGGGTAGGTATGGTAGCGTATGACTAGGCTCCGCTACGGTTAGAGTAAATATGTTTTCATCTGTTCCTATTATGCTTCCAAAGTTTTGATTGTTAACACTAACAAAACTGATAGGTGTGCCTTGACTAAAATAAAGATTAATTGTTTCTCCAGCGGCTGGATTGGCAAATGTAAAATTAATTTTATTATAGGTAAGTAGATTTGGGTCTGAAATTTGAGTTAAATTCACATTTCCAGTATATGTATTTCCTCCAAGGACTGGGTCGCTGCCTTTTATAAATCCATTTATAAGTGTAGTCAAACCATAAGTAAGTTGAGATACATTTTGATATACACCTGGTGTTAAATCTAGCGCTTTATAGGTATTTTGAATTACATTACCTATATTTGCTACAAATTTGTTTCCAGAAATATAAAAAACGTTATTAAAATCATCTTGTATATTAGGAGCGTTATTAGGAAAACTAAAGAATATGGGATTAATATAACTTTTAGAACCGAAGTAGCCAGCAGAGTCATTAGTAATGCCTCCGCTATTAAATTGAATTGTGAAATCATTAGAATTTCCGCTACTTCTATCAGCGCTACTAAGATTAATCCAGTTTTTGGTTGAATTAAAAGGATATGCCATTTTATATCATAATGTAATATTTTAAAATATAATGAATTAATATATAATGTCTCAATTCAATTTAAGATATGTGCCTACTCTTTCCGTAGGGGAGTTTATTCTAAATGGTCAGCGTTTTAACACTCAGGGGTCTATAATAAATGGTAATACGACTACTCGATTAACTACTGAAGTCATTTTAAACGACCAGACTAAAAATCAAGCTCTATATGCCAATATCTTAGCTTTAGAAGGTGAAGTTGTTGGTAATGTTAATCCTAATCTTATAGTTGTAGATTCTCGATTAAATGCTCTAGAAAGTAATGTAAGTATTTTACAAAATGAAATGAATATAGTAGAAGGAAATATTACCGTATTACAGGGCAATGTAGTATCTTTACAGAGCCAAATTAATGTTTTAAGTGGTAATGTCCAACTAGATGAACAAACGATTGCCCAGCTAGTAGCAAATACTCAATTTTTAAGAGCGCCATATACTGGTGTAGTAGGTAATACATCTTATTTTTTAAATGGTCTTCAAATGTGGTCCGGGTCGAATGAATCTGGTAATGGTTTATTTGTCTATAAAGATGGTGGTAATGTTGGATTAAATCAAATACGCCTTGGAGTTGAAAATGATAAAACTATTCTAATAGCTGGTGGTACTAATACACAATTATTTCCAGTTTCAAGCGGTAATGTCACGATAGGAAGTTCCGATGGAAATTTTAATTTTAATGTAGGTGATAGAAGCCAAGCAAATTTTCAATCATTATCAAAAACCAAAATAAATGGATTAATTGACTTGAAAGGTCAAGATAACACAGCTCTTTCTATTTACACAACAACAGATTTGTTGCCCAAAAAAAGACTTGATATTCGTGGCGATGATGAAACCCGTCTATTTGGTCCTTTAATTACAGCTAGTGGCGATGATGGTGGCTCTATCAATGTTAGTAAAGATATTAGATTAGAGGTGCCAGGTGGTTCTTCACCTGGTGAAATAAATTTACAAGTTGGTGCTTGTGATTTAAATCAAGTAGGTAAAATAAAAATTGGGACAGAGCAGGGTGCTGTAGAAGCTGGGTTTAAAGAAATATATATTGGGCAATCAGGACCACCTAATGCTATAAGAAAAAGTTCTACGTTTATAGGCGGTGACCTCTATATGCCCTATGGCGGAATTGTGCCTCCCAATACAGGATTATGGGATTTGTTATTATATCAAGGGCTTCCAACTATTTATTCAGGCCCTACAAATGCGCCAGTTAAAACTACAGTAAATCCATATTTTAGGTCTATTTCTACATTTGCTCCAGATTTTACAACTAATAGTTTTGTTCAAACTAGTGGAACATTTTCAGTATCAGTTGGTATAGGTGGAATCATACAAAACTGTGGTGCGGGGGGTTTTTCTATATCATGTCTAGGTGGTGCCGTTGGTGTTACAGCGCTATTAGGTGGTGTATTTTTAACAACAGCGGCTGGAGCAATTCAAATGACAACTGGCGCTGGCGCAATTAATATGACTACTGGTGCGGCGCCAATTCAAATGGAAACCAATATCGGTGATGTTTTAATAAAGGCTGGATATGCCTTTGATTCTACACCTCAATTATCATTAGGATCTATTTATTTACAAGCCCGTGATTATACCTATATAACGCCAGATAAAAATGTAGTAGTTGGAGCTGGAATAGAGCCACCTTACAATGCGGTTATAGCTAATACGATTAATAATACATTTTTTGGTAATTTATTTATAACACAAGGTCCTATTATAGGTAATGTTGTAAATAGCAATGTGTTTTTGACGCCAAATATTAAATCATCAATTGTTAATCCACTTGTAGCTAATTTGTATTATCAAGGAAATATAATAGGCGAAACAGGACAAGCCCAAGCCAGTTTATTTTTTTCAAATGGAACTGTTTATTCATTATCGGATATAGCTACGGTGCCATATTTTGGAATATTAATAGCAAATGGCAATATTAAAGGTAATTTAGAAACTACAAAATTTACATTTACTAATGTTGATATACCGATAAATGCGAATATGTATTATCAAATAGCTCCAGTTCAATTTGATGCTAACATAACTAATGATAGATATGCTTACGGTAGTTGGCAATCTAATGCTGAAATAGAATCAAACATAAGTATTTTGTTAACTGCCTATTTAGAACCTGGCGCGCCTTCTTTTGATAAGTATTTGACCGTATTGGGTAATGCCTCTTTTCAAAGTGATGTAGAATGTAATTCAAATATAATACTTCAAAAAGATGCTTTTCCACTATTACAAACTGTAATTACCAACGATTCCATATTAACAACTGGTAGTATAACGTGTGACACGCTAAATTACACTACATTAAATCCACCTATAGTAGGGGGTGTAAATTCTATAATTGCTGGAACAAATATCACTATTAGTCCTATTAGTGGTCAAGGCAATGTAGTAATTAACGCTACGATACCAGCAGTAGGTGGTGTAAATTCTATAATTGCTGGGAATGGAATTGAAATAAACCCGATTGGTGGGCAAGGAAACGTGACAATTCAATTGGCTGGCTCAGTAATTCCTCCAGGTGGATATTTGCCTATAAATGGTGGCACCATGACTGGTGCTATTTATCAATTTCCATCTGGCAATTTAGTTGCTAATAATACAATAAAAAAATATAGACCCGTAACGAGCTATCAACCGCCTTTTCCAAGTATTGGACCACCCACTTTTACAGGCGAGCAACTATGTTTTTTTAATGGAGATAACAGCCCAGAGCAAACAGGATTTACCGGTTGGTTTCCACAAAACTTAATTCCGGGTCAGCCTAATGTAATGACAGAAGAAATAGAAGTATCTACAGCAGCCAAGTTTTATGAATTTAGTGGTGGCAATCAAGGTAGTTCTAGTTTTGTAAATGCGATGATAAATAAATTTAAAATAGGGGACCACATTAAAGGTGGATATTTTCCCTATGCTGCTTGGGATGGTGGCTTAATAGGCTCTCCTCAATTATATATCTATAATTATAGCCCTACAACTGGTAAAACCGTTGTATTATTCAAATGTGCTTTGGAATTAAGTGTTTTTGGACCTAGTAGTATTAATTTTGAAGCTCTTGATTTTATATATACAGGGGGACAACAAGATACTGGTGATGATTTTAATGTTGCCCAGATTGTTGCTTCAATTGATCAAGGACAAGGTGACCCATATATCACAAACAACAGAAATCCAGCAAATGGATATTGGGAAGGTTATATTAATCTAGTTTCTAATCAAAAAAGCCAGTTTATGGCGCTTAATGTTGATAGTAGTCAAGCGGTGATTTATGAATTTTATCCAGATACATTGCTAGTTCATAAATTAATGTCGGTAGGATTAACGTCTGGAACATATGCTGCTGGTGAAAATGCTGTAGCTGGTATTTTTCTAAATCCTCAAAGAATAGCTACTACAAGATTAATATACATTTATGGTAGATTTGATACTGTTAACTTGGGTTCTGGACCTATAACAGTAAATAATATTTTTGCCTACAATATTGATACGAATACAGTTAGTGTTTTAACTACCTTAACGAACGACCCACTTTATAGTGGCAACCTACCCATTGGGTCAAATGGCCGTGTAAATGGATGTTGGGTATCTCAAATTATAGTAGACCCAGATGTAAGATTTTCAGTTTATTTTTGGGGTGCTTTTACTGGTCCAAATCAGATGGGTGTAGCAACACCACCAACAGGAACCAATTGGGCATTTAATAGTATAGCAATTACTGATAATGATAATTGGAGTATGGGTCAAAATTTTAGACCTGTTTCTGAAGAATATTCTAATTGTCAAGCTGGATATTGTATAGCCGATAATGCTTCATTGACACCCGATGATACCCAATTTTTTTTATTTGTTGGAAATTTAAATGGAAATGTTAAAAATACTATTTTAGGTTTAACATTTGATGGTGCTCTACTAAATAAATTTTCTGATAGTTTTTGTTTTATGAATGGCGATGTTGGTACATCAGCTATAAATAAAGTTCAAAATATACAGACTGTAACAGGTTCTAATAGAGTATTCTTTATGGGTGATTGGCAAGGCAACGCGTTTAATGGAAATACGAATGTAGCATGCTCATCAATAGCCGCTACATCAACTATCAATGGTAATTTTTATGCTAACGGTATGTATTTCAATTCATTTGAAGTAATATGTGGTAGTAATGATAGTAGTTTTTGGATACCTAATGGTGAAGTGATTGAAGCTACTTGTATACAAACTTCTAATGTTAATTTAAATCCAGTAAATTATTTAATAGGCACAACTGGTTATTCGGTAGGGCTAAACGGTGGTGGTGTATTATTATTTAATTCTAATGTTATAAGTAATCCATTAGCACTTCCAACGAAGGAACCTATCTTGGGTTCTATTCCATATAGTGTTTTAAATATACCGGAGGATTATTATGACCCTAATGCTGTCAAGCTAACTTCTAGTTTAAATAACAACAATTATTGGTTTTCACAAACTTTTGATACAACAAATCCACTCATACCTCCGGGTGCCCCCACAGTAAATGCTATAAATGGAGCTTTTTTTGCTGTAGGTAATCATGAAATGACTAAAATTGTATTTAGTGGGACGGATACTGATTATAATAGTGTAAGTTTTATAGCTGGCGATGTTGAAGCTGGTGATAAAGTATGGTATTGGCAATCCCAAGTAGGAGCAATAGACTACTTTAGTGGAAATGTATTTTATCCTAATGTGACAGCTATAGGAAATATTAATGATTTAATTGGTCCGCAAGGCCCACAAGGTAATGTAGGACCCCAAGGTCCGCAGGGTAATTTATCTATAAATGGAACTTTTACAGGTGATTATATTTTTTGGGATGCTTATTTAGCAACGCCAGCGTGGGTAACTGGAAATACACAAATTAAACTTGGTTCTCAGGCTGGAAATACAAATCAAGGCACAAATTCTATAGCGATAGGTCAATTCGCGGGAAATTTAAATCAGCCGAATAATTCAATTATTTTAAATGCTACAGGTAGTGCTCTTAATGCTACATATGATAATTCTCTAACGATAGCTCCAGTGCGAAATCCAAATGTAAGTTATAACAATTTTTTAAATTATGACGACACAACGAAAGAAGTAGTGTATAATTATTTTATGTTGCCCGTTGGTAATACAAATCAAAGACCTTCTAATGTTGCTGTGGGTATGATGCGATATAACACAACGATAGCCAAGCCAGAAATATGGAATGGAACAGACTGGCTACATTTTACTATTTCAGGTGTTCCATTTCAGGGAGGTAATCAAGTGGTTAGTGATTTATATAGTTTAATGTTTAATATGGTTGGTAAAGCAGATGCTAATCCTACTTTTGGAGGAAGTTTGACCATAAATAGTGTTTTAGTTGGAAGTTATGACTATACAATTAGAGTTGGTAATCAATCTGTTAATGCATTTTCATCAATTGATTGGTTTACTAATTCGGCTGATAGTATAGCATCTTTAATTTGTGTAGATGGTGATTTAACTATAAATACTGGTGTTTTATTTCGACCTACTCAACGAAAGCTTTTTACTTGTATTTATGTCGCTGGTAATTTAACTGTAACCGGCGGTATATCAATGAGTGCTAGAGGTGCTAATACAAGTGCGTTAGCGGTTCAAACAGCTGATATTAGAATAATTAATGGAACTTATTCGGGTGTAGTTAATCCGCAAGTTCCATCTAGTGGTGGGGCTGGAGGTAGTGGAGTAAATGGGACGGGTGATGGAGTTCTTGGTGTAAGCGGGTTAAACGGAGCAACCGCCGGCGGAGGTGGGGGGGGCAGCTATTTAGGAAACTCCGGGTCAGGTTCACAAGGTTCATCATTTTCAGGTGGTTCTGGTGGTGGGGGTAGTAATTCAGGAGCCGGAAATCATAATGCTACCGCATTTGGAGGTATAGGTGGGACTGGTAGAAATGTTAATGGAGGGAATCAATCTTCTGGAGGAACAGGCAATCCAGGTGGTCCAAGTATAGATAATAATGGTAATGTAAATCC
>Ga0194118_10006032_pt1 | contig 12273 bp, 12 predicted proteins | sample TA2MahsurfametaG_2_FD_148662 | JGI IMG/M metagenome (GOLD analysis project Ga0194118, IMG submission 148662) | Freshwater microbial communities from Lake Tanganyika, Tanzania - TA2015013 Mahale N5 surface | ecosystem: Environmental > Aquatic > Freshwater > Lake | place: Tanzania: Lake...
GTGCACCTCCACCGCCGATGGGGCAGTTGTATCCACCGTGGGCTGCGGCCCCAGATTCATCACCGCCGCCAGCCGTTCGCCGGGCAGCTGTTCTCCCTGCAGCCACACCCAGGCGGCATACACCCCCTGCTGGGGCAAAAACTTGCGGCCATCCACCTGGAGGTTGGCGGTGGGCCAACCCAGCTCGCGGCCCAGCCCGCGCCCCCGCACCACCCGGCCGCCAAAGCGATAGGGGCGATCCAACAACGCCGCCGCCTCCTGCAGCTGTCCGCCCTCGAGCGCCCGGCGGATCCGGCTACTGCTCAACCGACCGGTGCCATCGCTGAGGATCGGCTGCACCACGAGCTCAATCCCCCGCTCAGCGCAGAGCTCGCGCAAGGCATGGATATCTCCGCTGCGGCCGGCGCCAAAGCGGAAGTTTTCGCCCACAGCCACCAGCTGGGCCTGCAGCTGCTCCACCAGCACCTGCTCCACGAACTGCTCCGGGCTGAGGGCGGCCAGTTCCGGCGTGAAGGGCACCAACACCAACTGCTCAATGCCGAGCGGCTCCAGCAGATGGATCTTTTCGGCGGGAAGATCCAGCCGCAGCCGCGCCTCGCCATAGAGCACCTCCCGCGGATGGGGCCAGAAGCTCACCACCGTGGGCACGAGTTGCGCCGCTGCTGCCCGCTCCACCACCGCAGCAATCACCCGTCGGTGCCCCCGGTGCAGCCCATCAAAACTGCCCAGCGCAATGGCTGTGGGCCGTGCGGCTTGCTCAGGACTTCGCAGAGGAATCAAGGCCGGTTCACCAACAAGCGCATCCAGGCCCTCGCCCCAGGCATCCTCCCATGGCAGGTTTGGGCCATCTCCGGCGCCCTCGCTCCTTCCCATGGCCGATCGCCTCGACCTGCAACTGATCTCCGCCGCCCTACGGCGGATGGGCTGGATTCGGCTCTGGTCCCAGGTGGTGTTGGGGGTGGTGGTGCTGGGGGTGTTGCTCTTCAACAACATCGGTGGCCAAATTGCTGCCCGCGCCGACAAAGCCCTGGGCCTAGGCCCAGGCCTGTCGCTCACGAGCCTGGCCTTTGTGGTGCTGCTCTGGTCGATCTGGCAGAGCGGCCTGATCGTGCGCTGCGGGCGGGCCCTCAACGGGCCGGTGCACCCCAGCAAAGGCGAAACCGCTCGACTGATTAAACGCAGCGTGCTGGCCGACCTGGTGGGCCTCACCCTCGGCACCGTGGGCTACCAATCGTTGGCCGGGAGCTTGTTTGTGCAGGCCTCGATGCAGGCGGGATTCGCCTTCGGCGGAGCGATGACCACCCCGGGCGGGCGGATCACCAACTACCCGATCACCTCGCTCGAGATGTTGTCGGTGCTGAGCAACACGCAGGTGCTGTTTGCCCACGTGATCGGGCTTTGGATCAGCATCTGGATGCTGCAGCGGATCTACCGGCCCAGCGGCAGCTGAGGCAGCGCCGCAGCATCCCCTCGCCAGAACAGCTCGGGCTGCAGCGGCGTGAGCGACACACCGCCCGCGGCCACATGGGCCACATCAATCGGCCAGTCGGCTGGGCCGGCCACCTCAGCCTCCAAGTCGTTGGCCACCTCACCGGCGAGCCAGTAATAGGTGCGGCCGCGGGGATCGACGCGCTTGTCGAACTGGTCGGTGTAGCGGCGCACAGCTTTACGGCACCAGCGCAAGGGGCCGATCGCCTCAGCAGCCAAGGGCGGCACATTGAGGTTGAGCAGGGTGGAAGCGGGCCAGCCCTGCTGCATCACGGCTTCAGCCACATCGAGGGCGATGGCGGCAGCGGGTTCAAAGCTGCGCCACTTGAAATCAGCGCTGCTCACCGCCAGGGCTGGCAGCCCCTCAATCGTGCCTTCCATGGCGGCACTCACCGTGCCGGAATACAGCGTGTCGGTGCCGAGGTTGGGGCCGTGGTTGATGCCGGAGAGCACCAGATCGGGCCATTCCTCCAACAGGGCGAACAGCGCCAGCTTCACGCAATCGCTGGGGGTGCCGCTGCAGGCCCAGGCAGTGATGCCGGGGGCGAACAGTTCATCGGCCCGCTCGGCCCGCAAAGGTGTTTGCAGGGTGAGGCCGTGGCCGGTGGCGGAGCGCTCCTGATCAGGGCACACCACCGTCACCTGATGGCCGCGGGCTGCAGCTTCAGCGGCCAGGGTGCGGATGCCGGCGGCGAACACGCCGTCGTCGTTGCTGATCAGGATCCGCAAGGGGTTGGGGTGACTGCCTGGAGGCTAGAGGCCGTCTTCTTAAAGTCACGAGCTACCGGAACACAGCCGTGAGCGCCACCATCAGCCTGCAGCAGCTCACCGACCAGCTCGATCAGCTGGAGGCTGAAGCCGCCAAGGCCATCGGTGCCGCCGGCTCCGCCAGCGAGCTCGAAGACCTGCGCGTGGGGCTGCTGGGCAAGAAGGGCAAGCTCTCGGCCGTGCTCGGCGCCATGGGCAAATTGCCTGGCGATGAGCGGCCGCTGGTGGGCCAGCGGGCCAACGTGCTCAAGGAGCAGGTTCAGGGGCTGCTCGGTGAGCGCCTCAGCGCCGTGAAAGCGGCGGCGATGGCTGAGCGCATCGCCAGCGAAACCCTCGATGTGACCATGCCGGCCACCTACACCCCGGCCGGCCACCGCCATCCCCTGATCAGCACGATCGAAGAGATCGTGGACATCTTTTCTGGCCTCGGTTACCGCGTGGAGGAAGGCCCGGAGATCGAAACCGACCACTACAACTTCACCGCCCTGAACATCCCGCCGCACCACCCGGCGCGGGACATGCAGGACACCTTTTATCTGAGCGAGCACGAGCTGCTGCGCACCCACACCTCACCGGTGCAGATCCGCCACCTGGAGAAGAACCCACCGCCGGTGCGGATCGTGGCTCCGGGCCGTGTGTATCGCCGCGATGCGGTGGATGCCACCCATTCGCCGGTGTTCCACCAGGTGGAGGTGCTGGCCATCGATGAAGGGCTCGATTTCAGCCACCTGCGCGGCACCGTGACCACCTTCCTGCAGCGCTTCTTCGGTGACCTGCCGGTGCGCTTCCGCGCCAGCTATTTCCCCTTCACCGAGCCTTCCGCCGAGGTGGATGTGCAATGGCGCGGCCGCTGGCTGGAGGTGATGGGCTGCGGGATGGTGGATCCGGCGGTGCTCGAGGGCCTCGGCATTGATCCCGAGCGCTACAGCGGCTTCGCTGCCGGCCTTGGTGTGGAGCGCTTCTGCATGGTGCGCCACGGCATCGACGACATCCGCCGCCTGTTCACCTCCGACCTGCGCTTCCTGGAGCAGTTCTGAAGCGGAGTTCCGCTTGCGATCAGCGGATCTGAAGGGCACCCATAAAATCAGCTGAACGTCAGCCCTCGTTCCCTGTCAGTGCCCTGCGTCGGCCTCATCGTTAACGACGGCAAGGACCTGGCTCTGGCCACCGCCGACGCCATCGAAGCGCGCCTGCGCGGCGCGGGCTACGAGGTGCTGCGGGCTAGCAGCTCCGCCGGGATGGTGGGCTTCGCCAATCCGGATCAGCACCTGCGCGCCAAGGGCCATGCGGCCTGCGTACCAGCCAACTTTGAGGCCTCCATGGCGATGGCCATGGTGCTGGGGGGCGACGGCACGGTGCTCTCCGCCGCTCGGATGACGGCACCGATCGATGTGCCGATCCTCACGATCAACACCGGCCATCTGGGCTTTCTGGCCGAAACCTATCTCCCAGAACTCGAGCAGGCCCTCGAGCAGGTGATCGCCGGCGAGTGGACTGTGGAGGAGCGCACCACCCTGGTGGTGAGCGTGATGCGCGGCGAGCAGCGCCGTTGGGAGGTGCTCTGCCTTAACGAGATGGCCTTGCACCGCGAGCCGCTCACCTCGATGTGCCATTTCGAGATCGCCGTGGGCCGCCATGCCCCGGTGGATATCGCCGCCGATGGCGTGATCCTCTCCACGCCCACCGGCTCCACCGCCTATGCCCTGAGTGCCGGCGGCCCCGTGATCACCCCCGATTGCCCGGTGCTGCAGCTCACGCCAATCGCGCCCCACTCGCTGGCGTCACGGGCGCTGGTGTTTAGCGATCAGGAACCGGTCACGGTGTTTCCCGCCACGCCGGAGCGGCTGATGATGGTGGTGGACGGCAGCGCCGGTTGTTACGTGTGGCCGGAGGATCGAGTGCTGATCCGCCGCAGCGAACACCCCGTGCGCTTTGTGCGTTTGGCCGATCACGAGTTCTTCCAGGTGCTACGCAACAAGCTGGGTTGGGGCCTGCCGCACGTGGCCAAACCCGGCGCTCCTTCATGAGCGGCGGGAGCCTGCTGCTGCTCGGCCAGGAAGCCGAGGCCCTGGCACCGCGGCTGGAAGCCTCCGGCTACACCTGCCACATCGGTGAGGAGGGGATCGCAGCCCGCTGCGATCTGGCGGTGCTTGGCGCTGAGCTAGCTGATCAGTTGCCGCAGCTGCAGCAGCGGATCGGAACCATGCCAGTGCTGCTCGACATCGGCACCGACAGCTTGGCGGCCCGCTCACGACTGCTGCGCTCCGGGGCCACCGATTTCTGGTTGTCATCAGCCGGAGCCAGCGATCTGTTGATGCGCCTGCGCCTGCACCGCAAGCTGCTGGAGAAAGGCCGCCCGCCGGAAGATCGCCTCAGCCTGGGCGATCTGAGCCTGATTCCCAGCCGCCATGAGGTGCGCCGCGGCCAACGAATCGTGCCGCTCACGGCGCGGGAATACGCCCTCTTGCTGCTGCTGATAGAGCACAGCGGCCAGGTGCTCAGCCGCGATCAGATCCTGCGCCAGGTGTGGCACGACCAACGCGGCGCCGCCAGCAATGTGATCGAGGTGTACGTGCGCTACCTGCGCCAAAAGCTCGAGGAGCAGGGTGAAAAGCGGCTGATTCACACCGTGCGGGGGCAGGGGTATTGCCTCAGCGATGGCCCGCCGCCCCGCTAACCGCCCGCCCCGCCGATGAGCACGCCTCCTGTCCCCCCACCGCAACAGCTGCCGATCGAAGCGCAGTGGTGCCTGAAGGCCACCACCCTGCGCCCGGTGGTGAGCAGCGGCCCCTGCATCGAGCTGGAGGTGGCGCGCACCCCGCAGCAGCAGAGCTGGGGATTGATGGGCCGCCCGCCCCTGGCGCCGCTGCGGGGCATGTGGTTCCCCTATGACCAGCCCCAGGTGCTCAAGTTCTGGATGCACCGCACCCCCTCCCCACTCGACATGCTGTTCATCCGCGACAAGCGGGTGATCGCGATCGAAGCCAACACCACTCCCTGTCCGCGTCTGCCCTGCCGCAGCTACGGGCCCGACGAGCCAGCGGATGGCGTGGTGGAACTGGCCGCCGGCGAAGCCAGCCGCCTTGGCCTGCAAGTGGGCAGTGCAGCGGTGATTCGCCCCTTCAAACCCCAGCCGGCCGCTCGCCCCGCAGCACCAGCACGGGATTGAGCGGCGCCAGGCGGGTGCCATCCGCCAGGGGTGCCCCGCGCCAGGCCTGATGCTGCGTCACGGCCACGGTGAGGCAGGCCTGCTCCAGTGGCGGCCGCAGCTCGGCAAGAGCTTCCACGGTGGCGAGCGGAATCACCACCACACCGCCTGGGCGCAGCCGTTCCAGCACGGCTTCCAGTAGGGCACGGCGATCGCGGCCACCACCACCGATCAACACACGGTCAGGGTCAGGCAGCTCAGCCAGGGCTTCGGGGGCGCGGCCTTCCAGCACCCGGGCGGGCTTCACGCCCAGCCGCTCCGCGTTGGCCTCGATCAAGGCCGCCGAGCCGCCGCGCTGCTCCAAGGCCCAGAGCTGCAGGGCCGGCCGCAGCCGCAAGGCCTCCAGCCCCACCGAGCCCACACCGGCTCCGATATCCCAGAGCACACCCTCCTGGGGCAGATCGAGATCGGCCAGCAATTGGATGCGCACCTCGCGCTTAGTCATCAGCCCCAGGCGATCCGGGTGCTGCAGAAACACCCCATCCGGCAGACCAAACAGGGGCAGGCGTTCTGGGAGCGCCGGCGGCTCAGCCACCAGCACCACCAGGTGCAGCGGTTCGAGATCGGTAGGAAGGGGGTCTTCGGGCGCCAGACGCTGCACGCGCTCGGCGCTGTGGCCGAGGCGCTCACACAGCCAGAAGCCGTAGGCCTGCTCGAGCCCCGCGGCCCGCAGGCACCGGCGCACCGTTTCGGCCCCACCGCGGCTGGGATCGGTGAGCACCGCCAAGGCGCCGGGCCGCTGCTGCAGCCGCGCCGCGAGCGGTTCTGGATCGCGGCCGTGCAGGCTGAGCCAGCTGGCGTCCTGCCAAGGCCGACCGATGCGCGCGAAGGCCAGCTGGAGAGAGCTGGGGGCCGGATGAAAACGCAGCTGATCCGCCGGCAGCCCCTCCAGCAGCAGCCGCCCAATCCCAAACCAGAGCGGATCGCCACTCGCCAGCACCACCGCCGGTTGCCCAGCATCAAGGCCCCGCAGCTGCTCAACCAGTGGCTCCGGCTGATCGCTGGCGATCAGCACAGGCCCACCATCGCCAGCCCAGCTCTGCAGAGCGGCGTGCAGACGGCGGGGTGCTGCCACCAGCGCGGCCTGGCGCAGCAGCTCTTGGTGAGCCGGCGGCAAGCTGGCCGGTGCGCCGGCGTCGGTGCCGATCACCTCAATCATCTCGCCATTGTGAGCGCCAGGCGTTCTGCAGAGGAGCGGAAACTGCCTTACTCTCCGGCCAACTGTCTGAGTCTGCGCCCCACGCGATGGCTGTTCGACTGACCGCACTCACCGGAGCTCTGCTCAGCCTCACCCTGGGGGTTCTGCAACCGGTCCAAGCCGAAACCGTGCTCGAGCGGGTGAGCCGCACCGGCAGGCTGAACACCGTCGTGCTCAACGGCGACCTCCCTTACAGCACCCAACAGGGCAATGGCTACGTGGGCCTTGGCATGGAGTTTGCCAAGGAGATCCAGAAAGAAGTGAGCGAGTACACCGGCAAGCCCGTGCAGCTGGTGCCGCAACCGGTGAACTCGATCAATGAAGGCCTTGCCGCCATCGCCAGCGGCGCTGTCGACCTCTCTTGCGGCGCGGGCTTCAGCTGGGGCCGCTCGATGTTTGTCGACTACTCCCTGCCCTTCGCCCTCAGCGGCACCCGCCTGATCACCCCGGCCGGCAACGACGGCACCCCTGCTGCTCTGAAGGGCAAAACCATCGGCGCGGTGAAGAACAGCCTCTCGGCCCACGCGATCGAGAAGACCGTCACCGGCGGTGAGCTGGCGTTGTTTGAAAACCCCGCCGCAGCCCTTGAGGCCTTGAAGAACGGCGAAATTCAGTTCCTCGCCGGCGACAGCCTCTGGCTGCTCGCCAACCGGGCCGCCGGGGATCCCTCCGGCAACGTGGCTCCCTCGGTGCCCTACAACCGCGCGGCCGTGGGCTGCGTAGTGCCCGAGAACAACTCCGGTTTGCTCAACCTCAGCAACCTGGCGATCGCCAAGTTGATGCAGGCCTACATCAACGACGATCCCTCAGCGCTGCAGCGCATCAACCAGTGGGTGGGCCCTGGCAGCAGCGTGAATCTTAGTCAAGACCTGATCAAGGCCTACTTCACCAACGTGCTGCTCACCGCCGCGCTGCTGAACCTGTTCTGAGCCTCCAGCACGTCTGAATTCACCGCACCCACCACTGCCATGGCACCCCGTTCCCTTCTGCAGCTACTCACCCTCACCGCCGCTGCTGCCGTGTTCATCGAAACGGCTCAGGCAGCTGTGTATCAGGCGCCTGATCTGAGCAATCCACTCGAAAGCCGCATCCAGGCCCTGCGCGATGGCGCCTGGCAACCTCAACTGAGCGCTGGCAACGGCGAGCTGCTGGCTCGCTACTGGGGCAATGGTGGTGGCCACGCCTGGGGCAATGGCGGCGGTTGGCGCAACGGCGGTGGCTGGGGCAACGGCGGCCGCTATTACGGCGGCGGCGTTGACGTGAACCTGGGCTGGCCCAATGGCGGTTGGGGTAACGGCGGCTGGGGCAACGTGCTGCCCGGCAGCTTCATCAACTGGTGATCAGCGGCGAGATTTCCCCGGCCGGCGCCGCTCTTGCCGATCTCGAGCTAAGCCGGTTCGGCCCGATCGGGCTGGTGGTGGTGCAATCCACCTCGCTCTGCAATCTCGACTGCGATTACTGCTACCTGCCGGATCGCCAGAAGCGTCGGGTGTTCGATCTGGATCTGCTGCCTCTGCTGTTGCAGCGGATCCTGGAGAGCCCCTTTTGCGGGCCTCAGCTGTCGCTGGTGTGGCACGCCGGTGAGCCGCTCACGCTCCCCTGCAGCTACTACGACGAAGCCACGGTGATCATCGAGCGCTGCTTGCAGGAGTTCACCAGCGGTGCCGTGGTGATCGAGCAGCACGTGCAAACCAACGGCACGCTGATCAACGACGCCTGGTGCGACTGCTTCCAGCGCAACGGCATCGTGGTGGGCGTGAGCGTGGATGGCCCGACCGCCATCCACGACGCCCATCGCCGCTTTCGCAACGGCAACCCCTCCCATCACCTCACGATGCGAGGGATCGAAGCGCTCAAGCGCAACGGCATCCCCTGCCATGTGATCGCCGTGGTGACCGCCGCCGCGATGGAGCAACCGGAGGCGATGTATCGCTTCTTCCGCGATAACGGCATCACTTCGGTGGGCTTCAACGTGGAGGAGCAAGAGGGAGTGCACACCAGTTCCTCGATGCAGGGGCGTGAGCAGGAAGAGCGCTACCGCCAGTTCCTCACGCGCTTCTGGCAGCTGAGCGAGGTTGATGGGCACCCGCTGGTGCTGCGGGAGTTCCAGCAGGTAATCGATCTGATCCAGCGCAACCGCCGCCTCAATCAGAACGAACTCAACCGCCCCTATTCCATCCTCAGCGTGGATTGGCAGGGCAACTTCTCCACCTTCGATCCCGAGCTGCTGTCGGTGAGCAGCGAGCGCTACGGCAGCTTCAATCTGGGCAACATCCGCACCACCAGCCTGCTGGAGGCGGCCCGCAGCCTCCGCTTTCAACAGCTCTGGAGCGATGTGAACTCCGGCATGGCGCGCTGCCAGAGCAGTTGCGACTACTACGGCCTCTGCGGCGGAGGCATGGGCAGCAACAAGTTCTGGGAGCACGGCACCCTCGATTGCAGCGAAACCAGCGCCTGTCGCTTCCGCACCCAGATCCCGGTGCAGGTGCTGCTCGATCGCTTCGAGGCCGCCCCACCAGCCGCCAACTGAGATGCTGCTCAATCCCGATGCCCTGATCCGGCTGCTGGTGCTGGTTGGGCTTGGCATGGCCTGCGCCCTGATCCTGCAGCCCTTCGCCGAGATCGTGGTGTGGGCCGGACTGCTCGCGGTGATTCTCAAACCGCTGCAGCTGTGGCTGCAGCGCCACCTGCGGCTGGGGCGCTGGTGGTCAGCGGGGCTGATCATGCTGGTGGGACTGCTGGTGCTGATCGGCCCGGTGGGTGCACTGGCAGCAGCGCTGCTGAGCAATGTGAGTGAGCTGGTGGAGCTGGTGCGCCAGGGCAAACAGGCCCTGCCCCAACCCCCACCGCTGCTGCTGGGCATGCCTGTGTTGGGGTCAGCGATCAAGCCGCTCTGGCACAGCTTGATCAGCGATCTGCATGGCCTGCTGCGCAGCCACTCCGACACGCTCACCACCGTGATGACCCGGGTGCTTGAGACCACCCTGGCCAAGGGGCTGGGCTTCCTCCGGCTGCTGGTGAGCCTGGTGGTGGCGGCTGCGATGTTGGTGTACTCCGATGAATTGCTGCTGCGGCTGCGGCGGCTGCTGCATCGGTTGGCGCCGGAGCATGCCGAAACGGTGCAACTGATCACAGCCACCACCGTGCGCAACGTGTCGCGGGGGGTGGTGGGCGTGGCCTTCCTGCAATCGCTGTTGATCGGTTTGGGGCTGATCGCTGCCGATGTGCCCTGGTCTGGGGTGCTCACCCTGCTGGCGCTGATCCTGTGCCTGATGCAGATCGGGCCGCTGCCGGTGGTAGCGGTAGCCCTGGTGATGGCCTGGAGCCATCTGCCACCGCTGATGGCGTTGCTGCTCACGCTCTGGCTGCTGGCCGTTACCCTGCTGGAGCACCTGCTCAAACCGTTGCTGATGGCCCGTGGGCTACCGGTGCCGATGCTGGTGATCCTGGTGGGCGTGGTGGGAGGCACGCTCAAAGCAGGGGTGGCAGGCCTGTTTCTCGGGCCGGTGGTGTTGTCGCTGGGCTATCACTTTGTGCGCCTCTGGGTGGGCACCAGCGCACAACCCTCCCCCTGAAGTTGATGTCTTACGCCGATCGCCGCCAGCGTATCCACGAACTGGTGGTGGCGCTCATCCACCAACAGAGCGAACTCGATCTGCTCGATGGCGATCACACCGGCAGCCTGGCCGCCGCCCAGGGAAACCCCGCCGGCTGGCTCGAGCGCAACCGGCGCGTGGTGCAGCGCTACCAAGCGCTGGTGCGCTCAGCTGTCACCCTCGATGCCCTGGTGGATCAGGAAGTGGGGGGAGAGGCGCCAACCAGCAAGCTCTGACAAGCTGGCGGCACCTTCTGCTGCCCCATGGCGCGCTTCGGCCTGTCTGCCCTGAAATCTCTGCTGCGTCGCAAGGGGCTGGGCAGCGCCACCACATCCACCTGGCAGCCACCACAGGCCAGCTGGAGCCGCCCCATGGGTCTGGGCTGGCAGAAGCCCTACACCGTTCGCTACGCCAGCAACCTCGACGACGGCCCCAACCACGGCATGCCCCTGGGGGGCTTTGGCGCCGGCTGCATCGGGCGAGCGCCGGATGGCAACTTCAACCTCTGGCATCTCGATGGCGGCGAGCACTGGTTCGGCGTGTTGCCCGACTGCCAGTTCGCGCTGTTTGAGAGCAACGGCAAGCAGAGCCGCGCCCATGCCCTGGCGGTGAAGCCTGAGCGCGATGCCTCACGTCCTGAGGCTGCTGAGCCCCTGCCGAGCTGGAACTGGTATCCCGCCAGCAGCCCCGATCGCAGCACGGGCACCTATGCAGCTCGCTATCCCCTCAGCTGGAGCCAGTACAAGGGCGTTTACGACGCGGAGGTGAGCTGCCAGGCCTTCAGCCCGATCCTGCCGGGCAACTACCAGCAGACCAGCTACCCGCTGGCGGTGTTTGTGTGGACCCTGCGCAATCCCACCCGCAAACCTCTCGATCTCTCGCTGCTGCTCAGCTGGCGCAACACCACCGGCTGGTTCACCAACACCGATTCCTCCGCCGAGGTGCACTTCCGCGATGACGGCAGCCCGGAGCACAACTACGCCCCGGCGATCGGCAAGAGCGAAGGGCATCGCAACCGCTGGGTCGATGATGGCCCCCTCAAGGGCGTTCTGCTGGAAGGAGACGTCTCCCAACCGATTGGCGAAGGTGAAGGCCAGTGGTGCATCGCCACCACACAGCAGCCCGGGGTGCGCATTCAGCGCTGCAGCCGCTGGAATCCCCACGGCGATGGCAGCGAGATCTGGGGCAGCTTTAGCCGCGATGGCTCCATCCCCGACAGCAACAACGACCGCCGCAGCGGTGCCACCGATCCCGCCAGTGCAGCCCTGGCGGTGCAGTGCAGGCTGGAGCCGGGCCAGAGCATCGAGATCCCGGTGGTGATCAGCTGGGATCTGCCCGTGACGGCCTTTGCCACAGGCACCAGCGCCCTGCGCCGCTACACCGATTTCTTCGGCGCCAGCGCCAACAAGGCCGCCGCCATCGCCGCCGAGGGCCTGCGCGACTGGCGCAGCTGGCGTGATCAGATCGAGGCCTGGCAGAAGCCGGTGCTTGAGCGCAGCGATCTACCCGAAGCGCTGCGGATGGCCCTGTTCAACGAGCTCTACGACCTCTGCAGTGGCGGCAGCCTCTGGAGCGCGGCATCGAGAGAGGATCCCTATGGCCGCTTCGGCGTGCTCGAGTGCCTCGACTACGCCTGGTACGAAAGCCTCGATGTTCGCCTCTACGGCTCACTGGCGCTGCTGCAACTCTGGCCCGAGCTCGACAAGGCCGTGCTGCGCAGCTTCGCGCGGGCCATCCCCGCCGCTGATGCCACGCCACGGCCGATTGGTTGGTATTTCACCCAGGGGAAAGGGCGGGTGGAAGCGGCCCGCAAGGTGAAAGGCGCCACCCCCCACGACCTAGGCGCACCGAACGAGCGGCCCTGGGATGCCACCAACTACACCGCCTACCAAGACTGCAACCTCTGGAAAGACCTGGCCAGCGACTACGTGCTGCAGGTGTGGCGCACCTTCAAGCTGGCGCCCAACGGCGAAGACATCAACTTCCTGGCGGAGTGCTGGCCAGCGGCCGTGGAA
>Ga0194118_10006038_pt1 | contig 12269 bp, 11 predicted proteins | sample TA2MahsurfametaG_2_FD_148662 | JGI IMG/M metagenome (GOLD analysis project Ga0194118, IMG submission 148662) | Freshwater microbial communities from Lake Tanganyika, Tanzania - TA2015013 Mahale N5 surface | ecosystem: Environmental > Aquatic > Freshwater > Lake | place: Tanzania: Lake...
TGTGATCGAAAATTTCTGGTCAGGGTGATCGGAAATAAGACGATTGCGAATGAAGATGATTTCTGTCACATCGCTCAACTGCTCAGCAATTCCCAATCCACCGGCTGCTTATCCACAATTTTATCCACAATCCCAGCGAGCCTTTCGGCCTCGAATTCTCCATTCGATGCAAGAAGAATTCGCCCCATAAAGCCTCTCTGGCGCAACTGGGCTGCAAACTCAACGCCCGTGATTTTCTCTTCAGGAGCGAAGTAGTGGTCGGTGATAATTGTGTGAAGGCTTCCAAGTTCAAGCGCATTGTTCTCCAAAGCCCTCCAAAAATCGCCCGGACTCGCAAAGGAGATCACCTTTGCTTTTGCTTTGAGCTTGGCTTCCCAAACCCAGCGGGCGAGGGGCGAGTCGTCGAGAAAAACGACGTTGGGGAGTGCTGCGGGCGCGGGAGCTTCCGCCAATGGACTCGGGGCACCATTCACAGGGGATATGGGCATATGACCTGAGTTCTCAGAAGAGACGGCTGAGACCACTGGACTCGAGGGGATCTCAGATGCTGCCGACGCGAGCCTAATTTCTGTCCAAATTGTATGAAAAGACGTCGCAGCAATAAGTTTCGCAATTCATTTGTCCCGCTCAAATTGCTTCGCTGCACAGAAGCGCGATAGAGCCCGCTTCGCGGCCACCTACCCCCTCCCTCCGGATAAGTTCTAGGCCGCCCGGAAAATCGGTTTTCTCCATGAAAAATCCAGACCATCCATAGAATTTTTCTTCTACACTGGCTCGCACCCCCAGATTTGAGGTAAACCACCCACCAATAATCCACAGATTCAGGGAACCGCCCCAATGACGCCCACTGTTGCACCTACTGATGTTGTTTCCGGTTTAACTGCTGCCGCGCACGCTGCACCCGCAAATTCAGCCCCAGCCCCAGCCCCAGCCCCAGCTCAAGCCGATTATCACCGCTATTACGAAGCCGACGATCTCGACCTCCGTAAAGTGGCATATCTGAAGCGCAACATCCTTCCGCTCCTTAATTCCCTTGCACCCAACTCTCGTATCCTCGAAGTGGGCCCAGGCCGCGGTGCACTGCTTTCGCTCTTGCGCTCATCTGGATTTAAAAACATTCAGGCTTTTGAAATTTGCACAGCGTTTGCTGAATCACTTGCATCACAAGGTTACACGGTTGCCTCTGGTCCTTGTGCAGTGGAGCACCTCAAGTCACTGCCATCACAGTCTCTCGATGCCATAGTGCTTATCGATGTCCTCGAACACTTTCCGCTCGAAGACGGCCTCGCGTTTCTCAAGGAAAGCCGGCGCGTCATTGCCCCACAGGGTCGAATCATTTTGCAAACACCCAATGCGAGCGGTCTGTTTGGGATGAACACTTTCGTTGCCGATCCCACACATGCGACCCCTTGGAACGAGATTCGCCTGACAGCCGCTTTGCGCGGTTCTGGATTTACAACCGTGAATTGCCTTCCCATGAGTTTGCCCCTTTCGCCCGGGAACCTCCTGCGTGAGTCATTTCGCTCGGTTCTTTTTACAGCAATTCGTTTTCTCACCCGCCTCTGTGGAGCTACGCCTGTGAAAGTGTTAACGCACAATATTGTTTGCCAGGCACAAGAATAACCCTCCCAAGAGGAAGTAGACTGTTTACATGAGCGGAGTTGAAGTCAGCGTTATTTTGCCCACTTACAACGAGAGCAAGAACGTTCCGATTATTGTGGATCGTATCGCCCAGGTTCTTGCCCCGCTTTGCTCCTTTGAAGTGCTGGTGGTGGACGACAACTCCCCCGACAGCACATGGGCCATTGCCGAGCAGCTCGCAGCTGAACGCCCCTGGCTGCGCAGCATCCGCCGCATGCAGAACAAAGGCCTCTCGCCTGCGGTGGTCGATGGCTTCTCTCTGGCCAAAGGCCAGTACCTCATCGTGATGGACGCAGATCTCCAGCACGACGAACAAGCCCTCACCAAATTCCTAGATGCATTCAAAAGTGGAGCCCAGCTCGTGGCAGGCTCCCGCAAGGTCGATGGCGGCGGGGTTGAAGATTGGAGCGTTGTTCGCCAGTTTGTGTCGTGGTTTGCCACGCGCCTGGCACATGTGGTGTTACCCCTGCAGGTCACCGATCCCATGAGCGGCTTTTTTGGAATCACCCGTGCGCTGCATGAATCCACCACCCCGCAAGTGAACCCCAAGGGCTTCAAAATCCTGCTCGAATACCTGGCGCGCACCAAGGCAGCCGATGTTCGCGAAATTGGATATACCTTCCGCGGCCGCCAGCATGGCGAAAGCAAGCTCTCCAACGACGTAATTTACGACTACCTCGAAGCACTGTGGGGGCTCTCGAAATTTTCCGATCTTCTCTCCTGGCGCTTCCTAAACTACGCGCTTGTGGGATGCGTGGGCCTGGTGGTGAACGTGGCCGTGCTGCGCCTCCTCACTCATGGTGTGGGTGCGAGTGAATCGCATGCGCTGATGATTGCCGTTGAAACGTCCATCATCTCCAATTTCTTCCTCAATAACTCAATCACCTTCCGCAAACAGCGCTTCAAAGGCATTGCAAAAATCTTGCGCGGCCTGCTGATGTTCAACGCTATTTGTGCCACCGGTGCGTTTATTAACCACTCGCTTGCGCTGAATATCCGCCAGGCTGAATTTGCAAATATCTATTTCGCCACTGCGCTCGGATACCTTATTGCCACCATCTGGAACTATGTGGTGAATACGCAGGTGTGTTGGAAGGCTCACAGAGGCTAAAGTTATCGCCAGCCTCTGGTTAAGCACTCAAGTGCGTATTATCGCAAATCAGATTCTCATTGCCCGCATTTAACCAGCACAACACTCTGTGACCCATCCACCACCAAACATCCTGCGGGCAGCTGTTCACTCTTCAAATAAAATCCAAACTCCGCAGTGCTCGATCCTTCTCTTTCGCCAAAGTGAATTCCCAAATTCGGATAAGCCAGCGCTCGAGAAGCACGGAATGTGTAGCCTTGTCCCCATGGAAAATCAGGATTGCGTGACTTGAGCTCGACAATTTCACTTGGCCAAATGTAGCGCTCGGCCTTGCGTCCCGAGGCACTGCGCAATTCAAAAAAGGTGTTCCTGTAAACCACCGAAAGTATGAGAGCAGCCAAGACACCCAGCATCCATTTCATCTTGGTGCCGCCCACACCCAAAGCACCTTCAACGGATGTCAGAATGAGGAGTGCGACCACGGGAGCTGTGCCAATATGATAGTAGGAATGAATAAACGAATGGCTTCCATCCAGAGCAGCAATCGCAACAATCTGCAAAATCAGTGCACCTGTGAGCCACAGTATTGTGCGGCGAGTGTCATTCCCCGCTAAGAAATACACGACTGCAAAAAACACCGGCGCGGCTGTAAAGCCAATGTCTTCAACAACGAGTTTAAAGAGACTTTGCGGTTCGGTAAAAAATTCAATGAGAGAGCTCACCGGATTCCGCCCTTGAACAGCGAATAATCCTTGTGTGTCTTGAAGTGAGGCAATCCATTTTAGTCCAACTGTATAATAGAGCCCCGCGCACACAAGCGGCGGCAACGTCCACAATGCCCGCGATATCCTTTCCTTCACAGGCACATCGCGCAAAAGCAAAAGCACCAGTACGGTCACCGAGGTGGGTTTCACGAGCAGCCCCGCGGCAATCAAAATCAGACTCAGAATTCTAGCTCTAAACCCATCGCCGATTTTGATCCCTTTTGTTTCCCCTGAGTTTGCACCCTGCTCAGCCTCGGTATCCCACAGGCAGGAAACACCGAGCAGCACAAGCAGCAGCGCGAGGTAGTCGGGCATGAATTTTGTGGAGAAGGTGCTTGCAATCGAGACCACGGGTAAAAGCAGAAACGCCCATCCCACTTTCCGCCCCAGCAACAGTTTATTTTTCCAGACCTGGTAACACATCCAGGTCAAGCCAAAGTGCAGCACAAACAAAAACAACAGAGCGGCAGTGCGTCCCGCTGCAGGCCCCAGTGCAAAAAACGGAGCTCCCATGAGGTTCACCAGCGGAAATTCCATCGGCATGAGGGCGTAGCCGTCCATGCTGTTGAGCACTGCAGGCACAAGTGGATGCCTCAGTTCCGGTTCCACGGTCCAGCGCAACCAGTAGCGGATGGAGACTCCGAGGGTGTCGATTTGTCGCCAGATGTGGGGTTGGTCGAAGGGCAAAAATGCTTTCACCACAGCGGTCAGAGCGCGCACAGCAAACACCACAAGCACAATCTTGAGAATACGTTCTGTGGAGTGAATTTTCATTCATTCAACTTTCTGTTCAATGATAAAATAAAATTTCAATTTCTTTCAAAACGCGCGCCTTATTTTTCAAACATCTGTCTATGTGCCTCGTCGGCACGGTGCAAACACCTCGCCCCAATTCACGGCGGGCTCAGGAGCGTTCTTACGTTTCCAAATCACATTCACGCTTGAGTCACTGAAATACTTTTCAAAGTTCTCACGAATGCCGGAATCTTTTTCGAATTTATCGACGAAGTAGCCGTCTTTCCAAATCATCACATAATCTTTCTGCACAGCTTCTGGTGGCTCAAAAAACACTTCAGCCTTCGAGAATTCTGCAGGAAAGAGTGCTCCATACTGTGGCGCCATGATCTTGGTGCCTAATCCCGTGCTGAGGAATTTTTCGACCACACACTTGTGCTCGGAATAGCTGCCATCAAAAAGCAGCGACAAATGCACCGGATTCATCCAGTGAAAAAGCCTGCGCCCCATGGCCGAGCGGAATCCCAAAATGCTGACGACCAGCATGCCCACACACAACAACACCAAACCGCGTTGCTCGGCACCTGATAACCGCCCCGCGCCAAGCCGCAGCATCACCAATGGCCAAATGAAAAGCGCGAGCAAAGGATAAGCATAATAGCTCATCAGGCTTCCCGCTGTAGGAGCAACCGCCGAGAGGTTCACCACCACCCAGGGCACATAGGCCAACAGCGGCACAGCCATCAAAATCTGCTTTTTACGAAACGCATACACAGCATAAATAACCGCGGGCACACTCAAATAAGGTTTGTGAATCAGCATCTCGAACACACGCTGAGCAAGGAATTGCACATTCACGTGGGCCCATGCGGGTTGACCAGAATAAATCCGTGCAAAGGCATCGTCGCCGGTGAAGTTCACCTTCTGAAATTTAAGAACCACTGCGGAATAAATAAACCCAACAAGCGCTGCAGCAAGAAGGCGGCTCCAACCCTCAGGGGCTTGCTTGCTCCACCACGCGAGCACAAGAAAAGTCATGAGAAGTCCAAACACATGGAAGCCCACATCTTCGCGTACGCCCAAGGTTAAAATAAATATTCCCCAGGCCAGAACCTGCACCCACCGTCGTGGGTCGAGCCAAAGCGCAAAACTCACAAAAAGCCCGCTCACTGCCATGGCTTCGGTGTGAGGGTAAATCAAAATGGAGAGAGCGAGCCCCGAGAATGGCAAGAGCAGTGCGGCTGTAAAAGTCCAGCGGCTCTCCCTCAGCCCAGGCTCGAGCTGTGAGCGCTCAAGAAACAGAATTCCCGCAATTGCCATGCCTACAAATATGAGTGCCTGCCACAAACCCACCGCCACATGCGGAAGGATTCCAAACGTTTTGGCGAAGAGCTGCATGGGCCAAAAGCTCGGTGACACATGGGTGGCCATGTATTGCCCAGGTTCCAAAACAGGAGGGTTGGTCATCACCAAATCGGCTTGAGAGAGCAGATACCCAAAGAAGCCACTGTCTAAGTAATACGCGCCTTCCCTGAGGAAGTGATACAGCATGCCCGTAAACGGCAAGATGGCCGCAGGCAGCAGAATAGCTAAGAGTTTGAGGGGAGAGAGAAAGGGAGACTGACTTGATTCAGTATTCATGGCTGGCCTACTCGAATATCAGTGAGCAAGAAAATCAGAACATTGCGAGCTTTGGTTCGTTGAGAATTCTAAACCCAAAGCTTATCGTGCAATGACCAGTTTGTCATTGAGGTTTTGACGTGCGGATTTCTGAAAATTATTACAAGCCAATTGGGATAACATTCCTGTGGTTCGTCGTTTTGCTTTGGACTTTTAAAAATATCGGAAATTTACATTCCTTTTCTTCTATTTTGCAAGCAACAAACCATCTCGACGTTGGCTGGTATCAGCGAATTGCTGTTGAGGGATATAAACTTCATCCACATATTTCCGACGGACAAAGTACAGTTTTCTTTCCTTTGTTTCCTATGATTGCTTCGCCGCTCATTCACGTCCTTGGCCTCGATCCGCTTTTGGCATTAAATATCCTGCAAAAGCTAAGTCTCATCTTGATGGTTGTTTTGGTTTATCGCTGGGCTTTGCTCGAAAAATTTTCACCCAAAGAGAGTTTGCTTGCACTGTTGCTGCATCCGGCCCTGGTTTTTTTTCTAGTTCCCTACACTGAGTCGCTGTATTTATGCTGCCTGTTTGGCTTACTTCTCTCATGGCGAATCAAGAATGTCGGTTTTATTCTTTTCAGTGCACTTCTTCTCGGTTTGTGTCGGCCTACCGGACTCTTCGTTATTCCAGCAGCGGGATTCACACTTCTACACCGTGCCTACGTCTCGCTACATAATTCGGAACAGCGAGGGAAAATGTTTTCATACCCCGCTGCTAAGGCTTTGCTCGCCGACTTTGAGTTCCGAGCAACCCTTAGGTTTGTTTTGAGTGCCTCATTAGGTGCAGTCTTGGCAGTAGGTTTGGTTGCATTGGTCATGCATTTGAGCGTTGGGGACTGGTTTGCTTTTTACCGATATCGGTACCTGTGGAACGAAACTCCGGGCTTTCAGAATTTTGTTTCCTTTTTAAACCTCGATCTCGGTTCGCGGTTTCCGCGGATCATTGTGACCTGGCTGGCCCTGTGGGGTAGCTATCTCTTACTCCAGGCTGGTCGCGTCTTTGAAGGTTTTCTATGCATTGTGTCGCTACTTCTTCCGGCTTACCAGGGAAAAATGGGTGATATAATCCGTTATAGTTTGGGCGCAGCGCCAGCTTGGATCATGCTCTATGAGCGATCAAAACATTCCAGAATCATTCACATGTCTCTCATTGCCTTCAGCACATCTACGGCGATTGCGTTAGTGGCAAGTTGGTTGAAAAGAGAGTGGGTTGGCTAATTTTTCGGTTTCGCCTAATGCGTAGATTTTAATGTTTCGAATTGGACTGAGGGTTATAAAGAAAAATCGAATAACGCTCGCTGTCTAGTGCCCCTGCTTCTGCTCTACCCACGAGAGCGAGTTGAGAGGGAACCAAGATTGAGTCGTTCAAAATTACGTAAGTTGGTTGGGTCAATTTGTTGAGGTTGGTGGATAAGGCAACTAATGCCTCAGAATTGCTCAAGGGTCTGCGATCGGCCCAGCGCACGAAAAACTCATTTTGCAAGCGGTAAGGGCTAAACACAGGTTTGTTCAAATAGGCAGCGACCGGTGTGGATGCCCAGTCAACAATACCCGCAAGCGAATATGCTTTAAACCCCTGCTCCACGGCATGTCTGGAAATTAAATCAGCGGCCTCACGCGATGATGAAAAGGTCTTTTGAAGATCTCGTTGCGCTGCCTTAAAACTGAACACAAGTTGGCTTCCAAGCCCAACTAAAAAGGCAAATCTTGCAATTCGGAACGAAGTTTTTTTAGTAACAGCCTCGCGATATTGGGGATCGGCAAGAGCAAGCCAAAAGACAACAACTGCAGTTATCCAAACAAACGCTGAATGCCTCGCTCCACCATCTTTGAGTCCGAATAAAATGGCATAGCAACAGGAGAGAGCCAATGAAAAAAATAAAGCTAGTCTGAATTTCTTCACGACCGAAAAAAACAGCGCGATTGTGCCAATGTAACTTATTCCTTTCAACGTCCACAATAAATTTCCTTCGAGTTTTAATTGTGGCCACCATTCGACATTATTGAATACAAATAAGTCCGAGAAATGCCGAAAAGCGCGATCAAAGGAATGCATTCCAAATTCGCCCACCTTGAAGCTTCCGTAGGATTGCATTCCCAAATTTGCACGGATGATTGAATAGGCAGAAAACACACCAGCGCAGGCCAGGACAACCAGACCCAAAAAATTCTTCGAGTGTTTTGAGGTCAGTGTTTGCAGCCCAACGCACAGGCCTAAAGCGAATGCGATGCCTAGGTTAAAGATATTGAATGTTGCAGAAACACTCAGAGGCAGAAAAAACCAAAGGCTTTTTCGCAAATCGGAGTCGTTCCGTTTCTCCCAGTGGCACAAGGCAATAAAAAGAAAGACCACACCGCCGAGATAATTGCGAGCAATTATAGTCCATTCGTAGAGAAAGAAATATCCAAAACAAATGCCAACTTTTTCGAGTAAAGAGAAAGGCGAAAGCCGGAAAATTGCAAAAACACCAACCGTGCCAATTATACTCTGCAGTACATGCATGGAAAAGACAGGAAGACTCAATTCTTTGAGTTGCCATAACAAAAAGTGCCATATAGGGGGATGACCCTCTTGCCGTGTGTTCTGCCAGAGTTCACTTAGATTCCTGCTCTCCAAAGCAATCATCCAAGCCTGGGCCTCGTCCCGCCATATTTCGTGCGCGCCAGACAGCCATAGCGTTAGCACCAGGAAAGATAGTGCCGCAACCCAAGGCATACGCTGTTGGGTCAAAGTTGGTTCATTTTCGTTGCTCACAGGGAGGGAAAAAGCCTGAATTATATGTGCTCTCATTCTCTTGCTCATAAGTTGTGCATAAAAAAATGATACGTTTGCCTCGTTATAGAGGCGCAAATCCTTTCAAAATCGTGAACTTTTGTCTATACCGTCAGCAATCCTTTGTTAGCTTCCGCGAGTGTATGGTGAAAAGATTTTTTGATTTTTGTATATCGCTTTCGATTATTGCTGCTGCGCAGGTTTTGCTATGGTTGGCTCTGTTTTCCACCCCTTTGCTGGGTGCAACGATTTTGTTCTATCGTGGAATTGGGCTCATGCTGTTGAGCACAATCATCATCGGTGGGCTTCTACTTGTGGCTGCCTTTGTCCGTAACAAGAAAGGTCCCTTAAAGGGAAATGCCCTCTTCACTCTCGAAAGCGTGTTTTCTGGGCTTGTGAGCGGCGCCTCGGTTGCAATTTGTTTCTTCATTGTTGTTCCCGTAACGCTCGACCGCAGCGTAACGACATTTCTCCTATCGCGAATGGCAATTCATTCAAGCCTGAGCAAAGAACAAATTCACAACGTTTTAGTCAGCCAATATATCGACGAATACGATGCAGTCGGACGCCGAATGGCCGAACAAATTGCCTCGGGAAACGTCACAGAGGTTTCCGAGAATAGTTATGCTCTAACTCAGAATGGGCGTAACTTTTTAAAGTTCTCAGGTTACGTAGCAGATATTTTTCGCGTACAGAAAAAATTTATTCAGGCGGAAGCAGTTAAACAGGATATTGATCGCGGCACTGCCAAATGAACTTACAACTCAATAAGTGAGTCTAATTGTGACAAGCACAGTCCATTTGCTTAAATCTCGACCCTTACCTCAGCTGATTTCTTTTGTTATTCCCTGCTACAATGAGCAAGAAGTGGTTCCACTTCTCAGGCGTGAGATTGAGGCTTTCCTTGCTGAGCTCAATCTTCCTTACGAACTGATTCTTGTGAACGACGGAAGCAGAGATTCAACCCTAGTGCTTCTCGATCGGTGGGCAAACGAGAATCCAGCCGTAAAGGTACTTGGATTTGCGAGGAATTTTGGGCACCAAATTGCAGTCACGGCAGGATTAGATGTTGCTCGCGGCGATGCTGTTGTGGTCATGGATGCGGATCTACAGGATCCTCCCCGCGTTGTTCATGAAATGATTCAACGGTACTGCGAAGGCTACGATGTTGTTTACGGGCAGCGTGAAGAACGCACCGGAGAAACCTTTTTCAAGAAATTTACTGCCTGGGCTTTCTATCGCCTCATGAAGCGGTTGGTGCACAAAGATCTACCCGTTGATACGGGAGATTTTCGGCTCATCTCAAGTTCGTGCCTTGCAGCGTTGAAACGCATGCGTGAAACTCACCGTTTTTTACGTGGAATGATTGCCTGGGTTGGTTTTCCTCAAATTGCGGTGAAATACAAACGCGATCCTCGCGCAGCCGGCGATACGAAATATCCTCTCTCCAAAATGCTAAAGTTCGCCTGGACTGCTGCTGTTTCGTTTTCGCCGCTCCCATTGCGAGTGAGTCTAATGCTTGGGTTGGCCATTGCTTTTATAGGTGTGCTTGTTGGGGTTTATGCCATTTCAATGAGTTTCATACATTACGTCATTCGTCCTGAAGGATTTGTTTATAATCCGGGTTGGGGAACAATTGTGACCATGCTGTGCCTCATTGGCGGCTCAATTCTTATAGGATTAGGCGTCCTTGGGGAATACGTTGCACGAATTTATGATGAACTCAAAGATCGCCCATTATACCTTGTCAACTACTCAAAGAATGTGAGTGAATAATGAAGAAAGTTGCGGTTATTGGCGGTGGTTTTACGGGAATGGCTGCTGCCACATCGCTCCGACATCTCGGAGCGGAAGTGCATTTGTTCGAGAGGAACCAGCACCTCGGCGGGCTTGCAGCAGGTTTTAAAGAGCCTCACTGGAACTCCAGCCTCGAGTATTTTTACCATCATTGGTTCAAGTCTGATTCGTACGTTCAAAAGTATGCAGAACTTTGGAATTGCTCGGATGGCTTGGTTTTCAGGCGCCCCAAAACGGTCATTGAAACCGACAATAGTGGTTTTGTGCAGCTTGATTCCCCACTCTCTTTGCTCAAATATCCAGAACTACCTTTGCACGATAAACTCCGCTTGGGCGGCACGCTTGCTTACCTGAAAGTGACTCGCAATTGGCAAAAACTGGAGTCCCATCGTGCAGAGGATTGGTGCCGAAAATACATGGGCTCAGGGCCCTACGAGAAGATCTGGCAGCCCCTGATGATAGGTAAGTTTGGGGACACACATTCGAAGCAGGTGAACATGGCATGGCTTTGGTCGCGCCTTACCTGTCGCACGCCCGAGTTAGGCACTTTTCAAGGCGGATTCAGCGAGTTCGTTGCACGTGCTGAAGGCGCCATGCAGAAGCAAGGTGTTCGAATTGTAAAAGATGCCGGCGAAATATCAGCAACTCGCAACGCCAATAATTGGGCCGTGACTTTTGCCGGGTGTGAGCCGGAGTCATACGATGCTGTCGTGGTTGCTGCATCGCCTTCAGCGTTTGAGAAGGTCACAGGCCAAGCTGCAGCGTCTTATTTGCAAGCTCTCGGAAAATGTAAATCGCTGGGAGTGCAGGTGATAGTACTTGTCAACAAAAAGAGGCTTGGCAAAAACTACTGGTACAGCTTGAAACGGAATCATTATAATCCTTATTTAGCACTCATCGAGCACACCAATTTTGTTCCCGAGTCCGAATATGGGAATGAACACTTGGTGTATTTGGCTAAGTACGTGGATACAGCTTCGCCAGAATGGGCTGAAACAGATTCTGAATTGTTTGCCTCGGCACTCAAGACTTGCCAGCGGGTGAATCCAGAGTTCGAAACCAGTTCGTGCATAAGACATTATGTATTCCGCGATGCCTATGCGCAGCCCATAATGGGCACTGGTGCTTCCCAATCTCTCCCTTCATTCAAGGTTCCCGATCAGCCCAACCTCTACCACGCAAGTATGTCGCACGTGTATCCTTGGGATCGGGGAACGAATTTTGCACTCGAGGCGGGGGAAAAGGTTGCGAAGTTGGTGCAGTCGGGTGCTCAGCCGTTCTGAGAACCTTTACTGCTGTCGAATATAACACGCTCAAAGATTGCGAAGGAATCGTGGCTTTGCAGAGAACTGAAAACGCTGAGACATTTCCGTTTACGAAAACTCGTTGCTTTTTGTTTGGCTACATTGTTTGGGCACTGTATCTTTGTGTTGTGATTTTATTAGCAAACGGCAACGGTTTTCAGGAACGTTTCTTTCGCCTTTTTAATTGGGATTCTTATTGGTATTCGTCGATAGTGGAATTCGGATACCACACAACAATTCCTCCAACGCCGCAAAAACCTGATATTTCAAACGTGGCTTTTTTTCCGGGATATCCTTATACGGCCAGAGTTATCCATTTAATCTTTGAAATTTCGTCGAATAGAGCCCTTCTGTTTGCGTCGAATTTCTATGGCATTCTGTTTTTCTCTAATTTCTTTTTTTGCTCAAGAGCCCTGAAATTCTCTTTTGGACAATCACTTTTTTGTTTGGCTGTGATTTTGTGCTTTCCGACCTCTTTTTATTTGT
>Ga0194118_10006044_pt1 | contig 12260 bp, 4 predicted proteins | sample TA2MahsurfametaG_2_FD_148662 | JGI IMG/M metagenome (GOLD analysis project Ga0194118, IMG submission 148662) | Freshwater microbial communities from Lake Tanganyika, Tanzania - TA2015013 Mahale N5 surface | ecosystem: Environmental > Aquatic > Freshwater > Lake | place: Tanzania: Lake Tanganyika...
AAGTTGTTTGTCGCGTGACGGGACAGTTCGAGCTACCGCAGTTTTTTGAGCGCGCGGCGGGCTGGCTCGACTTCAATAGAAGGCTTGGGCCATCGCAACTTCATGTTCTCCATCGTCACCCGAACAATCTCGCTGATTGCCAGGTCACGGAACCACTTTGAGTTCGCTGGAATCACATACCAAGGGGCATGGTCAACAGTCGTCTCCGAAACAATTTTCTTGAATGCCGATACATACAACGGCCAGCGCTCGCGCTCGGCGAGGTCGCCCATGCTGAACTTCCAATTGCGATGCGGCTCGTCGAGCCTGGACATGAGGCGCTCCCATTGCTCATCTCGCGAGATGTGCAGCAGAAACTTCACGATGGTGGTGCCTTCCTGGCTCAGCATCAGCTCGAAGTCGCGGATGTGCTGCATGCGCTCCTTAACTCGCCGCGAAGGCAGTTTCTTCTGCACAATCGGAACGATGAGATCTTCGTAATGGCTGCGGTTGAAAACCGCAATCGCGCCTCGCGACGGGCAGGCAGCATGCACGCGCCAGAGGTAGTCGTGCGTAGTCTCGCGCCCTGCCGGAACCTTGAACGAAGTCACCGTCGTACCCTGCGGATTGAACGCCGTAAATACCTTTCGAATTACGCCATCTTTGCCGCCTGCGTCAATCCCCTGCAAAACGATCAGCAGTGACTTACTGCTGTCGGCATACAGGTGATACTGCAAGTCCTCAAGCGCTTGCAGGTTCCGCTCAGTTCGCCGTCGTGCTGACTCTTTATCCCAGCCGTGGGTGTTGGCGGCTTCGACATCCGTAATCGGGGGCAGCTTGCCATGACGGGCCCGAAGGCTTGAAGCGAGCTTCTCGCGCCTATGCATCTCGCGACAGTAGCAACAGATAGCCAAGCAATCAATGTCAATTGACATTTATGTCTTCCTACATATTCGAGAGCCAGCCGAATTCTCTGAAACTGCTAGGTCGCTATTGGCGCCACAGAATGACTACAACAGGTAACTGAATGGCGCAATGAGTTTCTTGAGCGCCGACTTTGCAGACTCAATCTCTGAAGGCGTGCTCGCTGAGTCAAGCCTAGAAACTGCATCATTTACCGGTCCGGTCTCACCAGAATCAAGAAAGGGGATGATTTTTACTCGAACCTGCTCGACAAGCCTCGCTGCTTCGGCATCATTGACTTGAACACGCGACGCTTCACTAACCGTTCCGGAGCTGACTGCCGCCTTCGCGCGCTCCGACATTGCTTTGAGCTGACGTTTGTCTCGAGCAACGCCGTAGGAAACGTCATCATCTAGAAGTATCGCGCCAGAGGCATTGTCGGTGGCGCGGACTCGAAGAATTCCATCGACGTCATACGAATACTCGAGTGTCAAATCACGGGCAGAGCCCGGCTCGTAGGGCTCATGAAGTGTCACGTTCCATTGCTTCAATACTGTGAAGTCTGAATTCTTTGATTCAGGGTTTCCTTCTACAACTTCCACGGAGACTTGTCCGTGGTCCGGATCAATCGGGAAAAACTGATCTGATCTCGTCGCGGGCAGTTTGTGTCCCCTCGGAATAATCCCTGAAAAGTATTGATTCCCAGTGTTCTTGTCAGTAATCCAAGTCCCTAAAGAGTGTTCAAGACACACAAAAAAATCAGAGTCCCTTATCTGGCCGGTCATGATGGCTGCAGCGATTGCAGCCCCCTCGCCAATTGCTGTCATTGCGTTAATACTTGGGTCGGCTTCCATCTTGAGATACTCCGTGACAGCACGCCGAACAGCTGGAATTCGACAAGTACCACCTACAAGAACTAAGGCATCGAGCCCGCCCAAGCCAATTTTTAGCTGTCCTAGACATTCCTCTATGGGCACCAAAGACTCACGAATCAACCCGGCGATTGCCTTCTCGAATCTTGCCCTTGTCAGTTCAAATGGCGTTCCGTTGGGTAATTGGATAGTAACAACTTCTTGGGTCGAAAGCTTGACCTTCGCTAGCTCAACTTCAAATCTGAGGCGTTGACGTTCTTCCGCATTGATACCGGAGAGACCTGGATAAAACTCACGAATCAAGTCGATGATTTTCGAGTCAAAATCAATTCCGCCGCTTCTCGCGATTCCAGCAGACGCCTGTTCGATAAATATTCCGTCTACGGATTGAAGAACGGTCACATCGAGAGTCCCGCCACCCCAATCAAACACCAGCAATTGGCGAGCTTCGGGATGGCGCTGGGCGTACGTCATCGCAGCTGCGGTCGGCTCATTGATGAGGGCCAAGACCTCAAGTCCAGCCATTCCCGCAGCGATCTTTGTCCGATGCCGTGCCAAGCCCTTTGAGTTGGCCGGCACGGTGACCACCGCCTGATCAGCTTGTACACCCGCCCTAATCGTTCGCTGTTTCAATTCGGCAAACAGCATCGTGGCAATCTCTTCGACCGCCAGTGATTCACCCTGGTCGTCGGTCGAAACATCTTGCTGCGTTGCAAACATTCTCTTCACCGCGTCGAATCGCCCAGTCATACGCTGCTTTGCGGTCCAGCCGAATGTAATATGCCGATTGTCATCCCGAGCCATGACAGATGGGAATACTTTGTCGAACTCGTATGGCGCCCACTCGATCGGAGGATTGTCAATTGTGATTACTTCTGGCTGAGCGCCGCTATGCACAGCTACCACAGAGTTGGTCGTTCCAAAGTCAATTCCGATAGCTGTCATGGTTGAGCCCCCTGGTTGTCACTGCTTTCGAGTGTCATTGGATCGTGGTAGTCGTCGCCGGAACCTCGATATCCGGTTGTTGTCCTGGTGAGTCCGAATCAGCTGAACAAGTCTTAAGACTAAGAGCCAGGACGACTGCCATAATTATCGATAGGACGACCAGACTCGTCATTTGTGGGGACTTCCTTCGAGTGTGTAAATTTTTACTTTTTCTCGGCTCGTCCTGATCTGGTTCCGTTTTCTCTATATCTTCCCCATCTTCCGGATCTCCCTGTTCGTCGGGCGTTTTGGCTTTTCTAGGCGCATCAGCCATTTCGGAGATCTCGATTTGATCAGCGTTGGGCTGAAGTAATTGGGCGCCCACGGAGATGCTGTCATTGTTTGATGGGCTGATAGTGTCATTTTGCTCTTCTGAGTCATGAGATTTTTCGACATCTTCAGGTGCTGTTTGTTGAGGTTCTGGAATTGCGGTTCGAAGGGCTTTCCCAACTCTTAGAACAGTGATTCGTCCGTCTTCTTCACGCTCAATTATCGCAGGCTCAATGACCTCAATAGTCCCGGAGGGGTCGCCTCCAATGTCGAATGCCTCGACCAAAGTGACGTCTAAGAATCTCTCAACTCCCAGTTCCTTCAAGTACTCAGACACTCGTGCCGTCACGAGATTCAGATTGCCACCTGTCCGAAGACTCTCGTCGAGAGAGAGCAGGTGGGCAACGTGTGACCGCCGAGCTTTAGCCGCGTAAGCAACTCCACGTCGGAGCCCATCAAAAGCCTCCGCGGATTTCACAGTTCCTGGATCACGAACAATGAGTGCTGCATCAATTCTCTCGAGTAAGGCTTGGATTTGAACCATTCGCTCTCGATCGAAACGTCTCATGTCTCTCTACCCCCTCTTTGAATCTAGGTGAATGATGAAACGGTATTTCTGAACTGGGTGATGAACTCAAGAAGCTTGTCGACATGGGGATTCAGTTCTGTGTCCTCGCACCTAAGGCGGAGCGGTCGAAGATTTGCCCTCGCCCAATCGGCCCACGTAACGACGTCCTGTGCAGATTTCCGCATAGCATTGCGGTCGGGAAACCAACGCTGGTTCTCTGCTATCAGTGCATTAACGTCGTCCTGGACTTTGATTGCCATATTCCAATAGCCGCGATAATAGAGAAACGTCAAGGCATTGATAGCCGACTGGATAAAGCCTTGCACTAGTTCAATGTGGTATTGATTGCGACCAGGGAATGCGTCACTGAATCGTGATTGAGAGTGAGCATCTACTACCCAGGTTACGAATTCGTCCTTAGGCACCTCGTTCTCGTTTGTAAACACTTCCTTGAGGTGCCAGACCATGAAAGAGAGCAGCGTGATGCGTTCGAGCGTCTTACACCTAAGGCCGTTGTCTATCAAGCCGTAGGCGAAGTTGACGGGCTTGTTATCAGTCTCATCTGAAGAGAACATCTGATTCATGGTTGCAATCATGTCGTTTAACTTGTCTGTCAGCCACTGGCGTCCTGACAGTTCCCCGGCGTTTTCCGCCTTGACAAGGGCGACCGCGTAATCGTCAAAGCTGTCCAAATGAGCTAACAGGAGACGCGCCGAGACTGTTGAACCGTATGCACTTGACTTGACTACACGCTTCACGGCATTCTCATTGTCTTCCGTCTCCGTCAGGAAGAGTCCCAAATCAAAGAATTCTTCCTCCGTGATTCCAGGCTGCTTCAAGAGGTCATGAAAGGAATCAAGAACTGAACGCGGCATCGGTGGCGCATCACCTCCTCCCAGCCCTTCCGATACTCGCGACCATAGATTTACAGCCATTCGAGTAGCTCCGAGTCGATCGCGGGTTGATTGTGCACCGAGCACAAAGTGGGTGAGGTGCTCGACCGCCAGCTCAGGCGAATCCGTGGACGCGAGTAAGACGAGATTTCCTTGCAGGTTCAGATTCCAGCGCCCTGTTACTGCTTGCTTCAGTGCATCAATCGCCTTTCTAGTTTCTCCACGCATAGCGAGAGAAGCTGCGAGCACATTGAGTGCCTCGTCGCGCGTATCCTCCTCTCTTGAAAACCTCAGACATTGCTGTGCCGCAGCTCCCGCGCAAAGCCAATCCCAAGACCAAAGCCTTTCCATTGCATACCTCAAGAGAAAGGTTGCAATTCGCTCCTTTTCGACGAGGTCGAGACCCTCGGTGGAGAGCGACTCGAGTTCACTCTGAAAGTCAAACTGTCGACCCGAGATTGTGATGGTATCGGCTCCCCCTGATACCCGGGGGTTTGCTGGAAGCGAGTATGTCAGGCTGAACTCGCCGTCACCCACCTGCTCGGCAGTCGAGAGTGCGCTTGTCAAATCTTGAACCGTGAAGGGAGTTGAGGATGTTGTCTTTAGACGTCGAGTTGCACGGGCAAACCCTGCGCCACAATCGGTCTTGGTTGATTGGCTTGCAACTCCAAGATAGATGTGCGGAGCTAGCACTGGAGTCAGTAGTGACACAGGTCGAAAGGTACCATCTTGTTCTAACCTCTCGCAACCGTGAGCCAGTTCGTAAAGACCAAGGCAAGTCGAGACTGATTCACTGGCAAACATGGCTCTGTCGCACTGCCGCTTGCCTTAGCTCAAAGGGGGTTCTAGCATCCACCGGCGATGGGCTACTTCGTTGAACTGGTTTCAAGCCCGACTTGGAGCTACGCCTACGCCGGGACTCGACGACCGATAATTCGAGAAATACGACTGACGATTGAAGGCTCTTTGCCGTCGGATGATCTTGAGGTGTTTCCTCGAGTGTCCTTCAATTTCCCCCTACCAGAGCAAGTTGCTGAGGTTTGGCAGGGGGCGACCCGAGTTATACCAATTCGTGGGCCGAGCGTCGGAAATCCGGTCGTGTGGGACCAAGTCAACCTCCAGCTCAATCTCGCTTTGCTCAGCCGACTACTCGAACACGCAACTGGCGAACTCGTCTTAGATGTTGTCGACAGTAAGACAGGCCTCGTGGTTGCGAGTACTAGAGAGCGCTTGACGCTTCTTCCCTTCAATATCTTTTTATGGGAGTACGAATATCACGACTCTCTAGCAGCCTTCGTTCTGCCGTCTGATCCCTTCGTGAGCAATATTCTTGATGCTGCTCGACAAATCTTGAAGGCAAATACTGGAGACAGCTCCACCGAGGGCTATCAAGCTTATATGTACTCGCCGGTCGAATCCGCAAAGTCAAGAGTTCGGATGATCGTCAAGTCCATTTATGAGGCAATACAATCTTTCGGCCTCTCCTACAGCAACCCACCAGCCGAACTCTTAAAAATTGGCCAGCGAGTTCGCACTCCAACCCAAGTTCAGGAAGAGAGGTGTGCGACCTGTCTTGACTCTACGGTCTTGATGGCTGCATGTCTTGAGCAAGTGGGGATTTCATCGGCATTGGTGCTGATAAAAGGGCACGCATTTGTTGGATACTTTACGGGACTACCTCATCAGTTGGATCCCACCAAAGTACTGGTTGGCGCCCATTCAGTGGGGTTTTGGCGTCGCCAGATTGAGAGTTGCACGAGCTCTGGTGTTTTGCGTGGTTCTGACCATAATCAGTTGCTGACACACCTACTGGTCCATCAAGCTATCCAGCCCATCGAAACGACGACGTTGACTTCAGGCTCATTGCGTTCATTCGACGAAGCTTGTCTCAAGCAGAATGGTTTTACTGTCACAGAGAATATTGGTGACGTTCAATCCATTGTCACTCCCACGTTGGCGTGGCGCGCAGGAGTCACACCCCCGGTACTTCTCAGCAAAACTCCCAGTCCGACGTTGGTTGAACAGACACTTGATTCACCTGCCGCTATCGGAGATGATTCAAGTCAGCCTGACCGCTCAATAGCTGAAACAGATGTCATCGACTATGCAGAACGTGATGAAAAGACGCCGCCGAGAGTCCGACAATGGAAGGCATCACTGTTGGACCTCGGCGGTAAAAACCCGTTGCTCAAAGTCAAGAAGAGAGCGCTGAAGATCGACTTCCCTTCGTTGCTGATAGGAGCTCTCGACGACAGGCTTTACACACCAAAGGCAAAAATACCGATCGTAAGTTTTGCAGATATCCCTCTTGACTGGATCCAAAATGGTGTGACTGAGCCCCAATACGCAGCTTGGTTGAATACGAATTTACAACTGCTCACCCCCTCGTTCCGAGACATTCCTGGCTTACATCGAGAAGTTTCTGCATACACTAAGGAAATTCTTAAAGGGGGGCATGCAACAAGCGAAGTTATCGCGCATCAGATGGCCTTCGAAATTGTCCTCTCGAAAGCGAGAGATGATCTTCGTAAACAAATTTCAAGGTTACAATCTGCCGCTCGAGAACAATTCTTACAAACTGGAGTCAACGCTCTCTATCTGACCTTGGGCTCCCTCTCTTGGCGGGAGAGGGAAACAAATCAACGAGGACAAACAAAGGAAATTCAATGGCTTGCGCCTCTCTACCTCTACCCCATCATTATTGAAGGTGGGCGCGGCGCCCCTTACACCGTTCGACTCGACCCGCAAGGTGAAGTTACGCCGAACTACTGCCTTCATGAAAAACTTCGCCGTCTACAAGTTGAGGTGCCCGAGCTAATCGAGCCTTTGGAGGATGAGAAGGGCCTCGACCTCAACAAGATGCTGAGTTCAATTTCTGGGCGATTGCAGCAGAGCAAAAAGACGAACTTTGCAGTTCGGCCAGATGTACATATTGATGTCTTCGATTTTGCAACGTTCCGGCTTTGGATGGACCTCGACGATCATTGGGAATCCATGGCTGAAATCAGCCCAGTCGCTCGTCACCTGATGCTGACGCCGAACCAGCCCTTTCCAGAGCAACAGCCACACTCTGCGTCACAATTTCGAGCCTTAACACCGATTCCTGCTGATGACTCGCAGCAAGACGCCATTGAATTGGCTCTCAACGGCACCTCGTTCAGACTCGAGGGTCCACCTGGAACTGGCAAATCACAAACGATAACCAACCTCCTCGCCTCATGTTTGGCTTATAAAAAGAAGATTCTCTTCGTTGCCGAGAAGCAGACAGCACTTGATGCCGTAAAGAAGCGACTCGACGCCTGTGGTTTAGGTGACTTCTGCTTAAATCTGCACGCAAAGGGTGATTCGGACACACGTCTCCGAAAAAATATAACTGAGGCAATCACGACAGCTCAAAGTAAAGACCTGGATCCGCAAGACCAGAGGTGGGAAGACCTTCAGTTTGCGATGAAGAACGAAGAGCGACTGTTGGATGCTTATCGAGATGCTCTCCACACTGTCGACGGAACAGCAGAAAGTCTATGGACGGTCAACGAATTACTTCTTAAAATTGGCAGTGGTGACTTGATCGAACTCCCATCAAGCTTCACTAGTCAATTCTTCGAGCTGTGGCCTAGATTCAGGGCCGCCATACAAGGTGTCATCGAGGCGCTCGAAGTTTCTGGAGATCCTCGAGCAAGCCGATGGCGATGGGTTGAGTCGATTAACGATGACTCGCGGTCCTTGGAAGATCTCTCCAAGTCTTTAGAGACGCTATTGAGCTCGTATCGGCGCTGCGCCGCCGAATCCGCAACAACTCTCGCATCATTGGACAGGCTCGATCAGCGTCAGTGTGTCCTACTCGCGGACTACCTAGATCTCGTCAAAAGTGGTTGGGCACCATTGATCTCTACCATCGAAACACTCGACTTCGGGGTATTACCGAGTTACCAAGAAGCTCTGAAGAGTGGCAATGCGTTTGATCGTGCTGGATTCTCATTGATAAACGATTGTCAGGTGTTGAATTCGGAGTTTGATAACGTTTCAAGTTTCATTGAACCAAGTGTCATTCGCACAGAAACTTTCGGTCTATCGCTCGAAGTCCTTCTCACAATCGATCGTTTGCTTGACTCCGCTTCTGACTTAAGCATGCTATTCCAGAAGTGGCAGACTCTCCAGGCAGCAGTCGAACAGACCCAAACCCCTATCTTGGTCGATTTACTGGGCGAACGCAATCCGGACCGAATCAGAGTACTCCAACAAGAATTCGTTGAGTCGAAGGCTGAAGACGCGATCACTCGCCTGCAACTTGACTGCTCACGACTTCAGAGTGAGGTCAGGGAACACTTCACAAACGTTGCCCCTGAGTTTCTTGCGCGAGATGACCTTGTAAAAATTGACATGCTTGTGAACGACCTTGAATCAGCCAGCATCTTTAATCGTGGAAGACGAACTCGTGCACTCAGGGACAGCCTCGGTGTCCATGCACTCGCAACCGATGATCGCCTTCTTCTTGTCTCTCTTAAAGCACTCAGGGAGATTTCTGCAAAGTCGCAAGATCTAGTCGTACGGACAAGATCTATGTTTCCTGACCTTACGCCGATTGACTGGCAACCTTGGAACAGCACGGACTGTGCTCAACTTTGGGATACCGTCTCGAAGCGACAAATCGAAAAACTGAGAAACGACCTTGGCGTTCAGAGCTTGCCGGGAAGTCGCGAGGAAGTCAATCGTGTACTTAATGAAACCTTGCGACTTCTCGAAATGAGTAGGGATTGCAGAAATTCTCAAACAACCGATGAACTCAAAATCGATTTATTTGACTATCGACCGTGGCTACCTACCGAAGCTGAACGCCTCCGCAAAATGGTGGTTGCCACAAAAATGTTGAGTGTTCGGCGGATTCTGGGTTCCGCGGCAAAGACGATGGACGACGATGCTCTCCGTAGAGCCATCCGTCATCTATCAAAGATCGCATCACGTTCAGTCGAGATCGAAGGACGGATAAAAACATCACTGCTACCAGGTTCAACTGCTGATATTCGGCTGTGGGAGATTGAAAGCATTCGCCGCATCGAGAGTGCAACTCGAATCTGTGGAGAACTTAAACAGGTGTTGGCAGACCCCATCGCTGGAGAAGCAGTGAAGTTACTTGTTGCCTTATCCGCAAGTGCTGGCGACACTACTCAAATTCGTGAGATTGCAAATGGCTGGCACCATCTCTTTAAGACGGTACGTATCGACTCGAGATTCGAAAGGGAATGGCGGTCAGACTCCCTTTCCGGATCAGTACTTGCTAACTTTCCAGAACTCCTTCGAGACGCTGGCCCAAATCACAGCTTTGTGGAACTACGCCGTCTGTTAAATACGCGAATCAAACTCGACGAAGTAGCAGCTATGGGTCTATCAACGGTTTCTGACCTCATTTTCTATGACTCGTTGCACCCGGCACAAGTTCTCGAGTCAGTGAGACGCTCGGCGCTGACGTCCTACTTTAAATCTCTCCTAATTGAGACGAATCTTGACCGATTTGATCGGCGAATACATGAGCGGCGCATAGCCACATTCGAGGCTGCGCTCAAGGAGAGCCAGAAACTGCTAAAGATACGGATTCCAGGAATGGTGGCGCAGCGGCAGAAAAAGCGAGCGACACTGTCCGGAAAGGAAGCTGGCGCGACCCAATCACTATTGCGCGGGCTCAAGCCCGGACGTGGTGAGCGTACCCCGATTCGCGAACTCATCTCGCGATACGGCAGAGCACTCTCCGACTCGCTCCCCTGTTTCCTGATGAGTCCTGACTCTGTTGCACGGCTATTGCCAGTGGGTGCAGTCGACTTTGATTTGGTTGTCTTTGATGAGGCCTCGCAGATTCGAGTCTCACATGCGATAGGTGCAATAGGTCGCGCGAAGGCGTGTGTAGTCGTTGGTGATAGCAAACAGATGCCACCGTCACGTTCCTTCTCAAGCAACCAGGGCGTCTTTATCACTGATGACACCGACGCCCATTCTGAATCGCTTGATGACGAGCCGAGTGAAGAATCTGACACAATCGATAGCAATTCTGACGACAGCAGTGCTTTGACTCAGTGGCAATCTGCAGAGGACATGGAAAGCATCCTCGAAGAGTTTGCGGAATCTGGTTTTCCCTACCGACAGTTGCTCTGTCATTACAGAAGCCGCGACGAGGTGCTTATCGCATTCAGTAACCGTGAAATCTATGAGCAGCCGATGATCACGTTTCCTTCAATCTACGGTGACGAGTCGCTTGCTCTCCGATTTGTTCATGTTCCCGAGGGTCACTTTGAGCGAAGCAAAGATGCGATGCCTTATGATCTCGGTGGAATAAAGATCTCAGCTCTACGAACTAACCGCGTAGAGGCAGACGCTGTTGTTGAGGAAGTGTTGGCGCGATTGAAAGATGAGAGGCGCCGAATGCGTTGGCTTGCCGACAAGTCAGGCGAAGCAGAGTCGATCATCGTGATTACCTTCAATATCCAACAGATGAAACTGATCACGGCCCTGCTTGAAGACGCTGATTCTGGAGCGTACAATGAGGCGATTCAGGAAGGGGAGGCTGACGAGGTTACGGGGGCGAGAAGACAACCGCGACTGAAAATTCGCAACCTCGAGAATGTCCAGGGTGACGAAGCAGATACTGTCATTTTCTCGGTAGCGTTTTCCAAAACTCCGAACGGCAAATTCCCGCTCAACTGGGGTCCCGTTACACAGCCTAAAGGCGACAGGCGCCTAAATGTTGCCGTGACCCGCGCCCGATTCGAGATGCTTGTTTTCTGCTCCTTTAAACCCGAGGAGATGATCTTCGGTCGCAACAAGGAGGATCTCAGTATCGAAACCCAGCGAGTGCATAGCTTTCTGCAAATCGCCTGCGATGGACCAGCACGCCTACGGAATCTTGCGATAGACACTCGGGCGAGCCAACAAATCGAGGAGATAGCGGGGGCAATTCGCGCTCGGGGCTATCGCGTGAGAGTCCAAGAAGGCCTCTCGCAGCTCCGTGTAGACCTCGCCGTCTCTCGCAAAGACTGTGACCACTCCGAACTGGCAATCCTCGTCGATGACTGCGCTTGGCGGGATCGTGGGAGTGCCTTTCAACGTGACTTGCTTCCACTACAAGTATTGCCAGGCCTCGGGTGGAAGAAGGTCATGAGGATCTGGCTCCCAGCTTGGGTCAACGAGCGTGAAGCAGTACTGGATGAGATTGAGCAATTCTTTGGCCAGTTGCATACAAATAGCCTTGAGCAATCACCCGATGAGTCACCAGACGAACTACTCGAAGAAGCAATTGACCGCAGCGGCAAGCAACCTTTGCCCGAGCAGAATCATCATGAAATCGCTAGTCGCCACATTCCTTTTCAACCTTACGTGCCCACTGTTATCGGCAGTGCAGATTGGCTCGATAATGCGGCGAAGACTCGTAGTGCGCAGACCAGACTTCTCGTCCTTATACAGGAGATCATCAATAAGGAGTCACCCATCGAGATAAAGAGGCTTGGGAGACTCGTTGGAAACTCACTTGGGCTAAGTCGAGTCACCACGGACCGGATAGACCAAATTCGGCGAAACGTCCCAAAGGAGCAACGAGTAAAGGACGTCGTTGGCGAATTTTGCTGGGCTCGAGGCGTCGATCCAGAACAGTGGTCAAGTTTTCGGACGTCCCTGGACGACTCTGAGCGACATCGCAAAATTGAGGAGATTTGCGTACGCGAGATTGGCAATGCACTGGTAGACCTGCTTGAACGCGTCCAAAAGGTATCAAAGACCGACGCTATCCGGGAGTTAGCGAATATCTTC
>Ga0194118_10006046_pt1 | contig 12259 bp, 10 predicted proteins | sample TA2MahsurfametaG_2_FD_148662 | JGI IMG/M metagenome (GOLD analysis project Ga0194118, IMG submission 148662) | Freshwater microbial communities from Lake Tanganyika, Tanzania - TA2015013 Mahale N5 surface | ecosystem: Environmental > Aquatic > Freshwater > Lake | place: Tanzania: Lake...
TGACCGCGCCGTCTGACCCATTCTCAGTGCCGGTGACCCATTAGGGTGCATTCATCTATCTGGGGTTGATGAGCCAATATATCGGCTTTTTCTTCTGGAATTCGGGCTTGGCCTTTGACGGGCAGGCGCGTGTGAGCCAGACGCAACTCCTCCAAGCCTTTGTGACTTTGGCAACTGCTACTCTCTTTAACGGTGAGGTGATCGATCTCTGGACGTGGTTTTTTGCCGTGGCGGTGGTTGGAACGGTGCTGATCGGCCGCTAAACCCGAATTATTCGGGGAGAACCGCGGCCATCTTAAAATTCGGCTTGCACTTCTTATTTTGATGACATAAAGATATGTTTATGTCTTTCTAAAAAATGGCGTAGGTCAATCCATGGTACCGCAGACACTCTCACTTCCGATGACGCTTGAAGCGCTTGTGGGCGCGTTGCGGGCGGCTGGTGAAGATACACGGATCCGGATTTTGGCGCTTCTCGCCGAGGGTGAGCTCACCGTATCAGATCTTACCGACATTCTTGGCCAATCTCAGCCGCGTGTCTCGCGTCATCTCAAATTGATGGTCGAGGCGGGTCTCATTCAACGCAGTCGCGAAGGGGCCTGGGCCTTTTTCAGTGTCGCTGATCGCGATCCGGCGGGCGGCCTTGTGCGCGCACTTGTTCAACGCATCGATGCAAGCGATGCCGTGTTGCGGGGTGATCGTGATCGCTTGCGCGCTGTTCGTGCAAACCGTGCTGAAGCGGCGGCTGCTTATTTTTCGAAACATGCTGATGAATGGGACAAGATCCGCTCGCTCCATGCGCCCGATGCGGTGGTTGAAGAAGCCTTGCGCGCGGCCATTGGTGAGGCTCCTTTCGGCGCGTTGCTTGATTTGGGAACAGGCACGGGCCGCATGATTTCGCTTTTTGGTTCGCAAGCGCGGCGTCGCGTCGGCGTTGACGGAAGCCATGCGATGTTGGCGGTTGCGCGCGCTAATCTTGAACGCGAAGGATTGCGCCCTGTCGAATTGCGTCAAGGTGATATTTATGCGTTGCCCGTTGAGCGTGATGCGTTCGATCTCGTGATACTTCATCAAGTCTTACATTTTCTCGATGATCCGGCGCGTGCCATTCGTGAAGCGGCGCAAGCTTTGGCTCCGAGCGGGCGCATGTTGATCGTTGATTTCGCGCCACATGATCTTGAATTTTTGCGTGAAACACAGGCGCATCGGCGTCTTGGTTTTTCGGTAGCACAAATTGATGGTTGGCTTGCTGAAGCCGGTTTGCGTGGGGAACGTCGTCGTGACATCGCACCGCCTGTGAAGGGTGGAGCGCAGCTCACCGTTTCTATTGTTGTTGCTCGTGATCCTCGTCCGAAAAAATCGCAAGAGGAGACTCTTTCATGATCTCGACCGTTTCTGCCCGCGTCAGTCGCGATGTTACACCAAAAGAAATTCGCGCCTCTTTCGAATTTTTTCCGCCGAAATCGCCGGAAGCGGATCAGGCTTTATGGAGCACCATTCGCCGGATCGAGCCGCTTGATCCTGCTTTTGTTTCTGTCACCTATGGTGCGGGTGGCACAACGCGTGAACGCACATTAGACACAGTTACGCGCCTCTGCCGTGAAACGACATTGAAGCCGGCTGCGCATTTCACCTGTGTAGGAGCGTCAAAGTCAGATATTGATTCAACGCTTGAGACCTTCATCGCGGCGGGTGTTCGCCACATCGTCGCGTTGCGTGGTGATCCGCAAGGCGGCATTGGTACAAATTATGAGCCTCACCCTGATGGTTATGCGCAAACATCTGATCTCGTTGCCGCCATTTGTTCAAAAGGCGATATCGAGGTGTCGGTGTCGGCCTATCCGGAGAAACATCCCGAAAGCGCGACATTCGATTCGGATCTCGACGCGTTGAAAGCCAAGATCGATGCGGGCGCGACTCGCGCCATCACGCAATTCTTTTTCGATAATGATGTTTATTTTCGCTATCTTAATAAAGTGCGCGCGAAGGGCATCACGATTCCGATTGTGCCTGGAATTTTGCCGGTCGAGAATTTTTTACAAACCGCGCAATTCGCGGCGAAAGCGGGCGCAAGCATTCCTGCTTGGTTTGCGAGGCGCTTTGACGGGCTCGAGCAAGATCGTGAAACGCGCCGACTTGTGGCGGCAGCGGTTGCGGCAGAACAAGTTTTCGGTCTTCTTGATCAAGGCGTCGCCGATTTTCATTTTTATACGATGAATCGCGCTGATCTCGCTTATGCCATCGCACATTTGTTGGGATTGCGGCCAGCATCATTGTCGCGCGCGGCATGATCTTATTCGCACTTCTCCGAATGGGCAGCGCTAACCAGTCTTAATAGTCTTGACGATCCCATTCAAACGGATTGTCGAAGATGATTTCGCTCGTTGATATTTGTGGTATGTGCGGCCTAGAGCTTGCGGAAATCGAAGCCATCGCCGAACATGAACATGTGCCTGAAGTTGCCGCTGCTGCATTGGCCTCCTATCTTCTTCACTGCAATCACGGCGCCGATTATGTGCGTGATATGATCATTGATGAAATTCACACAGTCCTTGAGCAGGGCCGTAAGGCTCATGCGGGCGAGCTTGTGATGGCGCATCGACATTTTTGTGAAACGCATCCTGAACTCTATCAAAATTGAATCAGAAAATATAATTTCATCATAACTAACAAATTATTTATACTACGGCTCAGTTACAGTTTTAAGATGCATGTAGGTTGAAATAATTTCATTTTTCTTTGAAATCAATCATATTTCCTTACGTTATTTTACGACTTGCTGAGAATTAAATTCCGCTATGTCTTAATTGCGCCATAGTTTAAAGGCGAAGAGGGATCATGAAGAAACATCATTCATCATGCTATCTCCCGAATGCGATGGCTTCGGTTAATAGCGCGGTTCACATCTGTGAATTTTTCGGATCACGTGTTGAGCAAGAGATCGTTCTCTAGCACACATAATCCATTCCCCCTCAACAGATTGAGCGGTTTGCCTCTTCGCGTTGGCGCGTAATGCGTAAATCGAAGAGGCATCCCGCCTCTCAACTGAGCGGAGCGATGTCATGCGCCTGCCGTATTCTGTTTTGCGTTTTTGTTCGATTGTATCTTCAGTATTATTCATCGTTGGAACATCGGCGAAGGCGGATGCGCCACCAGAGAGATTGTCTGCACTTGCAGAAAAATATGCACAGACCCATGGCCTACCTTTTGCGATTGTCCATGCGGTTATTGCCGTTGAAAGCGGGTGGCGTCGCGAATCCAAAAACGACACCTCAATCGGCTTAATGCAAATTACGCCCTCAACCGCGCGATCATTGGGATATCGAGGCACCACGGAAGGTCTCTATGATCCCGAAACAAACATCAAATTTGGTGTGCATTATCTCGCTTTGGCTTTTGAGCGTGCGGGCGGTGATCTTTGTGGAACGTAAGCCGTTATCAAAGCGGCATTGATGCGCAAAAGATCAACGCGGCCAATCGCGCCTATTGCGCGCGCTAAAGATTTCATGGCCACCTATGAAGGCGCGATCAACTAAGCAGTGCCTTGCCAGCGCGGTGATGAATGACTATGTCAACATTTCGTGCCAGTCGGTTGGATGGCCGCCGGTCCTTTGGGGCCGGAGGAAAGTCCGGGCTCCACGGAGAAACGGTGCCGGTTAATGGCCGGCGGGGGCGACCCCAGGGAAAGTGCCACAGAAAGCGATACCGCCTTCGGTTTTCGGACCGGAGGTAAGGGTGAAAAGGTGCGGTAAGAGCGCACCGCGCGGCCAGTAACGGGCGCGGCAGGGAAAACCCCACCGGGAGCAAGACCAAATAGGAGTGACGAGGGGCCTTCGGGCTCCTGAGGCGGCTCCGGCCTCTGTCATTCGGGTAGGTTGCTTGAGGCGGCAGGAGACTGTCGTCCCAGAGGAATGGCCGTCTAATCCGAAGCGATCCGGAGGGACAGAACCCGGCTTACAGACCGACTGGCACGAATATCTCTTAAATCTGTAGTCAGGGGCGCGGAATCTGCTGCTTTTGCGGGTGCTTTACCGCAATCTCAACCAATTTTTAACCATGCTCGCTTCAGTATCAGCCCTTGAGCCTTAATTTCGTGTCCGCTGTCGTTTCGCGTGCCCTTATGCCGAGTTTTCCCGCCCTCTCCGATGCCGTGCGGAACGGTGCTTCGCGCCATCGCCCGGTCATGCTTGCGGAGGTTTTGGCGGAGCTTGCGCTTCAATCGGGGGATCGCGTGATTGATGGCACTTTTGGCGCGGGCGGCTATAGCGCGGCCATTTTGAATGCGGTTCCCGATATTCATGTTATGGCGATTGACCGTGATCCCAACGCTATTCGCGATGGCGCAGCACTTGTCGATGCCGCTGAAGGCCGTTTGAAATTGGTGGAAGGGCGCTTTGGGGATATCGCCTCACTCGCTGAAGCGCATGGATTTAAACCGGCTGATGCGATCGTACTCGATATTGGCGTATCCTCTATGCAGCTTGATGATGCAGCGCGTGGCTTTTCTTTTCGTTTTGATGGCCCTCTCGATATGCGCATGGAGCAAGAGGGACCCAGCGCTGCGGAGCTCGTCAACACAATGGATGAGACAGCGCTTGCTGATCTCATTTATACCTATGGTGAAGAGCGACGCTCCCGCGCGGTGGCGCGTGCGATTGTGGCCATGAGACGCGAAACGCCTTTTGAAACGACCAAACAACTCACGGATCTTGTTGCGCGTGTTGTGCATATGCCACGCGATGCTATTCATCCGGCGACCCGAACATTTCAGGCGCTGCGTATTGCGGTCAATGATGAGCTTGGTGAACTTGAACGTGCATTGGATGCGGCGGAGGAGATTCTTGACGAAGGTGGGCGTTTGGCTGTTGTGACGTTTCATTCGCTTGAAGATCGCATTGTGAAACGGTTCATAGCGGAACGTGCGGGTGATACGCCTGATCCTTCTCGTCACATGCCGATGGGCGCGCGTCCTGCGGCTACATTCGAAACACTTCAACGTAAACCGATTGATCCTTCGGCAGAAGAAATTGCCGAAAATCCTCGTGCGCGTTCTGCTCGCTTACGTGTTGCGCGGCGCACGGCCGCGCCTGCGCGTGTCGCGTCACCAAAGGGGAGACGCTGATATGCCCCGTATATTTCACGCGCTGGCAATCGCAATTCTCATCGGCTCTGCGGTATACGTTTATAAAATCAAATATGATACGATGGATTTGCGCGCCGATGTCGCGCGGCTTGAAAAGCAGATTGTGCATGAGCGCGATTTGATCGCACTTCTCAAAGCCGAGTGGCAAAAGCTCAATGGACCAGAGCGCATTCAGATGCTCTCTGATGCGCATCTTGATCTCGTACCCATGCGCGCAAGTCAAATCATCCGCTGGCAAGATGTTCCAGATCGCTTACCGGAAACAGATTCAATTGCCGATAAGCTCGGAACGCTTGGACTTTCTGATCATGCTGCGACACCAAAAACGCCCGAGATCACGAGCAGCGCAAAGAAAAAGGAATAGAGTGATATGACGCGCTCTTTTCCCCCTGATGACCCGCTTCATTTGAGTGCTACGCGACCGGCGCGTGCGGAGAAAAAGTCGCGTCCTTCGTGGCCTGTTCGTATATGGCGCGCACTTTTCAGCATGCGCATCGATAAAAGCCGTCCGCGTCTTGTGATTGTGGTGCTCGGATTTCTTGCAATTTTTGGAGCCATCTCATTTAAGCTCGTGCATTATGCCAATCAGCCTGAAGACACGGCACAACATAGCTTTCCGGTGACTGAAATTGCGAAAGCGCGTCCGGATATCATTGATCGCAACGGCGTTGTGCTCGCAACCGATATTAAAACCGTTTCACTTTTTGCTGAACCGAAACGCATCATTGATAAAGATGAAGCGGTTGAGTTGATCACCGCGGTTTTACCGGATGTGAATGCGCGTGAATTGCGTGAAAAACTCGCATCAAAAAAAGGCTTTGTGTGGATTAAGCGTGAAATCACACCGAAGGAACGTGAAGAGATCTATCGCTTGGGATTGCCAGGCATCGGGTTCCAACCCGAAAGCAAGCGTATTTATCCAAATGGGACAACGGCCGCACATATTCTGGGCTATTCAAGCATCGACAATACAGGCATCGCGGGTATTGAAAAATATATCGATGGACAAGGGCTCGCAGCACTTGCCAGTGCCGGTCTCGCATCCGATGCCACCAAACTTACGCCTGTAAATTTATCAATTGATATCCGCGTGCAGCACGCGTTGCGCGACGAATTGCTAAAAGGCATTGAGCATTATAAGGCCAAAGCCGGCGGTGGGATGGTCATTGATGTGACTACCGGTGAAGTGATTGCTTTGGCGTCACTTCCCGATTTTGATCTGAATAATCCGAAAGACGCGCTTGATCCGGAAAAGATCAATCGCATTGTGGTCGGCACTTATGAAATGGGTTCGACCTTCAAAGCGCTCACGACCGCAATGGCGCTTGATTCCGGAAAAATCAACATCAATTCAACGCTCGATGCGCGATCCGGATTGAGTTATGGCAAATATACAATCGGTGATTTTCATCCGACGCATCGTATTTTGACTGTGCCGGAAGTGTTTATTCATTCATCCAATATCGGCACAGCAAGAATGGCTTTGGCGGTCGGTGTCGATGGGCATCGCGCATTTTTGAAAAAGATGGGCCAGCTCGACCGGTTACAAACCGAATTGCCTGAAAGCGCTGAGCCACAAGTCCAAAAATACTGGAATGAATTGACGACCGTGACCGTTGCTTATGGTCATGGTCTTGCTGTTGCGCCCATTCAAGCGGTGATGGCGGTGTCTGCGCTTGTGAATGGCGGGCACTTGTTCCCACCAACATTCTTGCCTCGTACTGAGGAAGAAGCGATGGCGATGTCGAAAACCGTCATCAAACCCGAAACAAGCGAAGCGATGCGTTACATTATGCGGCTAAACGCTTCGCATAAATTAGGCACCGCAAGCAAAGCCAATATTGAAGGTTATTTTGTTGGTGGCAAAACTGGCACGGCCGATAAATCTTTCCATGGTCAATATGATGGGAAGCGCGTGCTCACAACCTTTATGGGCATCGCACCGGCTGATAAACCGCGTTATCTCTTCACGGTTATCCTTGATGAGCCGCAGGCTGTCGACGGCACTTATGGTTTCCAGACAGCCGGATGGAATGCGGGGCCCGTGACAGGCAATATCATCGAACGTGTTGCGCCTTTTCTTGATCTTCCCAAAAAATTTGATCCACGGGCTCAGCCTTTCCCGACCATGGTCAAATTAGGTGCGTGGGGGACGAAGTGAAACTTCGCGTGCTGATCGATCATGTTCCTTCTCCGCATCATGATGTGGAGATTGAGGGTCTCTCGTCAGACAGTCGCTTGATCAAAGATCATTTTGCTTTTTTTGCGCTCGCCGGGTCTAAGGCGCGTGGTGGCCATTTTATCAAAGATGCGATCCAGCGCGGTGCGTCCGTGGTCATTGGTGAAGAAACCTCGCCACAGGAGTTACCAAAAGAGATTATTTATCTTTATGTCGATGATGCGCGTTTATCTTTGGCGCGCGCTGTATCGCGCTTTTATCCGCGTCAACCTGATACGATTGTCGCCGTTACAGGAACAGCGGGCAAAAGTTCGGTCGCTGATTTTACGCGCCAGATTTTCTCAAAAAATGGTCATCGCGCGGCAAGTCTTGGTACAATAGGGATTACACGCGAAGACCGTATCGATTATGGTGCACTGACAACGCCTGACCCTGTTTCTCTACATGAAACACTGCAAGCGCTTCACGATGAAGGCATTACGCATCTGGCGATGGAATCCTCTTCTCATGGGCTTGATCAGAAAAGGCTTGATGGCGTGCGCTTAACAGCAGCGGCATTCACCAATCTCGGTCATGATCATCTTGATTATCATGGAACACGTGAAGCCTATCTTCAGGCCAAATTGCGCTTGTTTGATCCTCTATTGCCCAAGGGTGCGCCAGCCGTCATCAATGCGGATTGTGATGATGCAGCAACCATTATTGAAAAAGCACGCCATCGCGGGTTAGACATCGTCTCTGTCGGGCGCGCGGGGCAGACGATTACGTTGAGTGTGGCACGACGCGAAGGCTTTGATCAAATCATTTCACTTCGTCATGAGGGGTGCAGTTATGAAGTTAATTTGCCTCTGGTTGGTGAATTTCAAATTTCGAATGCGCTTGTTGCTGCCGGGCTTGCGCTTTCAACCGGTCTGAAAGCAGACGCTGTTTTTGATGCGCTTTCGACGCTTCGTGGCGTGAAGGGACGGCTCGAACGTGTGGGTGCTCACAAGGGCGGATTGATCATCATTGATTACGCTCATAAGCCCGATGCCTTGAAGGCTGTGCTTGAAACCATGCGGCCGTTTGCTGACGGTCGATTAATTTGTCTCTTTGGGTGCGGCGGAGATCGTGACAAAGAGAAACGCGCTTTAATGGGTGCGATCGCGCATCAAAATGCTGATATCACGATTGTGACGGATGACAATCCGCGCTCAGAAGATGCGGCATTGATCCGCCGCACGATTCTTTCAACCGTGCCGGGCGCACGTGAAATCGGTGATCGCGCCGAAGCCATTCATACAGGTATCGATATGCTTCAAAAAGGAGATGTGTTGGTGATTGCCGGCAAAGGTCACGAGACCGGTCAAATGATCGGCGATAAAATTCTTCCCTTTTCTGATCACGACATCGTCGCGACGTGTTTAAACAAAAGGGTAATGGCATGACGCCCCTGATGACACAAAGCTTCATCGAAAACACTTTGCATGTGAAAGCCACAGCGCCTTTCTCTTCGATTACCGGTGTATCGATTGATACACGCACGATTGAGAAGGGTGATCTCTTTGTCGCGCTCGGTGGTGAGCAGCGTGATGGTCATGATTTTGTGAAGATGGCTTTTGAAAAAGGCGCGGCGGCAGCGCTTGTAAAAAATGATAAGGTTTCTTCATTATCAATTTCAGGACCACTAATTCCTGTTGATGATACGCTTTCTGCTTTGGTTCAACTGGGTGCGGCGGCACGCGCGCGGTTAACGCCTGACGCGCGTGTTGTCGCGGTTACGGGATCTGTTGGGAAAACGGGCATAAAGGAAGCTTTGCGTTTTGTCCTTTCACAGCAAGGCAAAACGCATGCGTCGGTCGCTTCTTACAATAATCATTTCGGTGTGCCTTTGACGCTCGCGCGCATGGATCAGGCGACTAAATTCGGTATTTTTGAAATCGGCATGAATCATGCCGGCGAAATCGAACCATTAACACGTCAAGTAAAACCGTATGTCGCTTTGATCATAATCGTTGAAGCTGTTCACATTGAGAATTTTCCGAATGTCGAGGCGATTGCTGATGAAAAATCGGCGATCTTTTTAGGTCTTGAAGAGGGTGGCACGGCCATCATCAATCGTGATAATCCGCATTATGAACGGATGTGGACACATGCATCGCGTTCAAAAGCAGGACGGCTTTTAAGTTTCGGTGAAAATCCTTTTGCTGATATTCGTTTAGCCTCGCTAAAAATGGATGCCGATGGCTCAGACATCATTGCGGAAATCAATGGTTTGCCGCTTGCCTATCGCCTGGGCAGTCCTGGAAAACATCTGGCGTTGAACAGTCTTGGCATTCTTGCGGTTTGTCTTGCGCTCGGCGCGGATCTTGAGGCGGCATCGCGAGCACTCTCTGATGTCAAACCGCCGCGAGGCCGTGGTGCGAGATTGTCTTGGGGTAAAGAAAACAGTCGCATAACATTGATCGATGAAAGCTATAACGCAAATCCAACCTCAATGCGTGCGGCCTTTGCGCTTTTATCATCAACAGACGTGGGCCCAAAAGGACGACGTATTGCGCTTGTCGGCGATATGCTAGAATTGGGTAAAGATGCGGAAGCGCTTCATGCAGATCTTGCGTCTTCGATTGTAGAATTCAGCATCGACCTTGTTTATACTTCAGGTCCTTTGATGCGTCATTTATTCGATTCGTTGCCCCGCGCAAAACAAGGCGCTTGGTATAAAAATTCGCAAGAACTTGCGACGTCATTCCTCGATCAGATTCAGCCGGGAGACGCGTTGATGGTCAAAGGTTCGAATGGCAGCCGCATGCGCCTTGTCGTTGATGAAATCAAAATTCACCTGGATAAGGAACAAAACTGATGTTGGCTTGGCTTGCCGAATATAGCGGGGCATTCGGACTTCTGAATGTATTTCGCTACATCACGTTCAGAACTGTCGGCGCAACTGTGACAGCGATGTTTTTTGTGTTCTTTTTTGGCCCAACCATTATTGCAAGTTTGCGTATGCGTCAGGGTAAAGGACAACCGATCCGTACCGATGGACCAGAGTCACATCTTTTGACCAAAAAAGGCACGCCTACGATGGGCGGCTTGATGATCCTCTCGGGCGTTCTTGTGGCAACGCTTCTCTGGGGCAATCTCAAAAATGTCTATCTGTGGTCGGTGCTCGCGGTTACGCTCGCTTTCGGATTGATCGGTTTTTATGATGATTATCTAAAGGTCACGAAGCAGAGTCATGCCGGACTTTCGGGTCGTATGCGACTGGCGATTGAAGCGATCGTCGGCATCATCGCGTGTGTCGTGATGGCCCATGCGGATGGGGGACGTCTTTCCACCGCGCTCACAGTGCCTTTCTTCAAAGAAATTGTGATTGATCTCGGCTTCTTCTTTTTTGTTTTTGGTGCATTTGTGATTGTTGCGGCCGGCAATACGGTCAATCTCACGGATGGACTCGATGGTCTGGCGATTGTACCTGTAATGATTGCAGCGGCGACATTCGGGTTCATCGCTTATCTTGCGGGTAACGCGATTTTTGCAAATTATCTGCAAATTCATTTTACGCCCGGCACCGGCGAACTCGCCGTCGTTTGCGGTGCGTTGATTGGCGCAGGACTTGGCTTTTTGTGGTTCAACGCACCGCCCGCGCAAATTTTCATGGGTGATACTGGATCACTCGCGCTCGGGGGCTTGCTTGGTACAGTCGCTGTCGCAACCAAACATGAAATTGTGCTCGCAATTGTCGGTGGTCTTTTCGTCTTGGAAGCGGTCTCCGTCATTATTCAAGTTGCATCATTCAAATTGACGGGTAAGAGAATCTTTTTGATGGCGCCGATCCATCACCATTTTGAAAAACTTGGTTGGAAAGAACCCCAAATCGTGATCCGCTTTTGGATCATTTCTGTCATTCTCGCTTTGATTGGTCTTTCGACCCTGAAATTGAGGTGATGATGACACCGGTTGAAAGCTTCCGTGGTGAGACTGTCGCCGTCTTCGGATTAGGTGGATCGGGCTTGTCAACCGTTAAGGCTCTAGAGGTTGGCGGCGCATATTTTGCCGCGTGGGATGATTCAGAAACGTCGCGTGAAGCGGCACGCCAACAAAATCTTACGCTCGTTGATTTATCACAATCAGATTTTTCAACCTATCGTGCTTTGATCTTGGCACCCGGAGTGCCACTCACGTATCCTGAACCACATTGGAGCGTGAAGAAAGCCAAAGCCGCTCATATTCCGGTGATCGGCGATATCGAATTATTCTGTCGTGAGCGGCAAAGAGTGGCGCCGAATGCACCTTTTGTGGCGATTACAGGCACGAATGGGAAATCGACAACTACATCATTGATCGCGCATTTGCTTACATCTGCCGGTCGTGATGTGGCGCTAGGGGGGAATATAGGCACCGCGGTTCTTGACCTGCCGCCACCATCGCTTACACGCTATCACGTGTTGGAATGTTCAAGCTTTCAGATTGATTTGACGTCATCAATCACCCCCTCTGTTGGCGTGCTTTTGAATATTACGCCCGATCATCTTGATCGCCATGGCACAATGGAAAATTACGCATCAGTTAAAGAGCGTTTGGTGGCATCGGCCGAGCTTTCTATCATCGGTATAGATGATAAATGGTGTCAGACGATTGCGAAGCGTCGAAGGGAAGCGGGTCGACCATTGATCACGATGTCGCTCAATGAGCTACAAAATGCTGATTATGTCATAAAAGGCTCATTGATTTTAAAGCGCACAGGACATGAGCTAAAGCGCATCATTGATCTTTCATCAATCGCAACTTTGCGGGGAATGCATAATGCTCAAAATGCAGCGGCGGCAATTGCAGCGGTCAGTGTATTAGGATTAATCGATGAAGAGATTATCAAAGGTCTAAATACATTTCCGGGTCTGGCTCATAGGTTAGAAATCATCGGACATCTCGGTCGCGCTCTGGTTATTAATGATTCA
>Ga0194118_10006050_pt1 | contig 12256 bp, 11 predicted proteins | sample TA2MahsurfametaG_2_FD_148662 | JGI IMG/M metagenome (GOLD analysis project Ga0194118, IMG submission 148662) | Freshwater microbial communities from Lake Tanganyika, Tanzania - TA2015013 Mahale N5 surface | ecosystem: Environmental > Aquatic > Freshwater > Lake | place: Tanzania: Lake...
TTATGCCTGATGACCATAGCAAGTTGGTACCACCCCTTCCCATCCCGAACAGGACCGTGAAACGACTTCGCGCCGATGATAGTGCTGCAACCAGTGTGAAAGTAGGTTATCGTCAGGCTACTATTCTGAAAACCCCCGACCATTGTTTGGCCGGGGGTTTTTTATTTTGCGGATGCTCTTCGTGAGAAGCAGCAGGTAGAGCCGCCCCGCGGTTGATGCAGTGCGATCATTCGAATCTGATGGATGGTTATCCTCCGGTTAACGTAACCATCGGATAAACACCGTAGCGAGAAAGTAGTTGGCGTCTGCTGCCTCGCCTCAAGCTCAAGATTCCACCGCAAGAGACCAGCAACCTGACGAACGGAAAGAGCCCGGTATGTTCGAAAGAGCCAAAATCCGTAACTCGCATTGGGCTGTTCCGAAAATGCAAAAGCCCTCGTTATTGCTAACGAGGGCTTTACTTTCTTGGTGGCCCGGGGCGGAATCGAACCACCGACACAAGGATTTTCAGTCCTCTGCTCTACCAACTGAGCTACCAGGCCAAGGCATGTAAGTATAGCAAAACCCGCACAGCGCCGATAGCTACTGCAGGGATTCTCAGGGTAAATCGACACGAAAGATATAATCCGCTGATGTTAAAAACCACAGACATCTGCATTGTTGGTGGCGGCGCGATTGGTAAAACGGCCGCGCTAGCGCTGGCGCGTGCCGGACATCAAACAACCTTGCTCACTGCCGAGAGAACTGATTACAAAACGCCAGTAACCGCCCATTGGGATCAGCGCGTATACGCGCTCAATCATGTTGCGTACGACTTGCTGTCACGTTTGAGGGTGTGGGACGCGATGGATCCATCGCGTATTGCCGCTATCGATACCATTGAAGTCCATGGCGACGGCGACGCGGCCGGCCATGTCGGTTTTGATGCCTATGCAGCGCACACAGAGGCATTGGCTTGGACTGTAGAAGATAACAATATCAATCAGGCGCTTGACCATGCACTACAGTTTGCAAACGGCGTCACGACACAGCTTGGATCCGCAAAGGCGTTACGCTTAGATAATCAAGGCGTGTGCTTGTACCTTGAAGACGGAGCGCAAATTGTCAGCAAGCTCGTCATAGGTGCAGATGGTGCCAATTCGTGGGTGCGCTCACAAGTGGATATCGGTATCCAGTATCGCTCGTACAATCAGCGCGCAGTCGTTGCAAATTTTGGTTGCGAGTACCCGCACCATGGCGTCGCAAGGCAGTGGTTCTTGGGGGAGCAAGGCATTGTTGCCTTGCTGCCGTTGTCTGGCTCATGCGTGTCGCTCGTCTGGTCAGCACCGGATAGCTTAGCCAGCGTACTCATGCAAGAGGCACCCGAACAACTCTGCCGACGCTTATCGAACTTGCCAAGCCAATCGTTGGGTGCGTTCACGCTATTGCCTCCCTCCAAGCCACAGGCTTTTCCATTGCGCCTCATACGCTCTGCCAGCATGATCGCGCCGCGTATAGCGTTAATTGGTGATGCCGCGCATGTCGTACACCCCTTGGCCGGGCAGGGGATGAACCTTGGCTTCGCAGATATTGATGCCTTGTTAGCCGCTCTGTCAAAAAGTGAAAACACTTCCGACTGCGGCGACGAACGCACGCTAGCTCGCTACGCCCGCCATCGCGCTGAGGAAGTCATGTTGATGCAGTTAACGACAGATGGATTACATCGATTATTTGATACATCCCTCGCGCCAGTGAAGCTTCTACGTAACCTGGGTATGTCGGCATTAGATCAGATACCATTCTTGAAGCGCAGGCTAATGAACCAAGCATTAGGGCGGCCACTTTCTTTTTAATTGCTATTGCTGAAGGCGAGTAATGAACAACACGAAAAAAATTCAATGGCTGGCAGTGCTCATGTGCTTGTTACCTATTGCAGCGCTCGCTCAGACCACAGAGGCAAAACTCAAAAAACTTCTACAGGGAAGGCTCGGCAATGAGCAGCCGGTTGAATCTGTGACAAAAACGCCCTATGGCGGTCTGTATGAAGTTAAGGTGGGTAATGAGTTGGTGTACACCGATGCCGAGGGCAAGTTTGTTTTTATTGGTCATGTATTCGATACCGAAACCTCAAAAGACTTGACCCAAGCAAAGCTGGACGACATCAACAAGATCAAATTTTCCGACTTGCCGCTGGATTTGGCCGCGAAGTCGGTAAAAGGCAATGGAAAGCGCGTCATCGCCGTATTCGAAGATCCGAACTGTGGCTATTGCAAACGATTTCGGAAGTCGCTGGTCGAGATCAAAGACCTGACTGTCTACACCTTCATGTACCCGGTCCTGGGCGATGACTCGCTGAAAAAAGTCAAAAATCTTTGGTGCAGCGCAGATCGAGCGAAAGCGTGGGACGACTGGATGCTCGAAAACAAGGCCGCCCCGAATGCCCCAGAATCATGTAGCACTGCAGCAATCGACAAAGTCATTGAATTGGGTAAAAAACATCGAGTGACCGGCACGCCCACGATTATCTTTGCGGATGGGTCGCGGGTTCCCGGCGCAATCGATGCAAAGACACTTGAGAGCAAGCTGGCGCAAATCAAATAACTGTCTCGGGCAAAGCCGGTTACGTGAAAATCATTCATCGACGCCGGCCGCCCGGTATAACAAAACGACCATAGTCTTCCGCTAACATCAGTATCAGCGTCAGCATTGACCGAGACTGAGGTTTAGCAACGGTAGTCACACGAAGCAGCTGCGACTCGAAGTCGACTTGAATGAGACTCGAATGAGACTCGAGAGCGGAAAAAGACCGAATAGGGTACGGATAAAGTGCGCATCAAGTACGGATAGAGCACAGATACAGTACCGCTCAAGTACGACTCGATTAGAACTCAAGAATAGCTCGGGCAGTAGTTGATTTCGCCCACGCCGAATTATCTTTTGAGCTAGTTGTGTTTAAGCGAATAAAAATTAAACCAAGGAGACCAATCACATGTTTCGCGCCATTCTACTCACCAAGAACGACGACGGTTCCACCCGAGCTGAACTCAGCCAGCTCGATGATTCACAATTGCCCGCAGACGGTGATGTGACAGTAGCGATAGCGTATTCCACAATCAACTACAAAGATGGCTTAGCCATTACCGGAAAATCGCCGGTCGTGCGCAAGTGGCCGATGGTGCCAGGCATTGACGGCGCCGGTGAAGTCATCGCGTCCTCACATCCCAACTGGAAGGTCGGCGATCATTTTCTATTGAACGGCTGGGGCGTCGGTGAAGGTCATATGGGATGTCTTGCCGAACGGGCACAGTTAAAAGGTGATTGGTTGATCCCGCTGCCGAATGGCATGAGTGCGCGCACAGCAATGGCCATTGGTACCGCCGGCTACACAGCAATGTTATGCGCCATGGCTTTGGCAGAGAACGGCGTCAAGCCTGAGCATGGTGACGTCCTGGTCACCGGCGCCTCCGGCGGCGTAGGCAGCGTTGCTGTTGCAATCCTCGCAGCGCGTGGCTATCGCGTGGTGGCCTCTACCGGAAAAACAACTGAGGCCGACTACCTGAAGTCACTCGGCGCAGCTGATGTCATGGACCGCGCCGAGTTATCGGCAGCTGGCAAGGCGTTGCAAAAGGAGCGCTGGGCTGGCGTGGTGGATTCGGTGGGCTCACACACACTGGCTAACGCCGTGGCACAAGTTCGCTATGGCGGAACCGTTGCCGCGTGCGGTCTTGCGCAGGGTATGGATTTTCCTGCGACCGTGGCGCCGTTTATCTTGCGTAACGTGAAGTTAATCGGCGTTGATAGCGTCATGGCGCCGATCGAACGTCGGGTTGCGGCGTGGTCCAACCTGGCGTCAGAAATCAAGCCTGACACGCTTGAGAAAATAACGCATCAAATCTCGCTAGTAGATGCTTTGGCATGGGGCCCGAAAATTCTCGCTGGTGAAGTTCGTGGTCGACTTGTGGTTGATGTCAACGCTTGACCCAGACGTCGCCGAACACCGCACCATCACCTACCAAGCACTATGCCCCCGCGCCGCGAAGTCATCCACTACGCAATCCGGCCACATGATCTGGCGCTGCATCTGTTTGAAGTCGCACTAACAGTAACGCACCCTGACCCTGAAGGACAGGTGCTATCGCTACCGGCGTGGATTCCCGGTAGCTACATGGTTCGCGAATTCGCGCGCAATATCATTGAAATTCGTGCCGAAGCAGGCGGACGTAAAGTCAAACTCACCAAGCTGGATAAGCATAGCTGGCGCGCAGCGCGCTGCAAAGGCGCGTTAAGCATCACGTATCAGGTCTATGCATGGGATTTATCGGTACGCGCAGCGCATCTCGATCAAACCCACGGTTTTTTCAATGGCACTAGCGTATTCCTGCAAGCCCATGGCAAAGAGCAGCTTGCGCATGTGGTCGATATACAGCCGCCACAGGGTGAAGCCTATACCGGCTGGCGGGTTGCCACTACATTGCCTGAACTCAAAGCCCGGCGCCATCGCTTTGGTACCTACCGTGCGCAAGATTATGATGAATTAATTGATCATCCTGTAGAGATGGGTGACTTCACCCTGATCGAATTTGAAGCCCATGGTGTGCCGCACGAGATGGTGATCACCGGGCATGTGCCGAATCTGGATAACGAGCGCTTGGCGCATGATCTGCAGCGAATCTGTGAACATCAGATCGCCTTATTCGAGCCACGCACCAAGCGCGCGCCCATGCAGCGCTATGTGTTCTTAACACTCGCCGTCGGCGATGGTTACGGTGGGCTGGAGCATCGTAGCTCGACAGCTTTAATTTGCGCGCGTTCCGACCTGCCTGTGCGCGGGCAACCGGCGATCAGCGAGGGCTATCGTAATTTTCTTGGTTTGTGCAGTCATGAGTATTTCCATACTTGGAATGTGAAGCGTATCAAGCCAGCGGTGTTCGCGCCTTACGATCTCACTCAAGAAAGCTATACCTCGTTGCTATGGTTATTCGAGGGCTTTACCAGCTACTACGACGATCTGACTTTAGTTCGTGCCGGGTTGATTGATCGTTCTACTTACCTCAGTTTGCTCGCTAAAACAATTAATGCTGTACAAAAAGGAAGCGGCCGCTTGAAGCAAAGCGTTGCTGAATCCAGCTTTGATGCCTGGACCAAGTACTACCGGCAAGATGAGAACGCGCCTAACGCCATCGTCAGCTACTATCAAAAAGGTTCACTCGTAGCGTTGTGGTTCGATCTGCTTATCCGTAGTCGAACACGGGGCAAGCGATCATTAGACGATGTGATGCGTATATTTTGGCGTCGCTATGGCCGTGATTTTTACAGCGACGGACATGGCGTGGGCGTCAGCGCCAAAGATGTAGAGGCATTATTTGATGAAGTTACCGGGCTGCGCCTGAAACCGGTATTTGATCATGCCGTGCGCGGCACCAAAGACTTACCCTTGAGCGATGTATTAGCCTCGTTTGCTATACGTTTTCAAGATCGCCCAGCCAAAGCAACGCCATCGCTCGGCGTTCGCACCCGTCGCGACGGTGCCGACTGCAAGCTGGCTTCCGTTTACGAGGGCGGCGCGGCGCACCACGCGGGCTTATCAGCGGGTGATAGCTTGGTGGCGATTGATGATTTGCGGGTCACTGCCTCTAATCTGGATCACTTGCTGACACGATACCGTGTCGGCGATAAGGTTCGGATTCACGCGTTCCGTCGTGATGAGTTACTTGCCTTTGAGGTCAGCTTGCGGCCTGACATTTCGCCCAAGGTCAACCTAACGATGCTGGAAAAGCCTGTCGCTGCGGCCAAGCTGCGCGACGCATGGCTCAAGGCCCGATAGCGTAGCCGAACTGATGCGCGACTGTTGATGACGATTCTGAATCAGCAACTGTTGCGAGCATTTTTTACCGAAACCCGCCGTAGAAAAACAATGTGAGGTTAGTCATGCAATCTATAACTCTATCGCGCATCAATACCTTTTGGCTGACGCTGTCGCGCCTCCAGCGCATTAGCCTCCCGATGTTGCTGGTATCGGTTGCGACAACTGTCAGTAGCGCGGAGCTGCCGACCGCAAGCCCGCAGTCGCAAGGTATGTCGAAAGAGCGACTGGCTCGTGTCCATGGTGCCATTGAGGCCGAGATCAATAACAGCCGTATGCCGGGCGCCGTTGTGCTGGTAGCGCGCAGGGGCGCAGTGGTGCACGCCGAGTCCTTGGGTTGGCAAGATAAAGACGCCGGCACGCCGATGAAGCGTGACACTATTTTCCGCGCGTACTCCATGACCAAGCCGCTGGTTTCGGTGGTGACCATGATGCTGGTGGAAGAGGGCAAGTTACAGCTGACAGACCCTGTCTCCAAGTTTTACCCGTCACTAGCCAACCTACAAGTACTCACCAACCCCGCTGATCCCAATAGCCCACGCGAACCGGCGAAGCGGTCAATTACGGTGCACGATTTGCTGCGGCACACGTCGGGTATCACCTACGGTGAATTTACCCGCTTTGCTAGTGTCAAAGCGGCCTACGAAGAGGCCGGCCTTTTTTCACCAAAAATACCGATGGTGTCCATCGCGATGTCGCCCGAGCAGCAGATCGAGGCCTTTGCAAAAGCGCCCCTAGTCTGGCAGCCGGGCACTACTTTCGACTACGGTTTGTCTACCGATTTACTCGGCCGTGTATTAGAAAAAATTTCTGGTAAATCGCTCGGGGTACTGCTGGATGAAAAACTTATCAAGCCCCTTGGCATGAAAGATACCCACTTCGTGGTCCCTGCCTCCAAGGTGACGCGGATCGCTGAGCCTTTCAAGTTGGATCCCGCAACCGGTGGCCCGAGCATGCCAGTGCTTGATGTCACCAAGCCCACCGGTAATGAATCCGGTGGCGCTGGGTTGTCCACCACCGCCGATGATTACTTGCGCTTCTGTCAGATGCTACTGAATGGCGGCACGCTCGAAGGTCGGCGCTATCTCTCGCGTACTACGGTGGCGCTGATGGCATCCGATCATCTGGGCCCCAAGGTCGCCACACCGGTACAGCCGGGTGAGGTGTTGATGGGTGTGCAGGGCTACACCTTTGGTTTGGGCTTCATGGTGCGTCAGCAAGCGGGCATTGCAGCGGTGCCAGGCTCAGAAGGTGACTACGCCTGGGGCGGTGCTGCAGGTACGTTTTTTTGGATCGACCCGAAAGAGCAACTAGTGGCCGTGATGATGGCGCAAACACCCGGGCCGATACGGCAGTCATATCGGCGGATGATCAAGACGCTGGTTTATCAAGCACTCGACTAGAGCAAACGGCTCAAGTTGATTTGCGAATAACCCATTAACATACCGGCTACCGCGACAAACGAACTCTGATGGATCCGTCCTGCCGGCGTAGGCCGGCATCCAACGTATGGATTCACCAGACTCCGGCCTACGCCAACAGAAACTCAAGCAGCGCATCAAACTTCGCCGCGTCGAAGCTGCCATTGTCCAGTCGCATCAGCGCCGGGTGCGAAGGCGGCTCGACGCGTCGCTTCATGTACGTCTCCCAATTAGCCAGCTTCCAGTGATCGCGCTTGTCATTGCGCTTTTGAATGCGTCGCTTGGCTTCTTCGCTGGACAGATCAATCCATGCCACTTTGCACACTGTGTGCTCGGGCATGCCGAGTGACGTCGGCTGAAAAAATTTACCTGCCAAAATCTCGCGCGTAAACGGGCCAACCAAAATCACATGGTTGCCGATCTCGAGATTCTCGCGCGTGATATCAAGCAGGCCCGAGTATTCCTGGTCACGCAAATGCTGCAGATAAGTCGGGCTATCGCGATCCGCGGGGTCACCCGTGAGCAGGCCCATGATGTGTGAGCTGAATGCGCCATAGGCAGTGTCTTTGTCCAGGAAAAAAAAGTCATGGCCAAATTTCTGCGAGAGCAGCGGCACGGCGCGTTTAGCGAGAGTGGTTTTGCCTGTGCCAGCGTGGCCTGCAAACAGGATGAGTCTAGGATCGGGCATATCAGGCGTTTTCAAATGATTATCAAAGTTGTCGATATTGTTTTTCGAATGAGAAAAAAATTGTATGATGCGATAGTCTGTTTTCTTCTCAAACTCGTCGAAAGAGAACAATATGGCAGAGATTCATGCGTCCGGCTCACTGTTGGTGGGAGAAGGTGTCTTCATGAAAGGCTTCATGCGAGTGCCTGGCGTCGCCAGCATCGATGGCAAGCTGGAGGGCGAACTCAGTGCTGATTCCGTATTCATTCAACAGAACGGCTCCATGGATGGTCAAACCACTGCCAACCACGTACGTGTCGCCGGGACATTAACAGACACCACGGTCGCCAACCGAACCCTGCTGGTCGAGTCTACCGGCTTGGTGGCGGGTGCTATCACCTACCAAGAAATGGAAATCAAAAAGGGTGGTTCGCTGCAGGGTGGCATTTACAAGGTCGGGCGCGAAGCGCCGCCCATGCCAGTGCGCGCACCAGAGCCGCCACGTGCCGCTGCGCCGGAGCCAGTTGTGCTTCCCGAGGCCGTTGCCGAAGTTGCGCCCGCCGAGCAGGCAGTGTCGCCGATGCCGCTGCCGGTCGCGGCCGCTGCGCCTGCAACCGAGCTACCCGCAGCGTCGACTGTTGTGCCGTCGAGCTCGATACCACTTGCCACCAACAACAAGCCTAAAAACTAGTGATTTGTCCCGGGCGGTAAGCTGCCCGGTTCTGCGGGCACACCACCTCGTACAAGGTCTTGCAGTGCACATGCAAGACCACCTCTCATGAACCACTGGCGCAAGCGCATCGGCAGCCACTTCAAGCTGACGTTCTATCTTTGTCTGTTGACGGCTGCCGCGGTCGGCTTGTTTTTAAAAGATGCGCCAGCCGCTCAAACCTCGTTGCCCGCGGTATACCAGTGGAGCGTGATCGGCTACTACGGCACTTTGCTGTTGCTGGTTGCTCTCGCGCTGTTGCCGCTGGCCCTGTTTCGACTTACGTACTGGTTATGGCCATTACTGGGTTGGGCGTGGCTGGTCTATCTCGCGATTGATATCGCCGTATTCAATTTGTACCGCTTTCATCTCGATATCTTGATGGTCGAGATGTTTTTGCGTGATTTTCAGGGAATGGGAATCCCGCTGTTCGTGTTAGCGCTGTTCGCGTTACTGGCAGTCGCCTTGCTGGTGCTGGTGCTGTGGTTGTTCATGAGCAGGCGCAGCGGTCGGCGCCATCATTGGCCTTGGTTTGCGGCGGGCTTGTTGCTGATGCCGTTGGTCTTGGTCGTCAACTCCGTGATTCATGTCTGGGCAAGTCACTATCTGCGCGATGAGATCACGCTCTACCGCCCTTTCTTGCCCATCTACTACCCGGTCGAAGCCTATGCCAGTGCGCCGCGCTTGAGCGCTTGGTGGCCAGCTGTGTTCCCGGCGGCCTATGGCAAGGCAGACAACGCACCAGCACAAGGTGGCGGCATCGTGCAGTACCCGCGCGCACAGCCAAATTGCGCGCCGCTAGCCGATCCGCCATCAATTCTGATGATCGTACTGGAGAGTTGGCAGGCTGATGCCATGACACGCGATATTACGCCGAACATTAAACGCTTCGCTGCAACAGCTACGCAATTCACACAGCATGTTTCTAGTGGTGCCGTCACTGTGCCCGGCCTGTTTGGTTTGATGTACGGGCTACACCCCAACTACTTCGAGCTTACTCGTTCCGCGCCGGACAGCTTCCCCAGTTTGTTTACGCAAACCCTGGATGCGCAGGGCTACCGCACCCGTGTTTTCACCTCGACCAATTTGGATGGCTTTTCGCTGAAGCGAATGTTCTTCCCCAAGATTGCAGCAGCAGATTTCATCGATAGCCTGCCGGATGCTGCGCTGGTAGACCGCTACATTGCCACCTTATCCTCTTCAGAGAAACAGCGATTTGATTTTGTATTTTTGACGTCTTCCCATTCGCCCTATAGCTACCCGCCCGAGTACGCGCGCTTCAAGCCCTTGCCTTTGGTCGAGGGCGGGTACGCGCTCGATCGTCACTCAGACAACAAGCCCTACAAAAATGATTATCACAACAGTCTGTTTTTTCTCGACGCGCTGGTTGGAAAACTGCTCGATGCAGCAGAACGTGAAGGCAAACTCGCTAATACTTGGGTGATCATCACCGGCGACCACGCCGAAGAGTTCAACGAGAATGGGCTTGGCTATTGGGGGCACGGAAGCAACTTCACACGCTGGCAAACTCATACACCGATGATTGTGCGTGCGCCTGGAGTGGCATCGGGCCGTGTCGAACAAAAAATGTCTTTACACCAAGACGTCGTACCGACACTGATGCAATCGGCACTAGGCTGTACCGCTGACTTTGCCGACTACAGTAATGGCGAGCACCTGCAGCAGTTACCCGAGTCACGCGGCACCGTCATCGCCTCGTACATGGGTAGTGCTTACCTGATCGACGGTAAAGTGCTTGAGCGTGTCGTTAGCCGCCGCTACGCGTGGAGTGATTTGAAACAACCGGTCGAGAGTCCAATCCCGAGCCAGGTACAGCGCTTAAGAGAAGAAGAGTCGAGATTCCTGAAGCGCTAGTGTCTCGTGGTGCTGAGCGGCACCTGCAGATGAAACATCAAGCCTGCGCCACCCGGGAAGCTAACCTGCGCCTCATAGCCACTGCCAAGCTTCCAGCTGAGCGCCGGTATAAACCCTGGCGAGAAGCCGTTGTGGTTGAACGGTACCTTGTGCTCCCATGGTTTGACATAGCCGTAAATTAACCCCGCTGACCACTTCGCGGTGAGTTTTTCATAGCCCCAGAAATTCGGATACACCTGTCCCCACGGGTAGATATAGACACTGTCTTGGCCGAACGAGTTGTTGAAGTAAGCCACGCCCATCACGCTGTTATCGGCGTCATAGCGCTCGATGCCCACTAGCCAGACATAGCTGTGAATCGGCTTGGGGTAGTAGTGCTTGGTGTACGGCGATACGGTAAGAGCCCAGCGCGTGCCGTCACCTGGCTCAGCAGCCTTGCTGGTTTGCGCATAGGCACCGCTTGCGACCAGCCACAGGCTGAGTGCCAGCAGACATCTGACAAAAGCCTTGAGCGGGTATTGGGTTGGAAGCGAATACACAGTGAATAAGGTCAAAGCTGCTTGGAGCGGGGCAGTTTAACAAGACAAGGGGAAGAAAAAAGCCACCCCGAGGGGTGGCTTTTAACAGCGTGGGATACCGGTTAGAAGCTGGTTGCTACGCCGACGGCAAAGGAGCTGCCGCCTTTGGTTGCTGAAGCAGCTGCCGCGCCGTATGCCGATACATTCCAGCCTGCGCTAGCACCGCTGTAGTGAGCATATACGCTGGTCGCCTTCGACAACGAGTAGATCGCACCGATACTAGTCAGGTCGCCCTTGAGCGAACCGCTATTGGTAGCGTGCTGGACTGTCAGCGTGGTTGAGTCGGTCAGTGCGTACGAAACACCGCCACGGACTTGCGTGCTGGCTTTGACAGCACCAGTAGGATCGCTTTCGGTGTAGCGCAGGCTGGCGGTCACTGGGCCGAGTGGGGCCAATGCGCCAACGGTCCACGACTTACGGTCGGAACGGTCAAGGTAGCCAGCCGATGCCTTGACATCGCCCAGGCTAATCGAACCAGCAGCTGCGGTTGCGTCAAAGTTAGCAGGGTCGCTGCCTTGAATTTGCTTTTGAACGCTCAGGCTTGCACCGCCGAGGTCAGGCGTCGAGTAGGTTACTGCATTACGGGTGAAGAAGCCACCGTTGTTACCACCACCGCCAGCTGCATCTTGCGCTGCGATCGCTGAAACATCAAATGCGCCGAAGATGGAGCCAGGCAAAACCGTGCCTGCTGCGCCAGCGATGTAGGTGCTGAGCTGGTTACCCAGGGTAACAGTACCGAAGCCGCCGCTCAGAGCAACATTTGCTTGTCGGTTGAAGACGCTCTGAGTTCCTGGGCTCCCTAAGCTTGGAATGTTACCGCCATTGCTCATCGTGCCGGTCGCTGCATCGAAACCAGTCTGCAGCGTGAAAGAGGCTTTCATGCCGCCGAGGTCATCCGAGCCGGACAGAGTGAAGAACGAACCGCCGTTGGTTGCGCCTTCTTGAACGCCGATCTTGTTGCTGCCGACGCCAGCACTAGAATTGTTGAAGCTACCAACGCCAATGTCGTAGCTACCAGAAATGGTCACATCTGCCATTGCAGCTGAGGACGCTACCAGCGCCACTGCTGCCAGAGCCATTTGAGTTTTTTTCATCGAGTAATCTCCAAAATGTTGTGATGCTAAGATTTCGCCGTCGGTATTCGGTCATTAAGAACAACCGTGT
>Ga0194118_10006054_pt1 | contig 12254 bp, 8 predicted proteins | sample TA2MahsurfametaG_2_FD_148662 | JGI IMG/M metagenome (GOLD analysis project Ga0194118, IMG submission 148662) | Freshwater microbial communities from Lake Tanganyika, Tanzania - TA2015013 Mahale N5 surface | ecosystem: Environmental > Aquatic > Freshwater > Lake | place: Tanzania: Lake Tanganyika...
GTTCAATTTTAGTCAAAGCCTTCAAAGCTCCATCCTTTATCAATCAAGTCGCTATGAATTGGATAACAAACCCTTAGAGGAGTCCTTGAATCTATCAGGACTATGGATACTCCCTCAAGGCTACGGCCTCAAAATGCTACGGCTTGAATTTCCGTTCAAGAAGCTGGCTAACGCCCATATTCAAACCAAGGAATACCAAGCCGTCCTGCAATTTGAGGGTTGGGGGCAGCAATGGCTTTGGCAAATTCCCGAGCATCGTTTATCATGGCAAGGCCGTATGCAGTTCAAAACACCCGCATTTACCCTGGTGTACCAAGGGATCGCTCACCAAGAAGGTTGGCAAGGATTCGTGCAAGGCCACCTGCGGGGTGGACACCACTTCGGTGTTTCATACGCTTTGCCTAGACAGAACGCTACCAACAGCCTACCAAGCAGCCAAGCAAAAGCAGGGAATTGGGCCTTGGAATGGAAATGGGTGGGGCTGCAGAGCAGCCGATCAGCGCGGGCGCTCCTAGATGCTGAATCGACGCGATGGGAATATCAAGGGCAGTTCACCTGGTCCCGTAAGAATAACACAGCACCTATCAGCGCGACGGACGGATTAGCGTTGATTCTCTTGGAGTTCTACGGGGACCAAAACTCCAATGGAATCAAGGACCCTGATGAAATTAACCTTGATGCGGCCGGGGCTTTAGATTTGCCCGCAGGCATACCTTCTCAAATCCTAGTCAGTGGATCAGCCCTGCTCGGTCCTTTCCCCAATTACAGCCGAGTCCGTATTCGGCTCACCCCCCATCATATGCGCAGCCCTGGATGGATCAGCAATCATCTTACCATGGAACTGCAATCCCTGCCCAACACCACCGTAACATACCGGATTGGCCTGATTCGAAGTCGGCAAATTTTCGGTACGCTCTCAATGGCCAAAATCCCTTTCTCCACCTCGTCGAATCCATTACTCACCAAGCCAGGGGGAATCCGAATTCACGCCCATCGTTGGGATGAAGAAAATCTCTCGATGCCTTGTCCCATCAACAACACTTCATGTTCGCCATCGAATTCCTGCTTACAAACCCTAACCCTTAGCGATGGCTATTTCGAATTCAATGACCTGAGTCCTGGACTTTACAAGGTTTGGGTTGATTGGCCTCCGCTCCACCGATTAGAAATTACGGGTGACCGCCCTCCACAGGTCCTGGACCTACGGCAACACGAAAGTCACCAAATAGAATTCAAATTCTAACGCGCCCGTTAAATATCTAATTCCCCGGCGGATTATAGGATCCGTTGACATCCCCAAAGGTAATTGCCTTCATTACAAGATTAGGGTAATGAATGCCTGATTGTACTTGAAGCATCGTGGGTATCCATAACCAATCCCCTGACCCAAAAGAAGAAATAATGTTGGAGAATCGACGGGAACATATCAAGGCATCGGTGGCGTTGACGGCCTGACTTGCATTAACATCCGCGGCTTGTAAATTCATTCCTAACAAAGGGGTTAGGTTCGAAAAGTGGCGATTAATCAGCAAGGCATCGGTCGCATTGACCCCTCCCCAGAGCTTATTCGTAAGGTACTCTAAGTCATAATTTCCCGAAGCCCGGTTGCCGAAATCGAAACGCCCCATCAAATCGGTGGTATCTTCCACAAGAACCTGATTGTTTTGTTTGAGACGAATTCGGGTATTGGTCATCGGGCTTGAGGTCGCGTTCGCGTACGTCAAAGTTCCGCTTAACAAAGAGCCAGAACCCCCAGCGCAAGTCAATCCTCTGGAAGTCAATAAATTATTGGCCCTTTGTATGCTCAGCGTCAACGAAGTGTCCGAAATATCAGCTCCGTAAATTTCTAAATAGCGCATTCCCATATTCAAACCCTTGTTCACCGCTGAATCCAAAACTACGCTTTTGGTATTGGGTGATATCCCGCATTGGTTCATCCTGTTAGGGCCGTCTTGAACGCTCCATAACATTTGAGCACCGGTTCGGCAAGGGTTTTGTTGCATAAGATACCAGTGGGAACTTGTTGCAATACCGTTAAGGTTAGGATTGCATCCTGAAACATCCTCCCTAAACAAACCAAATCGCGAGGGATACCGGCTGATTCCGTATTGGCTAGCCAAAGACGCCAAGTAGTTCCGGGGTTGACCGCTCGCATTCGTTTGAAAAGTAACGTAATCAACGGAGCACCACAAGGGTGTGGTGGGGAAAAGGCCCATATAATAGTCCGTCATCCTGTTCATGATCGCGCCTAATGTATCCGCCTGGTAGTTGTAGGCTGTCCAAAACGCTTGTTTGGTCAACAAAACGGTGTCGGACAAGACGGAGTCCGGTAAATTCCTTGAGAAATGTATTCCAACAGCGTTCACGTAGGTTACAAGGGGTTGGTTGGCGTATTTAGTGGCGAGGTTTTGCAAAAGAATTTTGACTCTGTTGATGTAAATACTATCCCATGGAATTATATCCGAGACAATTTGACCAAAAGTTGGACTGGACGAATTGGGGTCTTGGTAATAGTATCGCCGCGCCCCTAACATCGTAAGCCAGTTAGGCCTACCCAAAGGTTGAAGGGAGATTTTCTTGTTATACGTAAGCCCTTTCGCTATTTCTCCGTCGATGAATGACCAATCAAAAACTCCAGGACTGGTTTCAAGGTCATTCCATCGAAAACGGACCACCACCCCGCTGATGTTGGAATTCATAAATTGAGTCGTGCTCACCGGAATATTGGCAGTGCCCAAGAAATAAACACCGCTATGACCTGAGAAGGGTAAGGGCCCGCTTGAATTGGAACAACCGTAGCTCAAAAACCACTGCTTGGTTCTTTCATACATCAAGCTATCTTGACTTATGGAACTGTGGGTATACCCGTTGTATCGATAAAATTGATGAGGAACTCCTGTGGTATTCAAAACATGGTTGAGCAAGGTATCCATGGCAATAGGAACCGTTTGATCTGAATCGCCATGATGAATGATATATGGACAAGTTATTTGAGCTGCAAGAGTCGTGGTTGGTGCCGAAAAGCCCGCTTGAGGCGAAACACCTCCTGCAGTGTGGCCTGCGGCGCTGAATTTTGAAGGATAGGTAGCGACCAATCCTGTGGTAGTATAAGCTCCCCTGCTATGCCCAAAGGCCATGATGCAGTTGGTATCGACATAACCAAGAGCAGCAAGAATGTCCCAGCATTTCATCGCGCGGAGGTAATTGTTCGTGCTAGCACCCAAATTGGGTAAACTTGTGTCGCCTGGGGAGCCGATGGGTACACCACCGGAATGACAAAGGTTGGTGGCGATACAGACCGTGTTCCACTGTACCATTTTGCGAGCCACATTTTTGCTGTAACCGTTCACGTTACCGCCAGTTCCATGATTGATAATCACCGCAGGAAAAGAGCCCGTGCCAACGGGTTTAAACAAAATGCCCTGCAGATTATAGACGATTCCGTTGATGGTTTGCTGATACGTCCATGTTGCACCGTTTGTGCTTTCGGGATTACCGATTAAGGTCAATCCCGGCAATTGGGCATAGGCATTCGATGCAAGGAGGATACCCAGAAAGAATGTGCACCAGAACATGATAGGGGGGCTTTATTTTTTGAGCCAAGCCTGCCAGCCTTTCGCTTGCAATTCATGGTCCTTGGCGCTGACGTCGTCGTGCATCTTTTGTTTGTAGGCCTGCATTGCGGCCATGAGGTCGGGGTTGGACGTCGCCAAAATCTGAACAGCCAGAAGTCCCGCATTGGCCGCCCCGTTGACCGCAACGGTGGCAACCGGAACCCCCGTAGGCATTTGCAGAATGGACAAGAGCGAGTCCCATCCATCGATGGAATTGGACGAACGCACCGGAACCCCAATGACCGGCAATGGCGTCGAAGCTGCCAACATGCCGGGCAAATGAGCAGCCCCGCCTGCTCCTGCAATCAAAACACGAAGCCCCCTGCCGGCCGCATCCTTGGCATAGGCGGTCATGCGATCGGGGGTTCGGTGGGCCGATAATACATGCAGTTCATAAGCAATCCCAAAGGAATCCAAGACCTCTGCCGCTTGGCTCATAATCTCCAAATCCGAGGTGCTTCCCATAACAATGGCGATGCGTGCTGGCGATGCATTGGACGATGAATTCATGGCGCTTGGTTGGTTAAGGGTTGGGGGTCTTCAAAAATTATTCGGTAACAATCCGCAAATGTTCTTCGACTTGATCGGCCAAAACCATGGCTTTCTGAAGATCCGGATGAACGATCGTGACATGGCCCATTTTGCGGTAAGGTCGGGTTTGGGCTTTGCCGTAAAGATGGACAAAAACACCAGGCAAAGAGAGCACCTTTTCCAGGCCTTGATAGACCGCGGGTCCTACCGACCCTGGGGAACCGACCAAATTGACCATGACCGCCGAAGAGCGCAGGGACGTATCCCCCAAAGGCAGGCCCATGACGGCCCGGATATGCTGTTCAAACTGGGAGCAACACGCTGCTTCAATGGTATAATGTCCTGAATTATGCGGCCGAGGCGCGGATTCATTCACCCAAAGTCGCCCCCGGGTATCCAACAAAAACTCTACCGCCAAGACCCCGACGGTTCCTAACCCCTCCGCCACTGCAGCGGCCATTTCCTGAGCCATTTTTTGCAAAGGGGAGGGTAGCCAAGACTCGATCGCCTCTACGGATCCTGCCATAACACGGTTTACCAAATTGGCCTGGGGATCAAATTGCATAAGGCAAGGGCTGTAACAATGAACATTTCCAATGCGATCACGCACGGTGAGCACGGCCAATTCCAGTGCAATATCGATTTTTTCTTCAATAAGGCAGGATGTATCGTCCACCTCGTTGGCTTGGTCCAAGGACTCAAGAATGCGCACGCCTTTGCCATCGTATCCGCCTTGGGCAGCCTTCCATACCAACGGCTTTTGAGGAAAATCCGCAAAAATTTCGTCGGGACCCTTCAAGAACTTAAGCAAATCGACTTTGCCTTCCAAAGGGCGGTAAGGGGCGGTGGGCAAGCCCAAACGATCGTAGTAGGCTTTTTGGGTGATTTTGTTTTGAAGGAGGGCCAGGGTTTCGGGCCTGTGCCATACCTCCTTGCCCTCTTCCGCCAAACCAGCCAATGCGCCTGCATGGACAGCTTCCAATTCGTAGGTTAACACATCGCAACCTCGGCCAAAAGCCCTAACGGTCTCCTCGTCCGTTAGCGAACCGACCACCGTGGAAGGAAAGCGAACGGCCACCGGGGCCTTGGGATCGGGGTCCATGAACCTGGCATGAATACCCAAACGATGAAGGGGATCCAGCATCATGCTGCCCAGCTGTCCACCCCCCAAAATTCCCAATACACGGTACCGACTGACTTGCGGACTCATGAAGGACAGGTTGTTAGGGAAACCCCAGGCCAAAACGATTTCACACCCCAAAACTAACCTATTTTAGCCGAGCCATGGAACGCGTCCGTCCCAAAAAGCAATTGGGTCAGCATTTTCTGACCGATGTGCGCCTTGCCGAAAAGGTCGCTCAATCCCTAAGCGGTTGGGGCAATTACCCTAATCTTTTGGAGATAGGACCCGGTACCGGGCAATTGACACGTCACCTCCTTCATCTTCCCTACCGCTTATGGCTCGCCGAAGTGGACCAAGAGTCCATTCAGTACCTCCTGACGCATCAAATCGCCGAGCAGGAGCAAATGGTTGGTGATTTTCTTCGTTGGACCCCAACACCCTGCCCGGATCAAGCCAATCAAGCCTGTTGGGGGGTGGTCGGGAATTTTCCGTACCATATCAGCACCGAAATTGTCTTCAAAGTCCTGGAACACCACCAGCAGATCGGGGAATGCGTCGGGATGTTTCAACGGGAGGTTGCCCAGCGAATTTGTGCCCCCCACGGCAACAAGGTTTACGGCATCACCTCGGTATTGACCCAGGCCTTCTTTGAGGCCGAGTATCTTTTTACGGTCAACGAGGGCGCCTTTTTTCCTCCGCCCAAAGTCAAGTCCGGGGTCTTGCGTCTCCGAAACCGTTGGAGCCCGCCTCCTTGCGATCACCGTTTGTTGTTTCGCGTGGTCAAGGCCGCGTTCAATCAACGACGCAAAATGTTATCCAATGCCTTAAACCAAGTTTTACCGGAAGGCTTTGAGGACCGAATGAAGATTCTTCATCTACGTGCCGAGCAACTTCCTGTTCAAGTCTTTGTGGAACTTACCTTGGCCGTCCAAGAAGCGCTTTCCCCGGAAGGTTAAATACCATCAAAGCCATGAACATTCAGCGTGTTATGATTCTGGACGAGGTTCATCCTTGCCTCGAAAGTCATTTGCTCAAAACCGGTTTATTTGAGATTCTGGATTATGCCAAGGCCGGGCCTGAAGAAATTATCCAAAGACTTGCTTCAACCGAAAATCCAATCCATGGCGTGGTCGTGCGCTCCAAGCTCAAACTGGACGCGCAGATTCTAAATGGCGCCAAGACCTTGCAGTGGATCGCGCGGGCCGGATCGGGGCAGGATGGGATTGATGTTGAATTTGCCCAGCACAATAACATCACCTTGATTCACGCCTCCGAAGGCAATCGTTTGGCCGTTGCCGAACATGTGACCGCTATGATTTTGGCTTGGCTCAACCGCCTGGTCTCGGGTCATCAACAAATCCAAGAGGGGATATGGGATAGGGAGGGAAATCGAGGTAACCAGTTGGCCGGCACCACCGTAGGGCTCATCGGTTATGGTCATAACGGGTCCCAAACAGCGCAAATCTTGGCGGCCTTGGGTTGCAAGGTCTTGGTCTATGACAAATACCGAAGCGATTACATCCCTGACTATTCCGGACTGATTCTGGAATCCACCATGGACCAAATCTACCAAGAGGCCCAGATCCTCACCCTGCATATTCCTCTGGCCGAGGATACCCTAAACCTGGTGGACTGGGACTTCTTGGCTCGTTTTCGTCGCTTGCAGCTCTTGGTCAATGCCGCTAGAGGACCCATCGTTTCTTTGCCTGACCTACTACTAGCCCTTGATCGCAAACTCCTTGAGGGAGCCTGCCTGGATACCTTGCCCATCGAAGACCCCCAAGGCTGGGACCAGGAAACCATGAGCAGCATCTTGGCCCATCCTCGCCTCCTCCTCAGCCCCCACGTGGCGGGTTGGACTGTCGAATCTTACCGAGGGATTTCGGAAGTCTTGGCCCAAAAAATCCTGGCCCATCTGGAAGAACAAGGCCCTGTCTAAAACCCTGAGCGCAGACCCCTGCCCAGGCTTCCATAATTTTACCGTAAATTCGTGGTATGCCCGAATCCCAACGCAACGTTCTCAAAACCAAAGTGCATGACGCCGATGTTTTGGGTTTTATAGGTTCCTTTGCTAGCACCGACCAAAAACGCCAGGACAGCCTGAACCTGATTGCCCTGATGTCCAAGGTGAGCGGATGCCCTCCCAAAATGTGGGGCGCCAGCATGATCGGTTTTGGCGCCTATCATTACAAATCCGAAAAAAGCCGTCAAGAGGGGGATTGGTTCCTGGTAGGATTTTCGCCCCGTAAGGCCGCCATATCCCTCTACGTTTATACAGGTTCCCCGGAGCATGCGGATCTTTTGGAAGGATTGGGTAAATTCAAAGCCGCCAAAGCCTGCTTGTACATCCAAAAATTGGCCGATATTGACCAAGCGGTTTTGACCAAGCTTATGAAAACTACGATTGCATTGCTCCAAAAGAAATATCACTAACCTAAGCCATTAATTTTGAAAGGGAAATATTGGTTCTTTGTCTGCATCAACCTCTATTTGTGGTTATGCGTTTTTTATAACAGCAAAGCACAAATGCCCGCCGGTCGTATTCTGGCAGGATATTATCATAATTGGAATACCACATCTGCTCCTCATGTTCCTCTGAATCAGTCGCATAGTGCGTATAATCTTATTCATGTTGCCTTTGCTACTCCTATCCATGGAACATTGTACAAAATGGAATTCAATCCTGTAATGTACAGTCCTACGAATTTCAAAGCACAAATTCAAACGGTACAAGCCACCGGCAAAAAGGTTTTTATCAGCCTTGGTGGAGGGCTGCACCCGGTGCGCATGGTAAATCTTGCCCAGAAAGACACCTTTGTGAATACCATGTCAGCCATTTTGGATTATTACGGATTTGATGGTATCGATATTGATTTTGAGGGAACTTCGTTATTAGCCGTAGGCAACAACCTTAACCAACCTGCAGACTCTGGAGCCCATTACCTCATCCGCGCAATCCGACAACTTATGGAACGCCATCGAAATCTGTATCAGCGTAAATTAGGGCTGACGATGGCCCCGGAAACAGCCTTTGTTCAAGGGGGTATGTCCGCATATGGAGGGATATGGGGCGCTTACCTCCCTGTAATCCAAGCCCTTAGAGACTCCTTGGACCTGTTGCAGGTACAGCTCTATAATTCCGGCACCATGCCAGCCCTTAATGGTCAGAATTATGCAGCTGGGACCGCAGATTTCATTGTAGCGCTCACGGAGTCCTCCATCAGGGGATTCCAAACCTCAGGGGGATTGTTTCTTGGCCTGCGACCCCAGCAAATAGCCATTGGTCTCCCGGCATGCCCCATGGCGGCGGGTTCGGGTTATACCGATACCGTGACCGTAGGTGCTGCAATGCGCTATTTGTTAGGAAGAGGTCCACGAACTGGGCAATATATTTTAATCCAGAACGGCGGCTATCCTCAATTAGGCGGGATGATGACCTGGAGTATCCCCTGGGATGCAACAGCGTCGTGCGCTACTCCCTATGAATTCGCACAGCAATTTCAACGAATATTTCCAGTTTCTCCTTCAGTTTTTGGTAGAATCCTTTATGCCAATAGCGTTCAGACTCCATTGTCCAATGTAAGAATGCAGCTTATGCAACAAGGCCTTAGCGTTGCTTCTGATACAAGTGATTTCATGGGAAATTTTGATTTCGGCACTATTTCTCCCGGTGCCTACGGGGTGGATTACCAAACCACAAGAGTTTGGGGTGGAGTCAACGCAACGGATGCACTCTTGACTGCCAGGCATTTCAGTAACATTTCATTATTGAACGGGATTCACCTGCAAGCGGCGGATGTTAATGCCTCTGGAACCGTCAATGCCACCGATGCCTTAATGATCTCCCGCCGATTTTCCAATTTGATCTCTAATTTTCCGGCAGGCGATTGGCTTTGGGAGAACAGGACCTTGATGGTAGGACCCGGTGGGAATTACCAAAATTTGGTGTGGCGCGCCCTAACCTTTGGAGATGTTAATGGTTCTTATATCCCGCCTTCGTTGTAATAAATCACGCATTGTGGTTCACCCTTTTTTCTTCCCACAAAGGACCAAATTTTCTTATAAGATTCTAATTTGGTTTTTGGGGCTTGGAACTCTCAGCGGCTTAGAACGTGGGTATGCCCAAAATTTTACCTCCTATTTTTCGGGGAATCCAAACAATATTCAGCGTATTCCTCTTGGGGGCGTATGCATGATGGGCGGGGCCGCCGAAAACGACTCCGCCATGGCATGGTTTCTTCGACAAGCCAATGGAGGCGATGTGGTGGTACTCCGTGCAAGCGGATCCAACGGCTACAATGCCTATATGCTTGGACTGCCGGGCACTTCGTTGAATTCTGTAGAAAGTATTGTTTGCAGCAATCCGGCATCCGGGGATGATACGGGAATTGTTCGAAGAATCGAGGGGGCCGAAGCGCTTTGGTTTGCAGGAGGTGATCAGTACAATTATGTAACCTATTGGAGAAACAAAGCGGTGGGAAGGGCCATTCAACGCGCTATCCTTCAGAGAAATGTCCCTGTTGGAGGCACTTCGGCAGGGATGGCCATCTTAGGAGAATTTTATTTTGCTGCCCGCAATGGAACCCTGAGTTCTGCCAATGCCCTTGCTAACCCTTTTCATTACCAAGTCACCGTGGACTCCGAAACATTTCTCGGAATACCGGCGATGACTTCAATCATCACCGACACTCATTTTGATAACCCCGACCGCAGGGGTCGTCTTGCGGTTATGCTGGCCCGTATTCGCAACGACTATGGGATCTGGGCCAAGGCCATTGCCTGCGATGAATCTACAGCGGTCTGTCTGGACAGCAGCGGATGGGCCAGAGTCTATGGGGATGACCCGGGGGGAAACGACAAAGCCTGGTTTGTCCAAAGCAATTGCGAGCTTCCGCTACGGGATCCCGAAAATTGTACGGCAGGCTCCCCCTTGAATTGGAATCGCGGGGGATCAGCCCTGCGTGTGGCTATGCTCGCTGGAACCCCTAACGGTAACAACCGCTTTTACTTGGGAGATTGGCGCTCGGTACAAGGCTCCGCCACCTGGTACCGATGGTCGGTGGTCCAGGGTCAATTCCTCCAAGCAAACAGTTCTGTACTCAACTGTACATCGGGTACCGGTTATCAGGAAGGGGTAAAGCCAAGATTTCGGATGTATCCTAACCCCGCGGGATTTCATGTATTTTTTGAAATTCTAGAAAACTGGGGGGCTGACGAGGTTCACTTGACCGCACGTAACAACCTGGGGCAGGTGATCCAACAAATCCAAATCCCCAAGGATTTAACCTGCATCCCCCTATCCACTCAAGATTGGGGTACAGGTCTTGTTCAACTAACTTTACACTCGAATTCAAGAAAAATGTGGTCGGAATGGCTGCATCTTAACCCAGATAAGACTTTTTATTAAAAGAACCCTTAATGAGCAATCTCCTAATCAACAATCGAGCAAGATCATGGGCCTACGCCTTGACGTTGGTGCCGGGGCTGATGACGTTGTGGGGAAATACCATGGGCGGGGCGTGGGCTTGGTCCAATGTGGTTTTTGTTTTGGGGGTGGTGAATTCCTTGGAGTGGATCATGGGGCAACGCCGTAACAACGAATCGGTATCTGAGTCTGCTTTGCCGGATCTGTATGTGATCCTGGCGCTACCCATGGTCATCGCCGGCATCCTGACCTTATTATGGGGAACGTACACCAGGGCGTTGGAAGGGTCCGCGCTCCTGGGTGCCATTTTGTCCACCGGCTTTTCGAGCGGATCCATGGGCATTGTTGCCGCACACGAAATGATACACCGCAAAGAAACAACCTGGAAAAGAGCCGGAGATTTTCTTTTGTTCCTGGTAATGAATGCCTACTTTGCCATCGACCATTTGAGGGTCCATCATCGGCATGTGGCCACCCCGTTGGACCATGCCTCGGCCCGATACGGCGAACATTTTTACGCTTTTCTGATTCGAAGCATTCGAGGGCAGTTCATGCAGTCCTTGCAATTGGAGGCGGAACGCTTACAAAAGTCTGGGAAATCCCCCTACGGTTTGAGCAATGCCATGGTTCGTAACACGTTGTTGCATATTCTATTGGCTTTGGGATTGGCCTTGATACACCCGATATTAGCCTTGGCTTTTGTGGGTCAGGCTTTGTTTGCCGATGTATTGTTGGAATACACCAATTACATTGAGCATTATGGCCTGGAACGTAGCGAGAACGAGAGGGTACGGGCCCATCACTCCTGGCAAAGCGATAAACCATTTAGTCGATTCATGCTCTACGATTTGAGCCGTCATGCCGATCACCACATGTACGGTGGCAAACCCTATTACCAACTCAAAACCCACGAAGATGGACCAACCCTACCGGGGGGTTATGCGGGGCTAATTGTTCCGGTACTCATTCCGCCCCTTTGGTTCACCATGATTCACCCCAAAATCAAAGCCTTCCACGCCCAGAGACAGGGTTTAACGGCCTAGTTAGGGCGCTTTAGCAATTCTCAACTGAAAAAACAGGGTTGCATAGGGAGGAACACCGGACTGGGGTATAGCTTTTTTTCCGTACGCCAGCCAGGAAGGCAGGACAATCCATAACGAATCCCCAACGCGGGCTTTTTCCAAAGTTTGACCCAAGCCTTCTGGTTTTATAACACCTTGACCATGAACAAAATAATAGGGTTCTAGCTCGGTAAATTCCCTCACCACTTCACCACCCAAAACTTGCATAGAACCCAGTAACTTGTATTTGTTGCCCTTCACCAAAGAATTTCCACGGCCGGATTCAAGAACATATCGTACATAACCCGAGGCATGCCGCGTCGAATCTGGTAGACCCTGTTGAAGTACAAACGTCTGAATAGAAGCTTCTTCGTTGCGAATACTACGCACCCCAATTTCAATTCGTAGACGAGAAGACCCGTCCAACCATCCCGGTTTTTTTTGGGTCATTTCGTAGCGAAATACGGAATCCGCCACCGGATAAAAGGTAGCACTGTCGC
>Ga0194118_10006057_pt1 | contig 12251 bp, 7 predicted proteins | sample TA2MahsurfametaG_2_FD_148662 | JGI IMG/M metagenome (GOLD analysis project Ga0194118, IMG submission 148662) | Freshwater microbial communities from Lake Tanganyika, Tanzania - TA2015013 Mahale N5 surface | ecosystem: Environmental > Aquatic > Freshwater > Lake | place: Tanzania: Lake Tanganyika...
TGTGTTTAGCTTTTTACCTTACCCTATGCAATTAACATAAGCCACCAAATATTTTCATAATTGGTTTGGTACTAAACTTAAATTTTTAGCATGTATATTATTTTCAATAGCAGTAACCCATTCTAAGTTTTCAACTCTATTATCATCACGAATTTTATTTATGTGATTAACTTGAGGTTTTTTATCTTTATTTGGAATAAAGTTTTCTGCTATATGTGTTCAATAATTAAGATACATGCTATAGGTCTTCCCCGCAGTTTGAGAATGTAGCCCGCTATATCACGGACTAGCCAGTAGTTGTAATACTGACTTTTACCGGCAAAATGTTTACCGATTTTAAGACCACCATCACGTGATCTTCCCTCTAGTGGTTGTCTGGTAAGTGCTTGTTTTGGACCACGAGCACGACTATGTATTTTATCCAAAACCATGTGTTTAAGACGAATTGTATACACAGGTCCAATAAAAATTTCAACATCAATTTGTCTACCTGTAAAGCCACAATACATCTTTTCTGTACCATATGGATTGTATCCAAGTTTTTCTAAAGCTTGAGGTATTTGTTGAACATCATAATTATTAAATGGTGTACCATCTACAAAATGACCTGTTTCTGCTGCTTCCTTTGATACTAAACATTCAATAATTTGTCCTAAACTCATACGAGAAGGAAAACCACAAGGATTCAAAATTAAATCAGGAATTATACCTGATTCTGTAAATGGCATATCTTTTTGAGGATATGTTATACCAATAGTTCCTTTCTGTCCATGCCTTGAATTTCCACTCAAAACCATCATCCCACATCGCCGTACAACAATAATACCTTCACCTTTAGGAACAGTGCAACAATAGACTTTTCCATTGAATGGAATCATTTTATCTGAATTACCTTCAACTTTATCACCAGTCTTTTTAATATTTTTGTTAACAAGTGGTTCAACTTGTGTTTCAATAATAGTCATACGATATGCATTAGCAGTTGATTTAATTACTTTACCAGTATTCTTTCCTGATTTAATTTCTTGAGAACAATGTCCAGCTTCATATTTCAATGAAATATTAGTTGAATAGCCAGCATGTAAACACAATCTTTGAAAATCATCAGCTAATTTTTTAGAAGATGTATCATATCTTCTTGTACCATTTTCCATAGTATGTCCATCTCCTAACATCATACCATCAATTAATTCACAACATAAATCAGGTGTTAAGTTCCATACCCATTTAGGTAATGATTTATTTATAGCACCAACATTAAATTGTTCCATGTATTGACCTAGTTGTTTATTTGAAATAGTAATAATATTATCTGATTTTGCTTCAGGATGATCTTTAGTAGAATGAAAAGTTAAATTTAGTGAATTACAAATACTAACAACCTTAACAAATACTCTATCTTTATGAGAAGATATTCTAACATAATTACTAAATTTATCAACATGACCTTCAGCAATCCAAATACCATAAAATTGTAACCAACTTTTAATTTCTAATTGTTGATCTCCAAGTTTAAAATGGGTAATATCATTTTTATCATTGTACGCAAATTGTTCTGTATTTTTGGAAACAATTATACTGTTGACATTCTTTTTGTAACATCTACGTTGATGTAAAATATCTTCAGCCAATTCAGTTTTGTATCTGGTACCAGTTTTAGATCTCACCCACATTCTGTGATTAGGTGTTACACACAATGAAACTTGATTTGATTCAACTAAATACATATTACCAACATAATCATAGTTTTGAGTTTCAGATGGATTTTGATACATTAACTTATCATCTACTAATGAAGCAACTTGATGTTCTTTAGTAACATCTTTTACATTAATCCAACCATCAGTAGTTAATACTTCATGTGAATCATCATAACAAGTAAACTTATCACCAGCAATTGGTTTACGTTCCATACGAATTCTCATATTGTACATTTCATATCCTTCAGAATTGTAAACACCAGTATGAACACGATCAATAACACCTTCATAATTTTTTTTAAAAATGACTGAACTATCTTTATAAACTTTATTGTTATTACCAGTTGGTTGAATTGGTGAAATCTTTCCAATAATAATATCTTCATTAGAAACAATTGTTTCTTCTGGTGCAAATCCTTTGTCATTTAATTTATCATAAGAACCTTGTTTCATACCAGTAACTTTATTACGATCTGGTTTAGTAAAAATATCATCTTGTGAAGTTGATGGATTTTTTTGAATTTCGGCTTCTTTTTTATCTAAAGTATCTGCTCTGAAAATACCTCTGTCGATAGAAGCTTGATTAAAGATAATACTATCTTCTTGGTTAAACCCAGAATACGATGCTACAGCAACAATAGCATTTTCACCATAAGGTAAATCTAAACAGCCATTATATTTCATAGCTTGTGTGGTAACTAATGGAATTTGTGGATGATACAAAATTTGTGAAATATCCATACGATCTTTGTAGGAAGTTAAGTATGTACCAATCGAATGTTTTGCTTGACTATATTGAAGGGTATTTCTATTTGCATAATTATGATTACAAAAAGGAATATTGGCAACAACAGTTCCTAACATAACCCATGAATGAAAATCACAATGGGTGTATTTCAAATAACGATAATCACCATATCTATTAATCTTACTAGAATCAATATATTCAATTTTACGATTTTCAGATTCTTTTGATTCTGTCAATCTATGTTCACTTTCAGCAACTAATAAATGATTCAATGATTCAATATCTTCATATTCAATTAAATTAGGATATTTACTTAAAATTTTTCTCCAAGATTTTGTTTTATCAGTTTGACTTAATTCCAAATTAATGTCTTTAATTATTTCAGGTGTTAAATTTAAATTATTATCATTAACTATCAAAACAGGTCTAATTAATCGCCCACCATCAAAATATATTTTAATTTCTTTATTTTTATAATCAAGTAAAATTGATGTATTTCTATCTATAATATTTTCTCTACGTTTTTTCTTAAGTAATTCATATATATCATAAGCTTGACTAATTTTACATACACCAACCCAATCTCCATTTAAAAATATTTTTATCCAATTATTCATAGTTAGAGGATCGATATCATAAGGATGTTTAATAGATTTATTTTGTTTAATTAAACTTTTAAGAACATCTGCTTGAGAAGAATTTTGAACACTAACTCCAGCCATCATGGCTAAACTTTTGCTAATACCAATTTTAGCACCTTCAGGTGTTTCCAAACAATTAGAACTTACAATGTTATTAGCAATGAATGAATGATTATCTGATACTGTAGTGAAATCATATACCAGTTCATTTGGTAATTCAGATATTTCTATAATTTTATCAACTATACAATTATTATTTGAATAATTATATAAAACATCACCTACTTGTAAATTTTCAGTTAATTTCCATTCATTTACATAATTATTAAAAACAAGCAATTTATGATCACCAGTTGCTTTGATTGAATTTTGTTCTGTTTTAATCAAATATAAACTAGTTGACATTATTTCAAATTTATTTTTTATTTCAGATGGTTCTGATAATAATGTATTTTTATTAACTGTCATTACACAATCACCATCTACAATGTCTTTGATTGGTTTATAATTTACACCATCACTCATTAAAATTTGCGTATCACCTGTTAAACAACATAACATATGTGCTTGATTATTATTAACGTGACGAATCGATGTTACTTTAGTTGTCGAATCATCCATATTTGGACATAAAATACGTCTTAAATAAGTCATACCTTGAACCCAACTTAAGCGTAAAAGTGATTGAGCTACTCCTTTTTTAGTTTTGTTCATTCCCCAAATACCTGTAGCTAATGCTGTTTTCAATCCTTGTTCAATAGTAGATGGTTTAATTTGATGAACAACATTTATAGGTGTATCATCTGATTGATTTTTTTTCTTAAATAATTTACCTATTTCATTTAACATTTTCTTCCAATTTTGTCTAAATAATTGTCCTAATAAAATACCTGCAGGTTCAACACGTTTATTTTGTAAAGCATCACGATCATCAACATCTTGACGACCAAGCATAACATTCAATAATTTATTTGTCATATATCCTAAGAAAACAATCTTTTTAGTAATATCTTCACCTAAATGAGGTAGTAAGTCTTGTCTAAAAATTTTTTCTAAATACATCTTCTTTTGAATTTTTGCTAATGCTTCATCAGATTGACTGATACGTTTATTCTTTTTTAATTTAGTAATTAGATATTCAATAGCTTCTTCCTTGGTTTTAATAGAAACACCATTTTCATCATTAGAAAAAACTACAGATGGTCTAATATAATTTAACATTTTCGTATCTTCCAAATTATAAGAAATATAACTAATAATATTTTGATCTGCTTCAACACCAAGAGCTCTCATCAAAATAAACAGTGGTATATCAACTAATTGAGAACTTGTACAAACTGTTAAAACACCATCTTTTCTATTTTTAATAGTCAAAATTTGAAGATTATCAGACCAATCATTACGCCTTGAATTAATTTGAGCAGAATAAATAATACCATCATCGTAAGATGAATCCTTTTTAGTAAAAACTAATATTTTATTATCTACCATTTTCTCCATAGTCATAACAATTTTTTCAGCACCATTAACTATGAAATAACCACCAGGATCAATTCTACATTCTCCTTTTAGATCTTGTTTGATATTTGTCGAACAATATTTAGATTTAACCATTATTGGAATATTAGCAACTGGGGTTTCTTTTTCTAAATCACCTACATTTTTAATTGTTTTTTCTCCTGTTATTGAATCTACTTTTTCAACAAACTGTTGAACATCAGCAACAACACTTGCAAAATAGTTCAAATGATTTTTTCTTGCATCAGAAGGAAATTTAATTTCATTATCATTTTCAAATGTTGAAGGTTTGATTCTTATATTTGAACATTTAAATCCATGCAAATAAATAATTTCCTTGTCAACATTTTCATAAAAATAGTTTTGCTCTTGAATTAAAGAATAAGGAATTATTTCCCCAACAAATTGATGAAATGATGCAAATAAATGATCATAAAGTACTTTTGGTTGATTGAAATAAAGTTCAATCAATTTATTAATTTCTTTTTGAATATTTGATGTCATTATTAAGGTATATATTCTTTTTTTAGATATTATTTTTTATTCAATTTTTATATAAAACCCTTGTTTTTATATAAAAAATGATAAATTAACTACTTTTATCTAATAATCCATCTAAAAATTTATTGATATCTTGGTTTGATTTTAGTTGTATATTTGAATTATCATCATTATTAATATATTTAAAAATTTTATTAGTTACTAATTTAGTTGGTTTTAATATCATATTATATAATAATTTATTTTTTAACATTACATATTTGATATTAATATTATTATAAATATTAATTATTTTATTTCCATTAGGATTTTTTTTTATAATATTAACTAATAGTTCAATTTGATAGACTAATAAATGTAACATTACTTTAATAAAATTGCTTAAAATTATTGCAGGATCAAGATTATTTGAGTTAAATATATTAATATTATTTTTATAAGTTATATTCAAAAATAAATTTAGTAGTAGTAGGCTAATAAAAGTTCCAGTACTCAAGAAAGAATATGAAAAACTAAAGAAAATTAATTGTAATAGTTCCATTAACAATTAATATTATTATTTGTTTAAGTTAATTATATGTATTTTTTAATGTATTATATAAAATATTATCAGATATTACTTTTGATTCTAATTTATTTTCAACTATATCTTTATTTTCTTGCATAAATTTATTGTAAGACTCGTGCCTTCTTTGAATAATAGGTAAACCTTTCTTTATATTTTTTGGTATATTAATTTTTTTAATATCTTTTATGTTTACTTTATTGGGATTACAATATAAATAACTTTGTCTTAAATATTTAACAAATTCATTATTAGTAATTGATCTATCTTTTCTTAGTTGTAATAAAAATTCTTCATGAACATTGCAAAAATTTAAATCACTACTTGATGGTTTAGATTGAACATATTTTATTGTTGTTTCTGGTAAAGAATTCATTGTATACGATCTTACAGTTGCAAATTTTTTATCAGTTATATTTTTAATAACAAAATTAACCACAGTTTGATGATATCTATAAAATATAGTTGTTGTTTTCATAATTTGATTAAAACTTTCTGGAGTTTTGATAATACCTAAAAGTTTACCAACTGCAATAGGATTTTTAGATTCAAAATTATTAAATATTTCATTAATAAATAATAAAGTTTCAGTAATATTTTTTGCATATGTTAAATCAACATTATTATTAAATATTATATGATCTTTAGAATATCCCAAAACTTTTAATATTTCATTTAATTTATTAAAATTATCAGATGTTTTAATTTGATTCAATAATTTTTTATAATTATTATTATTAACTTTGAATTTTAAATGAACATCACTTAATTTAGTTTCAATTTTATTAAATTTAAAATCACTCATATTTAATTTATATTTTTGTTTTTCTAATTCTAATCTTATATTTATTATCTTATCATTTATATTATTTAATTTAATCCCAAATATTTTAAAAATATTATTTAAATTTGCAAATATGATTAATTTATTTTTTTTTGTTAAGTTTCGCCATGCTGCATATTTATTATTAAATAATTCATCAATTGTCATATTTTGTTCTCTATGTAAAACTTTACTTGCTTCATTTTCTTTAATGCATTTAACATTATTAACATATCCTAATTCATCGAAACCATAAAATAAAGCTAATGATTTTTTTGGATTTGAAGAAAAATTAAAACAACTTTTTTCACTTGTTTTACTACAACATAATTGAGCTTGTAATTTTTCATCATTATTAACTATTTTTTTATTAATTAATTCATAAGTTAATAATAATCTATAATTATGTTTCAATAAATAAAAAATTTTTTGCAAGTTATTAAATTCATTTACAAGTGGTTTTAATTTATTTAAATCATCCTCATCTACTATATTTTTTACAACCATTTTAATATCATTTACTAATATACCAACTAATTTTCCAAAATCTTTTTTTATAAATATATTGAAATTTTTGTTATTATTTTTTTTAAACTTTGTAATTAATACCATCATATTTTTTTCCAATAAACTACCAAATGATTTTTCATTAAATTTATTTAAATATTCTGATAAAGAATAAATATCCATATACTTTAAAGGTTTATCTAATGAAGAAATATTAATATTATGTTTAAATATTTTTAAAGAACCTGTCATAATTTTGTTTGCAGTTTTATCTAATTTTTGTGTAAAAGTTTCTAATTCATTTTTATTTACTACTTGAACCTTATAAGATTTTGATTTTGATTTTGATTTTGATTTCATTTTAGGTGAAATAGATTTTACTGGAAATTTCATTTTAGGTGAAATAGATTTTACTGGAAATTTCATTTTAGGTGAAATAGATTTTACTGGAAATTTCATTTTAGGTGAAATAGATTTTACTGGAGATTTCATTTTAGGTGAAATAGATTTTACTGGAAATTTCATTTTAGGTGAAATAGATTTTACTGGAGATTTCATTTTAGGTGAAATAGATTTTACTGGAAATTTCATTTTAGGTGAAATAGATTTTACTGGAAATTTCATTTTAGGTGAAATAGATTTTACTGGAGATTTCATTTTAGGTGAAATAGATTTCACTGGAGATTTCTTTTGTGGAGATTTTTGTATAACTTTTACTTTTTGTTTTGGTTTAATTTCATTAAGATAATTTTTATAGGATAATTCACAATATTTTTGAAAATTATTCCTGCTACAAAATTCTATTTTAGGTGAAATAATTACCAATATTAATTGTTCTATTAAATTCATAATAACATTTACATCATTAATAACACACAACATGCTATTGATTAAATTATTCATATTTAATGCAAAAGAAATATCAAATAATAAATTAGTTTTTTTAATATCAATTTCTAATATAGGAAAAATAAGATAATTATTATTAACTATATTTTTGACTAAAATTGTAGAATTGTCAATTTTATTTAATGGTATTTTAATATTACTAAAATATTTTTCTAGAGTTAATTTTTTATCTATATTATTTGGTTTTACTAATGGTTCAATAATTTTATTAATATGATTATTTAATCCTAATGATGTTATAAGGGTTTTATTTTGATTTATAATATCATTTGAATGACTTGATTGTAAACTCCAACATACATTTGAAAAATTTTCAGTAGAACAATTTTTATTGTAATTAACCACAAATATTATTACACATACTAAAAGAATTAATAATAAATTTTTTTTCATTTATATTTTATATTAGATTTTTTTATACTTTAAATTAAATATATTTATAAAACAATTAAAGACAATTTAACATTTTAAACTAATGGATACAAAATTAAAGTATAATTGGAATATTTGGTATCATAATGAAAAAGATAATTGGAAACTATCAGGATATAAACAATTATATAATATAAACACTGCATCAAGTTTTTGGAAATTTTATAATAATTGGGATAAAGTAGGTGGAGTATGTAATAAACACTTTTTTTTAATGAGAGAAAATATAACACCTATTTGGGAGGATATAAATAATATTAATGGTGGTTGTTGGTCTTTTAAAATTCAAGAAGATCAAGCTGAAGATTTATGGGAAGATTTATCAGTTTATTTGGTATGTAATGAATTATGTCCTTCTATAGAAGATGAAATTATGGGTTTATCTATTTGTCTAAAAAAAAATAATAATACTGTTATTAAAATCTGGAATAAAAATTCTAAAAACAATAGTTTAAAATTAATTAATGAAAATATTTTAAAAAAATGGGGTATGGATATAATTTATATTGCTCATATGCCAGAAAATCAAGTAAATAATATTTAATATATAATAATAAAAATATATTAAATAACTAATCAGATTTAGTAGGACTCAATACCAATTTTATTTCACCTAATGCTGCAATTTGATAGGTAATTATTATTGGATAATCATTCTTTATAAACATTGTAACTTGGTTACATAAATTTGTACATTTTGTAAAAATTAATAAAAATTTTAATTCGAATAAACCTTGAACAATTTCATTTGTATTACTAGTTGTTGATATAATTGATAATCCTCCATTTGTTTCACCTACTTCAAATTCTATATTACCTATTTCACCTTTACCAGAAAAAAATAATTTATTTGAAGTAGCCTTAATTTCTATTTTATCTGTTGAACTAGCCATATCTTTACAATATTTATGAAAATCTTGCGAAGGTAATGTTATAGAATATGGAAATTGGATTGGTGAAATATCGTATGTTTCTTCTTCAATATCCATTAAATTTAATTTAAAAGTTTTCTTTTCTTTTCTTTCAGTACTTTCTAAAATAACTATTAATTTATTAATATCTTCATCGTCAACTAACCATGTCATTGTATCAAAATGACTCATACATTTTAAACATTTTAATAAGTTACCAATATCCATACCTAATGATAGTTTCTTTTTATGATAATTATATTTATAAACTTCAAATTTATCTGCATCTAATCTCATATAAACTAATATTTTACCTGTTTTATTTACTTCTTTGAGAATTACACCTCCTATAGTTTTTTTATTACCATTTAATTGTTTATTTTTTTTTTCTTTATTTTTTTTATTTTCAGAAGATTCATTATCTGAATCAGATTCATAATTACTATTATTTTCACTATCAGATGAATTATCATTTGAATCATTATTTTCTATATAATAAGGATAAAAATCAAAATTAGCATCTGTCAATAATGAATTAATGGCATCTGTAACGATTTTAATGGCAGTAGCTTGGGTAGTTTTAAGTTCTAATATATAAACCATCTATTATAATTATAAAAACTATTATTCTTTAAAATGTTTTTATTTTAAGTTTAAAAAAACAAAAAAAATATAAAAAAAATCTAGTTATAGTTATATAAATGGTGAATTCATATGTTTTAGTTAATCCTCATATAGAAGGAAAATTTAAATCTAAAATTAAAGCAAAAAATTCAACTGAAGCAGCTAATATTTTCTACAAAAATTTATCAGAACATTTTAATAATTTTGTACCTAAATTCCATTTTTCAATTCAAAAAGGTTCTTCAGGTGAAGGAAAATATTATCATTTTGAAGTTAAAGAGTCAAGGGAAAATAATGAAGTTACTTTTAAAGTTAAACAAATGAATATTACTGGTGAAGATGAGGTTATTTCTAGCTTTAAAAATAAATTAGAAAACTTTAAAGCTAAATTAAACCAAGATGGTGGTAAAAAAAAGAAGTCAAAGAAATCTAGCAAACACATGTCTGATTCAGATTTAGATGATTCATCTGATGATTTCTATCGTCGTGCAAGATCATATATGCCAGCATCTCAACCTATTTACTACTGGTGGTATGATCCCTACCTTTACAGATTAGATTCTATTTATGTTCCTACATTTTATGCATATGTTAGACCTTATATTGAATTAAGTTTAACTCTTTAATTTACATTATGATTTACACCTCCGAAGATTTAAAATACCTATTTTTTATAAATCGAGTTAAGAAAAATACTATAATAACAATGAATAGTAAGAGGTCTATTATGACTTGTTCGTGCAGTTCCTGTTTTCTCTTATAAAAAGATCATATAAGGTAGGAATAATAAGATACACATTAAAACTCATCAGGAAGGTTTGTCGCCTTAACAAAATCATAATTTACACTTTCTGCAAGGAGCAAATCTTGAAGTTTTTTGTTGAGTAAAATCGGCATTTTAAATCTTCAAGGGTGTAAAATGATAATTAATATGGTAATTTTGAAATAAAACCATAATTTGATGAAATTTTTATCATAATTTACAAACGTTAAATAATAAGTTTAATGAGATGTCATACATATAGAATTACAAAAACAAATATTTAATTAGAAAATATAATTAATATTTTCTACTTACATAATAATGAATAATTTTATTATTATATTAATATTTTTTTTAAGTATAAAATATATTATTAGTTATTTACATATCTTTATCCAAAATATAAAATATGAAAAAAATACCCAACATCCTTCTAAAGTTAACTTATCTCAATTAATATCCAATAATAAATTAAAAAAGCCATTACAAACTAGAAATAAAATATTAATTATAACTTTTGATAATAGAAATGATAACTATATAACAGCTCATAATAATAATTTAAAAGAATATTCTAAAAAATGGAATATTGATTATAAATTTTATAATAAATGTGAAAAGAATATTTATTGGTGTAAAATTTATTTGATCTTAGATGCATTGAAAAGTAATAAATATGATTTTGTCATGTGGTTAGATTCAGATACATATATTAAAAATATGAACATAAATTTATCGGATATATTAAATCAATATAATTCTGATATTTTTATTTGTTCAGATAATAATAAAAATTATGATTGGGTGAATGCAGGAGTATTCATTATTAAAAATTCAAAAATTGGTAGACAATTTATTGAAAAATGTATTGAATCTTTTTATCCCGAATGTTTAAATAATGATAATTCTTTGAAAGGTAGATGGGCAGGATTTTGTTATGAACAAGGAATAATGAATATTCTAATCGCAAATAAATATAGAAAATATACAACAATTTTAACAAATGATATTATATTTTGTAACGATAAATGTGTTGAAAATGTTTTCATACTACATTTATTTGGTTCAAAGGAAAAAAAGAATTCAGTAGAAAATAGAGATAAATGTTTTAGACCCTTGAAGATTAAAAATGAGACAAAACGGCTTAAAGATAATATATTATAATAACAATGAATAGTAAGAGGTCTATAATGACTTGTTCATACAGTTCCTGATTTTCTCTTATAAGGGTTTTAGGTAGGAATGATAAAAAATACACATTAAAATTCATCAGTTGTATTAGAAGATGCAACATAGTCAAAATTTACATTTTCTTGAAATGGATAAACCTTGAAGAACATCATTTTGTCTCATTTTAAATCTTCAAGGGTGTAAAACCGCACCTTTAATTTTTTTTACACCTTTGCACATTTAAAACGCCGACTTTTACACCGCTGAAGATTTAAAATGCCTATTTTTTTATAAATCAACTTAAAAAAAAAATATTATATTATAATTACAATGAATAGTAAGAGGTCTATGATGACTTGTTCGTGCAGTTCCTGCTTTTCTCTTATAAAAAGAGCATATAAGGTAGGAATAATAAAAGATACACATTAAAACTCATCAG
>Ga0194118_10006059_pt1 | contig 12251 bp, 10 predicted proteins | sample TA2MahsurfametaG_2_FD_148662 | JGI IMG/M metagenome (GOLD analysis project Ga0194118, IMG submission 148662) | Freshwater microbial communities from Lake Tanganyika, Tanzania - TA2015013 Mahale N5 surface | ecosystem: Environmental > Aquatic > Freshwater > Lake | place: Tanzania: Lake...
GATTGAGGGACTGAGAGAGATTCCAGGTGTTGCACAAACCTCGGCCGGCCGAGAAGGCAGCGTCGTCGTGGTCGACGACACCGTGCTTCTATCTTTCGGGCCCCGTACACCAGCACTCATCGAGCGCCTCGCTGCTGCATTCCGGCACGTTGCGGGATGACGTCACGGCGCGCGATCGTCGTACTAGTCGTCCTCGCCCTGATTCTGGTCGCTGCGGGGTTCATGGCCCTGCGCACAGGAGCCGCGGACGCTACCGCGCTCATCGTCAGCGAGATTCGCGCACCGCGCGTGATCATGGCGGTGCTCATCGGTGCCGGCCTCGGCCTCGCTGGAACGACGATGCAGGCGGTCACGCGCAATCCCCTCGCAGATCCCGCAATCGTGGGCGTGAGCGCAGGTGGAGCACTGGGTGCGGCCATCGCCCTCAGTGTCGGCCTGCGCTTCGCGACCGCGCCCACCGCCGCCCTTGCCGTCGCTATTGCGCTGGTCGCTATCGCCGTTGTGGTCGCGACGTCCTCCAGTCAAGGGCGCCCTGAGGTCGTGACACTGGTGCTCGCCGGCGTTGCGGTCACGGCCTTCGCAACCGCTGCCATCACTGTGCTTGTGAGCACCACCGGCAATGCCGAAGTTCGTTCCGTCGTCTTTTGGACCTCCGGCAGTCTCGCGCTCTGCACATGGTCGGCGGTCTCAAGCGTAGCGCCGTGGGTTATCGCGGGGACGATCGCCGTGGCCTGGATCGCACGGGATCTGGACGTCCTCGGTCTCGGCGATCGCGCCGCCCACTCCAGTGGGGTACCGGTGCGGCGAGTTCGGGTGGTCGGACTCGTGGGGGTTGCCATGTTGGTCGCCGCAGGAGTCGCCATTACCGGCATCATCGCCTTCATTGGACTCGTCATCCCGCACGCGATGCGATCGATCATTGGCCCGAAACATTCGCTTCTGCTTCCAGCAAGCGCACTCGCCGGTGCAGTGCTGCTGCTTCTGGCGGACACCGTGGCGAGGACCATCGCCCAGCCGGTCGAGATCCCCGTGGGAGCCATTACCGCACTTATTGGTGCTCCCGTCTTCTTCGTACTCCTCCTCCGCACCCGTCGACGTCAGGGTGGCTGGTCATGAATCCGATCACACTCGATGACGTGACGCGGGTTGATCGAAATCGAATCCGCCTCTCGTCGACCACGTTGCAGGTGCACGCCGGCACGATCACGGTGTTGGGAGGGAAGAATGGGTCGGGCAAGTCCACGCTCTTCGGGAACGGTCGCACTCCTCGGGCGCGATCCCGTGGGCCGCGGAGCGCAGGTCCTCGCCCGCGAACGAGCGATCCTCGACCAGGAAGCCACCGCACCTGCGGGTTTCACTCTCGTCGAGATCGTCGCGTGGGGGCGTCGCTGCTGGCGCGGGACTCCCGAGGCGGCGATAGATGCTGCGGTAATAGACCAAATGCTCAATGAGCATGGAATCGCACATCTCGCCCATCGCCCAGCGCACGAGTTGTCTGGCGGGGAGCGCAAGCGGATGCATCTGGCACGCGTACGGGCCCAATGCGCTTCCGTATTGCTCCTTGACGAGGCCGACGCGGATCTTGACCTCGAAGGTCGCTTTCACCTTGATGAAGCCATTCGACGTGAAGCCGATACGGGTGTTGCGGTGGTTGTGGTCAGCCACGACCTCCGCCGTGTCGCACGGGTGGCGGACCGGATCGTCATGCTTGACGCGGGCACGGTTGTCGCTGATGGATCACCGTCGGCAATCGCCACACCAGAGCGGCTCGCCCGTTTGTTCGGAATCCCGCCCGAATCAATTTGATCGTCAAGGAGCGTGTTACTCGCGCAATTCGGTGGATGGTGGCGACGGGTCTTCGCGAGGTCGCCCCTGGGGTCCTGTCAGAAGCTCACATGGGGTGCTTCGCGGACGAGGATGACTAATTGCTGATCGGTTTGCTCGGTCTATCGCGCAGGTGAGTGCTCTCGCGGGGTGCGGGAGACTGGAATCATGACGACTGACGGAGCGGGGGCGGCGTACGCACGCGCATTCGTGCAGACCCGCTCGGGGCAGCGCGCTCTGGTGGTTCTGGCCTGCTTGGTCCTCTACGGGGTCACCTTCCTGCTCGGACTGTCATCGCTCTGGCAGGCATTGCCGATCCTCATCGCCGCGGTGCTGGTGGGTATCCCGCTGCTGATCGCGATCGTCAAGGACGCGGTCAAGCTGCGCATGGGTGCCGATGTTCTCGGTCTGATGGCGATGGTCACCGGTGCCGTGATGCAGGAATGGCTCGTGGTGGGGATCATCGCGTTGATGGTCTCCGGCGGGGAGGCGCTGGAGAGTGCTGCATCGCTACGCGCCTCACAGATCCTTGCTGCCCTCGCACAACGCTCGCCCACGATTGCCCACCGGGTGGATGTCGACGGCACGTTGCATGACGTGTCGGTCGATCAGATCGACGTGGACGATCTCGTCGTCGTGCTCCCGCACGAGATCTGTCCCGTGGACGGGATGGTGATCGAAGGGCGCGGGGCAATGGACGAGTCCTTCCTCACGGGGGAGCCGTATGTGGTGCCCAAGGCACCGGGCAGCACTGTGATGAGCGGTGCGATCAACAGCACGGTGGCGATGCGTGTGCGCGCGACCACGCGTGCTGAGGACAGCCGGTATGCCCAGATCGTCGGGGTGTTGACGCAGGCGGAGCAGGAGCGACCCCCGATCCGCCGGCTGGCGGACCGACTCGGTGCCGCCTACACCCTGATCGCGGTGGCGATCGCGGTCCTGGGCTGGGTGATCAGTGGTGATCCGCAGCGATTCCTCGCCGTGCTCGTCATCGCGACACCGTGCCCGCTCTTGATCGGTGTCCCCGTAGCGGTGATCGGTGCGATCTCGCTGGCGGCGCGGCACGGGATCATCGTCAAGGACCCGTCGATGCTCGAGCGCATCAGTACCGCGCGCACGATGATCTTCGATAAGACCGGGACGCTGACCTATGGACGTCCGCGGTTGGCGGAGGTGTTCACCGCGCCGGGATTCGACCGCACCCAGGTTCTGGCATGGGTCGCGGCTGCCGAGCAGTTCAGCAGACACCCGCTGGCCTCCGCTGTCGTCGAAGCCATTGAGACACCGCTACTGGCACCCGACCGCGTCGAGGAAGTGCCGGGCAAGGGCTTGGTGGCCACGGTCGCGGGGCACGACATCGAGGTCACCGGGCGTGCGGCGCTCGTAGCTCGCTCGCCGGAGTCGGCGGCGCTACTGCCGGCGGAGGCGGCGGGGCTGGAATGTGTGGTGCTGGTCGATGGTGTGTATGCCGCGACGTTGCAGTTCCGCGATGAACCGCGGGAGGGTGCCCGCTCGTTTATCCAACATCTGCCGGCCAACCACAAGGTGGTGCGCACGATCCTGATCTCCGGGGATCGGCAGAGCGAGGTCGATTACCTGTCGAACCACGTGGGTATGGACGAGGCGTACGCGTCCGTTCCACCGGAGGAGAAGTTGCGCATGGTGCGCGAGGAGACCGCGCGCGGGCCGACGGTGTTCCTGGGGGATGGCATCAACGACGCCCCCGCAATGACCGCGGCCACGGTGGGTGTCGCGTTCGGCCGCAACAACGACGTCACCGCCGAAGCCGCCGATGCCGTGGTCCTGGATTCCTCCCTTGAGCGTCTTGATGAGTTGTTGCATATCGGTGCGCGCATGCGGCGCATCGCCCTGCAGACCGCCATCGGAGGTATCGCCCTCAGCGTGATCGGCATGGGACTGGCCGTATTCGGGCTCCTGCCCCCCGTGGCCGGAGCGATCGCCCAGGAGGTGATCGACGTGTTGGCCATCCTCAACGCCACACGGGTGGGTTTGACCCGCAAGCCGATGGCGGACTTCCGGAAGTGATGTGGTCTGCTGGTGGCATGGAGCTGCTGAGCACCGAGGCCATCGCGGACTTCTGTTCCTCGCATGCGGAGTGGTCGTACGCCGACGGGGCGCTGCGCGCCACGTTCTCGGCACGTGACTTCCCCGCGGCGATCGCGTGGGTCGATGCGATCGCGGTGATCGCCGAGGAGATGGACCACCACCCGGACATCGACATCCGGTGGCGCACCCTGCACTTCACGCTGAGCACGCATTCGGCCGGTGGTGTCACGGCGCTGGATACGGAATTGGCGACCCGGATCGAGGCCGTGGTCGCGAGCTAGATCGCCACGGTCTCGTTGGGTTCGGGGACCACCACGGCCGTATGCAATTCCTCGCGCAGTTGCGCGGCCAAAGCATCGGCGGCATCGGGTTCCCCGTGCACGATGAAGATCTGCCCGGGTGTGGTGCGGCCCGCTTCGATCCACGCGAGGAGTTCGGAGCGGTCGGCGTGCACGCTGAAGGCGTCGATCTGGGCGATCTCCGCGCGCACCGGCACGTAGTGACCATGGATCTTGATCTGCTCGGCACCGTCGGCGAGCATGCACCCGGGCGTGCCTGCCGCCTGGTAACCCACGAGGAGGACGCTCGATTTCGGATCAGGCAGGAACGCCTTGAGGTGGTGCGTCACGCGACCACCGGTGCCCATCCCCGATGCGCTGATGATGATCTGGCTGTGTCCGGCGTCGAGTTCCTTGGAGTCCTCGGGTGTGCGGGCGGCACGCAGGGTCGGCAGGTCGATGAGCGCCTTCCCCTCGGCGATCGCCGACGTCGTCAACTCCGGATCCGCGTTCTCCACCGCCTCGCGGTAGATGTCCAGAGCCGCAAGTGCCATCGGGCTGTCGATATAGATGGGTGCGAGGGGAATGCGGTGCTGGTCGATCAGCCGGCGCAGTGTGATGAGTAGCACCTCGGTGCGGTCCACCGCGAACGCGGGGATGACCACCGTGCCACCGCGCTTGAGGGTGCGGCTGATCACGGTGGCCATCTCGTCGATCTCGGCATCGAAGTCCGCGTGATCGCGATCCCCGTAGGTCGACTCGATGACGATCGCGTTCGCGTCGACGGGGGGAGTGGGCGGATCGAGGAGCGGGTGGTTGCCGCGACCGAGATCACCGCTGAACACCAGTCGCCGCTGTCCCTCCGGTGTCGTCTCGGTCAGGGTGGTCGTGGAGGAACCGAGAATGTGGCCGGCCGGATCGAGCACGCACCGCAGGTCGTCGAGCAGGGGGAAATCGTCGCCGAACTCGCGGGGAACTAGCAGTCCGATCGCGGCCTCGGCGTCGATCGAGTCGTAGAGCGGCTTGGGTTCGGCGTGCCGGCTGAAGCCCTTGCGTCGGGCGTAGGCGGTGTCCTCCTCCTGCAACTTCGCCGAGTCGCGCAGGATGATCGGGACCAGGCGTGCGGTGTTGGGGGAGCAGTAGATCGGCCCGGTGAACCCGTCGCGGACCAGGGCCGGGACGTACCCGCAGTGGTCGAGGTGGGCGTGGGTGAGCACCACGGCGGAGATGTCCGCCGGATTCAGCGGGAAGTCGGCCCAGTTGCGCTCCCGGATCTGGCGGGGCCCCTGGAACAGGCCGCAGTCGACCAGGACGGTGCCGGCCGGGGTGCTCACGGCGAATCGGGACCCGGTGACCGTGCCCACCGCCCCGAGGAAGGTCAACTTCACGGCTCAGGTGTACCACGGGCTTGACGGCTGTCGGAGGGTCGGTTTAACGTACCCCGTATTCGAACACCTGTTCGAATACGGGGTCGGAGTCGCGGCCGGCCCCGAGCCTCCTTCGGCTCACCGGGACCGCCTCGACCCCGGTCCCGGTGAGACGAAGTGAGGGGCGTGAACAAGAGGTATGGCGGTCGGTCGGTCCAGGTCCGGACCGATCCGGGCGGAACCCCCACGGGCTTCCGCTGGAAGGGCCGGGAGTTCCGGGTGCGCTCGGTACTCGATCGGTGGGTCGAGGGTGAGGCGTGGTGGCAGGCCGAGGGTCTGCTGTCCGTCAGTGGCCAGCGCACGTTCTGGCGGGTCGAATGCACATCCGGTTCCGTGCAGGGAACGGGTGTCTACGACCTCTCGGTCACCGCACAGCGGTGGGGGATCGAGCAGGTCATGGATTGATACCAGCGCAGGAGAAGCACATGACCCGTTCCACGGACGATCTCATCGCATCGGCGCGGCGCAGTCTCACCGATGCCGCCATCGCCCACACACCGCAGGACCGTTACGCCGCCGCGCACCTCGCGGCACTGCGTGCGGCCGCTGCCGTCCTCGCCTCCGATGCCCGTCCCGATGGAATGCGCGGACGCGTGCGCAGTGTCTGGGCCGTCCTCCCGCAGGTCGCGGTGGAGTTCGGCGAGTGGGCGGACTTCTTCGCCGCCGGTGCGCGTAAGCGTTCAGCCGCCATGGCCGGTGTTCCCTGCGTGAGTCATCGCGAGGCCGATGACCTGGTCCGCGACGCCGAGGAGTTCCTCGCGCGCGTCTGCGTGCACCTGGGTATCGCCTATCAAGCACCCCTCGTCCCCGGACTGCGTTTCGTCAGTTAGCGGGCTGTTGCCGGTGGCCTCCTGTCCATCGGCCGGGGCCTCGGCGTATTCCCCCTGCGCCGAGGCCCCTCCATCCCGCATCGGATTCCTATGCCGTCGACATCCACTCCGTTCACCCACCTGCAGGTGGCCTCGAGTCATTCCCTGCAGTACGGGACCGCCACCGCGCAGGCTCTGGTCACCCGTGCCGCCGAGTTCGGTCAACCGATCATCGGCGTCACCGACCGCGATGGTCTCTACGGTGCGGTGCAGTGGGCGCACGCGTGTCGCGATGCCGGAGTCGCCCCGGTCATCGGAGTGGATCTCGCGGTGGAGCCGAGTAGTCCCACGCACGCGGTGTCCCGTCGCACCCCCGCACGCGGTGGTGCGTGGATCGAGGAATCACGCCCGCGGGTGGTGTTCCTCGCCTCGGGTGCGCGCGGGTGGGCATCCCTGTGTCGGCTCGTCACCGCCGCGCACTCGCACACCCGTGGGGATCCGTACCTCACCTGGCAGTCGGTGCAGCAGCACCACGAAGGTGTCGTCGCGCTGCTGACACCGGACTCCGAACCCGGACGCCTGCTCGCCGCGGATCGTCCATGGCGTGCGGATGCGGCGGTGCGTCCGTGGCGCGCCCTGTTCGGTCGGTGGCTGGCGATGGCGGTCAGCTGCCACCATCGGCCCGCCGGTCATCGGCACTCCCTGGCAGCGGCCGCGCGCACGGTGCGGTGGGCGCGGGAGAACCACCTTCCCGTCGTGCTGACCAATGGCGTGCGCTACCTCGATCGCACCGACGCACCGGTCGCCGACATCCTCGATGCCTCGCGCCTGCTGGTGCCGCTGCGCTCCAGCCGCCTAGAACACGCCAACGGCGAAGCGTTCTTGAAGTCGTCCGCGGAGATGGCGCAGGTGGCCGAGGAAATCGCCCGCGCCGCGGGGGAACGTGATCGCCACCGGCTCGTCACCGACACGATCCACCTTGCCGAATTCTGCGCACTGCAACCCGAACGCGATCTGGGACTCGGGGAGGTGTTCGTCCCCGAACTCGACGTCCTCGTCGACCACCCGGTCACCGATCCGGTGCGCGAGGCCACCGCACTGCTCTGGCAGCGGTGCCGCTCCGCCCTCCCGCAGCGTTATGACAGTGGTGAGCTGCGTGCCGCCGAGGAACGCCTGGCCGCGGAGATGCGCACCATCGAGCACCTCGGGTTCGCCGGTTACTTCCTCACCGTCGCCGAGGTGGTGGACATGATTCGCGCGGAGGGTGTGCGCGTGGCCGCACGCGGATCGGGTGCCGGCAGCCTGGTCAACCATCTCCTCGGGATCTCCGGTGTCGATCCCATGCGGCACGGATTGTTGATGGAGCGGTTCCTGTCCCCGCTGCGGCGGATGCTCCCGGACATCGACATCGACGTCGAGTCCGCGCGGCGCACCGAGATGTATGACCGAATCTTTGAACGCTTCGGTCACGAGCGCGTGGCCTGCGTGGCGATGATGGAGACCTACCGTGTGCGGCACGCGGTGCGCGATGTCGGTAAAGCCCTCGGAATGCCTGCTGCGGAAGTCGATGCGTTGGCCAAGTCCTTCCCGCATGTGCGGGCCCGCTACGCCCGCTCCGCACTCGCGGACCTGCCGGAACTGCGGTCCTCGACCTTCGGTCGACTCGCCGCGGAGGGAACGCTCGATCGGTTCCTCACCCTGGTGGAATCCCTCGACGGCCTGCCACGGCATGTGGCCCTGCACCCGTGCGGTGTGATCCTGTCCGACCTCACCCTCCTGGACCGCACACCCACCGAGACCAGCGCGGCCGGGTACGCGATGAGTCAATTCGACAAGCACGACGTCGAACACATGGGCTTCCTCAAACTCGACGTCCTCGGGGTGCGCATGCAGTCGGCGATGGCCTACGCCCTCGACGAGATCGAGCGCACGGAGGGGGTGCGCGTCGAACTCGACACCACATCCCTCGACGATCCGGACACCTTCGCGCTCATCCGCACCACCCACACCCTCGGCTGCTTCCAGATCGAATCCCCCGGGCAGCGGGAGTTGATCGGCAAGTTCGCCCCCGAGTACTTCTCCGACCTCATCATCGACATCTCGCTGTTCCGACCCGGCCCGGTGAAGTCGGACATGGTGACCCCGTTCCTGCGGGCACGACAGGGCTGGAGCAGCCCGGAGTATCCGCACCCAGACCTGCGCTCAATCGTCGAGGAGACCTACGGGGTCGTGGTGTTCCACGAGCAGGTGATGCAGATCGTGGCCACCATGACCGGCTGCTCGCTGGCCGAGGCCGACGAGTCGAGGCGGGCCATGGGTTCACCGGAGGGACAGGACGAGGTGCGGGTGTGGTTCTACCGCGCCGCGCATGCGCAGGGATACGAACTCGCGGTGATCGAACGGGTGTGGGAGATCCTGCGCGCCTTCGCCTCCTTCGGATTCTGCAAAGCGCATGCCGCGGCTTTCGCGCTACCCACCTATCAATCCGCGTGGCTCAAGGCCCACCATCCCGCGGCGTTCTTCAGCGGGGTACTCACCCACGACCCGGGGATGTATCCCAAGCGACTCATCCTCGACGACGCACGCCACTTCGGCGTAGTGATCCTCGGTCTGGACATCAACGCCTCGCGCGCCGGGTACCACGCGGAGCGCATGCCGGACGGGGAGTGGGGACTGCGCATGGCGTTCCAGGAAGTGAAGGGGATCAGCGACACCGAGGTCGAGGCACTCGTCGCGGGCCAACCCTTCTCCTCCCTCGAGGATGTGATGCACCGCGCGGGGGTTTCCGGGCCCACCGCGGAGAACCTGGTCCTCGCCGGTGCCTTCGATGCGCTCTACGGGTTCCAGCAGGGCACCCACCGGCGTCACCACCTCACCCGCCGGGACCTGCTCATCCACATCGCCGAGCACGATCGCAGTCGTAGGTCGCAGATCTCCCCGGCGCAGTTGTCCCTGGACATGTCCTCGACGATCACCGACGTCGTTCCGTCGGGACTGGGGGAAATGAACGCGGGGGAGTCGGTGCGCGCCGAGTTGGAGATCCTCGGCCTCGACGTCAGCCACCACATGATGGAGTTCTACGAGGACATGCTCGCGGACCTGTCGTTGGTGCGGGCCCGTGACCTGTTGGGCTGCAGATCCCAGCAGGAGATCTTCGTCGCGGGGGTGAAGGTGGCCACGCAGACACCACCCATCCGCAGTGGCAAGCGGGTCATCTTCGTCACCCTCGACGATGCCACCGGACCGATGGATGCCACGTTCTTCGAAGACGTCCAGGACCCGTATGCCGGAACCGTCTTCGACTCCTGGCTGCTCATGGTGCGCGGTGTGGTGCGACGCACCGGGCCGCGGGGGGTGTCCCTGCGCGCCACCGGATGCTGGGAACTGGGCGAGGTGCGTCGGATCTGGAAGGACGGTGGCCGCGAGGCGGTCATCGACCTCGTCGACTCCTCACCGGTTCCCGGTGGCGGTGAGCCGCGCAGCCGCCCGATCCTGCTGCACGCGAGCGGGTTCCGGCAGTCCCCCTACGCCGACGTCAAACCCGCCGACCAGGCACCGAGCAAGTTGTGGCACCGCAGCCCGGGGACACCCGGATGGTGACCGGGGAACGCGCGATGAATGACATGGTGGGCCCATGAGCCGCAGCCAGGTGCGCCGCCCGCAGGGCCGCATCGGATTCGGCGACGATGACACCGGCTGCCCGATCCTCCATATAGATATGGACGCGTTCTACGCATCCGTCGAACTGCTCGACCACCCGGAGTTGGTCGGCACCCCGGTCATCGTCGGCGCGGGGGGCAACCGCGGCGTGGTGCTGTCGGCCACGTACGAGGCACGTGCCCTCGGTGTCCACTCGGCGATGCCGATGTCGCGCGCCCGGCGCATCGCACCGCAGGCCACGATCCTGCCGCCGCGGCACTCCCTCTATTCCGAGGCCAGCCAGGGAGTGATGGCGATCTTCCGATCGGTCACCCCGCAGGTGGAGCCCCTCAGCCTCGACGAGGCGTTCCTGGATGTGTCTGGTGCGCTGCGTCGACTCGGTCCGCCGCGTCACATCGCGGAGTTGATCCGCGCACGCGTGGTCGACGAGCAGGGCATCACCTGCTCGGTCGGCGTGGCCCCGACCAAGTTCGTCGCCAAACTCGCCTCCACGCGCTGCAAGCCCGATGGCCTGCTGGTCATCCCGGTCGACCAGGTGCTTGCGTTCTTGCATCCCCTCCCCGTCGGGGCACTGTGGGGCGTGGGGGAGAAGACCGAGGAGCACCTGACCCGGTTGGGTTTGCGCACCGTCGGCGACATCGCGCATACGCCACTCGTCACATTGCAGCGCGCCCTCGGGGAGGCCACCGGTTCCCACCTCTACGAGCTGTCCTGGGGGCGGGATTCACGCAGCGTGAATCCGCACGAGCCGGAGAAGAGCATCGGCAATGAGGAAACGTTCGCCGAGGACACCGACGACGAGGAGTTCGTGCGAACCCGGATCGCAGCACTCGCCGACCACGTCGCCGCACGGCTGCGCCGAGCCGAATTTCGCGCACGGACGATTTCCTTGAAGGTGCGCTTCTCCGACTTCAGCACCATCACCCGCTCCCGCACCCTGCACGACCCCACCGATGTCGGCAAAGACGTCTACGACACCGCGTGGACGCTGTTTGCGGCCCTGGGACTCGAACGGGCCCAGATCCGATTGGTGGGGGTCCGGGCCGAGAACCTCATCCCCGCCGAGGATGCACCCGAGCAGCTCCTCCTGGACGCCCCCGAGCACGGCCGCCGCGACGCAGAGGTCGCCATCGATGGCTTGCGGGACCGATTCGGCGACGAGGCGGTGGTGCCGGGACGCCTCGTGCCGGGAGCGGTCAATCGGACAGAGTCCGGGCAGCCGCCACACGGAGACCGATCCGCGGGTGTCGCTCCGGGCGATTAGTGCTTATCCTTGGCGAAGCGACATATCTGCCCAGAGGAGAGGGGGCCTGCGGTGCCACTATCCGAGCACGAGCAGCGCCTGCTGGAGCAGATGGAAAAGGCGCTCTACGCAGAAGACCCGAAGTTCGCCACGTCCCTGCGTTCCACCGGTGCAGGCGGTGCCCATCGCGGCCGCGCAGTACTCGGTGTCCTCGGCTTCCTCGGGGGAATGGGTCTGATCCTCGCCGGGGTCGCCACCGCAGTCATCGCACTCGGGGTCGTGGGATTCGTCATCATGTTTGCTGGGGCGGTCCTCGTTTACTCCGCCTTCTCGGGCGGCGCGGGAGCAGCGCCCGCAGCGGAAGGCGAGCAGACCGCGGCACCGCAGGCGCCGAAGCAGACCGGGCCCGGCTTCATGGGCAAAATGGAAGACCGCTGGCGCCGTCGCGCCGAAGGCGACCCCCAGTAGTACCTGAGAGTTACCCGGCGTTCGCGGGCTTCTGGGGCGGAACCGCGGGCGGGAATTCGCAATTCCGCGTCGTCGGACGTCCAGCGAATCGGTCTGCGACCCACTGCGTGACCACCGGCCCCGCGGTAACCGCCGCCTTTATGTGCCCTATGTCTCCCATCCACATCATGGTCAGGTCGGAACCTGCGGCACACCACTTCTCTTGCAGGTAGGCGTTCGGCCACGGCAGCACAACCTCGTCCGTCGTGCCCTGAGCGATGAACAGCGGCATTGACGAGGGGAATGGCGGGGGAGTCTGTCGCTCCGCGAACGCCGCCCAAGCGGTGTTGTCGAGAGGGTTCTCCGAGAAGAACTTCTGACCCGCCGACTTGCGGAGCGCCAACTCGAGGAGCAGCGTGTTATTGCTCGTGCATTGATCCGCGATGCGCTGATACGTCCTTTCCCCGGTGAAGGTCAGCACTTGATCGGGAGACAG
>Ga0194118_10006066_pt1 | contig 12238 bp, 16 predicted proteins | sample TA2MahsurfametaG_2_FD_148662 | JGI IMG/M metagenome (GOLD analysis project Ga0194118, IMG submission 148662) | Freshwater microbial communities from Lake Tanganyika, Tanzania - TA2015013 Mahale N5 surface | ecosystem: Environmental > Aquatic > Freshwater > Lake | place: Tanzania: Lake...
TGGGCGAAATGCTCGTCACAAAAACCATTCACGGCTTAAAACCACAATACCTGGCGATTAGCTGCTTTGGTAGCAGGAGCAATCCGCAGCAAACCAGCCTCCAGCCTCAGGGAAGTCAAATCCACAACTGCCATTTGCCCAATGGATACAAGATGCACATGTCAGGCTCGCTTCTACTTTTGGCTTTGGTGCTGATGAGAACCGCTTTCTGCCAGTTAATTCTTGAAAAAGTTTTTGACTAATTTCATAGGTCGTTTCCCGAAACCCACAGCGACTGCACAGTTTGCGTCTGCGTCTTGCGAAAGCAGTAGTTCTGCTTTCTAAAACAAACACGGCCAACGATCCGCATTGAGAACAGTTGCTTGGCAATGCAGCACGAGCCCTAGCCGCCTCAATGTTGCTAGCCATTGATGCAGGATATGCAATTTACATGCGACAGCTCAATTAATTTCCAATCATCGATACCATGCTGTTCGGCAAACAGTTGAACACTCGCTGCTGATGCAAATGGGCCAGCGTGCCATAAGCCAAAACAAAATGCGTAATACATAGCTAGTAATACTGAACGTAGATTTCCGCTTGCCACAAATCGTTTGTCATTCGACAAATTGTGCCATTGCGTCCGCAAGCTTGATAGAAGGGTTCTCCGCTGGAATCGCACAGAACATCAATCCATTTTCCCTCGCCCCTGTCCATATGGGCTAAGACTTTTCTTGTTTTGTTCATAAAGACTGCACCTTGATGCGTAAAGCCCGTTGTTTTGCAGCGCTTCAGGAAACCCAAGACTGCACTCATTGGTGCGGGGCAACCAGTGATGGCAAAACCAGCAACGTGCTTTTGCGTCGATTGCCTCTCGCGCCTGCTCAACCGGCAACTTGTCCCGCAGAGCAATGTAATGATACTGCGCCCGGACAAAAGCCTGCCGGATGTCGGGCGTGCATAAGTCAATGACAATCGCGTCAGTGCCAGGGAACTTGTACCTTGCACTCCAGTTCTCTGATAACTTTAGTCGTTCAATAATTAACCGACCGTTGCGCAAGCAAATCATTCGTCTTCGCCGTATGCAGGGGCATGAAAAATCTTCTCAAGCAACATGCTTGGCGGCTCATTAGTTTGTTCATCGAAGGACGGATCGGTAGTGTCTTGGAAGACACTAACTGTGTCGGTGCCAAATTGCTTGACAGCGATCAACCCAACACGAGGGCTGCTCAAAACCCAACGCAAAAATGCGTTTTCTAATGGAGAAAGAAAGTCAGCACTCATTGGGGGTCAATCCATTTGATCTCATTCCACCAAGGCATCCAAGTCAGTGAGGCCTTGGCTTTAGCCTCAAAGAGGCTGTGTGCCCAGATACACTCCAACACATTAGCGGATGGAATCTCAAAATAAAACCGGCGCATTGTTAGGCCGTCAAAAATCAAAGTCATTGTGCTCCAATGGTGTAACGAAGTCGGGTTAACTTATCCTGCAAGATGTCAGCTAAATTAGTAAGCATGATTATCTTGCGGCCAGTGTCTTTTATTGCCTGGCTTGAGGGCCAGCCATAGCAACTGTCTGGCACCTGTATCTCAAGGGTATTCTGGACATGATTGCAATCATGGCACCGACGCTTGCGCATGGTTGCACCGTCCGGTGTCCTGTCAGTGCAGATAGCCCGCATATCTTTTGACCCGCAGTTAGGACATTTCATGCTTAGAAAAACGAGTCCATTTCAGGTTCGCTGATTGCGCTGCCCGGAAATGCTTTTGCCAAGTTGGTTGCAGCCTCACCTGCGGCAAGTTTTTGCTCCACAGCTTTTTGGGTTTTGTAGTCAGGCTGAATTGTCAAGCCAATGTACTTAACGCCGTTGGTACTAACATTGTTGTAGCCCGACACCTTGACAGCAATTTCATTCCTGTCGTTAAGAGGTGCGTTCATGATGTAGCTAGCAAAAGCCAGCCGGTCCTCGTCTTTGATGCCAAAGCTCCCATCGACCTCGGGGTACTTTTTAGTTTCGTCAAACTTGTCACCCATTAGCTTTTGCAGCTTCTCGCGGGTGTTCTTAAAGATTGCGCCCTTAGCGATGAAAGTCATGGTTCGTGAGTAATGAGGTTGGCCTGCTCGTATTGCTCTACCTCGGCCAAGGAGTAGAGCACGTTGCCTTCAATCCTGGTAAAGAATGGCCCTTTACCAACCTTGCGCCATTTGATCAAAGTGTTTTGGTGAATGTGCCATCTATCCGCCAGTTGGGGTGTCGTAAGAAATTCAGAGGAGGTCATCGTCTTCAGTCGGAGCAATCTTGGCGTTTAGGTCACTTAAAGAGATCGCAGGCTTTTGAGCTTGGACCTTTACCTCCTGCACGTCAATGACCTCTTCTTGGCTTTGGATGCCCACCAGCAGGTCTGGGATAAACATCCGGCCAAAGAACGAAGCTGCTCGATAGCGAAGCATAACTTCGCCCATCGAACCCCATTTTGCGTTCTTAGTCCAGCCTTCTTTACGGGCCATCTCAAGGGACACGGTTGGCCCCTTGGCTTCATTGCCGGTAGATACGTTGACAGCAGTGCAGTAACAAGCCATCGCATCACCAGTGCCCGTCACAACAAAGTCAAAATCCTTGAAGCGACCGCAGCCCTGAATTAGGCCAATGATGAACTGGCTGCTCCAGCTTGGGCGGCCATGGATGATGTTTAAGTTTTGCATCACTTGGAAGATGCCCATGCCCATCCGGTTAGCGATCTCAAGCGCCACCAAGCAATTGGCGAAACCCTGCTGGCCTTGAAACTGAGGCGGGATCAAGGTGCTGCTAGCAAGCGCCTTGCAGATGCGTTGCGCATCCTCAAACTGCTGGATGCCACCAAACACTGAGGTGGTGGCTAGTGCTGTGGAGTCAGTCATCAGTAAAACTCAATCTCAGTTGGTGGTTGCTGGGTGCTGCCAGGCTTAAGCCAGCTCGGCAGGCTGATCGTCTCAATCTGATCGCTGTAGCCAGGCCATGAGTTCGTCTTCTTGCAGGTGGCAAGCACATCAAGCTCACGCAGCGCCTGACGCCACCCTTGCTCGATCATCTCTTGATCGGCTGCCATCACTGAGACGGCGTAAGGTGCCTTTTTCTCCACGCAGCAAAAAATAAACTGCTCTGGCCTGATGCCTGTGGCGCCCTCCAGCACGTTCACATAGAACCCGGCTTGGACCCAATACCTCCATTGCGAAACCGATTTGGCGAACCCACGGGCCGATGCGTCCTCTGTGGTCTTTAGGTCAACCACGATCTTGCCGTCATTGGTCAACCAATCAGGGCGGCACTTCAGCTCAAGCCCCAGCACAGAATCTGAATAGAAATGACTGGTCTCTGCTTTGCCGGGCAGGCTTAGCAGCATTGCTGCCGCAGGATGGGTGTGGACTGCGCGGCCCATTGCCATCACCTGCTCAGCATCGTCTGCTGTGATCAAGGTTTTGCCTTTGGTGTCAGCCTCAAATGCTGCCCATAGCTCCTTGCCTGCCTTGGTCCGACGATCAATGCCGAACGGGGATACGGCAATGTCTTGATCCCAGCGGTCAAGCTCCAGAACATGCGTGTGCAAGGCAGTGCCAAGCCGCATTGCTGCCGTTGGCTCTGTCGGCACTCGCTTAGGGTCCAAATAGGTAGACCAATAGTGCAAGGGGCTGCGAGCGATCAGGTCAAGATGCGACTTGCTGATCGCTGGGTGCGCGTGGTACTCAGCGTTGTCCATGGGGTCTTGCGGGTTGCTCTGGCATCCTATAGCATCAGGTAACCCTAGGCAACCCTATGCAGCTAAGGCAATATCAGACTGACGCAGCCACGGCCCTCGTTGCCATCCTCCAGCAGCACCGCGTCGCCTACCTGCGCGGTGAGGTGCGGGTCGGCAAGACCCTCACCGTCCTTCATGCCCTCAAGCGGCTTGGCGCCCAGTCATGCCTCATCGTCACCAAAAAAAAGGCGATCCCATCCATTGAGGCGGATTGTGACGCCATTGGGCTGACAGACACCGTTGAGGTGACAAATTTTGAGCAGGTGCCAAAGCGGGCCAACCGCTTCTACGAAGTGTTGGTGGTCGATGAGGCCCATGGCGTTGGCGCCTACCCAAAGCCATCCAAGCGCTGGCATGACCTCAACACAATTCGTTACAAGTACATCATCCTTATGTCTGGCACGCCTTCGCCAGAGTCATATTCCCAGCTCTACCACCAGTTCGCGCTGGCGCCACAACCCTGGTCCTACACCAACTTCTACAGCTGGGCCAAGGCTGGCTACGTCACCATCGGCACCAAATACGTTGGATCGGGCCAGCAGGTTAATGACTACACCAACGCCAACGAGGCCCGCATCCTTGCTGACATCGAGCCCCTTACCGTCACCGTCACGCAGCAGCAGGCAGGCTTCACCACCACGATCGACGAGCAGGTTCACACCGTCAAAATGAGCAGGCGCACTTACCGCCTTGCCCTGCGCATCATTAACAATGGCGTCATCGGGCGCCCGGATTGCCGCTCAGTTCTTGCTGACACTGGCGCCAAGGCCATGAGCAAGCTCCGCCAGATCTACTCCGGCACCGTGATCACCGAGGAACATGGCGCCGTCATCTTTGATCGCAGCAAGGCTCACTACATCCGCGATCACTTCGCCGGACGCAAGATCGCAATCCTCTATTGCTTTGACGCCGAGGGCAAAATGCTCCGCGACACCTTTGAAGGACGGCACACCAGCAGCCCAGAAACCTTCAACGCAGATCCGCAGTCCATCTACATCGGTCAAGTGCAGTCAAGCCGCGAAGGCGTCAACCTATCCAGCGCCGATGATCTCATCTTCATCGGTGTGGACTACAGCGCCCTCTCGTACCTCCAAGGGCGAGACCGGGCCAGCTATCTAGGCCGCGACCGTGCCAACCGCGTTCACTTCATCTTTGCTGAGCGGTCAGTTGAAAGCCGCGTGTATCGTCTTGTTAAGGACAAGCAGACCTACACGCTGAAGCACTTTGGCAAGGACCGAAGCCAGCTATCAATCGACGCTGATCAAGCGTTACGAGCAGGAGGGTTGGTATGTGCTGAAGTTGATCCAGACCAACAAGCCAGGCATCCCCGATCTTGTTCTGATGAAACCAGATCAGATCAGGTTTGTGGAGGTCAAATCAGCATCTGGGCGGCTCTCCAAGATCCAAGAGTATCGGCATGAACAGCTTCGTCTGGCTGGGTTTGATGTGGCTGTAGACCGAGATCAAGCTTGACAGCGTAGCCGAAGCTGCTACGTTTGCCGGGCAGGCAACCAAGCGCCTTGAAGCTCGCTAATCCAACTCACATCCGCCTCAGCTCTGATCTCCTCCAATGGCTTGATGCTTGGCGTGGTGATCGCATGTCTCGTGGTGCTGCCATCCGCTTCCATCTTCACCAAGCCATGGAGCTTCATCACTATGGCTTCCTTCCAGTAACCAAATCACTGGGCCACAAGTGAGCGAAATCCAATTCGATCAGATCCGCACCTTTCTCCGTGCGCTTAAAAAAACTGCTGACGACATCCGCCTTCGTGCCTTCTACCCCGCTGGTCATCCCTTCAAAGGTGCTGACTCTGGTCGCAAAGGCCCCCCTAAAGCGCAAACTGTTGAGCACTGGCAATCTGAGGGGCGCGGCGTTTATGTCGTCATCAACGATGGCGGTGACACCGACTCCACCATCACCTCCTGCCGTGCTGTCTTTTGTGAATGGGATGACCGCCCTAAAGACTGGCAGGTAACAGCCTGGCAGCACCTCGGCCTCCCAGAGCCCACCATCCAAGTAGACACTGGTGGTAAATCCATTCATACCTACTGGGTTTTTGATCCGCCCATACCCGTTGATCAATGGCGATCTCTCCAAAAACGCCTCCTGGAACACGCTGACGCTGATCGCAGCCTCAAAAATCCATCCCGTGTGATGCGCCTACCCGGCACCCATCACATGTCAGCCAATGGCACCTCAGGTGGTATCGCCGCGATCATCCATCAAACCGATCACTACTACACCCCTGAAGCCCTTGATCGCTGCCTACCTGATGAGCAGATCCACGATCACCTCATAAAAGCTCGTCAAGACACCGCCTACTCCCCGCACACCATCTCTGAAATTGAGGAGGCCCTCGCCTGCATCCCACCTCGTCAACCCGGCACCGGCACCTACCAGATCTATCGCAACGTCCTTTGGGGCCTCATCCATGCCGTCAACGAAGCCGGTGGTGACGATGCCATGGCCATTGACCTCATGCTCAGGCACAGCCCTAACTTCACCGAGGCCCATCAGGTTGCAGCCTCAGGTGGTGACCATATCAACGCGGGCACCTTCTACTACTGGGCAAAGCACTACGGCTGGCAGCCACCACACATCGTCCCTCAAGTCGTTGTAGACCACCCCGAAACGTCCATCATCCCCTCAGGCCAAAAGCTTGCAAAGCTAGAAGCCAACGAGCTGCTCGATCAGTTACGCGATGCAGGCAACCTCCGTTACAACGTCTTCACCCAGCAAATTGAACGCGACTGCCAACCCCTTGAGGGCGCTGAGTTCTATTACCTAGAAATTGCAGAACGCGGTGGCAAGATTGCTAAAGAAGTCGCAATGGATTGCCTTGTCAAGATCGCCAAGGACAACCCCTACGACCCCATTCAGAACTACCTCAACTGGGCAGCAGCCAACAAAGAGCCGACCTACATAGATCGGCTGGCATCGACCTATTTGCGCCCTCAAGACGCGCAGTTGCCTGCTCCAACGCTCTACGACGAGATGATGCGTTGCACCTTAATTGCAGCAGTCAAACGTGCTTTCTGCCCTGGTTGTAAGCATGACTGCGCGACCGTATTGATGGGTGAGCAAGGCGCTCGCAAGTCATCGTTTTGGGGAGCGCTCGGCGGTGAATTTTTCTCTGATGCACTCCGCGACATCAAGTCGAAAGATGACGTGCTTGTCCTGCACATGAGCTGGATCATGGAGTGGGCAGAGCTGGATCACCTCACCGGCAAGCAGCACGCAGGCATGGTGAAGGCGTTCCTCAGCCAGTCCACAGACATGCTGCGCGTGCCCTACGGCAAGAGCGTGGAGCACTTCAAGCGGCGCGGCATCATCGTCGGCTCTACCAACCGCGACAGCGGGTTCCTGGTGGACGAAACAGGCAACCGCCGGTTCTGGGTTATCCCTGTCACCTGCACGCTTGAAAATCCCATCAACGTCTCTGGCCTGCTGGCTGAGCGTGACGAGATCTGGTCTGCTGCTGTTGCCGCCTACCGCAGGGATGAACCCAGTGCCCTGTCCCTTGAGTCGGAAGCGCTGGTCGCTCAGGAGAATGCGGATTATTTGGTGGAGTCGCCATGGCGCTCTCCTATTGCTGCATGGCTGTCGAGCCCTCACAACCAACTCAAGGACATCACGACTGACCTGCTTCTGACCGAGGCCATTGAGAGGCCACTGGAGCGCCAGACACGGTTTGACCAGCAGCAGGTGGGAACGATCCTGCGGGATCTGGGGTACAGCAGAAAGAAGCGCAGAGTTGGGAACTGTCTCAAATGGGTCTACTCACGAGACTGACTTGTTCCTATCTGTGGAAAAGCCGTTGGGAACAAAAAAATCCAGTGAGGCAAAGCGTTGTTCCTATGTTCCTATGTTCCTATCTATATATATATATATATATATATTAGTAGTATGGTATAGTGGTGATACACACGGGGGGGTTGCGGGTAACTCCCTGGAATCAATGGGAACATTGGGAACATGGGAACACCCAGTCTCATGAGATTTTTGGGGGGCAGGGCTCTCTCGCCGCCAAGCCTGTTACGATGAGCAGGCGATGGGGCGCCCTGGTCCCCTTGATGCTTGGCATCACCAGGGCGTTTTTCTTTCCCTTGCGCCATGCTCATCACAATCGACCCCACAGACCTCCAGAAGCTCACAGGCAAGCTTTCGGAGCTGGGGAGGGTCCAACTGCCTAGAGCCGCCTCTACGGCCCTCAACATGACCGTTAAGGACGTGCGTAGGGACTTGCAGGACGGCGCTAAGGCTACCTTCAGGAGCGTGGTGCCCTTCACCGTCAATTCGTTCCTCTACACCCCATCCACACCGGATCGCCTTGAGGCTGTCGCCTTCATCCGCGACGACGCGCCCGGTGGCAACCCACCAGCGCTCTACCTGCTCCCGCAGATCAAAGGCGGCCTTGCCTACCGCACACGCTTTGCTAAGTCGCTTCAGCGGGCAAGAGACCCATCCCGCTACGGCGGCGGTGGTGCCATCCTCGCGCCTAACCGTGTCATGGCTCCCACCCAGTCCCCCGGCGGGACGCGCTTCACCGCGCAAGGCAACATGACCGCTGGGCAGTACACCTCAATTCTTGCTGACATCAGCAAGGACTATCAAACATTTTTGAGTGGCGCTGGTGGCCGCAAAAAGCCAAAAAGTAGGGCAGCAGATAGATATTTTTATATGAACCAGACCATGGCCGATGAGCGTCGTAATTTGCGCAACAACAAGCCTGGCGTTTTTCTGCGTCGCGGGGATAAGCTGATGCGAGTTATGACGGAGATTCCTACACCAAACCTTCCGGCTAAATTTCAATTTGAGCGCATCGGCCAAGCCACAGCAATGCGGTCATTTGCGCGATACCTCGGGCAACAAAAATTTTTGTGAAGTTCTTGCGGGGTGTCGGTTTAGGGAGGGCTCAGTTCTTGCGGGGTGTCGGTTTAGGAAAAGTGCTCAGTTCTTGCAAGGGGTCGGTTTAGGTCAGTACCGGAAAGAGGTCGGTTTGGGGTTACTGACAAGTACATTTGTACTATCGGTGACATCTCGGTTTTTGATAATGAGAATCATTCTCAATAACGGCGACCGCGCCCGGAGCCCTACACACGCTGCAATTGAGAATCAATCGCAACAACGCGGCGGCCTGCCCGCCTTCGTTGCAACTGAGAATCAATCGCAACAACGCGGCGGCTTGGGCGTGCCCGCCCATCGGTTGCCTAGGTGCGGCCCGAAGTTATGGGGGGCCGCTCGGCGCGGCTATACGTGCGGACCGCCCCCGCTTGGCGTGGTTGCCGTATTGTTAAGAGTTGTGACAGTTTTGGTCTAGGGGCCAGCCGTTAGGGCTCATGGGCGGCAGATTGGCCGCAAGCGGGAGCCCATCGCTTCCCTCCCGCTTCCCTTGATCCGTGATCTTCTCTCTTCTTGTTTGGCTACTGCTGCCAGTGCTGGCCGTGGTGGTCCTGATCGACCTTGCAACCATGAGCACCGAGCGCCGCGCTCGGATGCTGCGCCGCGCTGGCCTTTCGCAGGCAGCCATTGCCCAGCGTCTAGGCGTGAGCCGCTACCGGGTACGCCTAGCCCTTGCCTGATCCCTCCCCCCCCATCGCAACCCTCCCCCATGTTTCAACTGATCGCATACAAGGGCACCGCTAAAGGCTGGGCCCCTATTGGTCGGCCCCGGCCCTTCGCTGACGCCTGCCGCCTGATGCGGGCCGCTAACGCCATTAATGGCGATGTTTGGAGCTATCGGCTCCGCTGCTTGTCGGCAGAGCTTCCTTCCTTTATCTGAGCCCATCCCATCCCATCCCATCCTTCACGCCATGACCGCAACGATCAAGACCGAGTTTACGCCAAACGGCAACCGCTATCAGTACGACCAGGGTTTGCCTGCTGACTTCGCCCAACTCGACACCAGCGAGGACGCAAGCTATTTCGGCAACTGGGCCAGCGCCAAGCGGCTGATCCTGTTCAGCTACTGCGAGGGAGACTGCACCACGACCGAGTGCGAGACGGTCGAAGAGTTTCGCCAGGAGATCGAAAAGTTCCAAACCTTCTGTCAGCGCGTCGGCTACGACTTCCTCGGGATCGATCCCGGCTGGGTCCACACCGACGAGCAGCTCCAGCCCTGGCGGAATGCCGGGCTGGCTCACCTCATCCACTGATCCCGCTATGCCTTTTACGCTCTGGTTTTTTACAGACGAAGAACCCAACGACTCACCTGAGTACGTCAAGGAGGGAGAGTTTTTAACCCTTGAGGAAGCTGAGGACCGCTTGGCCAACATTGGCTCTAGGTGGTTCTTTTACCCTCACGCAACAATCACGGACACCACTGGGGCAGAAGTGGCCACCTATTACGCCGAGCCCTGACCCATTACCACAGGCCCCAGCAATGGGGCCCACTACCCATCCCATTCCATCCCATCCCATCCCATTACATAGATGCCAAAACTCAGTAAGCTCCCAACCCCCACCTCTGGCTCCGTTCTCCTTGACAGAGAGGATGCTTCGGCTCTGGCTCGGTTCTTGTCCGAGCATCTCCAATACGACGAGGAGCCCGAGCTCTCATTCTGGGAGCCCGTCCTCTCTCGCCTTCTCTCTTCTCTCTCCTCATGAGCTCCTCTTCTCTCTCCGTCCTCCCAGCCCCTACTCTGCACGCTTGGACTGTTGATCACACGCCCAACCAGAAGCTGATGGCCGAGATCAGGTTCACCTTGGGGGCGCTGGATGCAGCGGGTGCTGATCATGTGACTGATATTTGGATCCAAGAGCTACACCTGATCAACGGCCACCCAAACCTCAAACGTTGGACCACTGGCGCCTTATACCTGATGCAGCGCGACCTGATGCAGGCTGAACTAGCCAACACCTGACCACCAGCACCACGGCCACCACTGAGCCCCTAGGCCATTGCCTAGGGGCTTTCTTCATGCCTGCCTGCCTGGCCTGCCTGGCCTGCCTGGCCTAGGTGGCTGCTGCAAGGCCCTGGAAGGCCCCTTGGGTCGCCGTGCGGGCTACAGTACGGGCTCAGATTCAAGGCCCCTTACAGGCGATTCTGAAGGGGCTGGACTTTAGCGCGTCACGCTGCAAGCGTAGCGTCTAATTCTTTATAGTCTGCTGCCGCTACAGTAGGCTACACTTAGGGGCCGCACGAGTAGGCTATACATAGGAGCGACACAAGTAGGCTACACTTAAGGCCCGCACAAGTAGGCTATGCTGAAACGGACACACAAGTAGGCTATGCTTAGGGGGCACACTTGGCGGGAGCCTGGCGACCTTGGCCGGGACGTTGTGGGTCCTCCCGATGTAGCTGTCCTCGGGTAATTTCGAACCCCGGCTCTCCGCTAGCGCCAGACTTGCACGAGTCTTAGTCTGTCAACTATATTCGCACTGTGAGACCGAGCTAAGTCAAAAATGCGGCATTGTACGCCAGGGATCTATGCTTTGCCACTAATCGCCCCTATCTGCCCTTAGGTGTCCCTAACAACTGCTAAGGAAGCCGTAACCACCGCAAAAGTGGCTGAGCAGCTAGGCGTTTCGCAGCCGAGAGTGTTCCAGCTCAAAGCTGAAGGTCGCTTTGACGGAGCATGGACCAAGCGCAAGGGGGTGTTGCTTTGGGACCTTGAGCTTGCGCAGAAGTGCTATGACAGCGGCTTTAACCAGCGGCTGAAGGAGGAGAGCCCTACCAGGAAGAAGACAAAAGACCTTGAGATCCCAAACTTCAATGAGAGCAGGGCCAAGTCAGAGCATTTCAGGTCTGAGCTGGCCCGCTTGGATCTTGAGACCAAGGAGGAGCAACTGGTTGAGGCTGCTCGTGTTGAGCTTGAGGCTTTCAGTGCTGCTCGTGCTGTACGGGATGCTTTGGGTAATATTCCTGACCGGGTTAGCAATCAATTGGCTGCTGAGACCGATCCAGTCGCTATCCACCAACTGTTAACGAAGGAGATCCGCCGTGCGCTGGAGACTTTGACAGATGCGTGATGGTGCCGCGATTTACCGTAAGGCGTTTGTAGAGGGGTTAAAGCCTGACCCTGACTTGACGGTGAGCGAATGGTCTGACGCTTACAGGATGCTGAGCAATAAGGCGAGTGCGGAGCCGGGGCCATGGCGCACCGACCGGACACCGTATCTGAAGGAGATTATGGATGCGATGTCTGCCAACTCACCTGTGCAGCGGGTGGTGTTCATGGCGGGTGCGCAGCTTGGCAAGACCGAGGCGATCAACAACATTGTGGGTTACATGATTGCTCATGCACCAGGGCCAGCATTATTTGTGCAGCCGACGATTGAGATGGCAAAGCGCTTAAGCAAGCAGCGGCTGGATTCATTGATTTATGAAACGCCTGCCTTGGCTGGGCTGGTGGCACCACCAAGGAGCAGGGACGGGGATAACACGATGTTTAGCAAGTCTTACCCAGGCGGAATCTTGCTGTTGACGGGTGCCAATTCTGCAACTGGCCTAAGGTCTGCACCTTGTCGGTGGGTGCTGTTGGAT
>Ga0194118_10006067_pt1 | contig 12238 bp, 16 predicted proteins | sample TA2MahsurfametaG_2_FD_148662 | JGI IMG/M metagenome (GOLD analysis project Ga0194118, IMG submission 148662) | Freshwater microbial communities from Lake Tanganyika, Tanzania - TA2015013 Mahale N5 surface | ecosystem: Environmental > Aquatic > Freshwater > Lake | place: Tanzania: Lake...
TTGCAGTTGCAGCAGACTCAACTCTTGTTGTTCTTGATAAGGCATCTTCAATCTATCTAGAAGAAAATCGTTCCATCGTAGTCACGGCATCCGCAGCAAACGATTTAGATGTTATTTGTTCATATGAAACTATTATTGATTGATAAGGAGATAAAAAAAAATGGCTGATCCAAACGCACTTTATTCTTATAATGGTACAGAACCAACGGTTCTTCCACATAAAATTACTTTAAGTAATGGTAATTCTAGGACAAATAGTACAACCTTTACCGATGAAGAAATTGCTAACGCAGGATTTGCAGGACCATATCAATTCCCAGAATATAATCAAGAATATCAGAAAGTTTATTGGGATTCCGAAAAACTTTCTTATGTTATTGTAGATGTAAGCGATAGTGAATTATGGGAAAAAATTAGAATTGAAAGAAATAAACTTTTATCCGAATCTGATTGGACAATGGCAGCGGATACTCCTGGACAGATAAATTTACCGGAATGGGCAAAGTACAGACAAAGACTTAGAGACATTCCAAATTACTATGATGATCCCAAAAAAGTTGTGTTTCCATTAAAACCATCTGAACAAGAAACTTTTGATGTTGATCCAGTAATCGAATTAAGACTTCGTTGGAGAATTGAAGATCTTGAGCAAGAATTGAGAGATTTAAAATATAGAATTTTTAAACCATTCCCATCATGGTCATGGAATGAAGAAAATCAAAAATGGGAATCTCCAATTCCTCCCCCTTCAAATTATGATGGAAAAAATTATATTTGGAGTGAAATAGATCAAGAGTGGAAATTATTCTCTAAAATACAAAAATCAAATGCATCATCAACAGATTATACTTTGCAGTAATTAAGATATGGCACCCTTTAGACCTTCAAATCTTAATAAAAGATTATATCCTGGAAATGCAAATGTAATTGGACCAACGGTTAAATCAACTTGTACAGCATCATCTACTACTTGTACTTCTTGTGTTTCTTCTATTGGACCAGTTAGCACTCCAGAACCAGTTTTAGGGTGTAGACATACTTTTACCAGTTGTCCATGTTGCTGTCATGTTTGTACTTGCACATGTACTGTATGTACAAGAACAAGACCCTCCGGAATGTATAAGACTTCGGAAGTTTATAATGCTGTAAGAGAAGATAGATGGGGTTCAAGTACTTCATCAAATACTGCAGCAGTTTGTCAATGCTGTATATGTCTTGGAACTATTAATCCAGTTCAATGTGCTGATATGAAAGGATTTTTTATATGTAAAGGACCTGAATACTGGTATGGTGGTTGTGACAGTGGTGGTCAAGTTTATAACTGGGCTTTTTGCGACTATACTCAAAATGTTTGTGTTGGTGGATGTTCATCTCCTTGTCAAGGTCGATCGCATCCATGGCCAACTGGATGTCATGGAGCAAATTCATGTTGGTATGTAGCTCCCTCATGCACTCAAGCACAAGAAACTTATAAATCATCTTGCCCCAATTCCACTAACTGGTGTGCTCTTAATTCGGCAATTAATCAAATGGGTTCTTGTGGTTGGTGTATACCAGGAAGGTCTTGGATGCCTTGTTTTGGCACACCAAGAGGTACGAATTGTGCATATCCTCTCAGAAATCCTGGTTATCTTTGTAGGTCATATTGGGATTCTTTTGTTGCTGCAACATATTGGTCATCTAATAGAGAATATATTCATAGTTGGGGTCCTGATGGTGCTGGATCACATGGTCCATATATGTATATGGTGGACTTTAATAACGGATTTGAGCAATCATGGTATAATACTGCTGGCAATTCTAGATATACAAGAGCTTTTAGAGTTGTAGAAAATGGTGCAAATACTACTGTTGGACATCAATAATAAATAAATTATATTTTGAAATTTTAAAATGAATTTAATTAATCTTAATTCGACTCCTGTTTGGCAAACCAATCTTTCTGAATTTGAAGATTGTAAAGATCAATTCATTCATGCAGTTGAAGAATATATAAATGAAAATCCAGAAAATGAATCTGTCTCTAACATTGGTGGATTTCAATCGGCAAAATTCTTTCATCAAAAAAAAGAAATAGAACCATTATTAGAAGTCATTTCTTCAATGGCTTACAGAGCATGTTTAGATTTAAATATTAAAGATGTTGTTGTTGCTATTACACAGACATGGATTAATATTAATAAAAAAGGATGTATGAACGCTGAGCATACTCATGGAGATGTTCTTTCTGGCGTATTTTATTTAAAACTACCCAAAGAAGAAAATAAAGGAGCACTTATTTTAAGAAATAAAAATACACTTCCATGTTGGGATGGTTATAAACTAACAGAAAGTAGAAATGAATTTACAACAGAAGTTGTTAAAGTGATGCCCGAAGAAGGAAAAATTATTTTATTTCCATCATATGTTTCTCATGGCGTAGAACCTCATTTTTCAGATGATGATAGAATTTCTATTTCTTTTAATATAACAGCAATACCAAAAGAATTTTATTCTGAAAATCAAGAAGATGTAAAATAATAATTCAATAACTTATATCATGTACCCAATTAATAATCCTAATATTGATCCACTATGCGTATCTTATAATTTTTTTAATAAGGAAGATTTAAAAAATATATTTAATTATACAAATAGTATTGAATTTCAACCTGCAAAAATAAATAATTTTGACGAGAAAAAAAAGATTAAAAAATTAAAAGGCAAATTAAATAAAAAACATAGAAATTGTGAAGTTAAAGTTATTCCTTTAAACAAAGAAACAAACTGGATTTATGAAAAAATAATTGAGAAAATAAATTTTGTTAATTATAAAAATTATAATATGATATTAAAATTTATTGAACCTTTAAATTTTTTAAAATATTCTTATAATGAAATTGAAGATGATGGTGGGTACTATCATATTCATGTTGACGATGATGGATTATATTCTTCTCATAATTATTTAACTATTCGCAAATTAACTTTTGTTGTTCAACTTTCAGAACCTAAAGATTATGAAGGTGGTAAATTATTTTTATATTATGACCAAGAAAAACATGAATCACCTAATGAATTTGGTTCTATAATTATATTTCCATCAGGAATAGCACATGAAGTAACTCCAGTAACAAAAGGTGTTAGGCATTCTCTGGTTGGATGGATAGTTGGTCCAAATATATTGTAAAGTATTATGAATAAGGATAAACATCATAAAATTTTTTATAATGGTAATAATTGGGTAATTGTTGAAAAACTTGATCGAGTAGTGCTTGAAAAAATAAAATTATCAATCGATAATTATTGTTCTCAAACTATACCTTTAGAAAAAGATAATGATTTAAAAGTAACAGACTTATCAACAATTGGAAAAAATTCAAATCAGTATAGTATAAGACCTGGATTTGATAATAGTTTAGATAAAATCATCGATGAATATTCTTTAATATGTGAAAAAATATGTAAGTCTTATGATGTAATAGAAGAACAAAAATTTTTTTCTTGGAAAGCAGCTTGGACTGTAACTGGAGGTGAAGGAGGATTTCATTCAATACATGATCACAAATCTCAAGATGGTATTTGTAGTGTTCTTTATCTAAAATGCGAACAAGAAATAATGTCTCCTTTCGGAGAAACATATTTTGTTTTAAATGCAGAATGTCATAATAATGATTTAATTACTTCACCAAAAACAATATCAATAGCACCAGAAGAAGGAAACATAATACTTTTTCCATCATATGTTTTGCATGGAACTTATCCACAAAGTAGTAAAATTAGAAATACTTTGAATGTGGATTATGAAATTGGCAAAAAGAAAAACATAGATATTAAATATTTTTAAGTATGAACAATAATTTAAAAGAATATAAAAAAGTTAGTGATATATTTGGAAACAACGATTCAATAAAATTTATGAATCATGGTTATTATCCTATTCACAAATTTTCCGAAGATTTGGAATGTGAATCCAAGTATGAATCATCTTTGTATTTTTATTTGTTAGATTTTTATAAAAATAATACTAATTCTAAAAAAATATTAGACATAGGATGTGGAAGAGATGGAGGAATATATTACTTAAATAAAAAATATAATTTTTTGGAATCTCATGCTATTGACATATGCAAAGAAAACATAGAATTTTGCAGAACAATATATTTGAATTCAAATATAAAATTTTTAGTTCAAGATGCAGTAAATTTAAAATATGAAAAAAACTATTTTGATATAATTTTAAATGTAGAATCTTCTCATTGTTATAAAAGTAGAATAATGTTCTTTAATGAATCATTTAAAATTTTAAAAAAAGATGGGTATTTCTTATATACTGATACTGTTCCCAATCAAAAAGTTGCTGATAGTATATTTGAATACTTGAGATCAAAATATAGAAATGTTATTGTTAACGATATCACAAAAAATGTTTGCCAATCATGTTATAATTTAAAAAATGATCTTTTAAAAAATAAAAAAATAAATGACGATGCGTTTGATTATTTGATTAATATATTTGAATCTAAATATCTTTTATACAAAAATAAAAAAAGTTTATATTTTTCTTACATTTGTCATGATAAGCAATTTGACTATTCTTATTTTTAATTATGTCATTAAATAAAGTCAATTATTTCAAACTAAACTCAAATTTTTATGATTTGATCAGAGAGATTGAATTAGAAGAAAAATATGATTATTTTTATAAAAAATGTCCTGTATGGAAACACAAAATAGAAAGGACATATATAATGCTTTTTCCAATTGATCTAAAATTTCATTTGGATTATGATCAAAACAAAATTGTAGTTGATTATTGTAATGTTGATGAAGAAAAGTTAATTAACTTAACACCTAAAGAACAATTAATTATGATAAGTCATCCAAATGATTTGTATGGCAAAACTCCTGTCATTCAAATTGAATTGCCAAAATATCTTTTTTGGTGTGAGGATTCTAAAAAAGATATTTGGATTGAAGAATTAGATCACCCTTTAACTTCACTCAATAACAATTTTGTGACAATTGGTGGATGGTTTAATTTATCAAATTATAATAGAGTGCTGAGTTTAGGTATAAAGATAATAGATAAAGACAAATCAGTTGTTTTAAGAAAAGGAGATCCAGTTGCAAGAATCAGATTATATTCAGATGACTTAAATTCTGGATGCAAATTAGTTGAGAAACAAATATCAAAAGAAGAGTTTAATTTATTACAAAATCATACAGCAAATATTAGAAATAATATGATTAATGATAAAAACATATTAAATAATACTCTATTTGGAAAATCGCAAAAAAAATGTCCCTTTGGGTTTTTATTTAAATGAAGACATTAAACAAAGACTTTTATACATGTTGTTCTATAAATTATAATGACTATATTTTAGAAACTGATAATATAATAAAAATACCAAATTTTTTTAAGTCAATAGAAAATGCAAAAGAGTTTTTAAATAATTTAAATATTTGGGAAACTAGTATTTACGACAATCACAGTAAACCTGGATCTGAAGGGATCATGCCTCCATGGACTACTAGGTTTTTATTAGAAAGATTTTTTCTAAAATTTGACATTAATTGTGATTATAACTCTTTTTTTTCATGCGTAAATCACTTTTATAAAGATGTCAAATTAAAGAAAAATATTACTTCATCAACTTTATTTCCACATGTAGATGGTTATTTGCTTATAGAAAATGGAGAAAAACTTTTAAATTACATTGTTTTAATAAATCTAAACGATGAACCCATTACAACAAATTTTTGGGAGTTTAATAATAAAAATTTTATAGAAACTAGAGACGAATCTTTAGAATATGATAAATTTGTATCAAAATACTCTAAGATTGATTGGAATGTTGAAAGTATAGAAATACCTCAAGAATTAAAAATTGTCAAAGAAATCACATATAAACCAAATGAGGCGATTGTTTATCCTGCAAATGTTTTTCATAGTGTAAAGTTGGAAAAATATCATGAAAAAAATAATTCTAGAGTTTCTTTAAGGTTATCATATATTGCAAAGGTAAAAAAATTTTCTTTAGATAGAAAATATACTAAAATTGATACCATTAAATATTAATGACAATAAATCACGAAAAAAAATTAATTTTTATCAATATACCAAAAAATGCAGGTACTTCCATAATTGAAGCAATGGGTATTGATAATGCATTATTTGATGTATCTTTAGAGCAGTATAAAGAAATTTATAAAGATTATTGGGATTCTTATTTAAAATTTTCTGTGGTTAGAAATCCATTTGATAGATTCATCTCAGCATATAAGTTTATAAGGTCAAAAAAAAATTTAAATCCGCTTTTACAAATATCCAAAGTTTTAGAATCTGGAGAAATTGTAAAACTTGATAGACACCCAAATCACCCTCAGGCACTTCAATATGATATTAATGGTTTTATAAAATATTTGTATGAGAATAAAGAACAGCATACATTTATGACATTTCCGCAATCATTTTTTATTTGCGATAAATATGATAGATTAAAAATTGATAAGGTTGTTAGGTTTGAAAATTTAGAGAATGATTTAAAAGAAATAGGTATTACTAATATTAATTTATTAAATAAATCTCACATAGATGACAAAACAAAAATAATTTTGTCATCTGAATCTAAAAATATTCTTTATGGAATGTATGAAATAGATTTCAAAAATTTTAATTACACAACTATGCAATTAAATTACTTATAACGTATGGAAAAGTTAAATTATGTAAGGGTGGTAAAAAACTTTTTAAGTGGTGATGAAGTAGTTAGTTTAAATGAATGGACTTTGAATAATTTTAAAAGTGAAATATTTATTGATCCAAAAATGAATCATGATGATGAGCAAACTAGATATACAACACGACATACTTATTTGAGAAAAAATAAAAATTCATTAGTTAAGGTAAAATATCCAAAAAGTTCTTACATAGTTCAAAACAAAATACTAAAATATTTAAATTTATCTTCTAAAAATATTGCTCCTTTTCCTTATTTTTTTGATGGTATTTCTACAACTATTTCATTTTCTCCTGGAGGATGTGTAGAACATATAGATCCGATTTATTATTCAAACACATATACATTACATTGCAATTTTATTACCCAATATCCAGAAGGTGGTGGAGTTACGATTATAGATAATAAAGAATATAAAACCGATTCAGATGATATGTTGATGTATATTACATCACATGTACCACATGCATGTAGTCCTGGAGAAGGTGATATTCCAAGAATTTTATGGGTATATGGAATGACAATAGAAAAATATCAGTTAACTAAAATTTTTAATGGAGTATCATATGAATGAAATTAAATCCATATCCATTTTAGGTGGAGGAACTGCTGGTTTTATATCTGCATTACTTTTAAAAAAAAATTTTCCACATTTAAATATTCGACTAATTAAGTCTGAAAAAATCGGAACGATTGGTGTTGGGGAAGGGACAACAGAACATTGGAGAATTTTTACAGATTCAGTTGAAATTGATATGCTAGAGTATATGAAAGAATGTGAATCTACAATAAAAATAGGAATATCATTTGAAAATTGGTCAAAAAAACCATATATTCATAGTATTTTTGGGGGGTATGATTTAACTCATAATGGATATTACTCAATATATGGGCATTTAATTTCTAATGATTATGATCCTTTATATTTGTGCCCAAGATTTTTTCATGATAATTTAATATTTGAAAATAATTTAAAAAATCATAATTTTTTTTCAAATCAGTATCATTTTGATGCTAAAAAATTAAATCATTTTCTAGAAAAAAATGCCATAAAGAATGGAATTAAAGTTATAGTAGATGACATTGTAGACGCATTGCTAGATGATAATGGTAATATAATTTCTTTGATCTCAAATGATTGTTCATATGATTCTGATTTTTTTATAGATTGTTCTGGATTTCAAAGATTTTTACTTCATAAAAAATTAAAAGTTAAATGGGAATCATATAAAAATTATCTTCCTCTAAATTCTGCATTCACTTTCTTAACGGAAGAAATGGAGGATTATAGTACATTAACAAAAATAACAGCACATAGTAGTGGATGGAGTTGGTCTATTCCAACACAATCTAGAACTGGAAATGGATATGTTTTTTGTGATGATTTTATTTCATTTGATGAGGCAAAAAATGAAATGGATAAGTTTTATAAAAGAGATTTGAATGTTGGAAAAGTTTTTAAATTTGAACCGGGAAAATTAGAAAAATTTTGGTATAAAAATTGTGTTGCTGTTGGAATATCAGGTGGATTTGTGGAACCTTTAGAAGCAACTTCTATTAGTTTTTCAATACAACAAATAAGATGTTTATGTACATTAATTGCTTCTGGAGATTCTGAAACATATAATTATCATATGAATTCTACTTTCAATAATATTTTTGATTTCATTCAGGCACATTATGTAAATAAAAGAGAAGACACCCTATTTTGGAAAGAAGTGAAAAATAATTTAAAATTAACTGATTCCCTCTCTAAAAATTTAATGAAATGGAAAAATAGATTACCTCATTCCTCTGATATAGATTGTGCCTGGCCTGTCTTTCGCCCAATAAATTACATACAAATGCTATATGCACAAGAGTGGTTTGATATTGAAAAAATAAAAAAAGAATATCAGTTTTGTAGACATGATGACTTAATTAAAAATACAGTGAATAAACTATTGACAAATAATGAACTACAAAGTAAAATAGGACATAGAAAATTTATTCAAAAAGTTTTACATAAAAATTCTTTTATTTACACATAATAATATGAATATTTTAATTGAGTACTGGTATATTTTTCCTATTGCAATTTGTGTTTGCATTTTATGTAATGCTTCTGGTTTTTCTGGAAGTGTTTTATTTCAACCATTTTTTAATTTTATTCTTCAAGTTCCAATCTCACAATCAATTGCTACAGGTATTGCTACAGAAACCATTGGTATGAGCAGTGGTGCTTTTAGATACTGGAGAATAGGCAATAAAATTGATATTAAAGCAGTTAAAAAAGTATTTCCTTACGTGTATGCTGGAATTGCTGCTGGTATTTTTTTATTTGTTTTTCTTCCCAAACTTTGGTTAAGATTAGTTGTTGGATGCACTATTTTTTCTATTGCTAGTTATCAACTATATCTTGCTTACATCGGCAAGTTTGGAGTAAATGATAAAGCAGATCTTAATGTTTTAGGTTCTCCAATATCCCGATTTAAATCATTTTTTGCTGGTGTTGCCTCTGCTTCAACTGGTACAGGTGTCGCTGAAATTCACCAACCAATGTTTGAACATGATGCAGGACTTGCTACTAAAAAAGCAAATGCTACTGCTATCTTGATTGAAGCACTTGGTAATTGGTTTATTACATTATTAAACATTAAATTGGGTAACATCAACTATGAAATTTTAATTTTTAGTGCCAGTGGTGTTCTTATTGGCGGTCAAATTGGACCTTATGTTGCAAACTACATTCCTCAAAGAATTTTAAAAACTATGTTTGGTATTGCAGTTTCTTTTATCGGTATAATTTATATTATTACATCTAGTCAAAAATTATTTCTATAAATGATTAATTTATATTCGGATGTTTTATCTGAAAAATTAATATCGGATATCAAAATCTATATTAATGATATTAATAAAAAAAATTTATGGGGACATAGTGATTTCTGGGATAAAAGACTTAGAATAAATTCAAGTAAGGTTATAACTCATACAATTACATATGATAATTATCTTTTTTTAGAGATAAAATCTCAAATTGAAAATAAAATAAAAACTAATTTTGATAATTTGGGTTTGGAATTTGGAGTCAGTATATATTTTTGGGGTAAAATGACATGTATATCGTGGCACAATGATTTTGAGTATCCTTTTAATGGAACAATATATCTAAACGAAAATTGGAATTCTGATGATGGAGGTATTTTTTTATGGAGAGATAATAAAACAGATGAGATAAAAGGATTTGATCCAATATATAATTCTATGGTAATGAATCACAATCATCCCAATGACGGTGCAAATTTACATTGTGTGACTATGATTTCTCCAACTGTATCCGAAGACAGAGTTACATTACAGTGGAGATGTATAAAAAAAAAACAATTATCTTTTTTAAGTTCTGGATTTAAGTATTTTTAATTATGGATAAATTATATGAAAATTATGTTTATACGAGACAATTGAATTTAAATTTAAGTATGATAAAAAAATCTTCGTATAAAATGCATGATTTTTTGTATAAAAATTTTTTCAATGACATGAAAAACGAAAAACCAATTGCATCTACTATTATTTTTTCAAAATATAATCTTTTTATGTATCCATTTGATTCTTTTTATGATTTATATTTTGAGATACAAAGAATGTTTAGAGAAAAATTAAATGATAAAACACCGTATTATATACAAGCGTGGTTGAATTTATACAGAAAAGGCGAATTTATTGATTGGCATAACCATTGGACGCCAGATAAAAAAACATGGCATGGTTATTACTGTGTTGATTGTGAATCAAGTAAAACTACATATAAAATCCCACTAGAAAAACAACAAAAAATTATAGATATTCAGAATAAAAATAATTTATTGGTTATGAGTAGAAGTAATGGTGATCAACATAGGACATGGCCATGGGACAAGAATGAACCAAGAATTACTATAGCTTTTGATATTGTCCCATCTAATGTTATTAGTAACACATTGATAAATCATTGGATTCCAATTTAACATAAATATGATGATGGTCATATCATGTTTATTTTATAGTAATTTAAAAATTAATAAAATATATTAATACTTATGAAAGTAATCAATATTGATGGCGGAATTGGAAGAGTAATAACTTCTTTACCAGCACTTCTCAAATATCATCACAATCATCCAAATGATGAATGGTATATTTCTTTAATGGGATGGGATTATATTCCGTTAGGTGTCCCTGAACTTCAAGAAAGAGCATTTAATCCAGATACAAAGGGAATTTGGGAAAATATTTTTCTTAAAGCTGATGAGGTAATTTCTCCAGAACCATATCGTCTTCCAAATTTTTATAAAGGAAAAATATCACTTGCAGAAGCTTTTGATGAAATTATTAATCAAACTAACGAGCATGATGATTTAAATTATGAAACATTAAATTTATCTAATGTAGAAATTCGCAAGGGGCAAGAAATAATTTATAAAGCGTATGAGATACAAAAAAAAGAAAAAACTATTGTAATCAATCCATATGGATCTACGGCACAAGTTTGTCCTTTGGGGGTCTATGATGACAGTCTAAGGTCTTTACCTGAAAATATGTTCATTAAACTTTGTGAACTACTGTCAGAAGATTTTAACGTCATCTACATGGGATTTTCTCATCTTTTAAGTCAAGATAATAAATTTGTATATGTCCCTCAACCGGATATACACATGAGAGAGTGGATGGGAGTAATTTCTCAGGTTGATTACTTAGTTGGGTGTGATACTGTTGGGCAGCATATTGCAAGGGCAACAGGAACAAAGGGATGTGTAATCATGGGCGGAACTGATGCTGTTAATATGTCATATCCAGAATATTTTACCATTATTAAAAGGCAAAATCCAGTTTACTCTCCTATGAGACTTTCATCACTCCAATCTAATCTTGCAGAAAGACTGAACAAAAAATGTATTGAATATAGTGATGATGAAATTTTGGATATTTGTAAAAAAATTAAAAATGATATTATAGATATTTAATTAAAAACTATTAATATAATTTATGATACAGATACCAATATCAATAGGAGAATTATTAGATAAGATATCTATCTTAATGATAAAATCACAGTACTCTACAAATTTTTACATTCATAAAGAACTTAAAGATCTCACAAAAATAGCAGAAGAAAATCAAATTTTTGATGAATTTTATGTTAATAAATTATTTGAAATTAATCAAAAATTATGGAATATTGAAGATGCTTTACGAAATCTTGAAAAGGAAAAAGATTTTGGGCACACATTCATTGATCTTGCAAGAAGTGTGTATATGACAAATGATAAGAGAGCAAAAATTAAAAAGGAAATCAATGAAAAAAATAATTCAGATTACATGGAGATAAAAATTTATTAGATTATCAACTGTGTTTATGTTGCTTGATTTTAATTTATAAAATCTGTTATAATATACATAAAATAAAAAGAAACATATGAACTTCACTGTGTATAGTAAAGAGGGGTGTGAACATTGCTATAAAGTTAAACAAGTTCTTGAGTTGACAGGAA
>Ga0194118_10006082_pt1 | contig 12208 bp, 15 predicted proteins | sample TA2MahsurfametaG_2_FD_148662 | JGI IMG/M metagenome (GOLD analysis project Ga0194118, IMG submission 148662) | Freshwater microbial communities from Lake Tanganyika, Tanzania - TA2015013 Mahale N5 surface | ecosystem: Environmental > Aquatic > Freshwater > Lake | place: Tanzania: Lake...
ATGCCGGCGAGGCGGGCGATCTGGGGTTGCAACGCGAGCGGCTGATCGGCCCTGAGCACCACCAGCAGGGGCTGGCTGCGCAGGGACGCGATCAGGGCCGCCGCCTTGGCTTCAGACGTATTCGGCAACGCGCACGTCGCTGTTGATCAACAGCTCCTGCAGCTCTTCGGCATCCACGGTTTCCTTCTCCACCAGGAGATCGGCGAGCTGATCAAGCACGGCGCGGTTGTTGCCCAGCACCTCGGTGGCACGGCGATGGGCTTCGGCCACGAGCTGGCTGACCTCCTCATCGATGGCAGCGGCGGTGTCTTCGGAGAAATCACGTTCGGCAGCGATGTCACGGCCCAGGAACATGCCTCCATGGCTGCGGCCCAGGGCGATGGGGCCGAGCTTGTCGCTCATGCCGAAGCGCGTCACCATCTGCCGCGCCACACGGGCCACCTGCTGGAGGTCATTGGAGGCACCGGTGGTGACCTCGTCTTCGCCGTAGACGAGCTCTTCGGCAACGCGGCCACCGAGGGCAACCGCCATCTGGTTCTGCAGGTAGGTGCGGGAATACAGGCCCGACTCCATGCGCTCTTCACTGGGGGTGAAGAAGGTGAGACCACCGGCCTGGCCACGGGGAATGATCGAGATCTTCTGCACCGGGTCGTAATCGGGCATCAGCGCACCCACCAGGGCATGGCCGGCCTCGTGGTAAGCCACCAGACGCTTGCGCTTCTCGCTCATCACCCGGTCTTTCTTCTCGGGACCGGCCATGACGCGCTCGATGGCGTCATTGACCTCGTCCATCGAGATCTCGCTCAGCTGGTGACGCGCCGCCAGGATCGCCGCTTCGTTGAGCAGATTGGCCAGATCGGCACCGGTGAACCCTGGAGTGCGCCTGGCCACCTTGTCGAGATCCACGTCTTTGGCCAGGGTCTTGCCCCGGGCATGAACCCCCAGGATCTGGAGCCTGCCGCTGTAGTCGGGGCGGTCCACCACCACCTGGCGGTCAAAGCGACCGGGCCGCATCAGCGCCTGATCGAGCACATCCGGGCGGTTCGTGGCCGCCACGATGATGATGCCGGTGTTGCCCTCAAAGCCATCCATCTCGGTGAGCAGCTGGTTGAGGGTCTGCTCGCGCTCATCGTTGCCGCCGCCGAGGCCGGCACCGCGCTGACGCCCCACGGCGTCGATCTCATCGATGAACACGATGCAGGGGGCATTCTTCTTGGCCTGCTCAAACAGGTCGCGCACACGGCTGGCACCCACACCCACAAACATCTCGACAAACTCCGAACCGGAAATCGAGAAGAACGGCACACCCGCCTCGCCGGCCACGGCCTTGGCGAGCAGGGTTTTGCCGGTACCGGGAGGGCCCACCAGCAACACACCCTTGGGGATCTTGGCGCCGACGGCGGTGAAGCGATCGGGGTTCTTGAGGAAGTCGACGACTTCGGTGAGTTCGAGCTTGGCACCTTCGATCCCGGCCACATCGCCGAAGGTGACCTGGGTCTGGGGCTCCATCTGCACGCGGGCCTTGCTCTTGCCGAAGCTCATGGCGGGGTTGCCGCCGCCGCCCTGGGCCCGGCGCAGCAGAAAGAAGAGACCCCCCAGCAGCAAGAGCGGGAAGATCAGGCTGCCGATGGCGCTCTGCCAGGCCGCGGGTTCACGGCTGGGCTGCACAGCGATGTCAACGTTGTGGTCGGTGAGCAGCTTGAGCAGATCCTTGTCGGGCGCAAGATTGACCAGGGCGCGACGACCGTCGTTTTCGACCACCTGGGCGGTGCCGCGATCCGGGGAGATCAGCACCCTGGAGATCTCGTTGCCCTGCACAGCCTCGACAAAGTCGCTGTAACGCAGCGTGCGCGGCGCATTGGCCGGGTCGGGTCGGTCCAGGAAGGCTGTTCCGATGGCGATCATCACGATCACCAGGAGCACGTAAAGGCCCGCGTTGCGCCAGCGCTTTTTCACGGCAGAGGGGGCGAAGGGAAAGGAAGTAAAGGAATGTTAACCGGGCTGCTCAGGCAGGCGCTCAGCCCGCGGCTCTGAGCACCTCAACAACGCTGCGGAAGGCGAACCACTCGGGGATCTCCTCACCGCCGCGCAGCATCTGGCGGAACTGGGTGCCGCTGAGCTTCTTGACGTGCAGGCCCCGGGCTTCGGCATGCTCAGCGGTCACATAGCCCTCTTCCTCGGTGTACACGAGGTTGAGCGAGGGAACGGTCTCCATGCCGAGCTCGGGAGCTCTGTCGCGGGCAAAGTCCTGGGCTTCGTAGGGGCCATAGAAGTCGTCGCCCGTGAGCGAGCTCTTGCAACCCGCCATGTCGCGGCCAATGATGAAGTGGGTGCAGCCGTAGTTCTTGCGGATGATCATGTGCTGCAGGGCCTCGCGCGGGCCGGCCATGTGCATCGAGTAGGGCAGATAGGCCCAGCGGATGCGGGGGTTGTTGACCTCGGCGGCGAGACGCTCGTAGGTCTGGAAGCGCACCTCACCGGCAATGTCGTCGTCCTGGGTGGGCCCGCAGGTGGGGTGCACCAGCACCACACCGCCCTCGCTCACGTTGGTGGCGTCGAGGGCGCGGGTGAACAGCTCGTAGTGGGCCCGGTGAATCGGGTTGCGGCACTGGAAGGCCACCACGTTCTGGGCCATGGGGAGGGTGGCGCGCACCTCGGCAGGGGTCTTGCAGGGGAAGACCCGACGGGGCAGCTCCAGCCCCTGCACACGCCCACCCAGGTAGTAGCGACCCCGCTCGGTGGCGATCATGCGCACGGCCGGATGCTCGAGCGAGGTGGTGCCGTAGCACCCCTTGGCCTCCCTGACCTTGTCGGGCTCCCAGCGGCTCTCCACGGTGAGCACTGCCAGCTCCTGGCCCTGGTAGGTGAGCAGCAGCCGTTCGCCGACGGCGATCTGAGCATCGTCGGTGTCGAACACGATCGGCAGTCCGAACAGCAGCCCACTGGTGGTCCGGTAGCCCGCCACCACGGCGTCGTAGTCGGCCTCGTGCATGAAGCCGCGCAAGGGCGAGAAGCCGCCCACCACGAGGAGCTCCACATCGCAGGCATTGCGATCGCTGCATTCGACGCGGCGGTCAATTCCCGCCCGCACGGTCTCGCGCTGCTCGGCAGGCACCATCAGATCCACCAGGCTGCCGCCATGGGGTGCGATCAGACCCGTTGAGGTGGTCACCGAGGCGGTCATTGGCGATCAGGCAGACGCGATGGCAGGGATTCTCCCAGAGCAGCCGAACCCAGCAGCACGCGGCGAGCGGCCGCCATGAAAAAGGGCCCCGAAGGGCCCCGAAGCAGGCGCACGCTGAGCGGATCAGACCTGCTCGAGACGGCCGTAGAGCTCCCCGGTGATCTTCACGGCGACTGGCTCCTTGGTGCCCATGTCGGTGTCGGAGGGCTGCACCGCGGTGAACACACCAGCGAACTCACCGGTGTTGCCATCGACCTTGGTGATCGACAGGCTCATGGTGCCGGTGCCATCGACGTAGCGCTTCACGGTTTCTGCGGTGAAGTCATCACCAGCGGGCACCAGGCCCACGGCGCTGCTGTAGCCGGTGGTGAGGCCGCGGGCCTTGGGATCGAGGAAGTTGGAGGTGCGGTAGCTGGGCACCCGGTAGGAGCCACTGAAATCGGTGCTGGTGGTGATCGCCGCGCCGTCAGCCGTGGCGTCCAGCTCCTTGCTGGAGAACACGAACGGCACTTCCTCACCGCCCGGCAGCAACACGGTGACGAGCTGGAAATCGATGCCGCCCAGCTCCTTGAAGCTGAGGTTGTCGCCCTGCACGTTCAGATCGCCATAGACCTGATCCAGGCTGGTGGTGAAGCGGGTGAGGATCTTGGTCTCGACAAACTGCGCCTCCTGGCGCTTGTTGGCTGGCTCACCCTTGACGTACACCTCAGCCGGGTGGAGGCAGAGCTCGCGCAGCTGGTACTTGCCGCCGCTGGCCAGGGCGATCGAACCACGGGCCGAGTCGGGCAGGGTCGGGCAACTGTTGGCCAGACCGGTGTTGTGAATGTCGTCGTAGGTGAGGTTGGCCCGGTCCTTGGCCTCAGCGCCTCCGCTGCAGGCGGTCACCAGGGTCAGACACAGCGCCAGCACCAGGGCCAGCAGAGGACGGAATCGCATGAGGGAAAGCCGGTCTGGCGCGGATCCTACCGGTGCAAAATGCGCGATACCCCTACGATGTCGCGGCTCTCAACAACCTGTATGGGAGCGTCGCCAGCGCACCAGCGCCAGAGCTCGATCCATATGTCCAGCGATCCCAGCAACGCCAGCAGCCTCAGCAGCCAACAGCAGCTACGCCTTGATGCCGTGCTGAAGGAGTTGCAAGCCCTATCGGCCGAACTGGATGGCCAGCCCGCGGCCCTGCTTGCCCTGCTGCGACAGTTGGAGCAGCTGCACCGCACCCTGCAGGACGGCCCCTTTCGCAACAATCTGCCGGCCGACCGCAGTGCCCTGTTTGCGCTGCTGCGCACCATGGAAGAAAGCGGTGGCTGGCCCTACATCCCGCGGCTGCAGCTGCGCACATTCATGGATCTGCTGCAGCGCGATCGACCCGATGACGACCATCCGCTGGCGGCCTGAAGCCAGGCTCCAGCAAGGCCGCCAGGGCGCTCAGCAACTGATGGGCCAGGGCCAGCTTCGACAGCGGCGGCAGCTGGTGCTCCCGCTCCGCGGGACCCAGCAGCCATCCCTGGTTCGTGGCTGAAGCAAAACCGGCATCCGGCCGATCGATCGGATTGGCAAACAGCAGGTCGCAGCCTTTGCGGCGTCGTTTGGCGCGGGCGGCCTCCAGGCCATCACCGCTGTAGGCGGCAAAGCCGAGGATCGGCCGCTGGCCCTCGCGACGGCTCACCAGTTCGGCCAGCAGATCAGGCACCGGCTCCCAGCCGCTGGCGAGGGCTGCTGCCAATTCCTGCTTGCTGGCCTTGTGGGGCGAGGGGGCGGCACGCCGGTGATCGGCCACCGCGGCCGCCATGGCGATCGCATCGGCCTCGGGTTGAAGCTCGGCCAGCACCCTCTGCATGGCAGCGGCCGTGGGGGCGCTGTGACAGCACAAGCCCTCCAACCAGGCGGGCTCCACACTGAGGGGGCCATGCACCAGATCGACGCTCGCCCCCCGCAGGCGGGCCGCCTGGGCCAGCAGCACCCCCATCAGGCCGGTGCTGGGGTTGGTGAGGCAGCGAGCCGGATCGAGCGGTTCACGGGTCGGTCCGGCGCTCACCAGCAGCCGCCGGCCCTGCCAGTCGCGCCGCCAGCCCCACAGCGCCAGCGACTCCAGCGCCAGCAGCAGCAGTGCCGGCTCAGCCATGCGGCCATCGCCGATGCGGTCACAGGCCAGCAGCCCAGGGGCTGGCCCCAACGGCAGCACCCGCTCGAACGCTTGCAGCTGCTGCCAATTGCGGCGCACCGGCGCTGAGCCCCACATCGCCGTGTTCATGGCTGCCGCAGCCAGCACCGGGGCCTCTGTGGCCAGCAGGGTGCTGGCCAGCAGGGTGTCGGCCAGACCGTGCACCCAGCGCCCCAGGGTGGTGGCGCTGAGGGGCGCCAACAGCACAAGCTCGGCCCACTCGGCCAGCTCGATGTGCAGGGGTCGATCAGCGGCAGCGCTCCATTGATCGGACTCCAGATAGCAGCGGTGGCGACTGAGCGAGGCCAGCGCCACCGGGCTCACCAGCTGCTCGGCGCTGGGGGTAAGCAGGCAACGCACCTGGGCACCGCACTTGGCCAGGGCGCTCACCACCAGCGGCAGCTTCACGGCAGCGATGCTGCCGCTGATGCCCACAAGAATGCGCCTGCCGGCGAGCGGATCGGGCACGCCAGGTTGACCCCCGGCATCTGGGGGCTCAATCCTCATCAAAGGGTTCCTGATCCACCAGGTGCACATAGGGCCGCGCCAGCTCGGGCCGATGGATCGCCAGAGCCCGCATCAGATGCCAGTCCTCCAGGCTGTCAAAGGGCGTGGGGTAGTCCTCCTCCTCGAGCCGGCGGGCCAGCTCGGCGGTGGTTGCCTCGTCAAAGGCGGCCAGGCGCTCAGGGGTGATCACAGTCGTCATGGCGGCAGGGGGCACACAGGCAGCGGGCTGCTGTTGAAATAATGGACGAACCGGGGAATTAGCTCAGCTGGTAGAGCGCTGCGATCGCACCGCAGAGGTCAGGGGTTCGAGTCCCCTATTCTCCATTCCCCAGCCGGGGCCACCAGCTCTCGCGCTCGATCACCAGGGCCAGCGACGCCAGCAGCAAGGCGAAGCCGCAGGTGCCCTGCCAGCCCCAGGCCCCCCAGAACCTGGCGATCACCGCCGAGCAGGCCGCCGCCCCCAGATAGGCGGTGAGAAACAGCTGACCACTCATGCGGCTACGGGCGGAGGGCTCCAGGGCATAGATGCGCGCCTGGTTGGCCACAAAACTGCCCTGCACGCCAAGGTCCACCGCGATCAGACCCACCGCCAGGGCCAGCAGGGCCAGCGGCAGCGGCCCCTGCAGCGCCACCCCGCCCGCCGTGGTGAGCACACCGGCCAGCACGATGCGATCGGGGCCGATGCGGTCCACCCAGCGACCGATCGCAGGCGCCGCCAGGATGCTCACCAGGCCCGCCAGCCCGAAACTGCCGATCAGCGCCGGCCCAAAGCGCCAGGGCGGCGCCGCAAGATGAAGCGCCAGGGCGCTCCACAGGGCCATGAAGCTGCCAAACAGCAGGGCCTGACACAGGCAGGCGCGCCGCAGGCGGGGCAGGCGCAGCCACAGCTGCCATTGGGACCTTTGCAGCTGACCGTAAGGGCGCCGATCGGTGGCCGGCAGCGGCGGCAAGCGCCGCGCCAACAGCCACGCCATCGCCAGCATTGCCACCGCTGAGAGGGCATAGACGCTGCGCCAGCCCCACACCTGCGCCAGCAGGCCGCTGCAGCTTCGCGACAGCAGGATGCCGCCAAACTGGCCGCTGATCACAATCCCCAGCATGCGACCGCGCTGCGCTTCGGGCGTGAACGCCGCCAACAGTGTGGGCAGCAGGGCCGGGATCAGGGCCACCAGGCCCAGGGCAAACCAGCACACGAGCAGCAGGGCAAAACTGGGCGCCAGCACCACGCCGCCGCAGGCCAGCGCCATGCCCAGCGCCAGCAGCGTGAGCAGGCGGCGCCGCTCAAGGCCATCGCCCAGGGGCAACAGCAGCAGATATCCCAGGCCCAGACCCAGCTGCGTCGCCATGGGGCCCAGCAGCACCACACCGGCAGGCAGATCGAAAGCCTCAGCCACAGCCGGCAGCAGCGACTGGCCGTAAAAGGGATTGGCCACGCTCACGCCCATCACCACAGCCATCAGCCCCAGCGGCGGCAGCAACGGCCGGGGCTGGGTGTGCGCAGCCTGGCTCAAGCGGGCACGGAGGCAAACGGACTGCGGCGCAGCGCCTCCGCGATGCCCAAGCGCTGACGCCATGCGGCCAGGGGCTCCTGCCAACCCTCCTCCCAGCGCTGCGCCAGCAAGGGCACACAGATTCCCCCAAGCTGCAAACCAAAGCCAGCCGCATCAGCCAGGTCGGGGCTGGTGTCGGCGAGATGGGCGCGGGCCAACAGGTCGGCCGCCAGCAGCAAGGCCGGACCGGGTTGGCGCAACTGCCGGGCGGAGAAGGCATTCAGGGCCACCTCCCCGGGCAAGGTGGGGGGAAAGCCTGTGACCAGGTGCCAGAGGTCATGGCAGGCCCGCACCCGCTGCTGCAGGTACTGGTCGTGATCGGCCAGCAGGTCGAGACCTTCCGGCCGCGGCATCGGGGCCAGGCCCTGCTGCTGCAGCACAGCGCCAAAACCCTGCCCCAGGGTGCCTGCGGGCATCGACAGCAACGCCTCAAGGTTGGGCCAGGGCCCCAATAGCGCTCAGCCACCAGGGCCGCGATGGCCGGGTCCTGGCGCAGGCGGGCGCGGGCCATCACCGCCAGGGGACTGGCATAGCTGTGGGTAAAGATCGCCAGCGCGCTGGGCACGTGATCAGGGGTTTCGATCAGCTGCAGCAAGGCCGGCAGGGAGGCCTCAAGAAAGGGGCGTTGCTCCTCGGCAAAGGGGCTCACTGGGGTGGACGAGGGGTCTGGCATCACGACTCCTGCGGATCAAGGCAAAACAACCAACGCCCGGGCGCATCAGGCGACGGATCAAACCAATACTGGGCAACCAAGGCCAGGAACACCGCCTTGGGCAAGCGATCGGGCGGCAGATCAAAGGCCGCCAGCAGGCGCGCCAGATTGGTGCGAATTCCCGCCGTGGGCTTGCCGTAGGCCCGGGCATAGGCCTCGAGGTCGGCCAACTCCAGCTCACCGTCGCCATTGAGATCGAGCACATCAAAAAAGCCTCCGGCAGCACGAGCGATGAACGCCCTGGCCTGTTCGGGCATGCGGCCAAAGGCCTCGATCACCGAGGCGTGGGACTGGACGAATTCCTGTTCGTCCACCTCACCGCTGCGATCGAGATCGCGGCGCTGGTTTTCATGGGTGTAGGTGTCCAGCAACAGCTGGAGCAGATCGGGAAAGGGGGTGGTGCGGTTTTGCCAGCGGGCAGCAATGGCCTCCGCCGCCGGTTGAAAATCGGAGTCCATCCGCTACACCCCATCGCCCTGGGCGTCGTAGAAGCGGAACAGACGGCGATAGCGGCGCTGCAGTTCTGGATCCATGGGCCAACCACTCCTGTTCACACCCCTACGGATGCGTGGAGTCACCAGAGCCAATCGCTGTGTGCTCTCACCGATGGTGCAGCACAAAGCCGTCGATGGCCAGGTGAACGACTACCACCTGGTGCACCTGGGTCAGTTTGCGATCGGTCGCTTCGGCATCGTGTTCAGCGAAAACTGCGCCGTGGAGCCGCAGGGTCGGGTCACCCAAGGGGACATCGGCCTCTGGGATGACCGCCAGATCGCCGGCCACCAACGGCTGGCGCACTTTGTGCAGCAGCAGGGCTCGCTGGCCGGTCTGCAGATCTCGCACGTCGGCCGCAAGGGCTCAGCGCCGCGCCCCTTTGACCCCCCGGGCCAGCTCGGCCCCGAGGGAGCCGACTGGCAACCCTGGCCGGTGGTGGGGCCGTCGGCCCTGCCGGCCGGCGCAGGGTTTCCGGTGCCCCAGGAGCTCAGCCTGGAGGCGATCGAAGCGCTGGTGCACCGATTTGGCGAGACCGCCGCTCGCGCCGAACGCGCGGGCTACGACGTCATCGAGCTGCACGCGGCCCATGGCTACCTGCTGGCGCAGTTTCTCTCGCCGCTCAGCAACCAACGCAACGACCACTACGGCGGCGATCGGGCCGGACGCATGCGCCTGCCGCTCGCGATCGTGCGCCAGATGCGCCAGGTGTGGCCCTCGAGCAAGCCGCTGTTTGTGCGCATCTCGGCGCTGGATGGCGCTGGCGGCTGGGATCTGGATGACAGCGTGGCGTTCGCCACCGAGCTCAAGGCCCTGGGAGTGGATGTGGTCGACTGCTCCTCCGGCGGGCTCACCGGCCTGGCAACGGCCCAGCCCATCCAGCGCTCTCCGGGCTTCCAGGTGCCCTATGCCGCTGCCGTGCGCCGGCAGGCCGGCGTGGCCACCATGGCGGTGGGGCTGATCCTCGATGGGCCCCAGGCGGAAGCGATCCTGCAGGCCGGCGACGCCGACCTGATCGCCATCGGCCGGCAGGCCCTGGCCGATCCGCACTGGGCCCTCCATGCCGCCAAAGAGCTGGGTCACGACGACAGCTATGCCCTCTGGCCCCCGGAATACGGCTGGTGGCTCCACAAGCGCAAGAGCAACCTGCCCGGCGACCCCCGGGCTTGACCACGCTGTCACTTCCCTATTCTCCAGCGATTCCAAGCCTCGCCGCCGGCATGAACTGGTCTGCAGAAGCCGAGAGCCGCCTCAAGGAAGTGCCGTTCTTCGTGCGACCGATGGTGCGCAAACGCATCGAAAGCCTGGCCAGCGAGGCGGGCCTGCAGTCCATCGACGAGCAGTTTTATGAGCAGGCCAAAGCCCAATTCGGCCAGAAGTAGGCCGCCGATACGGTAAAAGGGAGGGCAACAAGCTCTTTGTGCCCGGTCCATGTCGCAGTCCAAGCGCGAACAGGTGGTGAGTCACCTGCGCTACATCCGCCAGGAGCTCCGCGAGATGCATCAAGGGGTCATGGAGGATGGCCTGCTGCCCGAGGCGGGCGAGGTGCGCGGCGTGATGGCCCAGATGGAAGCCCTGCTGGAGCTGCTCGAGGGCAAGACCTCCCGGAAAAAAGACAGCGACGGCTGAGGCCCTTGCGACCGGGCGCTCAAGGCGCTTTGGTGGCGGCGTCCCCATCACCCAGCCCGGGCCCAGCGCTCCGGGCTTTTTTATTGGCATCCCCTATCAGTAGTGGTCAGGGCGTTCACAAGCGCCACGGATGGTGTAGACATGGGATTGCAGGGTTGGGCTGGGTGATGGGGATCACCGCTCACGGCACACCTGCACCCTCTTGCCACCACCACTGCAGCAAACCCGCTTCCAACGCCTGATCCTGAGCTCGGGCCTGCAGCTGCGGGAGTGGGCCGGCAACCCGTGGAGGCGGCTATCGCTGCAGTTGATGGTGCTGCTGAGCAGCTTCAGCATCGGCGGCGCTCTCGGCTCCATCAGCGGCACCCTGGCGCGGTTGGATCCCCTCAGCGCCCTGATCTGCGTGCTGACGATCGAAATCGCCGCCCGCATCCGCGGCCCGTTGCTGCGTCAGCCAGGCCAGGAGCTGACCGTCGGGCTGATCGACATGGCCCGCATCGGCCTGCTCTACGGACTGCTGCTCGACGGTTTCAAGCTGCTCTGAGCGCTTCCAGCCACCAACAGGTACAGCAAGGCCATCCGCAACGGGATGCCGTTGCGCACCTGTTCTTCGACCAGAGACAGGGCGGGATCATCCAGCAGCGCGCCGGTCATCTCCACACCACGGTTGACCGGACCTGGATGCAACACCGGCACGGGCTTGCCGCAGCGGGCCAAGCGTGCATGGCTGAGGCCGTAGCGCTGGTGGTAGCCATCCAGGCTGCTGAGCAGGTTCTGATGCATGCGCTCCTGCTGCAGGCGCAGGGTCATCACCGCGTCGGCCCCCTGCAGGGCGGCATCGAGGCTGCGCTCCACCCGCACCGCACCGCGCTGTGCCACCGGGTCGGCGGCCTGCCCCGGGGGCGGCGCCGCCACGAAGCCAGCAAAGGCCTCCGGCAGCAGGGTGGGCGGACCACACAACACCACCTCTGCACCGCAAGCGGTGAGTGCCCAGAGATTGGAGCGGGCCACGCGCGAATGCAGCACATCGCCCACAATCACGATCCGTTTACCTTGCAGCGCAGCGGGAGTAGGCGTCTCGGGGGCGAAATGGCGCGCAAGGGTAAAGAGATCGAGCAGTCCCTGGCTGGGATGGCTGTGCAGGCCGTCGCCGCCGTTGAGCACGGCCACCTGCTCACCGGCCGCATCCAGGGCTTCTGCGAGTTGCTGCGGCACGGCCGTGGCGCGATGCCGCACCACCAGCAGCTCGGCCCCCATGGCCACATAGGTGCGCACCGTGTCGAGCAGGCTCTCACCCTTGCTCAGGGAACTCGAACCGGGGGTGAAGCTGACCACATCGGCCGACAAGCGCCGCGCCGCCAGCTCAAAGCTGCTGCGGGTGCGTGTGCTCGGCTCGAAGAACAGGGTGGTCACCAGCCGCCCCTGCAACGCCGGCAGCTTGCGGGCGCCGCTGGTGGGCATGGCGCGAAACCGCTGGGCCAGCTCGAGCACAGTGGCGTAGTCCGCAAGCGAAAAGGCCGCCAGATCCAGCACATGGCGGTGGGTCCAGTCGCTCAAGGGCTGCCGGGGCGCACAGCCTCAGGGTAGTGGCCCGGCCTGAAGCGTCCAGGCGTCCACCTTCGGTGTGGGATCACCCTTGGCCCGGCGGCTCACACTGCGACTGCCCCGCAGGTACCAGCGCCAGGGCAGCTCCTGAGCCTGGCTGATGCCGATGCGGGAGGTCTGAACCCGATCGCTCGGCTTCAGCGCACCCCAGCCCAGCGGTTGCGGGGCGATCCAGAGGCCGTGATCGGGATGCACCGGCTGGCTGTCATGGCGGCGGTCGATGCCAAAGCGACGGGCCAGCAGCGCCGGGCCGGCCGCCGCCCGCGCCCCCTCGCCGGGCAACCAGGCAGCCCGCAACAGCACCCCATTGGCCCAACCGGCCCTGTGGGTCACCACATTCACGCAGTGGTGAATGCCCTAGCTCACAT
>Ga0194118_10006085_pt1 | contig 12205 bp, 7 predicted proteins | sample TA2MahsurfametaG_2_FD_148662 | JGI IMG/M metagenome (GOLD analysis project Ga0194118, IMG submission 148662) | Freshwater microbial communities from Lake Tanganyika, Tanzania - TA2015013 Mahale N5 surface | ecosystem: Environmental > Aquatic > Freshwater > Lake | place: Tanzania: Lake Tanganyika...
TTGTCGGTATCCTAGGTCCCAGAGCCCGATGGTGACGCGACCCGCGCCGCAGCCGGCCTCGAGCAGGTGGGCTTCGCGGTCAGGGAAGAGCCGCTCGATCAGCAGGCGTTCCGACACCCAGAGTCCGAGTCCGTAAGCGGCGCGGGTGTAGTGCAGTACCGCGGACAGCTCATTGAAGTCCGCGCGGACGGTGGCGGCGTTGATCCGGGGCACGGTGAAATTCAGCGCCGGCGCCAAGCGGCGAGGAACATTCCGTTCGCCTCCAGATCCTGGGGCCAAAGCATGACCCTGGTCGGGCCGTCCGTCATCCCGAAAAGCGGCGTAGGTTCAAGTTCCGGATGCGCGGCGCCGAGCGCGGCCGCCATTTCGGTGGTCTCGCGTCGAGTGAGCGTGCAGACCGCGTAGATGAGCCGGCCGCCCGGCCGCAGCGCGGAAACGACGCGCTCGAGCAGGGCGCGCTGCGTGCCGGCCAGCTCAGCGACGTCCGCCGGTCCCGTCGTCCAGCGCGCGTGCGGGTTGCGCTGCCAGGTTCCCACCCCACTGCAGGGGGCGTCGAGCAAGATGCCGTCAAACTTCGTCTTGGTGGGCAGCGGGTGGCCGCCGTCCCACGCGGCGGCGCGGAAATTGAAGACCTCCGCGCGCGCGGCGCGGCGCCGCAGAGTGGCCAAGCGGCGGGCGCTTCGGTCGGTCGCCCACAGGAGGCCCTTGTTCCGCATCAGGTCGGAGAGGTGCAGCAGCTTGCCGCCCTCGCCGGCGCAGACGTCCCACCACGTCTCCTTGGCCCGGGGCGCGCAGGCGTGCCCGACGATCTGGGAGGCGAGATCCTGGATTTCGAAGGCGCCGCGATGGAATGCGGGCGTGAGAAAAAGGTCCTGCGTGCCAGTGTAGCGCAGTGCATCCGGCGCGCGGTCCGAGGCGCGGCAATCGCCGAGCTCGCGGGCAAGCCTGGCGGAGGTACCGGGCCGTGCGCGCAGCCACAGGGTCGGTTCACGCTGCAGTTGGCGGAGAAACTCGGCGGGGACGTCCATTTCGTTGTGCAACCACGGCGGCACCGTGCGGGCGGCTAGGGCCTCGGGCTTCACTGCGCGTGGATCGGCGTCGAAGCGCGCTTGGAGCTCAAGCGCGGCGGCGACCTGGCGCTGGAGCGAGTCGCGAGCAGGGAGCCATTCGCGCCAGCGGAAGGAGGCGAAGACCGCGCGGCTGATCGCCCGGCGCTCTCGGGCGCCGAGCCGACCGGAATCCGCGAGGTGGCGGCGCAGCACCGCGTCCGCCGGGAGTTCGCCGGTGACTCCGGCGAGGACGCGCGCGGAGTGGTTCAGGAGGGCAGATTCGTGCATCAAAAAGCCAGCGCGGAGGCCGATTACGACCGGCGCTTCCAGCGGCGGTCCTCCTTGAGTTCTAGGCGCCGCACCTCCACCAGCACGCCGGTGACGGCGGGGTGCGCGCGCAGCTGCTGGAAGGAGGCGGCGCTAAGCTTCCAAGTGAGCGCGGGGCTAGCCTCCGCCACCGGAGTGTAGCAATCAGGGAAGGCGAAGGCGAACTCCACGCGGGTGTCCCCAACCTGGCGATCGATCGTGGCGCGCAGCCGAGTTAGGAAATCCGGCGTTTCCGCGGAGTCCGGACGGAGCAGCCAAGTGACCTTGCTGACCAGGGCCGCGACTTGGCCGTCGAGCAGGTAGCACTCCTTGACGTTGAGGCGCGCTCCCTCTGCGTTGACGAGCACGTTGCCCTGCACGAGCACCAGCGCGTTTTCGCTGAGGGTCTGCCCGTAGGCGGCGTAGCCGTCGGCAAAGAGGTTTAGCGCGAGGGTGGCTCGGCGAGTGGCGAGAGTGAAGGCAACCCAAGGGCGATGGTCCTTCTTCGCCAGCTTCTTGACCAAGCTGCCGGCGATCCCGCAGAGGCGGAACTCGGTCCGGTCCGGTTGCTGGAGCAGCGCTTCCGGCGCAAAGGTATCGATCGATTCGGTGAGGTCCGCGTAGGCCTCGAGCGGGTGGCCGGAGACGTAGAATCCGAGCAGTTCCTTCTCGAAGGCCAGCTTCTCGGCGGGCGGGAAATCCTCGGCGGGCGGCCGAGGCTGCACGGCGCTGTGGCCGAGCGCGGGTGGATTCGGGTCGCCGCCGAGGAGCTCAAGGAAGCTGTGCTGGCCGGCCGCGCGGTCGCGGGCCGCGGCGGCCGCGGCAGCCAGTGCGCCATCGATTCCGTCGAAGAGCGCGCGCCGGGGGACGCCCGCGTAGTCGAAGGCCCCCGTCTTCACGAGATGCTCCAGCACGCGCTTGTTGATGGCGCGGCCGTCGATTCGACGAGCGAAGTCCTCGAAGTCCCGGAAGGGACCGCGCTGCTCGCGCTCAGCGATGATCTGTTGCGCGGCCAACTCGCCCACTCCCTTGATCGCGCCGAGCCCGAAGCGGATGCGCCCGCCGACCGGGGTGAAGGTCTCGCGCGATTCGTTCACGTTGGGACCAAGCACCGTGATGCCGATCGCGCCCGCCTCAGCGACGAAGTGGGCAACCTTGTCTGCGTTGCCGAGCTCGGCGGCGAGGACGGCGGCCATGAAGGCCACTGGGTGGTTGGCCTTAAGGTAGGCCGTCTGGTAGCTGACGAGCGCATAGGCGGCCGAGTGCGACTTGTTGAAGCCGTAACTGGCGAACTTGTTGAGGAGGTCGAAGATCTCGTTCGCCTTGCGCTCGTCGAGGCGGTTCACCCGCCCGGCTCCCTCGACGAACTTGAGGCGCTCACTGGCCATCGCCTCGGCGTCCTTCTTGCCCATCGCGCGCCGCAGCATGTCCGCGCCGCCGAGCGTGTAGCCCGCGATGATCTTAGCGCACTCCATCACCTGCTCCTGGTAAACAATGATCCCGTGCGTCTCGCGCAGCGACTGCTCGAGCAGCGGGTGCGGATAGGAGACGCTAGCCGGTTCCTTCTTGCCCCGCGCGTAGTCAGGGATGAACGCCATCGGCCCTGGGCGGTAGAGTGCGCAGATGGCGTTGATGTCATCGATGTTCGACACGCCCACCTGGCGGCAGGCGTTCTGCATTCCCGGGGACTCGAGCTGGAAGACGCCCACCGTGCGGCCGGCGTTGAGCAGGGCGTAGGTTACAGGGTCGTCGAGCGGGATCTTCTCGATGTCGAAGGCCGGGTCCGCCCCGCGGCGGATGTGCGCCACCGCGTCGGCGATGACGGTGAGCGTCTTCAGCCCGAGGAAGTCCATCTTCAGCAGGCCGAGCTTTCCCACCGCATTCATATCGAACTGCACTGTGATATCGCCCTCCTGCAGGGTGAGCGGAACGAACTCCTCGAGCGGCTGGTCGGTGATGATGATCCCCGCCGCGTGCTTGCCGGTGTTGCGCACCATCCCCTCCAGCACGCGTGCCTGGTCCATGATGCGCTTGGCCGCCGGATTGCGCGCCACCTCGTCGCGCAGCTCCGCGCTCTTTGCGATGGCGTCCTCAAGCGTGATGTTGAGCTCCTCCGGCACCATCTTGGCCAGCTGGTCGGCCTCGGCGAAGGGCAGATTGTGCACGCGCGAGACGTCCCGGATGACCATCTTCGCCCCGAGGGTGCCAAAGGTGATGATGTTGGCGACGCACTGCTCCCCGTACTTGCGGCGAACGTAATCGATGACCTCACCGCGGCGCCGCATGCAGAAGTCGATGTCGAAGTCGGGCGGGGAGACGCGCTCAGGGTTCAGGAAACGCTCGAAGAGCAGGCGGAAACGAATGGGGTCAAGGTTCGTGATTCCCAGCAGGTAGGCGACGAGGCAGCCGGCGCCGGAGCCGCGGCCCGGGCCCACGGGGATGCCCTGCGCTTTGGCCCAGGCGATGAAGTCCCAGACCACAAGAAAGTAGTCGACGAACCCGGTCACTCCGATGATCGCCAGCTCGAACTCTAGGCGCACCACTAGCTCCTCGTCGCGGGTGAGGCCGGAGTAGTCGGGCGCCTGGGGCTTCTGGCCCGCCGGGGGCTGGCGGATGCGCTTGAGCCACTCGGCGATGGCGGGTTGCGCGGCGACGAGCGCGGGATTGAAGCCGTAGCGTTTCCGCAGGCCCTCGAGGCAGAGTTGATGCAGGAAGCTCGTCCGGTCGGTCTTCACCTCCGGGGGCAGGGGATAGCGCGGGTAGCGCTCGCTGCCCGTGGGGAAGGGGATCGTGAGGTCGCACATCTCGGCGACGAGCGTGGTGTTGCGCACCGCGTCCGGGACCTCCGCGAACAGGCGCGCCATCTCCGCCCCCGACTTGAGGTAGAATTCCCGGCCGGTGAAGCGCATCCGCTTCTCCTCTTCGATCTTGGCGCCCGTCTGGATGCAGAGCATCGCGTCGTGCGGGCCGGCGTCGGACTGCTGCACGTAGTGCACGTCATTCGAGCAGACCACCTTCAGGCCGAATTCCTCGGCCAGCTGGAGGAGCCCGGGGATAACCTGGCGCTGCTCGGGCAGGCCGTGGTCCTGCAGCTCGACGATGAAGTTCTCGCGGCCGAAGATCTCTACAAATCGCCCGCACGCGCGGCGCGCTTCTTCCTCGCGGCCGTGCAGCAGGTGCTGCGGGACCAGCGAGGCGAGGCAGCCCGTGAAGCCGATTAGCCCCTCCGCGTAGCGCGCGAGGGTCTCGAGGTCGGTGCGGGGCTTGTAGTAGAAACCCTTGAGGTGGGCGTCCGAGACCAGCTTCAGCAGGTTCTGGTAGCCCCGGAGGTTTTTCGCGAGCAGGCCAAGGTGGAATATGGTCTTCCCCTCGTCGTCGTTACGCCCGTGCTTCTCCAGCCGCGAGTGCTCAACTAAGTACAGCTCGCAGCCGATCAGCGGCTTCAGGCCGCGGGCCTTTGCATGCTGGTAAAACTCGATCGCGCCGTAGAGGTTGCCGTGGTCCGTCAGCGCCATTGCGCCCATCCCCATCTCGACCGCCCGCTCCACCAGCCGGTCGATGCGGCAGCAGCCGTCCAGCAAACTATAGTCGGTGTGGACATGGAGGTGGACGAACTGGGAATCGGCGGACACGCGCGATCTAAGGGAAGCTGCTGCGCGTTGCCGGGCAAGAACCGAAAGGTCCCGCGGCGCCGCGCGGGATTTGCCCTCGCCACGCCCTCCCGCTCGGACACGCTCAGAGCGGCCGGCGCGCAGGCGTCCGGCGCGTTCCCCCTGACGATGAGCTCCTCCGCCCCCCTGTCCCCCTCGCTGCCCGACCGGCTGCAGTCCCTCGATGTCTACCGGGGTCTAATCATGTTCTCGCTTGCGTGCCACGGCTTCGGTCTGGCCGGGACGGCGCGCAACCACCTCAAGGTAAATCCTGAATCCGGGTTCTGGGGTCTTGTCTTACATCAGTTCGAGCACGCTGAATGGCGCGGGGGCGGCTACTGGGACCTCATCCAGCCGTCTTTTATGTTTATGGTGGGCGTTTCAATGGCTTATTCCTACGTGCGGCGCCAGCGCGAGGGTGAGTCGTGGGGCCGGATGTTCGGCCACGCCTGCTGGCGGGCGGTGGCGCTCGCGGCGCTTGGCATCTTCCTCATCTCGAACGGCCGCAGCGGCACCGAGTGGTCCCTGATGAACGTGCTCACGCAGATCGGCCTAGGGTACCCCTTTCTCTTCCTGCTTTGGGGGCGCTCCATCCGCGTGCAGGCGGTGACGGTGGCCGCAATCCTGCTCGGAACCTGGATTCTGTACGCCTCTTTTCCGGCGCCGGGCATCGATCTGACCGCGGGGGCGCCGAAGGCGGGCGTCACGGCCGTCTGGGCGCAGCAGCACCTCGCAGGGGTGGGCTCGGCGTGGCACAAGAACGCTAATGTCGGCCAGGTGGTCGACATCTGGCTCTTAAATCTGCTGCCGCGGACGGAGCCTTTCGTGTTCAACGGTGGAGGTTACCAGACGATAAACTTCCTGCCGTCGCTGGCGACGATGCTGCTCGGCCTGATGGCGGGCGAGCTGCTGCGCTCGAGGCGCGAGGCGCGAGACAAGGCGCGCTGGCTCCTGCTGGCGGGGCTCGCCGGCCTGGCGCTGGGCTTGCTTGGCGCGGCCCTGGGGATCCCGCTGGTGAAGCGGATCTGGACGCCGAGCTGGGCCCTGTGGTCCTCCGGTTGGTGCGCGCTGATTCTGGGCGGCCTGTACTGGACGGTGGACGTCCAGCGGTGGCGCGGTTGGACGTTTCCTCTGGTGGTGGTCGGGATGAACTCGCTCGCGATCTACGCGATGGGGATGCTGCTGCGGCCGTGGGCGGCGAAGACTTTCCAGACGCACCTTGGATCGGACGTGTTCAAGGTGCTGGGTGCGGCGAACGCGCCGTTTGTTCAGGCGACGGTGGTCGGCCTAGTGTTCTGGCTGGCCTGCTGGTGGCTCCACCGCCGCCGGATCTTCCTGCGCCTCTGAGTGCGCGGGTAAGAGGCAGGTATCCCAGCTCAAATTTCCTTGAGCCGGACGCCGGTCGCCTCGCGAGCGGGGCCGGCGGGAACCAGCGGGGGCGTTCAGTTGACCTTGTAGACCTCGATTAAGGCGGCTCCGGTGGTCGCCCCTCATGCTGGTAATCTGGGCGGCTCAGGCGCCCCGGGCGAGGTGCAGCAGCAGGGACGCATCAGCGGGATCCGTGGCAGGGGAACGGCTCCCGCCCAGAGTCCCGCGCCGAAGATCGCGCCGGCGGAGGCACCAGCCCAACCGGGGTTGCGCGGCACCACCGAACTCCCTTGGAAGAGCGTCAGGTTAAGTCGCGCCAAAGTGTCGGGAGGACCAAGCGTTCCTCCGTCCCGGGCCGATGCCGCGCCCGAGGAGCCGCGTGATCAGGTCCCCGCAGGTGAAGAAGTGGGGGATAATTGATTCCCCGCGCCGACGCCAGCGCAAGGAGGGTTAATTTCGCGCTGGGCGGGATGCCAGCGCGAGCGCGGTGAGCAAAAAGGGGGGCCGAGACGGACAATTCGGCTCTGGCGGAGGGGCGTCGTGGAAGGGGTGTAATCAGCTTTGGCTGTCGCGGGTGCGCTGGCGGGGAGTGTCATCGCCGATGAAGGCGACAGGGGCCGGCTTTAGCTGGGAGAGCTGGCCGTTCTGTCGCAGGATCACGGCGGGCTTCGCCGAAAAGCTCGGGGCGTTGGCCGGGTAACGCACGACGATGGTGAACTCGGCGCGGCCCGCGGGCACCTCCGTAAAAGCGAACTCGAGGGTGCCGCGCGTGCCAGCCTCCGGGGCGATCTGCGGGGGCGTCTGGCCGGCCACGCTGACCAACGACCAGTCGGCCGGGAGCTCGACGGACCAGCCGACCGCGCCCGGGGAGCCTTCGTAGGAAAGGGTCGCCGTGAGGGCGAGAGTGCCGCCGCTGGGGGCGAGGTGCGGGTTGTCCGCCTTAAAATCGGCGGTTTGGGCCGAGGCGAGGGGCAGCAGGGCTAGAAGCGCGAGGGTAACGAATGCGGGATGTGCTTTCATGGTGGTGATGAACGGTTGGGTGAAGGCTGGTTATCGTTTGGATTTAGGGGTGGGGCGCGCGCGGGAGGCGCCAGCGGAAGTCGCCGACGGAGCTCGGCGAGACCCCATAATGGGACCGATTTCCTTGATCGAGAAATCTTTCCGGCAGAGCTCTAAGTTCGCGGCCTGGCCCGGCGCGACCTTGACATTTCCACCGATCAGCGAGGGCAGGGCCCGCTGGAGCGAGCTCTTGAACCATCGTCACCGAATGGGGAAAGCGGTTCAAGGTCAGGCCGAGGGGGATTTCGGTCAGGTCGCCTAGGAGAGTCAGCTTTTGCATCGCGCCAGCACGTTTGAATTTTTGAAGGCGTTGAAAAGAGACTGCGCCTAGCGTGGGGTGAGGCGAGCCTGAAAATCTCAACAAACATTTACACAGCTCCCCATTTGCCCCGAGGAAGCCGGCCCGGGGTAAATACCGGATACGATTCCCACCCCGCGCAATTGGAAGGCGGCAGCGGCGAACAAGTTTGGAATCCGAATCGAGTGAGAAAGGTTGCAGCTTAGCGATGCCTGCAGTTCGGCGCCGCGAGCTAAACGTGGGCAAAGCAAAAGCTGGCAATCGTCGACGACCTTCGCTTTCCGGACCCTGACCTACCGGGCCGAACTCTGGCGCGAGTCAGCGCCGCGTTTCACGGGGCGCGCGCCTTCCCTCCCGCAACTCAGATTTCCCCGAGCCGGATGCAGGCCGCTTCACGTGCGGGACCGGCGGGTACCAGCGGGGGCACCGCCTCCCGGCAGCGCGCCACTGCGTGCGCGCAGCGGGGATGGAAGGCGCAGCCCGACGGCGGGTTGATCGGCGAGGGCGGATCGCCCGGCAGCACCAGCCGCTGCCGCGTCCGCTCCACGTCCGGATCCGGCACCGGGATCGCGCTCACCAGCGCCTTCGTGTAGGGGTGCTGGGGTCGCTCGATCACGTCCGCCGCCGTCCCCAGTTCCACGATCCGTCCCAAGTACATCACCGCCACCCGGTCGGAGATGTGCTTCACAACCGAGAGATCGTGCGCGATGAAGATCAGGGTGAGGTCAATTTCCCGGCACAGGCCGGCAAGGAGGTTCAGGATTTGGGCCTGGATCGACACGTCGAGGGCTGACACCGGCTCATCTGCCACGACGATCCGTGGCTCCAGCGCGAGGGCCCGTGCGATCGCGATCCGCTGCCGCTGGCCGCCCGAGAACTCGTGCGGGTACTTGCGCAGGAACCGCGGCGCCAGACCGACGCGCTCCATCAGACGGTGCACGCGCGCCGGGATGGCTTCCAACGGGCAGACGCCGTGGACCCGGAGCGGCTCGGCGAGGGTGTCGAACACGGTCATCCGCGGATTTAGCGACGCATAGGGATCCTGGAAGATCATCTGCAGGTCCCGCCGGGCCGCCCTCACCTCCGCGGCGTCCGCGGTGGTCAGGTTGCGCCCGCCCAGCAACACGGTACCTGCGGTGGTCGGCAGCAATTGCAGGATCGTCCGCGCGAGGGTGGACTTCCCGCAGCCGGACTCCCCGACGAGGCCAAGGACCTCGCCTTTCTGCACGCTGAGCGTGACGCCGTCGACGGCCTTTACTGTGCCCGCGTCGCGGCGGAAGATCAGTCCGCGGTGCAGCGGGAAGTGGGTCTTGACGTCGCGGAGCTCGAGGATCGGGGCGGACATCGGGCGGGACGATCAGAGTTCGCCAGCGTGCGCGCGCGGGCACGCGTGGCGGTGGCCGGTGCCAGCCTCGCGCAGTTCCGGCCGCTCGCCGCGGCAGGCCGTGACGGCGTGCTCGCAACGCGCGGCGAAGGCGCACCCCGCGACCGGCCGGGAAAGGTCCGGCGGCAGGCCCGGGATGGTGTAGAGGGTCGAGCCCTTGGCCTGCAGGGCCGGGATCGAGCGCTGCAGTGCCCGGGTGTACGGGTGCTTCGGCGCGTGGAAGAGCGTCCGCGTGTCGGCCGTCTCCACGATGCGCCCCGCGTACATCACCTGCACGCGGTCACACAGGCCCGATACCACGCCGAGGTCGTGCGTGATGAAGATGACGGCCATCCCAAGCTCGCGCTGCATCCGGCGGATCAGCTCTAGGATCTGCGCCTGCACCGTCACATCCAGCGCAGTGGTGGGCTCGTCGGAGATGAGGAGCTCCGGTTTGGTGATGAGCGCCATCGCGATCATCACCCGTTGGCGCATCCCACCGGAAAATTCGTGGGGGTAGAGGTCGATACGCCGCGCGGCATCGTTGATCCCAACCGCCTCCAGCATCGCGAGGCTGCGACGGCGCGCATCCTCCCGGGAGAGGCGCTCGTGGATCAGCAACGGCTCGATCAGTTGGTCGCCGATCCGCAAGTATGGGTTCAGCGACGTCATCGGATCCTGAAAGATCATTGCGATGCGCTTGCCGCGCAGCGCCCGTGCCTCCTCGGGCCGGCAGCGGAGCAGGTCCGTCCCCGCGAACACCGCGCTGCCCCCCTCGATTCGCCCCGGCGGCTGCGGGATCAGGCCGAGGATCGAGTAGCAGGTAACCGATTTGCCGGAACCGGATTCGCCGACGATGCCGAGGGTCTCGCCGCGCTCAAGGCTGAAGCTCACCCCGTCAACGGCCCGCGTCACGCCGGTGCGGGTATGGAAGCTGGTCCGGAGATCGGTGACTTTGAGGAGCGGCACAGGGACGGGGTGCCTAGTCGGCAACTAGGCGGGGGAAATAGGCAACATCTCCCGCAAAGCCGCGGCGACCTCCTGGGGGCTGAGCGCGGACAGGTCGCCGCCGCCGTGGGGAGGGCACCCTAAAGGCTGCAGCACGCGGTGCAGGGTGGCGAAGACCGGGCCGGTCCGGAGCGGGTTGGTCGGGCCGAAGAGCGCGAGCACGGGCACCCCGAGGGCGTTGGCGAGGTGCATTCCCCCAGTGTCGTTGCTGACCAGCAGGCGGCAGGCGCTAAGCGCGGCGGCAAAGCCGGTCAGGTCGGTCTCCCCCGCCCGGTTGCGCACACGCCCCTCCGGCCAACCGACGGCGATGGTGGCCGCAAGCGGGCGGTCCCCGGGGGTACCGAGCAGCTCGAAACGCAATCCGGGCAACGCTTCGATGAGCCCTCGCCACGCGGCCACCGGCCAGCGCTTCGCGGGAAAGTTCTCCGAGCCGATGATCAGGCCAACGGGCGCGTCTGGCCCCGGTTCCAAGCGGGGGCCGAGCGGGCTGAGATCCGGCGACTTCGTCAGGCCAAAGTGGCCGAGGAACTCTGTCCAGAGCGCGAGCTGGTGCCGGTGCGATTCATCCCAATCCTTGGGCACCGGGAAGCGATGCGAAAGCAGCGGCCGACGCTGACCGGCCCGGATGAGCCCGAAACGCTGGCGGGACCCGGCGCACCACGCCTCGAGGTCGCCGCGCAGGGACTGCGTGAACAGCAGCCAGACGTCTGGATGCTCCGCGGTCAGCCGGCGGAAGGCGCGGAAGTAGCCTGGCCCGCGCGCCGGCAGCGGGACGAAGCGGTCCCCGAGGCCCCACGTTTCGAGCAGCGGGCCAAAGGCGGCGCGGCCGACGAGGATGAGTTCCGCGTCCGGCCGACCCTCGCGCAGGGCGCGGAGCAGCGGCGCCGTCATCACCACGTCGCCGAGCCAATTCGGCAGGCGGATCCAGATCCGGGTTCGGCGGGGCAGGGTGTTAAGGCCGCGGGCACGCAGTTCGGCCGCAAGCAGGTTGCGCCTCGACTCGAGCCGGAACCGGAGCGCAGGCTGGTCTTGATGCCGCCAGCGGTCGTGCGCCCAGAGCCACGAGGCGCACAGATCCGCGTCCGCGGTGAGCATTTCCTCGAGCCATCGATTAAGACCAAACGTGACGGCCTCCGAGGTGCCGTCGTGCGAGAGCTCGCGGGCACCGATCTCAACCCGCCAGAAACCGTGGCGGCGCGGGTAGATCCCGTAGACGCGGGCCGAGAACTTCTCCGCCAGCAGGCCGGGTAGCTCGGTGGTCGCGCAGACGCGGCCGAAGAGCGTGGTGAGCGCACCCTGCAGTCCGGCGTTCTGGTCGAAGAGGATGCCGACAAAGCCGCGACGCCGGAGAATCTTGAGCGCCTCCGCGAAGCCCTCCTTGCGCGAGAGGAGGCGCATCCCGAAGCGCTCGCGGGCCGCGCGGACAAAAAGATCCGCGGCGGGGGAATCGAGCGGGCGGTAGATGATCCCGAACTCCGGGAACGCCCCGGGAACGGTGAGCGGCTGCGCGGTCTGCACCTCCCAGTGCGCGAGGTGCGGCGAGCAGATCAGAACCGGGGCCGGATCCGCCTGATGCCGGGCGTGTAGCGCGAGCAACTCGGGCCCGGCCCAAGCGATGCGGCGCAGGCGCTCCGGGCCAAGGTAGGGCAGGGCGAGGGAGAGCAGGCCGGTCTCGACGAGGCGGCGGCAGCTCTCGCGGCCGATGCGGCAGCGCCAGCACTCTTCTCGGTCCGGGAACGCGTGGTGCAGGTTGGAGAGGATGAGCCGCCGGCGGCGGGGCAGCAGCAGAAAGATCCCGTCGCCGAGCGCGTGCGAGAGCAGGCGCAGCAGGCCTTCCGGGCAGTGCGCGGCGAAGCGGCCGAGGAGTTGCAGGAGCAGGAGCAGCACGGGGTGCTTTCGCCGCCGGTCGGCCGGCGCGTGGGGCATCTCAGCGTTCGCCGGCCTTGGCCGGCGCCTTGCGCTTGCCTCCGCCTCCCTTGGCGCGCCGCGCCTCCGCCTCGGCCTCAACCGCTTGCATAAAGTTGGCGCGCCGCGCCGGATCCTGCCGCGCGCGGAAGACCTCCAGCAGCGGGTCGCGGGTGCGGACCATCCAGGCCTCCAGCAT
>Ga0194118_10006092_pt1 | contig 12194 bp, 8 predicted proteins | sample TA2MahsurfametaG_2_FD_148662 | JGI IMG/M metagenome (GOLD analysis project Ga0194118, IMG submission 148662) | Freshwater microbial communities from Lake Tanganyika, Tanzania - TA2015013 Mahale N5 surface | ecosystem: Environmental > Aquatic > Freshwater > Lake | place: Tanzania: Lake Tanganyika...
GGCCTTCGCGAAGAACGCGACCGATTCCCACTGTTCGCCATCGGCCGAGGAGATGACGCGCACCGCGCCGTGGTTCGCGCTCGTCGGCCCCGGCTCCGGCAGGACCACGCCGCTTTCGCGGAACGCGACATACCAGCGATCCTTGAAATGCACTAGGCCCGTGAAGCGCGCGCGCATGGCATCCTTGGCGCTCCAGATGCGTTTCACCGAGAGGAGTGTCGGGGTGCCGCCTCCAGCCGCGCCCCGCGCGCCGGCACCGAGCGCGAGAGTGGACGAGGCGGTGGCCGCCACCGCGAGGAATCGCCGGCGGGGCATGGCGACCCCGGCGCAGTCTACCGAGAGCGAAGGTGGGCGATTGGATGGGTTGGTATGCACAAGGGGGAAGTTGCGAAGTCCTGGCGGCCGCGACCCGCCGGCCGAAAAAACCTCCGCCGCGGGACCGCAGCCGGGACCCGAGCCCTCGACTGCGGGCCCACCGACTGAGCGGTCGCAGCGGCTCAGAATTCCGCCCTGACACCAAGCGTGGTCAGGGTGCCGTAGGGTCGGACCTGGTTTGGCCTCATGGCAGGCGGCAGGGCCGCGTTGTAATTTTCCCGTGCATCCAGGCTGTTGCCCAGGTTCCGGCCGCTCAGGTAGGCCGTGTAGCGCTTGGCGAAGCGGTACTCGACATACAGATCCTGGATGAGCTGTGGGGCCACGCGGTGGTAGCTTCCCGGCAGGACCGTCGAACTCGCGGCAATTGTATAGTGCACGATTTCATCGATATCCGCCACGTTGTAACGCACCGAAAGATTCTTCCGGGAATAGTTGATGCCGTAGTTGATGCTCTTGCGGCCGAAACCGGCGTTCACACTGCTCAGCGACAGTCCGGCCGGGCCTCCGCGGAGGGTGCGGGTGTAGTTCAGGAAGGTCGACACCCCCTTGGCCCAACTGGGAAGGAAGGTCCAGTTCTGGCGCCAACTGAATTCCATCCCCCGGATGGAGGCAGTGTCGGAGCCGTTGAATTGGGTCGACACCAGGTAACTGCTGAATTCAGGCCCCAAACCGTACACCTCCATGAGCTCCGGTGAGACCGGCGCAACGGAGGAAACGAAGAAATTCTTCACTTCCTTCTTGAAGCCGCTGACCGCGAGGCTGGCTCCCTTCACTTCATAGGTTTCCAGCGAAATATCGTAGGTCTTGGCGGTCCAGGGCTTCAGGGCGGTGTTCGCGAGCGACAGCACCTGGCTCGTGGAGTTCGGGTCCGGGATCGTCAAGCCGGGAATGGTGGAGGTCAGGTTGGGCCGGCCCATGGTGGAGGCGATGGCGGCACGGACCAGGAACTTGTCGTTCACATACCAGGTGCCATTCAGGCTGGGGTAGTAGCTGGAGTATTGCTTGTGCGCCCGGGCGGCCCGTTCGGTGTACCGCAGCTTGGCGGACGCCAGGGCATCGGTGGTGATCGGGATCGGGCGCCCCGCCGCGTCGCGCAAGATCCGGCCGCTGGCGTCCCGTTGGTAGGTGGCCCCGATGTCGTTCTTCACTCCCGCGCCGTTGTTTTCGGTTTCCTCGAAGCGCACGCCGCCCACCAGCCACACCTGGTTGTTGAGCAATTTCACGTCGCCGCGCACGTAGCCCGCCCGGATGGTCTCCTCGAAGAAAGCGGAGTTTCTCGCCCAATTGGTGAAAGAGGTCGGCGCATCGTAGGTGAACCACGTCGGGTTCGCCTTCATGAATTGGTAGAGCTTACGCGGACTGACATAGTCGGCCTTCAGCGTCCCCTGCTGCGCCGTCATGTTTGAGAGCCCGTTGTCGTTCAGATCGTAGCTCCCCACGTTGGTCGCGACCCCGGCCGGCGGCGTGAAATTCCAGCGCTCGTTGTGCTGCGTCCGGTCCTTGCGTTGGTTGCTGATCAACACGCCGGCCTTGAGCATCGTGGGCAATGGGGCGGTGAAACTCCGGGAAACATCGGCCGACACCGTCCTCATGGCATCGACGATGCGCAGGCGATTGTTCACGCCCATCGGCACGGTCATGAACGAATTGTCGTAGGGATCGACTCGATTGCCTGCCCGGTTGATGGCGGAAAACTGCGGCGCCCGCCCGTCGTAGATCCCGGTGATATCGTCCATGCGGATGACCAAGTTGCTGAGCGTCATGTCGCCCATCCCCGTAAACGTCCCCTTGTTGGTGCCCTGGCGCTTGTCGTACGCGGTGGAGTGGCTAGCGCGTACGTCGATCTTGTAGACATCGCCGTCGTGCCGGTAGCTGATGCCCGCGGTGTCGGTGCCGTAGTCACGCAGCGAGATGGAGGTGCTGCTGCGCAAGCTGTCGACGCCGTTGGCCGCACCCTGCGCATAGGCAACGGGGCCCGTGAGCACGGTCCGACTGTTGGCGCCCATGTCCACGCGGAAGGTGGGCCTCGTCCCCTCGGAGTAGTTCATCACCGACTCGAGGGTGAACCGCAGCGAATCGCGGCGGCTGATCCGCCAGTCGGCGCTGGCGGCCGCCAAGGCACGCGAACGATAGCCGGTGTTGCCCTGGGGATTCGAACGCGTCAGCAGCCCGTTGACCATATCCCAGACCTGGTTGTGCTGCTCCTGGACGGAGAAGCGCCGCGTTTCCTGCAGGCGCAGGTTGTAAGCGAATTTCTCGTTCACCGGGTGCTCCCAACTCACCGCCAACCCCGGTTGAATTTTCCGCATTCGATTGTTCGAAAAGTCATCGGTCTGGTAACGCTCCGACAACCCGGGGAGCCTGATTCCGTCGAAGGAATTGTAGGTCGCGTTGGCATCGATCGTCAGTCGGCGCTTGGCGATGTTGCGTGCGCTCTTGGAAATGACATTCACCGTGCCGCCCACCGAGTTGGCCGGGCGATCGGGGGTGGGTGACTTGGTCACCTCGATGCGGTCGACATTGGAGGGGGAAGTGCCCGGCAGGGCAAACACGCGATCGTCGGCCATGTTGCCGTGCTGGTGTCCGTCGATCAGCACGACCACCGTCTCGCCGGGCATGCCGCGGATGGAGATGGCCGCCGCATCGGTGCCGGTCTGACGGATGGTGATGCCCGGCGTGTACTTCAGGTACTCGCCCATGTTGCCGTCGCCCAGGTCTCCGATCTCGTCGAAGACCACGATGTCCTTGATGTTTGGGGCGACCTTGCGCTCGTTCTGCGCCGCCGCCACGGCGCTGACTTGCGTTGCCTCCACGATGAACTGCCCGAGCTGCACGACGTCGGCGCCGTACGTGGTCACTCCGCGGGCAAACGCCAGGGAGAAGTCCTTTCGCGCAAGTCCGCCGGAGGTCACGTTCAGACTTTCCGCCCGCGCTTCCATGCCGGTGTAAGTGGCGCGGAGCCGGACCTCACCGGACGGAATGTTGCGGAGGCGGTAGCCCCCGTTTTCGTCGGTGAATACTTCGAGCCGGGTGCCTTCGACCGTCACGCGGGCGTTGTTGAGCGCCAGGCCGGTGGCGGCGTTGATGACGCGGCCTTCGATCGCGCCGGTGGCGGTCTGGGCTTGGGCGGTGGCGGGCAGGCCGACTGCCGAGGCGACGGCGAGGCCCACGGCGGTGCGGAGGCCGGCCGCGCCGTTCTTGCGTGGGGCGGCGGAATTCGACTCCGCGGTGTCGCCATTGCAGAAGAGGGTGCCGAAAATCCGGGAAAGGAAGGAGCGCTTGGTGTTCATTTGGGATTCCTGCGGTGAGGGGAGGCGTGACTCGGGTAGACTGGTGGTCGGGCTTGGTTCAGGACTGGAACGGGCGACGGGCGCACCGGCGTCTTGGACGGTGTCCCGGAAGATGACGGCGAAGGCGCCGCTGGCCTTATCCGGGACGGCCACGAGTGGGGTGCCCGCCAGCAGCAGATCCAAGGCTTCTTGGGGGAAATACGAGCCGTGCACGGCGCGGGCCTGCACGCCGGCGAGCGTATCGGGGCGAAAGATGATCTGCAGTCCGGTCTGGACGGCCATCTGCTGCAGCGCCACTGCGACTTCGCCGGCCGGCACCTCCACGCGCATGCGCGCCGCCGGCTCCTGCGCGACGCCGACCGACGGCGCCAGCATCGCCGACAGGACGAGAAGCCAACCGGCTGGTTTCATGCGGGCGGACACGGGGTTGGGTGTACGGACCGGCGGAATTCGGGGGTGCCATGGCAGGCGGAACTCACCCTTGAGACGCGGAGCCGGGACGTTTCCACCAAGGGGAAAAGGGACCACTCTTTCCGGGAGGCGGGGGATGAAGTCATGCTTTCCTCCGGTGCGTTTCTCCCGTGTGCCTGGGGCGCGGCCGGGCGGCGTCAGAAGGACCGCAGGACGATCCTCTTGGCCGCCACCGTTTCGCTGCGCACGCGGAAACCAGACTCCAGCAGGCGCACGAAGCCGGCTACGTTGTCGGAGCGGATGGTGCCGCTGAAGAGCATGGTCGCAACCTCCGGGTCGCGGATGACGAGTTGCTGCTCGTTCAGCAGATTGAGTTCGGCCACGATCGCGGAGAGCGGCCTCTGGTCGAAGGTCATCATGCCGTGTTGCCAGGAGAGGGCGCGCTTCATGTCCTGCCGGGAGAGAGTGGTGACGGCCCGCGGGCTGGCCTCGCTGCCCAGGGCGATGCTGGCGCGCTGACTTGCCTCCAGCGCGGTGGGCGGCGGGGCGGCGGGATTCTCCGGGCCGCCCGCGCCAGGAGCCGGAGTCTCCACCAGCACCGCGCCTTCGGCGACGAGCACCTCCACCGCGTTTGAGCCCAGGCTGACGTTGAAAGCGGTGCCCACGGCGCGGACCTCCACGCCCCACACATCTACGATGAACGGTCGCGCGGGATCCTGGGTGACGATGAAGAAACCTTCGCCGTGGCGAAGGCGCACACGACGTTCTGCGGCCGAAAACGCCACTTCCAGATCGGCGCCGAGGTTGAGTTTGACCGCCGTGCCATCGGCCAGGGTGCGGCGGTTTTCCGGTCGCAGCGGCCGCTCCATCGCCCCGGAGGGGGAGTCGGAGTGCGGCGCGCCGATCTGCCCCCACCATGATCCGGCGGCGATCGCCAGCGCTGCCGCGGCGGCGAGGGGCGGCAGATACCGTTGCCGCTGCACAAGCCGGGGCTGCGGTGGCGCCAGCAGATCGGGATTGGGACGGACGGCGTGCTCCGGGCGCCAGTCCGCCAGCCGGTCGAGTTGCCGCCAGTTCCGGCGCAGCCGGCTGAGGGCCTCGCCGTGGCCGGGGTCGGCGGCGAGCCAGGCAAAAAACGCGTCCTGCTCCGCGGGCGACAGGCCGCGGTCGAGGCGCCAGAGCCAGTGCGAAGCCTGCGCGTCGCGCGGCGCCGGAGAATCCTGGGCGGGCTCACTCATGCGACGAAGGGCGCGCGTTCAGGCGGCGCCGGAAATAGTCGGCCAGCTTGCGCATGCCGATAGCCCCCTGGTTTTCCACCGTGTTTTCCGAAATACCCAACTCCCGGGCGATGTCCTTCTGCGACATCCCGTAGATCTTCCGCAGGGTGACGATCTGGCGGCACCGGGTGGGGAGCGATTGCATGGCCTGGGTCAGGAACTCGAGTTCCTCGGACCGGGCGATGGCCTGCGGAACATCTTCGTTCTCATCCAAGACGCCCAACTCATCCAGATCCGCCAAAGAAAGTGTGGCATGCCGGATCCTTTTCCGGGCCCATTGGATCGTGAGGTTGCGGGCGGTGGCGAAGAGAAAGGCCTTCGGCGAGTCGACCCGCCCGTGCTCCCGCGCGCGCAGGATGCGGATGAGAGACTCCTGCATGATGTCGTCGACCTCGGTTTCCTCGGAAAATCGGCTGCTCAGCCAGGCGCGCACCAGCGGCTCGTGCGGCAGCACGTGCTCATGGAACCAAGCGTCACGTGGGGAACCCGGCTGATTCACGAGGGGGCGGCGCCGTTGGTGTACGCAGGGTGGAAAATCACGTCAAGAGACGAACCGCGGGGTCAGTCCGCTAGGGGTGTAGCTGTCGGTTGGCGGCGCAAAACCGGCGGGCATGAAGCCCGCCCCACCCCTGACGAACTTCCTACGTGGTGGGGCGGGCTTCACGCCCGCCAAGTTCTTGCCGCGTGCATCGCCGCCAATCGGCAGATGCACCCAGTCCGCTAGTTGTTAAATTGCGTCACCGCGAGCTGACCGCCGACCCATCGATTTAACAACTAGCGGACTGACAACTTTTGGCCGCGGCTGGAATATCGGGCTAGAAGCGGCCGCTGACGCCCAGGCTGACGGTGGTGCCGGGGATGCGGTATTCGGAAGTCTGGTCCGCGATGCCGCGGTAGAAGATCTGCGGCACGTTGAAGAGATTGCCCACGTCGAGCGACACGGAGAGTGCCGGCCGGATTTGGTAGGCGATGCCGCAGTTGGTGATGGTGCGCCGCCGGGTGTATTGGTTGCGGCCGGAGCCGGCGGCGGTGAAGCCGTTGATGAACTCCCCGGTCCGGTTCCAGATGACGCGCGCGCTGAAGCCGCGGTGGCGCCAGCCTGCAGCGTGCGCGGATTGTCCGCGTGTTCGAGGAACGTCACGGCCTTCTGCATCCCGACGACTGCGCCCTTCGCAACGTCTTCCATCACGCGGCCGTGCGCCTCCGCGATTTTCTTCGTGATCTGCGCATCGCGCACTTTCTCAACCTCGTCGAGCTTCTCGACCATCACCTTGCGGCGCGCAGACCAGCCGCGGTTGTTGATGCAGCGGCGCACCTGCTCGACCGTGAACGTCGTCTGGTACTTGCGGTTCATCGCGTCGGTGATCGCCAGCGGCTGCTGCATCTGGCGCATGTAGAGCTGGCGGATGAACGCGAGGTGGCTGTTGCTGAAGACGCTGTGCGGTTGCTTCGCCATGTGACGGGGCTGTGCGTCGAGACTACCGAACGCGGCGCTGACCCACAAGTGGGCGCCGAAGCGTGAAGCGCAAAGCCGCAACGCCGGCCGTCCTGCGGCCATTTCGCGCCCCCTTTTGGCGGGCGAGGGTCAAGACCGCAGGTCCGCGCCTAAAGGGCCTTAAAATCGATCTGGCGGCGCTTTCGTAAGTCACGCGAGAAGGGCCCGCGGCCCGATGGCGCGAAGGATGACGACATGACGACGCAATGACGACGAAGGTCGAAAAGACGTCATAGTTTAAGTTGTTGATTCGCCGATGACTTCTGAGACGATGACGACGATGACATCTATTTTTAACATTAATATATACTTTTTATGTTCTTAATTGGGTTGTTTGGTAGTATTGTTGTTTGTTTGTTTATATATATGGTTTAAACCGTTTTTCGACGTCATGTCGTCATTTCTGACGCAAGCTACTGCCCGTTGGGCATTTAACCTATGACGACTCCTCAATTTTGAGCCGTCATGCCGTCGTCATGTCGTCATCAATTTGCCCGTTTGGGGATTTTGACCCACCCCGGAACCCCGTTTTCCATTAGCCCGGCTTATCACGCTCATGCGTTTTTCTAATGACCTGACAATCCTGTCCGCCAGCCGAACGCCACCATCCCGACCCCCTCGGCGCCCCTTTGAACACTCAAAACCCACACTTATGTAATTTTTGGGGCCTTTCGCCGCACCCCTCGGCTGAAAGAAAAACTGCCCACTTTTTCCGTCATTTCTGCCGCCAGCAATGAACCCAGTTGCGACTCTAGCCGTGACTCTAGCCGCGACTCTAGCCGTGACTCAGGCCGTGAAGCCGGCACTGGGGTGGTTTTGTCCGGGCACAAAAAAGCCCGGGATCTCGGGGACCCCGGGCGCCTGATGCCTTGCCTTCCCGTTTCCGCAGCCCCCGTCGAGCGGTCCGCCCGCCTGAAGCGAGTCGCGGTACCAGCCGGTCGGGACGAAAACGTACTCCGTCAGGCTTGCCGTCGTGTCACCATGAGCTCGTTTGCCGCTCAATGACCCACTTCCCGGTTTCGCCTGCGGGCGCAGGAACGTGCCTACCGGACTATCACAGCGCCGGAAAGCCGAGATAATGTGGATCGCGTCCCCGTGGGTGCCGATGGGACGGAGCTCAATCTAAGTGGGTGGCCTGTTGCACATGCTGGTGCGCTGTTGAAGTTCAGGCCGCATCGGTCGGCCTCCGAACGCGGCCTGAGAACCAGCGATGCTAAACTGACCACCGATGCTTCTCCAGCGAGCACCCCCCCCCATTTCCAGCGACAAGAAATCGGAGCGAATCCGACTTCCGCCGAATCCCGGGATTCCCGGAATCCGTGTCTTCGGTGTAGCTGATACAACATTATTACACCTGCCCAGTTCCCGTCGGCCGGAGGGACGGCATAATCGTCATCCGACATCACACCCGCAATGGCGCGAGCTAATCTGGATTCTGTTTACCCATACGAAAGCCAACCCGCGCAGAATCTTTCGAGCGGGAACCAGACTGGCGCGTTCTTCGGGGACACGAGGCTCCTGAACTCGAAGCAGTTGGCACGGGCCATGGGGGTTTCCGGCTGGGTGATCAAGGGCATCAAGCGGGCAGCACAGGGATCGACCGATACGCCTTTTATCGGCCGCTATTCTACGCTGCGCAGGATTGAGGGGTGGATGAGCCGCAATCCGAAGTTTGTGGCTTCGCATCATCTCCGTACTCCACCGCCTTAATAGCCACGCCGCAGTCCGGGGCAGCCAGTCGCTGGTAAATGCGATGGATTGCCTCGGATGCATGCCCAACGAACCGCATTGCCTGAGCGATCGGCACTCCGCGCCGGGCCATCCGCGTGGCGACGGTGACCCGGGTGCAGTGGAAGCATAGGTGAGGCAGGCCGACCTCGCGAAAAAAAGTGTGCCACTGCTTGGCTGCCATCTGGGGCAATTCACACGTCAGTTTGCGTCGCTCGCCTATCATCCGAACAAAAATCGGGACAAGCGCCGGATGTAAGGCAGTGGTGAAAACATTCTTTTCTCCGCCGCCGCGTCCTTTCCCGTGGAAGGCAATCGTCCGCCGGTCGACATCCACGCGCTCGAGCGGCAAGCTTGTTTCGCTCAAGCGGCAACCTTGATGTAGCGCGATCTCGAAGGAGATTCGCATCCACTCGGGTCGTGAATCCAGTGACGACCGAATGATCGCGATTTCAGCGTCCGTCATCTCCGGCTTCTGCTTGGGCGGATCCTTTCTGATTCCCAGTTTTTCGCAGTGGTTGTAGTCGGCGAATCCGCGGCGCACCGCCTCGCGCATGATCACCGCCATGACCCGCACGTCGCAGAGGGCTGTGTTACGCGAGACACGTTTACCGCTCGATTTCTTAACCTGCGCGGAGCGCCACTCGACGAAGTCCAAAACCTGCTGGTAGCCGAGCGCACGCGGGATTCCGATTCTCCTATGCGCGAGGCAAGTGCGCCACTGTTCCCATGCGCCACGGTAGCGAGCGAGCGTCCGATTGCTACCGCGGTAGCGATCTTCGAGGAATTTCTCTACCCACCGCTCCCAGTTTTCGTCTTCGCAGGAAGAGCGTCCGGGCTGCGCCTCCTCCGAGAGTTTCCGCGCCAACGCGAGCGCCTTGCGGTAGCCCTGCGGCTCGTCGACGCGGAACGGAGAAGTTTTGTCGATCAACCGCTGCCGCTCCGCGCTCCAAAAACGAATGGTCCAGCGCGGCGATTCTTTTCGCCGAAGAACGGTGAACTTTCGGGTCTGCACGACTTACAGACCAGCAGCGAAAAACGCGACCGACAACCCCCTTGATGTATTAAGGCGAGTGGCAGTCCAGTGGCAGCCTGCCGTAAGTCATTGATTTTGAATTGGAGGCGCGGGCCGGAATCGAACCGGCGCATAGAGGTTTTGCAGACCTCGGCCTTACCACTTGGCTACCGCGCCTAAACCTACCGCTGTCCGTTACTTGTGTGATTCGCTTTCATCGAAATTCGCTTTTTCTACACTGCTCTTCTACACTTTCCAAATGGAAACGAGAAAACCGAAGCAGAAGTGGGAAAGAACGAACGTGACCAATCTCGTGCGTAACGGGCAGAGTGGGGTTTACTACGCTCGGGTCCGCGCCAGCGACAAGGAAAATTGGAAGTCCCTCAAGACATCCACCCTGTCCGTCGCCAAGCTGCGCCTGGCCGACTTCGAGCGCACCCTGCGCTCCACGGGCACCTTCGCCACCGCCGAGTCCCAGCGCGGCGAGGACCTCACCGTCGGCCGTTTCATGGCCACCTACCAGGCGCAGACGGCAGCCGACCCGTCGCTGGCACCTGCCACCAAGTCCCGCCGGATCATCGCCCTCAAGGCAGTTCGGAAGACCTGGCCCGACCTTGCCGGGCGCGACATCCGCCGGATCACCGCCAAGGACTGCCAGACGTGGGCCGCGCGCGCCCTGCGCGAGGGTACCGGGTTTGTCGCCCCCAACGCCAGGACCACCCGCCAGGGCATGTCCGCCTCGGCGTTCAACAAGTGCCTCGAGACGCTCCAGGGCGTGTTCCGCCTCGCCTGTGATGAAGGCTCGGCCTACGGCAACCCCGCCGCGTCGGTCGCCCGGGCCAAGCTCAAGGCCAAGCGCCTCAGCCTGCCCACCCCCGAGAAATTTCAGGCGATGGCTCGCGCCGTGGCCGAGGCCGGCTCGCGGCAGTCCCGCGACTGCGCCGACATGGTGCGCCTTCTGGCCTACTCCGGGCTGCGTCTGCGGGAGGCCACCGCGCTTTGCTGGCGGAATGTCGATTGGGACAAGAAGCTCCTGGCCGTGCCCGGCACCAAGACGGCGGGCAGCCTCCGGCATATCCCGCTGTTTCCGCCGCTCGCGGCGCTCCTGAAGGAAATGCGTGATGACAGAGAGGAGGCTTCCGCCGAGTCGCCCATCCTGCGCGTGCGTGAGTGCAAGGGCGCTTTGCGGTCAGCCTGTGACGCGGTTGGCATCGGAAAGATGACCCACCACGACCTTCGGCATCTCTTCGCCACCATGTGCATCCAGAGCAAGGTCGACATCCCGACCGTAGCGCGGTGGCTTGGCCACTCCGATGGCGGCGCCCTCGCGATGAGGACCTACGGGCACTTTCAGCATGAGCACAGCCAGCGCGAGGCGCAGAAAGTCACCTTCGGCCTTTCGGCTTCATGACTTAGAGCCAACCGCAGCGGCATCCCGGGGAGCCCTATCTTGCTTGCCTGACGGAAGGCACCTCGAAATCGCCTCGATCTCGTTCGGCTCGGATATAAGCAGAAAATCGAACGAAGCCCCATTTTCCTCAACCTTCACGCAAATTGCCTCTTTGCCCCGGTATTTGGCCCAGCCTGTTTTCAAAGACGACACGCCGCCAGTTGGTGAGATACACGAAGAAGTTGCGCGAGTTGGTGATGGAGACATCGCGCATCAGCACCTGCTCCACGCCGTGCAGTGCAAAGGCGCCGAGCCAGCCAAAGTCTGGATGGAACTTCTTGTCCTGCTGCCCCGCGTTGCCGTTGTAGGTCCCGCCGAGAAACGAAAGATTGCGATCCGCGCGCCCCTCCGGCTGCGGCGTGGCATTGGCAATGAGCGGGAGATTTGAATTGTCCGCCAGAAAGAAGCCGCAGGCGCGATTGAGGCACTCGATGGTCGTGTTGGAGTGGATCTTCAGCCCCCGCACGAGGATCGCGCCATCGACGATCAGCTTCAGCGAGCCGAGCTTCGGCGCACGGTCGAGGATGCTCTGGATGAGAGCCGTGTCGTCGGTGCCGCCGCCCTTGTTGACGTCGCTGTCGAGTTTCGCGCCCGCTTCGCTGGCAACGACGATGCGGGCATCTGCGGAAGGTGCCGCGTGCAACGCGGCCAGTGGCGCGAGTAGCATGGCGAGGAGGAGGGCGACGGTCGAGCGATGGAGTGCTGGAGCCATGGGGTGGGGCTTGGAAGGCATGAGTTCAGCCCTTCAGCGGGATGCCGCGCAGGATGAGCGGATCGAAACGGTAAGGGGACTCGCCGGCGGCCCAGGCGATGCCGCGAAGTAGGATGGTGCGGAAGAAGGGGTCGTCGAAGGTCCAGTCGAAGTGGCCGAGCGTGGAGGCCACGACGCGGCCTTTCCCGCGCTCGTAGGCCCAGATGACGGGCTCGGCGCGGATCTGGTCGCCCACGATTTCATCCGACGTGGCGAGCGCGGTCACCTTGCTGCGGTCGCCTTGCAGGTTCCAGAAACACTCGTCGGCGGCGGTGAAGGTCCCTGGCAGACCGTGCATGATCGTCGGACGCTAGATAGTCATAAGTGTTGCGATCGGCCGGCTTTGTACGTTTTCAATCTAGCGGGAAAGCAATTGCCTGTTGGCTTTAGTCTAAATAGTTT
>Ga0194118_10006094_pt1 | contig 12191 bp, 12 predicted proteins | sample TA2MahsurfametaG_2_FD_148662 | JGI IMG/M metagenome (GOLD analysis project Ga0194118, IMG submission 148662) | Freshwater microbial communities from Lake Tanganyika, Tanzania - TA2015013 Mahale N5 surface | ecosystem: Environmental > Aquatic > Freshwater > Lake | place: Tanzania: Lake...
ACAAGATAAAGACCTGCCTAGAACGGATGACGCGAACAAGCTCTTACCGCACAAGATATTTCTTAGGGGTTCGGCGGAGAGTGAATCCTTCAAGGCGGACGGGGGTGTATTATCGGACTATTTGAATCCTTATTTCTTTTACGAAGAGATGGGTTTAGTAGGGGAAGATGGGGGGGTTTTAGGGTCGGTGGGTTCGGATGTATATGGGGGGAAGTCGATATTGAGGGTTGGCAGCGCGGGGGAGGCGGTGAGGACGAGTGCCTTATCTGAGTATAGGGTGGAGGTATCGCATACGACAGATGGGACACTTCCTGTGACGGAGGAGACGGATGGTTTCGACTGTGACAAGGCGGAGGGTACTTTGCCTTTGGTGGAGTTTGTCTTAGGGAGCGTGGTGGGTAATGATCCTTATACGGGAGCGGGGAGTGACTTATATGGTTTGCCGTTGGGTCCGAGGGTATCGGGGGACAGGATAGTCTTAGTGCCTCAGTTGGATGAGGTGATTGATCAGTCTGCGACATTGGTACAGGTGAACCCATTGGTGCCGAATCAGGCTCCTACATTTACGACGATAACGAAGGGAGGGGCATTTTATGCGGGGGTAGGGAGTAATGCTGCGGTGAATATAGAGGGTGCTTTAGAGGTGAAAGGTGGGAGCGTGGGGGTAGGGTCTGCGGCAGAAATGGAATTATTGAGTGGTGGGGGTATTTCTATTTCTGCGAATGGGGGTGCTGTGAGTATAAAGGGGGAGGGGTACAGCGATTTGAGTGCGGGGAGTTCGGACGCGAGGTTAGCGCAGAAATCGGTGATCATAGAGGGTCGAAGGGGTGTATCTATTCAGTCGGGGACAGCGGTTGTGTTTAATGCGCCTGTGGTGGATTTCTCGAATGTGAAGACGATGAGATTTGGGGCGAGTGAGGGGTTAGTTTTGAAGGGGGGGAGTGGGATATCGGTGCAGACATCTGCGATGAAGGAGAACATCAATGGGTCGAGGGAGACGGTGGTGAGTGGACCTGTGGATGGGAACCCATTGAACGCGCAGGGGGTCTCTGAGACGATTGCGTGTTCCCCTGCGACGGGGAGTGTGGGAGGGGTAGTGAAGAAGGAGACTGTAGTAGCGGGGGATGTCGAGCAGACGACTCTGACGATAGGAAATAGAACAACGACGGCGAATTTAGGAAATATCCGCCATATTGTGAGGGTGGGGGAGTATTCAGCGGAGGCGGGGACGAACCTCTTTAGGTTATCCGCGACTTCGGGAGCTGCGGTCACGACCTCTGTAGGGGACATCGCTTTAACAGCGGTGACGGGAGGGGTGACAATAGTTGGGACGACGGGGGTGACTGTGAGGTCGGTGGGACCTGTGACAATCAGCGGGTCGGTGGTGAATCTAGGGGGTGCGGGGGTAGCAGTGGGACCGATTATGTGTGGGTCAGATATAGACCCGATTATTGGTCTTCCTTATTCCGCACTAGGTATCTTGCCTCGCGCACAGAACCTCGTAGTCATCTAGTCGAAGAGACCTCCAAAAGGATCATCCTCCTCTGATTTCTTATCAGCAGGGGTGGGGTTCTCAGCAGGAGGGGGGGGAGGGGTGTTCTTCCAAGCTAAGAAGGCTTCGCGGTTCTCCTCATACTCTTTGAAGAGGGCATATTCTTTACTCGACATAGCGGAGCTACTCCAATACTTGGGCTTTTCGGGATCGCGATTTACACGAGCCTGAGCTTGAGTATCGAAGAGCTCATCTGCTTTGAAGTAGCCCCAATAGCCATCTTGAGGGTCGAGGGGATAGACGATAGCGCCTTGAGTGACACTCTTGATTTCCCCTTGCCATGTATTTCCTTGAGTGGAGACCCATACGACATCTCCTTGCTTGAGAGGTCGCGCTCCTGTATCGAGGATAAACTCAGCGGGTTCTCTAGGGCGAGTGGCTGAGATTTTGAGGATTCTAGTACCCTTGATGCGCTCTTTGGGGGTCACTCCATGTTCGTCCCGAATCTCATCGGGGTCGTCAGTCTCCTCCTCGTCCGAGATTTCTACCTGAGAGGGGGCGATGATGGGAGAGGAGGGGGGGGAAAGAGAGATGGTCTTTTTCTCACGATTGACAAAAAACTGACCTGCGCGCTCTCCGTATTGGAGGATCATCTCCCAACGAGCCTCCCCCATCTTCTTGAGACTGAGTTTCTCACAGACGAGAGGCTTGATCTCTGTGAACTTGAGCGTTGGTTTCTCGGAGAGCGCCTGAGAAATAACTTGTGAGGCGAACTGCGGCTCTGAGATTTCCATATTTCCTCTATGGCGGGGTTGGGGGGTGTAGATGGTTTATGGGTTCCATATCAGAAACTGCCCCTTAAGGAGAAATCATGTCACGAACGATGGAAAAGCGAGCTGCTCTTCGGAGAGCGTTTCTTAGTCAGCCTTTAAGAATGAGGCGTGACTATGGGGATAGAGAAGCCTCTTCATTTGCCTACATGGACGCTGATGGCGATGGGTTCGTTCAGCCCAAGGAATGGGACGAGAACTTCGACATCCTTGATGAGGATTCAGATGGCTTCGTTTCTGAGGGGGAGTGGAACAACAATAACTTCAGACTGATCGACACGGACGAAGACGGGATTATTTCTCGTGACGAGTGGCAGCAGGGGTTCGATCATCTAGATAGAGATGAGGATGGCGCATTGAGTGAGGGAGACTTCTACACGAGGTCAGCCACCGATGAACTCTCTGAGGATGAACTCTCTGAACTCCTCGCCGACAACTCCGTTCAGATGAACACAGGGTACACGAACGGAATCAAGCACACAGGACCAGGCAACGCCAAAGATGAACTCGTCGCTGACGAAGCCTTCGCAGACGAGATAGGTTTTGAGGACGAGATGGGGTTAGAGGACGAGATGGGTTTAGAGGACGAGATGGGTTTTGAGGACGAGATGGGTTTTGAGGACGAGATGGGTTTTGAGGGCGAGATGGGTTTTGAGGACGAGATGGGTTTTGAGGACGAGGACTTTGATGGTCTGTCCAAGGTGTCTCGTGTGCTTTCAAATAAGAGCAAGGGGGAGACGCGCTCTAAGGCGGATGTCACAGAATCTTATGAGAACTTCAAGAAAACTCTCCCCAAGAAGTCCCTCAATAAGTGGAACAGATATGAGGGTGCTTACTCTAAGGGGCAGATGAATGTTGAGCGCATGGAGGCGAACCAGAAGAAATACAAGCTCCGTAAGCCTAAGGCTAAGAAGCAGGCGGGTGGTAACACGGGTGGCTCTTACATGAGCATGAATAACATCAGACAGATGGCTCTCTTCTTAGAGACGATTCACTCACAGGTGCAAGAGGGGGAGGAGCTTGAGGATTGGGTAGAGGACAAGATTTCTCACGCCCACGGCATACTCTCTGATCTCTTCGGTTATTTCGGCTTCGGCGATGGATTCGATGGGGACTCAGAGGGGGGTCACGGAGACTTAGAGGGGGATTCTCATCCTCATGTGAGTATTAATATCCATCATCATTATGATGACGAGGACGACGAGGGCTGAGTGGGAGTAGATAATCGGTTTATTTTCAGCCTCTCCGAGTATAGAAATAAAGAGGGGTGAGAGATGAACACGATGAGAGCGAGGGAGACGGAGAACTTCCCTTTAGAGGTCTTGTGGCTTGATGAGCTAGGGAGACCTCTAGAGGTAGGGGGGGTGACTTATGAGGTCTTTTACTACACGGGGGGGGAGAGGACACCTGTAGTAGAGCAAGCTCCGATGGCGGCGACAGATGAGTCATTCCGCTTCATGATCCTCTTCTCTGTCCCTGAGGGTTCAGCGGGGATGACGCTTTTCTGTACTTTTAGGGCGACACTCGCTTCTGACGACACCTCTCTTATTTCTCAGGTGGTGCTTCAGATAGAGAAGCCCATCTCAGTACAGAAGATGGGTGTGAGCTTCTAAACGAAGGGGGGACAAGATATGTTATTTACTCAGCTAGAGTTGCTTGGTCCGAACGACTTGAAGGTACAGATTACGGATGAGCAAGGGGTTCCCTTCGACCCCTATATGATCGTGTATGCGTTTTATAGGCACACGCCGACGAGAGGGGTCTATCGAGTAGGGGCTGAGAATCGTGTCCCAATAAGACATGAGGCAGGTTATTATTATGTAGGAGAGCGTCTCAGTACGGAGTTCTTAATCGGGGACTATTATGTCGAGTGGATTATGATGAGAACGCCTTTGACCCCGAAGGAAATAATAGGTCGTAGAGAGTTTGGCGTACAGGGTTACCTGTCTTAATCCTGTCTTAAGGGGAAGTGTCCTGTCTTAAGGGGAAGTTTCCTGTCTTAAGGGGAAGTTTCCTGTCTTAAGGGGAAGTTTCCTGTCTTAGACGATGCCATACTCGCTCTCGTACCATTCGAGAGCATCTCTTTTGGACAGCCCCTCGGTTTCCGACTCGACTTTACCTGACCAAGACTTGACTGCTTTGATGGCGAGTTCGGTGATGGGGAGGTTTGCGAGTATCGCGAAGGCGGCTTTGCTGAGATATTTGAGTCCGAGGGCAGGGATAACTAGATCGCCTATCAAGAAAGCGAGGGCTGAGGGGATAGCCTTGAGCCACCCCTTAATATGCACCTCTTCTAAGAGCATCGTAAACGCACCAATCACAGGTATAAAGTCGAAGAGGACAGCCCCTATATTCTTGAAGAATGTTCCTGTGTAGGAGGTTTCTTCCCAAGCATTTTTTGCGCTTTCTACTGCGAGCTTGTTCGCATACCCATCATAGACAGGTGGGCGACCCATCTGTTTCGCATCCTCTGCCGCTTCATATCCCATAACGAACACTTCATTCTGACGGACAGAATAGGTCGCACTTGGAATGATCTGTGTCGTGATCACTCTCTTCTGTTTGTGCGGTTGATATTTCACACCCTGCTCTATCTCAGAAATACGCTTGATGAATCCTTCCCTAAACTTATCTGTGAAGTCCACGAGCGCAACTTTACGAAGCTCGATAGCTAAATCAGGTCCCATGATCTTAAGGAAAGTCGTCATCATCTCCTTGAAGGGAGCCTTGAAAGCCTCGACAACAGCGTTCGGCAATCGGATTACAGGATTCACAAGCCAAGTCATAAAGAACTTCTTGATATTCGAAGGCTTTAGTGCGTCCGCAAACCCTGCCTCGATTTCCATCGCTGCGACTTTCATCCTCAGATGATTTATCTTGGCTGTCCTGATCTGAGCGGCAGTCCTAGTGAGATTGTTGCGCTGTCTCATATTCGTATCCTATGGTAGTTCTTTAATCTTGGTTGGGTGGCGATAAAAAACCCACCGAATTCGGGAGACTGAAAAAATGTATCAAAACGAGTTTCGTCAGTTGCAGATAAGAATCGCTCGCTTAGAGTCTTTGTACGGCAGAACCGCGAGCGTTAGGACAGCGGCGGGTAAAGCCTATCTCTTAGCGGAGGGTCTGACCGCTGCGAAGGTAAGAGCGGGCGAGGGAGCGATGCTCTACATGATCGACCCTGGGACCAATAAGTCGAAGTACTACGAGATGCTCGTGAAGCCGAAGGACAGGGGTTTGGGGTATATGTTGATTAAGAGGTGGGGTCGTCTTGGTCCTCGTTTTCAGCAGAATATTGAGGAGTATGGTAGTTTAGAGGTGGCGAAGATTGCCCTCGCTCGTACTTTAGCGAGCAAGACTGCGAAGGGTTATATTTCCACCTATGGTGATTACCACCGCAACTCGGCAGGCGCAAAGCTCCCCATCGGTCAGTACCCTGTTGGTCTAGAGACAAATCCCGGTACTTGGGCGAATCAGCAGGTTGTGTCTTGTAAGCCTGTCTTGAGGCAGCTTTTGGCGCAGCTCGTTAAGTCTGTGAGGCAGGTGGAGAGCGGCTCTGTGGGTGCTACTCTACTTCGCTCCCTTGAGGCTGCTTATGCCACCACGAGCGACCTTGAGGAGTCGATGGCTCAGATTGTGCGCGCCAAGCTCCGCGCCCCCATCAATCGCATCAAGGGTGAGGGTCGCCATATCCCCGACCCTGCTAAGATTAGCAAAGAGCTTCGGAGCCTCCATAAGTACCTTGAGCTTCAGCTCTCTATCGTACCCTGAATAGACTGAGGCGTACCCTAAATAGACTGAGGGGGAGTTGGTTGCCAAGCCAACTCCCCCTCTTATCTTGAGGTCTTTAAGACGACTCTCGAATCTTACTCGGCATCGTCCTTGAAGTTGTCGAGGATCGCCTGACGGATGTTCTTCACGGTATCCGTAGCCTCCTTGAGAACCTTACGGGCGCGGGTACCCGCAGCACGATTGCCCTTCGTATCAATCTTGTTCACATCAGCCGCAAACTCCTGACTGTTAATCAGCTCATTCAACTGCTGAACCATAGCACTAATATTCTGCTTGTTCGTACCCATGTTATCTCCATTGGGTGTGTGTTGGACAAAGCCACTCTCGTGGTGTCCCTTACATATACCAAATAAACAGCGTTTTATACCGGTTTCCCATTCTGTTTTATACAGGTTTCTCATTCTCAAGTAGAAATAAGAGCTTGTCCTCTAAGTCCCCACTCAAGATTTCCTGTGGAGCCCCCGCCCTCCTCACCCTCTCTTCTATTTCTCTCTGTGTCGGGGGGTTGTCCACATCATTGAGAAATATATCGCCCTCTTCTGTGACCCACACATTTTCCCACCCCTTAGCGCGCTGTTGGGTGAAGAGAATTTTCAATCCATTCTTCTCCACCCATTTCTGCACTATGGAGATGACCTCAGGGTCTCTCTTCAGAAACGGCTTTACATACCGCTTAGGGATCAAACCGAGCGGGTTTACTCTTCGCAAAGTAGGGTCGCCACATATTTCTATCTTCATCTGATAAAACCCCCCATAACTCTAAAACACACTCGGTGTAGTTCTCAGGCAAGGTGGACGGCTCAGTATGTATCTTGCTGTACAGCGAGTACTCCAACTTGAGATCCCACTTGGTCTTCGGTGTCATCACGAAGTGTACACCACTCCGTATCCTACTAGCTATATACAACTCATTCATCTCTAGCCTCCCATCTTAAAGGTGGATCCTACTTTTACCGTCTTCGGCGGAACCGCCCACTCGTCCCCTGAACTACGCCTCTCCTCAGAATGTGAACCCCCTATCACATATTCCTTCGGCGATACATTCAACTGACGCTTCAACGGCTCTCCAACACTAGTTACGAGTGGAGGAGGTGTCAAGATTTCTTGATTGATTTTTTCGTTTTTAGGGGTTTCTTTGGGGGTATTCGCGCCCCAAACTTCGATAATTCCTTGGTGGGGGAGGGTTTCGAGGTTTGGGAGTCCTTCCCAACGGGAGGATTGAGATTGGAGGACGATATTGGGGTTGTGTAGAAACCGATCAGCTTGGGTAGAAATGCGTTCGTCCCAATTAGAGAAAGCCCAACCTGCTCTCACGCAGTTCCTGTTTTTACAGCGATTACAGAACAAGGAGGTGAACTCCTTTTCGGGGGTGTTCTGTTCATTACAGGAGGAGTAGAGGTCGGGCTTTTTCATAGGTCAGCTTCCTTCAAATAGGGTTGTCACATCTCTATTCTCATAATATACCTGTCCGAGAGGGTTGAGGTCTAGCCAACGGGCAAGAGCTTCGACACCCTCAAGGGAGAGGGTCTTGAGATCATATCGAGGGCGAGAAGGTTGAGGGATTCTCTCCTCCTCTTTCTCACTCTCTTCTTCTCCCTCACTCTTAAAGATACGAGCGAGAGATTCGGGGACAGGGATTTTGACTTCTTTCATGATGGGTTTCCCATCAGCGTCAAGCTCCCCCGTAGGTTTGCGTTTCTCTTGATAGCCTTTGATCAAGTCTTTGAGGTCATAAGGGACAGACCAATCTTGACCGACTTCTACATCCACGAGGAGAGGGACACGCCACTTCTGATTTGCGAGTCCCTTATTACGGACCATGATGTTCGAGAGCATAGGGATCGCATCTCCGATGACGGACTCATGTATCTCGAAGACGATCTCGTCATGTACGGTGAGAATCATCTTGAGCTTGTCGAACCACCCCCGCTTCTTTGTCTCTTTATAGATAAGAGACATAGCGAGCTTCGTCACATCTGCGCTCGTCCCCTGCACAGGTCCATTGACTGCCTTACGCTCGTCTTTTGACCTCCGACTAAAATCATCAGATTTGATATCGGGTAAAGGCTGTACTCGACCAAATGCCGTCTTCACATACCCATGCTTCCTCGCAAACTCATGCTGACTAGACCACCATGTCGTGAGGGTCTTATAAGTCTGCGTGAAGGTCTTGTATTTCTCATCTCCCTCTTGAGCAGTACACCCAATCGTGCGCTGTACCGCTTTACCTGTCCCCCCATAAGAGAGCGCGAAGTTACAACCCTTGCCGTTCCCGCGTAACTCTTTCCAATCGGGGCGGTCTTTTGCAGACTCACCATAAAAAGCCACCGCTGTGATCGTATGCAAGTCACCTATCTTATCCGAACCACAAGGACAATACGAAGGCGTGGCTTTCACAATCCCATCAGAATCGTCCATCTCCTGTGAAAACTGCCTCCCACACTCAGAACACTCGAAAAACGCCTGTATCCACTTTGGCTCCCCTGACAGATTCGAGACTAAACGCAACTCCACACCCGCGTAATCTATCGCTACTATCCACCACCCCTCTCCCCTCGCCTTGATACAACCTCTCATCTCAGAAATAAACTTCGGCTTATCCTTGTCTTTGCCGAAAGCAGGGATACCCTGAAAAGGCACCCTGCATCCTCCGTCTTTTGTGACCCAAGGTTCAGAGGTGGTTTTGCAGGAGAACCTTCCTGTGTCCGCTGAGAACTGATCGAACTTCGGCATCAGCGTTCCATCTCGCCCTACATCTTCAAGCATGGGGATCAGATACTGACTGAGGTTCTTGCTCAAGATACGGAGGTTCTTGATGCGCTTCATAAAGGGGAAAGTCTCAGCCGCCTCCTCAATCACCTCATCAAGAACATCTCTCGATGTGACCACTTGCCCTGATTTCTCGGTTGCTTGAAGGTTAGGCACTCCAAGCTCTCTGAACATCAAACCCAACTGCTGTGGTGACATCACATCGTACACCAAAGGAAACTCCACCATCTCTGTCCCCGCCACCTTCCCCAAAACAGGCACCGACTTTGTAACAAGCCCCACAGGATCAGGATACACGCGCTCCGCCTCCTTACGCGCCTCATCTACCCTAATCTTAAAAGTCATCCTCTCCTCCCCCCCTATATCATTAGGGTCGAACTTATTTCTACCCTTCAGCGTCCCCCTCATCAAACGCACATAATTCGGGGTCACATCTCTACCTAAGATGCTCGATGCCCCCTCATATACATCTAAAAGACTCTCCCACCACAAAGTCTGACCCTCCACACAAGACCTCAACGCCTTCTCTCGATCTATATAGACTCGACACCTGTGCATCCAACACACCGACACCAAACACATCTTCTCTAAAGCATACATACTCGCTGAATGCTCGGGTGCCTCCGTGTATGTCTTGTTCAATACACCCCACAAACGAAGCGTACACAACGCATCCGATGCCGCATACCAATACGCAGGCTCCCACGAAGGGTCTATACTCGAATAATCCTTCTGCTTTGAATCGGGAATCAAATCATCTAGCTCTATCATCTTCATGTTGAGCAGATTGTCCGATAACGCCTTCAACCCTCTACCCCCCTTCTCTCTAGGGTTCAGAAGGTACTTTAATATCATCGTGTCCTCCCACATACGATGATCGTCCCACCTGTCTCGACCTAATGGCGAAAACCCATTGTACTCCAAAAATGTCGCATCAAAAGAAATATTATGAAATACAGGTCGCGCTTTCTGAGCAGGGTCAAATAACCGACCAAACTCCTTCTTCACCAACGACCACGGAATATTGTACTCACTCCCCGCCTTATGACCTATCGGGAAATAATACGCCTTGTTCGGAGAGGCAGAAATAGAAATCCCCACCAACGAGTCAACTGTCCTCCCCTCAAACACTCGCTGATCAAGACCCGTTGTCTCAATGTCACACCCATAAACCTCCACAGCAAGACACTCGTCTATCGCCTCTGTTATGTTTTCCTTCGTCCCTAAGACTAAATCCACATCCTTCATCCACGGCTGTGGCGAAATCACAGGACGACGCAACTCCGCTAGAAATTCCTCAAACACAGATACCTCCTCGGTTTCATGATTCATCTATCTCTACCCATAGAGTAGACCTACCCCCCATATATCAGAAGGGACACCCCCCACCATGACCAACTTTTGGATCAATGCTCAAGGTCAAAACACCCTCAAAGGCTCACCCACTAACCCCCTCAACCCCATCATCATCCCCGATGAAAATATCCTCGAATTTCTCAAGCAATACCCCAAAGCCCGCCAAGACCTCTACTCCCTACTCCCCATCTTAGACCTCGATGAACAAGCTCGCCTCGAAGGACTCATCGAACAACATAAAACTATCCTCGTAGATGAGATATACCCCCAAGTCGAAGAAGACCGCTTCCAATCGAAAATGAACTCCACTCGCATCAACTCCTATACCTCAGGCTCTCTCAGAAATAGAAAACCCTCCTCCACAGATGAAGCCCGTAGCGGGCTTCGTGTCAACTTCCGCCGTTACTACTGATCTAATAAGTTTTTTATCTCATAAATCAGCAATACTGAGTGAAAGAGAGGGGTCATGACACCCGAACAAATCCAAGAACTTCGCAGTAGTAAACCTCATTTATTCGACACTTCAAAGGTGCCAAGACCCTATCTTTCTACCAAATATCCTAAGTCGCGACCTGTCTATGAGCAGTTCGCAAATCGAGGGGCTTTTGTTCTTGCTAAGTTACCCGAGTTCCTCAATCTAGCTAGCGATAGCGTTCTCAGAATACGCGCTGAAGCCTTTAGGGTGATCATCCCCACTACGGACGACAAAGAACAAATCAAAGCGGCTACTCAAAGAAAAACCGAACAGACAAAAGCGTTTATTAACATTCTCAGTAAAGACCAAAAGTGCCTTGCATTCAGCGGACATTTAATTGGGGTCAAGGAGCAAGCTGCTCAAAAGCGTCAGAGTGCCTTTTTAGGGGTTCTCGCAGGGCTTCACTTGAATAATGTGCAGCCTAGAGACCCTGCGATGGAGGGGGCTAGGAAGTTTATCTCTCGCCTCTTGGAAAAGGCGTACTCGGAGCCGATTGTGACTCCGAAACAGGAGCCTCTTCAGCGTGCGATCCCCGCTGCCATTTTCGATCAGCTCCCTGAAAACATCGTAGTGACCCTCGGTCAAAACAATGAGATCGAAGAAATCAACGATGAACTCGTGAATAGAGCTAAGACCCTCTTAGCGAAATCTCAGAGTATGCAAACGCTAGTCGAGAAGTATAACGATGTAGTTACTCAAGTGAAGGCAGATTTGAAGGAGACGAATGAGACCCTCAAGATGTCCGCGATTCTGACCTCCATTATTATGGAGACAGGTATTCGACCTGGACGACCTAATCAGAAAGCGATCAAAAAGTCGGATGGTCAGCCCCTAGAAATAGATACTTTTGCGGCTACTACTCTAACAAAAGACCATGTGAAATTCGTTCAAAATGAGGCGCAGTTTGAGTTCGTAGGTAAGAGGGGGAAGGTGAATACTGCGATTCTCAAAGACCAAGAAGTGATTCAGCTTTTACAGCAATATGTAAATCAAGCACAGGGTCTAAATGCGAAACCTCAGGTTTTCCAAGATAAGCATGGGAACCTATACAGATACGAGACTCTTCGTTGGTATTTGAAGGAACGCTTGGGGGGGTTTTCTCCTTCGGACTTTAGGCGGTTGAGAGCTACACAGGAAGTGTTTAACTCACTGAGGCAGGAGTCACAAGAACTCGCGATTAAAATACGCGCTCAGAAGAAGAATGATAGAGAGGACTACGCTCAAGAAGCTGCCAAGCTCATCGCAGAGACTCTCAAGAAATCCATCTCGAAGGCGAGGGGGGTTCTGAGTCATGAGCCGAGCAGCTCGGCTATTTATGCGTATATTTCTCAGGATATGGTGTTCAACTATCTTATCAATGGACCACAGAGTGCAGACCTCAAAGACGCAATTAAGAGCGCGAAGGGTCAGAAGCTCGTATTTGATGTGGATAAGTTCTTAACTGCTGTCGATGCCCCCACTGCCCCCACTACACCCGCCG
>Ga0194118_10006103_pt1 | contig 12177 bp, 11 predicted proteins | sample TA2MahsurfametaG_2_FD_148662 | JGI IMG/M metagenome (GOLD analysis project Ga0194118, IMG submission 148662) | Freshwater microbial communities from Lake Tanganyika, Tanzania - TA2015013 Mahale N5 surface | ecosystem: Environmental > Aquatic > Freshwater > Lake | place: Tanzania: Lake...
TAATTTATCCAGCTTTGCCCTTTGATCCTCAAAAAAGTGAATTGCCTGTGTATGAAATAGTAGATGAATTCACTAATGGTACAGTAATAAGAATACACCCTTTTAAGGTTGATATAGTGCATAGGGATGGTTTAGTATTAGAGGTTTCCGGCAAGCTTGAAAGCTTATTTGAATCAGCTAGTAATAAGTTAGTTGCGCAATTAAATAATTCAGTTAAAACTATAAAATCTATTAAATATTAATTTACCTGAGAAATATAAAAAGCTTATCGCTTTGGGAATTGACAAATCCGCAAACCTACCTGATTTAAATGATATGACAGACAGAGGGCAATATCCCATGAAACCATGGACAGCAGGAAAAACTTGTGGAACAATAGCATTGATAAAAAAATATAATATTTCTGATGAGGAAACATTTGTTGAAAAATTTCAGAAAGAATCAAAAATACCGCTTGAAGTTTTAACTAATCAAGTCTATGAACACCAATTGAATTATTTTGGTAGATATAAGTATTCTAAAGAAACTATATTTAAATACACCTATTGCTGTGTTGTAATTAACAGCTTAAAGGGTAATTCAACAGAAAAAATGTTTGATAGTTGGGCTCAAAAAAATAACATAAAGCTAAAAGAGCCTAATCACCTGCTAGATGAGAAGTTTCATACAGATAGATTAGAAGTGGATGCTTCGGGTAAAGTAGTTGGATTCTTGTCTATCAAACCACAAAGCTTTAGTTATAATTATATGCAATACAGTGACGTTTTTGCGGGATTACAAGCAATAAGTAATATATCAGGTATTAGATGGAAAATATTTTTCAGGGAGGATGAATCTTTCAAATTACTTCAGTATTCTTCTTTATCTACAGAAAATCGAGCTGTAATAAAAAAGTGGGCCCAAGAATATTCCAAAGATGAACTCGATAAAATTCTTCCAATATTAAAAAACTTATTATTTTGAAAAAGAATAGATTCTAAACTAAATCACCCTCACATAAAAACAATTCTAAAAATAAGACTATATAAAAATTACTTGGCCCAACTCATCGATGAGCACCTGATGATTTTTCTAGATACTACCACTCTATAATCCAACTAGAAAATATTTATATTCGAGTAATCGAGCGAGTCCAAAATAAATGAGCACGACAACCTCTCGCTAATATTATTCTATCACCTTTAATAATCACGTAAGTTAACAAGTTGTTCATATTCTTTTTTTTTTAGAATTATATCTAAGTACTTGAACTCCTCATTCTTCCTAAGTATGGAATCGTTAATCTTTTTACAAGTAGCCCATGCGTAAGCAAGATTCAAGACTTTACTTCTAGATAATCCAATCTTGTCGCCGTTGATAACAGTGTATGCTAAGATTGAGTTGTAGTTTATATTAGTCTTTACCGAGTCAATTATTTCCTCTATTAGGGGGTGCTCCTTTGTGTTAATGCAGTTATTCAACTGGCCAAATATGGTATTAGAGATAAATAGGGCAAAGGCTAGGCTTAAAAGCCTATTTCTAGTCATGTAATTCATAAAAGGTTGGTTTTTAAAAATAGTAAGGTATAAAACTTGCTTTTTGGATTATTCAGCAAACCATACGTTTACAAGGCCGTGGTGAATTCCAACTCCCATCTTTGTAAAACGCGTGCTCCAGCCTTTTTCCAAAATACAATCCCTATGTCCTTTAGAGTCTATCCAACCCTTTAGTACCTCTTCTGGATCTATCGGTGTTGTTTTAGGGTCATACATAAACGATATCTCATACCCTTTAGCGTTCATGCCAATAAGTTCTTTTGGTTTATCCCACATGATGGCCCAATCGGCTTCTTTATCACCTGCTGGTATACAGCCACCCCTCCATCGATTGGACTTAGACCAGCTGTGCAGGGAACAGGCTTTGTCATCAAAGCTGTAATTCTCAAATTGGTCAATAGCATGTGTGTATGCCACATGAGAGAGGGAATCTGAGTACTTTAAGGCTGTTTTGCCATTTTTAACCCTGTAAGTATTTATCATTTCAAACAGGTCTAGGTTTTTAGAATCAGCAGATCCTATAAATCCCAGAAAAGACCAATAAATAAAGACAAGCAAGTTCATAGGTTATTATTTAAGGTGATAGAATAAAAAAGCCAAGGGTCTGTTTTAGTTCCGCTAAAGGATCTTACGAGTGTACCTGCGTTAGGTCTTGCTACACTTACAATTGCTCTTAGTCTCTTTTCTTTTTCAATAATACCGGCACTCGATAACTCTTTAGCGATATCTATGGTAAACGCTATGGGAGTTGTAATTCTTAGAATACTAATTGTTAATGTTTCTTTATAGTTTGGAAAAACTGTAATATGCTTGGACTCCTCAATCTTTGGAAGGTGCTTTTGTATAGCAGGGTTTTTAATAAACTCCTTCACGCTTTCAAGCTTTTCCCCTAAAACAGGGACTCTTATGTCAATTAAGAACACAGCAGGGTAAAACAAAACTTTATCCTTTGTTTTACTAATCATTTCAGCATAGATATTGCCTTGGGATACTAGCTCATTTATCCAGGCCCTGTGTAAAGGGCTAGATAGCTGGTCAAGGTTTAAATAATGCTGAAATATGGCTCCTTCGAGCTTTTTACCAAAAGACCTCCCAATTGCCTTGTCTTGATAGTACTCCTCAACAGAAGCTCCCGTTTCTGTTTGTTCTACGGTCATAATAGGTTGTCCATTGAATTCATAGTTGGCGATTTCTTTATTGACAGTACTTTTACGACTTTCTGGATTCAGTATTCCGTAACCTAGATATTGCGGAAACTTTAAAATGCTCTCATTCATAGCGTTGTTTTTTAAGATGAATAGGTATAATCCCAAGTCTCCCCAACAGCAGATATAGATTCTGTTAGGCTCAGGATAATTTTGTCTTTAATAAGAAAAGTTACCTTAAGGAGATCCTCCAAAAACTAATTAGAGTATATAGTATGATAAAGCTTTAGTCTTCAGTAAGACAAAATTGAAAAATCGCGAACTGTTATTGCGTTATTCAGTTTTTTCTATTTTTCATCACATCAGCAAAAATAATTGCGGGCTCTTCTCTTTCATTAATTAGTCGTTTAAAGGCTAGATATGCTATATTACTAACTTCATGATGCATATACATTGCCCTAATTTTTTTTTCAGGATAAATTAAACTTGAAAAAATTTCAATTTTAAATTTAAGTTCTATAATGCATTTGTCAGGGCAAATTATTACTACAAAATCTTTAAGAATATTATTAAAATGTGATGCTAGAATAAAAATGTCGCTTGCAATTTCTGGATTATACTTCGCTATAAGAAATGATTTAAAATGAAGACTACCATCTTCGATATAGTAATTAAAATCCAAAGCTTTATTTTCAGATATTTTAAAAACTGCTCTAATCATCATTTCCTTTTCAAAAACACCATAATTGTAACCCATTTTATTAAAAAAAGATTTTAAATCTCGCCAAACTAATTCTTGTCGTTTCTTGTTATTAATCGAAATCTTATAAATTTTTTCAAAAAAAGTAATTGTCTTTCGCATAGTTTTTAATTTATAATTTCAATATTGTCTTCACTATAAATAGTTAATCTCTTTATTTTGTTTGCTGATGCATTCAAAATTGGTTCATTGATAGTTGAGCCCCCAGATTCTTTTAACCACTTAATCCATAAGTAGCATAACTTTTGAGCCTCTAGTACTTCTTCATTTTCTCCCTTAGACTTAGACTGTATTCCACAAACCTGCCATTTTGCTTTTTTCTTAATTTTAACTGGAAGAATTCCCAAGCCTAAACTGTCAGCTTTTTTTCTCCAATCCAAACCTTTCATTTTTTTAAGTAAGGGGGCAGTTGTTGTAGAATATTCCTGATTTCTAAGCCCATGATTTTTGTTCTCAAAATCAAAGTATCCATCTGTTAAGATAAAAACCTTATTTTCTAGTCTTTGATCAAGGTCGCTATTAATTTGATCATTGAAATACTGCCAGATGTCTACTCCTGCATAATCAGAGCTGATACCCCCAAGTTTTGCTTGCAGGTATAGCGACTGCAAGCTGGTTGAAAAGTTTTTAGCAAATTCATCGAGCTTCTTTAGTTTTTCTGCAGCAGAGAATTTCCCCATATCAATCGACATTGTGTTTTCAAAAAAATCTGACGGAAGCTTACTTCCTTTTTGAGGAATGATTCGGATGGAGAACTTGTCTGTTGACTTTACGACAAGGTGTTTTATTCTTACCGATTTCTGGAATTCTTCAAAAACAGCACTTATTACGGATGTATCAATATTGATCTGATCTTGTCTTTGAATTATCCGGTCGCTCAGGTCAAGAACAACCACAAAGTTTTTTTGACTTTCTTGTGTTAGGGATTCAGTAGCACTTGAACTACAGGCTTGGAGTCCTAAAATTGTAGCTGCTATAAAAAGTATATTTTTCATTTTACGTTGTTTTAATTAAGTGAAGGGTTTATTGAGGCCTGGAATCTTTTGTAAACATCTTCGCAGGCTTGTTTATTTGAATTATTGTCATTTAATCCTAGTAAATATTGAAGCCAACCCGAATAGAAATGCTCCATATTTCTCATCAACTCTTCGGGCTTCAAAGCAGCCTGTTCAATTTGCTTTTTTAGTCTATTAATCTCTAATATTAGTGCCGATATTTCTTTTTCCAGTTCCTTTATTTTTTCTTTTTCTGCTAAAATCTCGTTTTCAAGATTTCTGATTTTCGTTTTTAGCCCCTTTATTTCTATTTCCCCCTTTGCGGACACATTTTTCTTTTCGTTTTCTTTTATTGCCGCTTCGTAAAGAAATCCCCAAAGCAGGTATGTACCAAAGCCGAATGTTAAGACCAGATAGAAATTCACACTTTTATACCAAATCCACCCATTGTCTGCAACTCCCATCATGGTTTTAAGCTCATGTATCCCGCTATCAATTTTATAGGCCAGTAAAGCGTCAACGACTAAACAAACTATGACGGCAAGTGCTACTTTGATACTTTTAATTTTTGATTCTTCGGAGTGGAATAGGTGAGGTAAGAGCCCGAATCCGAAAAAGATAAATGCACCTAAGTATGTAAAAAGTAATTGCGGGCTTAGTTTGAAAATACCGTTTACATCAAAAATTGAATTTAGCATTAATGTTACATCATCGTTGCTGCCACTATTTACCAGCTGTTGCATGCTACGAAAAAAGGAAGCATGAATAACGGAGGCATAAAAAAACACTAGGTAAACAGATAAGATACTGCAAAGCGCTGCATACAACCAGAATCTCGCACCGTTATAGCCACTCAGGATGGTACCTTCTGCTATTTGTATCTTTTTTTCTTGAATACATAAGTTGGTAGTTTTGATTTCTTTTTCTTTATCAGCAATTATCACCTCTAATATGTGATTTCGGTCTTTTTCAAGACTGGTTTGTTGACTCTCTTTTTGAGTAACATCTTCATGGGCTTTATTTTTTCGCCTTATTTCCTCATCGGCGTTGTAGGTCTCATCTACAAGATGCCCCTGTTGGATGGCCCTTAAGTTGCTTTCCAGGGCCATCGGATCGCCTCTGTTAACTCCTGCCTCTTCAAATCCCCATTCCCGCAAAGGCTTGCGTTTTAGAACTCTTCGTGTGGTAAATTCAAGTACCTGTGCTTGTTCGTTTTCCTGAAGTTGATCAGGTGAAATAGAATTATTGACCATAGTTGTGATTTTGATGATCTATAATAAATTCAGCTTTAGGTAACCAAGACATGATGGAAATGTGCTAATAGATTGAAAATGTTGCTATAATCGCATGGAATTCAGCCGAGTATATTTGCCCTTATTTTTTTAATTTTAGAGGGTAAATATTGGTTACCTCCTGCAAATTATTTTATCAACTATGAGAATTGTCAGATATACCGATGATGAACTGATAAGTATGATAAGGGATGGTCATGATGATGGGTTCACAAGCATCTATGAATATCATAGGGAATACTGTATGAATTTTATGAAGAGTAAGTTCAACGATCATGATGAAATTCAGGACATCTTTCAAGATGCTGTACTTGTATTGTATGAAAAAGTCCAAGATTCAGAGTTTAAGCTTACCTGTTCGATCCAGACATATCTTAATTCGATCTGTCGAAATCAGATATTAGTACGGTTGCAAAAGTCAAGTCGCTTTGTTCAAAAAATAGATGATAAAGGAGAAGATTATTTAGAAAATATTTCAGACTGGCTTGAAGACCCAGATGGCATAAATCAAGAAAGAGTCAAGGTAATTCAAGATGTTTTGCTTTTAATGAAGTCAAATTCTTCAAAGTGTTACGATATGCTTGTAAGATTTTGGTACAGAAAACAGTCTATGTCAAAAATTGCTACAGATCTTGGGTATACAAATGCTGATAATGCAAAGAATCAAAAAGCTAGATGTCAGCAAAAGTTGAAATTAGAGGTATTTAAAAAGTTGCGACGTGATTAATCAAAATATAGAATTTATAAGAGCGTATTTTCTTTCATTTGATGAAGAGGAGCAGGAAAAAATATTTTCTTCACTGTCAGATGAACAAAAGGATCTAATTGTAGAAGCCGGAGTGGTTTTTTTATCAAATGGTGGAGTTGAGACAATTTCAGACAATTCTTCCTTGATTGAACATAAGCGCGAGTTAAAAGAAGTCCAGCTTGAATATTTTATTGGGTTAGCAGATATTTTAGCGGCAGGTGGAACCAATGAGGTTATTGAAAAATTACAAAGTTCAAAAAATTTACTCTTTGAGAAAGTCTTTAGCGAATTTAAGGATAATGCTTTATTTGAGAATGATTTAGTAGCAGGGATTAGAAATCTTGAAAGAAAGGAACTAAAGCCAGATCTCATCCTTTTAGATAACGATAAAGACAGATTTGGTATTCCTGATGAGGAAATTAAATACTCAATTACCCAAATTGAACGAAGGGCTTTAAAAAAGAGGTTGCAGGAATTTGAAATTTCATTTTCTAATAACCATGCTCAACATGTTGCCACGTTATTTGGAGATATAGAGAGAGTGTCATACTCTAAATCTGATTTTAATCGATCTCGAATAAAGTTATGGAAATTTGCTTTTGTTGCTGCAGCTTTAATTCTTGTTATTTTCACTATTGCGTTAGATTATCAATTTTATGAAAATCTATTTAATAAAAGTAAAACATATTCTTCTCCCAAAACTATTGATACTAATTCGCATCTTGTTCCAAGTATAAAAATATCGGAAGATTCTCTAATGTATGAAAAGGCCAGATCTAATTATTTGAACATGCATAAAGACACCATTTTCAAATAGTAAGTTTTGAAAATATAATTAGTTTACTTATAAATAGAAGAAAGTTATTTTCAATAATTGGCAATAATGTAAAGAAATTATAAGCTAGTCACTAATTTCCGCTAAATATTTTTATATACTCTTTATTATTGAATTTAAATTTTCCACTAAAGTCAGAAGCCTTAAATAATTGACTTTTTGGTAGTTTAAAATTCTCAATAGCTTCTAAATTTTCAGAGCGATAAGTTGAAGCATTAGTAGCTACCATAACAAATGCACCATCTAGCCAGTATTCTAATTCACTAAAATTTATCCAAATTTTACCTTTATCACCCCATTCTGTTCCCCAGCTATTGGCAATTCTTATACTACCACCATTTATTGTCTCATCATATCCAATTGCTACCATCGCATGCCCGGATGCATTCAATCTGCTCTCATAGCTAAGCGACTTCCAGAAAACTGATTGGCAACTTTCAAATGATTTTGGAATTTGCATTGCAAGAATCACAGGAAAACCTTTAGATAGTGCAGATTTGATCGCAACAACATTTTTTGTCACAAAAAAATCACTAATCTTATAAGATCTTGCATTATTAATGTGATTTTGAGTCTCAGGAGGTAAAAAATCTATTGAATTCGGACACAGAAAATTTTTGGTATATGGCCAATAGTAAGGATACTCGATCCTAGACATTTTTTCAAATCCAATTTCTTTTGCTACTGTTAGTGCAGTTATTGGATTCAAACCCTCGCTACAATCATAATCAAATTTCTTTCTCCCATAATAATAAATGAAATATGGGCTCATCTGGTTTCTTGTTATGGTCATTAAATCAGTTATCCCCATTGATTTTGCATACATAATTGTTCTAGAAAGTGCTATTGACATAGCCACACATGTGCCTCCTGTTTGTGGGTATAAAGCTGGTAAAAACATCTCTAATGAAGCTCGCGAGGGAAGTGCTGCTCTTTCAATTGGAAATTCCTGTTGTTCTTTAAAGCTTGTCGAATCAAAAATTAATCCTTGGGCGACAAGTATTTTACTTGTAGCTAAAAGAATTATTAGAATTATATGTTTCATACATTTAATGGCTTAAACTAAATTTATACAAGAATTTATCAAATGCAAAACCTTTTCTCCAGTTTATTAATTTTTTTCAGCATATTATTTGTAAGACCAGTATTCTCACAAAGTATTGATAGTGATATTGTTAAGATTAACGATATCCGATTTGCTCATTTTGAGCAAGGTAAAATTTTGGATACTGTTATACTTGAGGGTTTTGCTCATTCAAGATCTAAATTAGTAAGAAACTTAGCCAATTTCGTAAAGGCCATATATGATCTTGAAAATTACAGGTATCAGGCGGATAGGGAAATCGTAGAAATTGCATCAGATAAAAAATGGATGAATGATTCCTTAGTTGAAAATTATGCTAGTCTGGCAATTGATGATCTTTTCAGAGTCTGTATGGTGACAAAACGTTACATGTTATTCCATAGGATAAATACATTGCTGTTTTATGACAAACCTCTTAACCTTATTTCATTTAGCTATGACACATATATTTTTTTAAAAGTAGGGAGTTTATATCAGTTCTTAGACTTTCAAAATAAAATCAAAAATCTTGTAATTGAGCGATTTGAAAAAATAAAAATTGAGTATTCTGAAGAACTTTTTGATCGACTGAAGTTCAATATTATTTCAATAGGTTTATCGAATTATGATACTTTAAAGCAAGTTTCATTTTTTAGAACTCTGTCAAATCATGTAAATAACGAAATAGATTCTACAGTATCTTTTGAGAAGCTACTTTTTGCTTACGAGTTATCCAATTATAATATAATTAAGGGATACAATGAAATTGGAGCTGTAGCTTATCGTAAATTAATTCATGAATATTCTTCCCCATTTCTTCTTAATGTGACGTATAATATTTTTACATGGACTTCTGAAGCAAAAAAAATATTCTTAAAATTATTATTTTGGAATAACTACCCTGTAGAGACTATTCATTTACAAACTTTGGAGTATTATATAATCGATTATGAGTTATTTAGTCAAGAGAGAATAACTGATTTATCTATTCTCGGAAAATTTGATAGTGATTTATATGGGGTGGAGGAAGCACAAAATGAAATTCCGGATTTAAGTTTTGTAGACTCAGTTTTAAAATTGAATTACTTTTTCGAACCTAATTGGATTTATCTTGAGCTTGATTATTCGTTAAGACAAGAAGGCCATTTGCGGCAACAGGTAGATGCTATTAATGACCGAGATGGTATTAAAAAAAGTAATTACTCTAGACAAATAGTAGAGGTATTAAGCAAGCGTTATATAAACTATAAGCAAATTGATGCAGGCAACCTTTTTGATTGTACAAATATTTATCTGGGTTCATATGTATTAATAAGCCATTATTATAAATTAAGTAATGCCGATCTACAAAAAGATACAAGCCAGTATTTAGTTTTTGATTCAATTTATCGAGTTATGAGTTTTTGTCAGAAGACTAATTACTTTAAAACAAATGGCAGTACAGTTGACAAAAATAAATTTATTCGAAGTCTTGGACGTTTTCAGCGAGTATTGCTTGCAATCTTTAAATCTTCTAAAAAGTACGATTTTTACGAAACTTTATCTGACGTTTTAGATATGTCCGATTTTGTTAGTGACACTATTCCCCCTCAACTTAGAATTGTAAAAGACAAATACAGATACTTGAATTTTATTGCTAATTCTGCAAATGATGAAATAAGAATATTTGATTCTATTTATATTGCTCAGTTGACTAAGTATTTGTTAAATCCAAAATTTGATACTGCAAAATATCAGAATCGATTTTATTTGTTTAATGATATATCCAAAAATATTCTTTTGGATATCTATAGTCGAAGGACAATTAATGATTCCATTTTTATAAATCTTTTAGCTTATCAAGAAATTATTAGTCAATTAATAAATAAATTTAGTGAGGACTATTCTGTAATTAATCAGTCTGAAAATTCTTATATTCCAATAAGTTCCTATAAAAATCCATACTTCTGTATCGATAATAGTAGTATTAAGATTATATCAGAGGAGGATTCACTTTTTTTTAAAACATATCATAATTTTATTAAACTTGATAAGAATAAATCTTTAGTAGATTCAAATTACCAAGCAATTTGGTTTTTTATCGCCGATGATTTTAGTAATTTAAAAAGTAATGACAACTTATCAAAAGATTTTAATGCCACATCAAAATGTATTTATGTTATTTTTGCTGATTCATCAGTTCATTCTGTCAAAAAATTAATTACTCTCGATTCTCTAAAAAAAATTGTAGATTTTGATTTACCTAAATCAGCACAGTATTTTAATATTAGTTATTTCAGTGACATTAATAGTAACTCTAATCTACTCTATACTACGCTTCTAAGTCCTTTAGAAAAATTTATTAAGCCAGATAAGACTTATAAGTTAGTATTACCTGCAGCCTTATTAACACTGCCTTTAGATTACATTTTTGCCAAGAAAAATGGCTTCTTGCCCCATTTTGTTGAATACTCTGATATTTCGAACATTTTAGTTAAAGATTTTGGACCGTTTTTCAATGAAAACGACACCACAGCAGTTTTTTCTGAGATGCTTTATAATAATGTTTATTGCAATATAAATCAAGCATATTCCCCCCTTTTAAGATCGGGAATAGTTGAACTAAAGTATTCAAAAGTGGAAAGTGATTCAATTGCACAAAATATTACTTCATTAAAAATTCTCGGACATAAAGCTAATAAAAGAACTTTCATTGAGTGTCTTTCAAATAAAAGCATATCTAGCGTACATCTTATTACACATGGTGCTTATATTTCTCATACAAATAATGAAAGTGAAACTAATAATTCAATTATTTCAAGTAATCAAAACACAAGCGGAGTGCCCTCTATTCCTTCAGAGCGACAGTTATTACTTTTTTCGTCTGATTCTAGTTTAACAATGTCTAAAAATAATATTTTAGTTTCCTATGAAATAAGGTATTTAGAAAATCTCTCTCACATTAAGTTAGTATTTCTTTCTGCCTGCGAAACTGGTTTAATTGATGATACTAGATCCTATAGTACGGGATACTCGGGGTTCGTAAGAGAATTTTTAGACAGAGGGGTTAATTCAATAATTGCAACGCGATGGAAAATTCAAGATAATTTTGCGTCTGAATTTGCAATACATTTCTACAAAAATCTAAAAAAGTATAAGGATTACGAATTGGCATTTTATCATACGAAGTTTTATTATTTCACAAATAATGTGAATCCTTCTTTTTGGACATCATATGTTTTTGTCAAGTAAATATAATTTAACGTATTACGTAAATTATTCTAGTAGTAAGAAGCCAGCCCAAAAATAAGGGTCATATTTATTTTTCATCGCTAATTGAGCTTCATGAAATGCGTTACTAACTGATTTATTTTCAAATAATATTGTATAAAAAATAGAAAAAAATTCTGCTGTTTGCTTATCGGGAACTTGCCAAAGGCTTGCTATGATTTTATTAACGCCACTTATTTTAAATGCCCTTTGTAAGCCAAACACACCTTCCTTGCCTTTCAGGAGGCCTAATCCTGTCTCACATGCACTTAAAACTAACAACTCGCAATTATCGAATGATTGTTTTGCTACCTCTGTTCCAAAGGCAATACCATCATTTCTATTTAATTCTTCATATTTATCGCCTGATTTTCTATTTGCTCCTGCAAATACAAGGCCAGTACGTGATAAGGGGTCTGTTTCAAAACTTTTAGGGTTATCTCCTAAGATATTTAATTCTGAAAATCCATGAGAAGCAAAATGCAATATAAATTTGTTTTTTAATTTCGATGTTTGATAGAATGCTTCCTCTGTACCCTCTTTGCCACTAAAAAA
>Ga0194118_10006105_pt1 | contig 12172 bp, 10 predicted proteins | sample TA2MahsurfametaG_2_FD_148662 | JGI IMG/M metagenome (GOLD analysis project Ga0194118, IMG submission 148662) | Freshwater microbial communities from Lake Tanganyika, Tanzania - TA2015013 Mahale N5 surface | ecosystem: Environmental > Aquatic > Freshwater > Lake | place: Tanzania: Lake...
ATAAAATTGATTATTCTCAGGGATACATTTATATTCCCTTGTAAAATGATCCTTTTCTAAAATTCTTGTGTTTGAATAATTTTGAAAAGGCATTTCTGTGTGAGCTTGTGGATTGTTTGGTAAAAAATATGCGTGATTTTGTTGTAAATCTCTTGCTGTCCACGCTGGCATTATTGCTCTTGATTGCTCTATGGTTAAAAATGTGTCGCATATTGGATAATCTATTGGAGATGCGTATACTGTTTGACGTTTAAATTTTTCTTGATTTACACAATCTCTTGTTAGTTGTCTGTCTATTCCTAAAAGAGAACTTTGAATATCTATACTATGTGTCCATAAATTGCCTCCCCATTTTTGAGGAATTATTTGAGGATCTAGCATAAAACATGGTTTTGGTCCAGAACATGGTACATCTAAATACCATCGTTCTTGTTCTGTTTGTTGTTGTAATTGTTTTATTATTCTTGATTCGTCATCATGAAATCTTGTAAAAGCCATTTTATAATTATATGATATATTTTATTTCCATATATCATAATATTTTACATATTTACTCATTGTAATATTACAAGGTGTAAATAGTGTGAACCCAACTATATAGATGGTAATGGTACGAGACCGAGACGTATGCTGCCCAAACTAGCTACATCATATTTAACAACTAATGGTAAATCATTTTCTAAATAAACTTCAATTTGTGGACAAAGATTAGTACATTTAATGAAATATCCAAGGTTTTTTAAAGAAAATTCTCCTTGAATAACTTTAGATAAATCTTGTTTTAAAATAAATTTCATAGATTCATCTGATTCAGCTCTGTGAATTTCAGCAGAAGCAAATTGTCCTTGACATTTAAATATTAATTCATTACCAACAGACTTAATTTCAAGTTTATCAGAAATGCCTGATAAATCACGAATGATCTTTTGAAAATCAGCTGATGGTAGATTAATAATTGATGAAAACTTTACATCAGGAACTTCTAATTCATCTTGTTCTGGTTCAATTAATTTTAGTTTTTGAGTTTTACACTGTTTGATATTTCCATTCTCAAATCTAAGTGCTAAATGGGAAACAATTCCGTCATAATAATCATTATTTTCAATATAAATAGTTAAAGTATCATCATTATCAATAGAATTAATTAATTTAAATAAATGAAACATATTAACTCCAATAATAATTTTTTCTTTCTTACATTCATAAAATTCAAAATTAGAAGCTGCTAAATAAAGATGAACTAAAATAGTATGTGATTTATCCATATTAATAATCCTGATACCATCAGGTTGAAACGAAATATTTGTTTCTAAAAGAATATCTTTAAGAGCAGTCATTAAGGTGCGAAATGGTGATATTTGAACAGTTTTAATAGTTAACACGTTATTATTTGTTGATGCGTTTGAATTAATAAACTGAGACATTATATGTTATAATTAATACAATTCTTTAAATACTTATGTTACAAAAATATTAAGTATTATTTATTCAATGTCGTATATCAATTTTGGGAACTCTTCTTTTGCCATATCCATATTTTTTTCGTGCTAATTGAGCTGCTTTATAGCCTTTTGAAGTATGTTTACATCCTTTATGTAAAATATTATAATCTACTGCTCCAGCTTTACCTGAAGTTAGTGCACTTGCTAAACGTGCTACTCCCCACGATTGTGCTGTTTGATTTGGTCTAGAACCAGATGAATAATAAGCTCCAACCCCTTTATTTATTATTTTAGCTAAAGCAGCTTTTGAGCATCCTGATTTTTTTGATAACTCATCAGTTGCTCCAATTGTTGTAACACCATAAACATTTATAGCATTTATAATATGAGATGATGTTTTGGATTGAAATGATTTTACATGTTTACGTGTATAAAATTTACCTTTTTTATATAATTTTTTAGATTTCAACAACATTTGTAATTGTTTTTTCTTATCTTTAGCGGTTAATCTGTTTGGCAAATATCTTAAACTAATTTTGTATTGTTTTCTTGTCTTCATAATATAATATATATATAAAATGATTTAGAAATAAATTAACATTTCAAATGTAAAAGGTGTAAATAATGGAAGAACAAAAAAAAAATACTATTGTTGAATTAATAAATGAATTAAATATTAAGTATAAAGATAATCCATATATACTTCAAAGATTGGAAAATCATATATTTAATTTATCAAATATTTTAGAGCAAGAAAATAAGAAATATGATGAACGTGTTACTAGATTTAATGAACTAACACTTGAACAAGATAATTTTTACAAAATATTTTTAAGTAAACATCAATATTTTTATATGCCATATAATAGCCTCTATTATGAATATGATGGAAAAACTTATAAAATTATAAAGGATGATGATATTCACTATAAATTATTGTCAACTATTACAGATGAGGGTAAATTAATCAAATGGAAACATAAAACAAAGCAAAATATAATTAAAAAAATTAAAGAAAGAAGTTTATTTAAATCAACCCCTGAAACATATACAATTCAGAATGTTCTTGGATTTCTACAAACTATGTTTCAAACAAAAACTGAAGCAAAATATTTTTTAACAATTATTGGTGACTGTATATTAAAAAAAAATAATGATAATTTATTATATTTTGTTAGTTCAAATCTAAAAAAAATTATTATATTAGTTGATTCTATTGTTTATGTAACAACTGGTAATTCTATAATGAATAATTTTATTACAAAATATCACGATAGTCATAAATTAAATTTATATCGTTTAATAAAAACAATGGATACAACTAACACTTTATCTATAGATATTGTTAAGGGCGTATTAAATAATATTGGAATTGATTTATTCTGTGTAGCTACACATTACTCAGAAAGATATGGCAATGCTGATAATTATTTGAATACAAATGATAAAGATATTATTAAAAATTATGTATTGTATTTTGTACAAAATTATTTACATACAATTATTGATAATTTTATTGGACAGTGTATTGAAAGCGTTGAAAGCGATGGTGTAATAAGTTGGAAAAATATGCATTATATATGGAAACTATATTTATCAAGTTTAAATATTCCAAATATGATTTATTCACAACAATTACAAGAATCATTAATGATTAAACTAAAATACCAAAATGATTCTGGAAATATTGTTTTTACAAATATTACAAGTAAATATTTGCCTAATGTTAGTTCATTTTTGTCTTTTTGGGATAAGCATATTACAATTACAAATGATTCAATTGTTGATGATGAATATGAATTAGATGAACTGATGACATTATATAAAAATTATGATAAAAAGATAGGTCAAATAAGTGATACAAATATTGTAAAAATGATTTGTCACTATTATTCTCCTCAAGTTGAAGTAATTGATAATAAATATGTAACTAATATAAAATGTAATTTGTGGTCTAAACATGATGACATTAGTATATTTTTTAATGATTATAAGTTAAATATGGCGAAATTGTACAATATAGGTTTTAAAAATTTACAAAATCAAACAGATGATATAATTAGCTTTGATGATTTATATCAGTCTTATAAAAATTATATTAATGCTAAGTCAATGGTAGACCAAAAAGTAAATTTAATTGTGTCTAAACAATTTTTTGAGAAATATATAACAAATCAATTATCTGAATATATTAAATTTGAGAAGTTTGTTAGTTCGGAGTGGTTAACACAGTAAATAATTTAGGAATTTACAAAATTTATAAATTATTGTATTTAAGAAGCAGCATTAAGAGCAGCGTTTAATGGATTGCTCATGCTTTGTACGGGGAAAGGTTTGGTTGTTCCTCCATACATAGCCTTGGAACGTCTACGTTTTCCTCCAGCCATTCCAGCTAAAAGTTGAATATTTGCAGAACCAGCATCACCAACAGTGATACCAGCACCTGCAATTCCATCACCATTCCAGATAGCAGAACCAGCTTCAGCCATAGCTCTCATTCCTGAACCTCCTTGCATTCTACTTCTACGTCCTCCAGCCATGCCTGCTGCTTCTTGGACACCAATAGAACCTAAAGCACCATAATCAGTAATATCTTGTCCATCAATACCAGAAGGAGAAATACGGCTTCCAATACCAACATGTCCACCTCTCATTTTCTTAGCTCCTTTGCGGTGTTTCTTGGTGGCAATTTTAACATATCCAAATTTGCCTTTTTTGGTTCCATAACCATACTTTAATAAGCGCATTTCCTTTTTAGCACTAAAGTGTTTTAATTTAGAAACAATACGTCCACGAGACATCATAAGGTCAGTTTTAGTAAGTCCCCCAGATGTTTTTTTTGCAGTTCCGTTAAAAACTTGACGACGAGAACCAATAGTTTGAGTCATTATAAAATAATTAAAGAAAAGAAAAAAGTAAAATTGTCTAAATAATATTTGAAACGCATTATTCTAAAATATATTTCTTAATGGTCTTGGACTTCCTCCGGGTTGTCCTTCCCATCCTCCAAGATAATTAAGAGTAACAGGTTTATACAAATTGCCAAAAGTTGTTCTTCCACCTAAATTTCCAGTAATAGCTTGTGAAATACGAAAATTTTTGGTTTGTGAAGAGTCGTTATATCCTTGTTTAATATTATTAGCTTGTTGTGGTATACATGTGCATAATGTACTTTGAGAAATATCATCAGAATTTGCTCTATAATATTGTCTGATAAATTCCGCATTAATTAATAATCGTAAGTTTGATTTATTTCCAGGTGTAAATCTGTTGTTATTATATCGTGTCATATCTAATATTTGCTAATATAATTATTTTGTTACTAATCTGTATAAATATATAATATAATTAAAAGTAACTTAAAGAGTCTTTAAGTTACTTTTAGGTTAATATATATTGTTTGAAGATCTTCGAAAAAAAGTCGGGGCCAAAATTGAAAATGGACATTTTTAAAAATGTCCAAAATTGAAAATCCCAAAAAAGTTTTGAAAAAGACCCTCAAAGTTGAGAGGTGTGACGATAATGCTCTAAAAATGAAAAAATGTTGAAAAAAAGTGTTACGATAATTTTTAGACATTTTTTAGAAAACTAAAATATTTAGCTAACATAATGGAAACTTTAGGTGACAAAATTCGGCTTTTTTATAGACATTTATAGACATTTATAGATATTTTAGGATTTTAAATTTAAAAAAATCTCAAAATATACTATAATAATGCCAAAAGATACAATTGACTATTCTAATACAATAATATACAAAATATATTGTAATGATTCTAGTATAACTGATATATATGTAGGACATACAACAAATTTTATAAAAAAAAAATATCAACATAAAATATTGTGTAATAATAGCTCTAAATTAAAAATATATGATGTGATACGAAAAAATGGAGGATGGAATAATTGGAGTATGATTGAAATTGCTAAATATGCATGTCAAGATGTGACTGAAGCTAGAATTAGAGAACAAGAGCATTATGAACTTTTAAAATCATCTTTAAATTATATAAATCCTATTTCAAATAGTACATATTCTGTACTAAATATTGATAATACGATTTCATCAGATCAAGATAATAATGTAATCAATTTTAAATATTCATGCGATTGTTGTAACTTCTATACAAGCAATAAAAGTCACTATACCGACCATCTATCCACACTGAAACATCAAAAATGTTGTCTTTTAGGTGACACTCAGCAAACAAATCCGGCGGCTTTCCGGCCACACGATAAATTCGTATGTAACAACTGTGATAAAAAATATCAATCACGAAATGGTCTTTGGAAACATCAAAAGATATGTATGTCAGATAATGACCCTAATACTAATGAAAAAATAAAAGAAAGTATAATATCAGATAAAGACCTTATTATGATGTTAGTAAAACAAAATAGTCAATTAATGGATGTTCTCAAAAATGGAACTAACAATACAAGTCATTCTCATAATAATAATCACTCACACAATAAAACATTCAACTTGCAGTTCTTCTTGAACGAAACATGTAAAGATGCTATGAATATTGGAGAATTTGTTACTTCTATTAAACCACAATTAGCCGATTTGGAAGCAACTGGAAGATTAGGTTATGTTGAAGGCGTTTCTAATATAATTCTCAATAACTTAAAAACATTAAAAATTCATGACAGACCTATTCATTGTTCTGATCAAAAAAGAGAGATTATTTATATTAAAGATAACGATGAATGGACCAAGGAAGATGAAGATAAACCTATACTTACAAAGGCAATAAAAACAATTGCAAATGAAAATATAAAAAATATAAAACAATGGAGAAATGAATATCCTGACTGTACAAGCTCAAATTCAAAGAAGAACGATTTATATCTAAAAATAGTTAGTAATGCAATGTCAGGGTCTTCAGCTGAAGAAAGTAATAAAAATATAAATAAAATAATCAGTAATGTAGCTAAACAAGTAGTAATTGATAAAACATCATAAATAAAAGTCGGTGCCAGAATTGAAAATGGACATTTTAAAAATGTCCAAAATTGAAAATCCCAAAAAAGTTTTGAAAAAGACCCTCAAAGTTGAAATGTGTGACGATAATGCTCACAAAAATGAAAAAATGATGAAAAAAGGTGTTACGATAATTTTTAGAAAACTTTTAGAAATAAAATATTTAGCTAACATAATGGAAACTTTAGGTGACAAAAAAAAATGCCCAACATTTTATTGTTATTTTTGTGACTATGGAACGTCTAAGAAGAGTAGTTATGACAATCATTTACTAAGTGCAAAACACCAAAAACGCATAATCGGTGACGTTAAGCAAACAAATTATGCTAAAATTATGCCAGTATTACAAAAATACGTGTGTAATAATTGTTCAAGAACATATCAGTCACGTAATGGACTTTGGAAACATAAAAAAACATGTTCAACTGATAATGAACCAATTATTAAAGACGGCATAATTTCAGACAAAGAGCTTATTATAATGTTAGTTAAACAGAATAGACAATTGATGGATGTTCTCAAAAATGGAACTAACAATACAAGTCATTCTCATAATAATACTAATTACTCACATAACTCACATAATAAAACATTTAACTTGCAATTCTTCTTGAATGAAACTTGTAAAGATGCTATGAATATTGGAGATTTTATCAGTTCTATTAAACCACAATTAGCCGATTTGGAAGCAACTGGAAGATTAGGTTATGTTGAAGGCGTTTCTAATATAATCCTCAATAACTTAAAAACACTAAAAATTCATGACAGACCAATTCACTGTTCAGATCAAAAAAGAGAAGTTATTTACATCAAAAATAACGATGAGTGGACAAAGGAAGAAGAAGATAAACCTATACTAACAAAAGCTATAAAAGTTATTGCTAATGAAAATATAAAAAATATCAAAGAATGGAGAAATGAGTATCCGGATTGTACAAGCTCAAATTCAAAGAAGAACGATTTATATCTAAAAATAGTAAGTAATGCCATGTCAGGGTCTTCAGTTGAAGAAAGTAGTAAAAATATAAATAAAATAATAAGTAATGTAGCTAAACAAGTAGTAATTGATAAAACACAATAAATAAAATAAAATTGAAATTAAATACAAAAGTTTAAGGTATATTATACGAGACAATGTTCGCTACTGACGATAATACAACTTCTAACGAAGTAAATCAATTATACTTTGACGTCCAACAAAAGACTGATAAGCAACATATTCTAGAAAATCCAGATACATATATAGGGTCTGTTGAAACAGTAAATGCCGATATGTGGATTATGAATGAAGCAAGTGATAAAATTATTGAAAAGAATATTAGTTATATTCCTGGATTATTCAAACTATTTGATGAAGGTATTGTTAATTGTAGAGATCATGTAGTAAGAATGCAATCCAAGATTGATGCTAATGTTGAAAATTCATTACCAGTTTCTTATATTGATATTGCTATTCAAGAAGATGGTACTATTGTTATGATTAATGATGGTAATGGTATTGATATAGTTCAACATCCTGAGTATAAAACTTGGGTTCCTGAATTAATCTTTGGACATTTGAGAACTTCTACTAATTATAATAAAGAGGAAAAGAAGATTGTTGGTGGAAAAAATGGGTTTGGATTCAAACTAGTATTAATTTGGTCAACTTATGGTTCTATTGAAACAGTAGATCATATTCGTGGATTAAAATATACTCAAGAATTCAAAGATAATCTTAATACTATTTGTCCTCCAAAAATTACAAAGGCATCTAAATCTAAACCATATACAAAAATCACTTTTAAACCAGATTATCAACGTTTAGGCATTACTGGCTTAACCGAAGGTAGCTGTGCTTTAACACCAGATATGTTTGCTCTATTGAAAAAGAGAGTATATGATATCTCAGCAGTAACTGATAAAACTATTAAGGTAAAGTATAACTCAGCAATTATTCCTATAAAGAACTTTGAACAATACATTAATTTATATATTGGAGAAAAAACAGCATCACCAAGAGTATACGAGGAAGCCAATTCTCGCTGGGAATATGCTGTTGCATTAACTCCAACAAATGAGTTTATTCAAGTATCATTTGTAAATGGTATTTATACTTCAAAGGGAGGAAAGCATGTTGAGTATATTCTCAATCAAATTACTAGAAAATTAGCAGAATTGATTGAGAAAAAGAAGAAAGTAAAAGTGAATCTAAATTCAATAAAAGAGCAATTGATTTTGTTCTTACGTTGTGATATAGAGAATCCAGCATTTGATAGTCAAACGAAGGATTTTATGAATACTCCAATGGGTAAGTTTGGTTCTAAGTGTGATGTAAGTGATAAATTTATTGAGAAGGTCGCAAAGATGGGAGTAATGGAAGCAGCTTGTGCAATTACCGACGTGAAAGAACATAAAGCTGCAAAAAAAACAGATGGTACTAAGAGTAAAAAAATAATAGGGATTCCAAAGTTAGATGATGCTAATTGGGCTGGAACTGAAAAATCAAAAGATTGTATGATTATCTTTTGTGAGGGAGATTCAGCCAAAACTGGTGTTATTTCTGGATTATCATCAGAAGACAGAAACACAATTGGAGTTTATCCTCTTAAAGGTAAGGTAATGAATGTAAGAGGTGAAGCAGTTAAGAAAGTTTCTGAAAATAAAGAGATTGCCGAGATTAAGAAAATTATTGGTTTAGAGTCTGGAAAGGAATATAAATCAATAGAAGATGTACATAAACATTTGAGATACAGCAAGGTAGTATTTATGACTGATCAGGATTTAGATGGTTCACATATTAAAGGATTATGTATTAATTTATTTCAAAATGAATGGTCTTCTCTTACTCATATTCCAGGATTTATTGGATTTATGAATACTCCAATTTTGAAAGCAAAAAAAGGAAGTCAAGAATTGAAGTTTTATAATGAAGGCGAATATGAGCAATGGAAAAGTGATAATGAATCAAATGGATGGACAATTAAATATTATAAGGGACTTGGTACTTCTTCAAAGACAGAATGGAGAGAATATTTTGAGGAGAAAAAGTTTGTTGGTTTTGAACATACTGGTTCTACAAGTGATGATGCAATTGATATGGTATTTAATAAGAAACGTGCTGATGATAGAAAAACATGGTTAGAGACAGTTTATGATAGAAATAGTTATGCTGACACAAGTAAACAAATGATTCCTTATGAAGAGTTTATTAACAAGGAATTGATTCATTTCTCTAAATATGATTGCGAACGTAGTATTCCAAACATGATGGACGGTCTAAAGACTAGTTTAAGAAAAATTTTGTATTGTGCGTTTAAAAAACGTTTAACGAGTGAAATTAAGGTCGCCCAGTTTTCAGCATATGTTTCAGAAAATTCAGCATATCATCATGGTGAAGAAAGTTTGAATAAAGCGATTGTTGGAATGGCTCAAAATTTTGTAGGTTCAAATAACATTAATTTGTTATATCCTTCAGGACAATTTGGGTCAAGAATTAAGGGTGGAGGAGATGCATCTAGTCCAAGATATATATATACACGTCTTGAAAAAATTACTAGACTTATCTTTCCAGAACAAGATGATAAAATTCTTAAATATTTGAATGATGATGGCACACCAGTTGAACCACAATTTTATGTACCAATTATTCCAATTCTTTTAGTTAATGGTTCAAAAGGTATTGGTACTGGATTCAGTACTGAAATTATGTGTTACAATCCAAAAGATATTATAACTTATTTGAAAAATAAGTTACAAAATGTAACAAATGATAATATTAAGTTCTTTCCTTATTATGATGGATTTACAGGAGATATTGAACAAGTTAGTGATACAAAATTTGTATTTAAGGGTAAATACTCCAAAATTGATACAGATAAAATTAAAGTAACTGAATTACCAGTTGGATATTGGACTGAAGACTTTAAAGAATTATTAAGTGAACTACAAAATGATAAAGATAAAGATGGAAAGAAAATAAGTTCTGTTGTAAAAGATGTATTTGAAAACTACACAGATACAACTGTAGAATTTGTAATTACATTTAGCAATGGAAAACTAGATGAATTGGAAGCGTGTAAGGGAGAATATGGGTGTAATGGATTACAAAAATTATTGAAGTTATATTCAACTACTTCAACTACAAATATGAACTTATTTAACTCTGATGATAAATTAAAAAAATATGAAAATGTAGAAGAAATTATTGATGATTATTATCAAATTCGTCTTGAATATTATGAAGATAGAAAAAAATATATGATTGTTGTTTTAGAAAGAGAAATAATGATTTTATCAAATAAGGCAAAATATATCAAGGAAATATTGGAAGGAACCATTGATTTGAGAAAAAAGAAGAAAAATGAAATTATTTATATGCTTAAAGAAAAGGAATATTATACTATTGATGATGATGAAGAGTTCAAGTATTTGGTAAGAATGCCAATGGATTCAGTATCTGAAGAAAATGTTGACAAATTATTGAAAGAACATCAAGAGAAGGAAGATGAACTTGAACGTATTAAGTCAACGACGATTCAGATAATGTGGTTATCAGAATTAGAGATTCTTGAGAAGGAGTATCAAGAATATCAAAAGGAAAGAGAACAATCTCAAATTGGCGAACTTAAAGTTGCGAAGAAAAATACAATTACAAAAGTAGCAGGCGGAGCAAAGAAGATTATAATTCAACCTATCAAGAAAATTGTAAAGAAGGGTTAAAACCATTTTGGCATTAAATAATTATTTTTATCTTTTTGAGATTCAACAATTGGAGTAGCAAGTGGTACCGCTAATGTACTAACATCATTTAAATATTTCATATAACTTTGTGCTTCAGAGTAAACATGAAAAATACAATAATCTAATACAATTTTATTGAGTTGTTCAATTTGTCCAGAAATATTATGAGGTTGATTAGCAGCATGTTGTAAAAATACACTTCTCATAATAATTTTAAGTGCGTCACAATCTTGAGAAGCAACAGTATATTGTTTGTTTGATTTTTTATAAACTCCTGCTCTAATTCCATTTTGAATGATCTGTATATTTTCTTTAGAAAAATAAGCTTTAGATAATTGGGTTTCATCCCATTGTCCTAATGTAGGTTCCCTAAACGTAGCACATTGATTAGCTGGTATTTTATCATACATAGCAAATAATTTAGTTAGTTCAGGACCTCCCTTCGGGGAGTTATTAATAATATCAACACGCCCATTAGAAGTTTTATAACTATTCATATTATTATTATATATTCATAAAAAAAAATATATATATATATTTTATATAGAAATGTATTTTCAAAAGATAGTACTAACAATAGCAACTATATTATTAATAGTTATATTAGTAGTAATAGGTCTATCATTATCTAAAGCAACTATTGAAGAATCTTGGCCTCCAGTTGTTGGGGAATGTCCTGATTATTGGATTGATATGTCAGGAAACGGTGAAGCGTGTTTTAACAGCCATAGTTTAGGAAGATGTAATATTCCTAGTGAAGGAAATCCTAATACAATGAATTTTAATCAATTGTCATTTACAGGTGATAATGGTAATTGTGCTAAATATAATTGGGCTAACACGTGTAAAATAACTTGGGATGGTATTACGTCTGGTGTAAAAAATCCTTGTTATACATCAACATAAACAACAAACTTGTTACACCTTTACACAGTAAATGTAAAGTGATGTGAAATATTTTACACTAACATTATAACAGTCGGTGTTACGGCGAAGCACAGTAAATGTTTAAAGGTGT
>Ga0194118_10006113_pt1 | contig 12151 bp, 10 predicted proteins | sample TA2MahsurfametaG_2_FD_148662 | JGI IMG/M metagenome (GOLD analysis project Ga0194118, IMG submission 148662) | Freshwater microbial communities from Lake Tanganyika, Tanzania - TA2015013 Mahale N5 surface | ecosystem: Environmental > Aquatic > Freshwater > Lake | place: Tanzania: Lake...
ATGTTCAAGGTACCTTTGCCCTGTACGCTTAGCAGGGCAATTCCCTCTTGATCAATGACAACACTCACCGGATCGCTTGGCGCATGGGCCCTAGGAGTCGGCCGATCATTCTCAGCGGCAGGGTTTATAGAATCGTCGTGGGAGAATAGGGGCCGGTCAGTTTGGTTTTCAGGCGTTTGCATGTTGACGAGAGGCTCTTTTGCTTGCATTGATTGCTGATGTTGGTGTCCGCGATTATCAGGCCTTTGTGATTGCGGTGATTGTTTTTCTACTTGTGCCCGGTCCGGGAAACCTCGCACTGATTACATCAACAAGTCTCGCTGGCGTACGCGGTGGGCTTGCGGCTACGCTCGGTGTGATTGTCGGCGATCAGTTCCTGATCGCGCTTGCGATGGCGGGCATGGCAGCTGTGTTGCTTGCGTATCCGACTGCTTTTCATGCGTTGCAATGGCTTGGCGCGGGCTACTTGATGTGGCTCGGTGGAAGCATGTTATTTACCAAGTCGGGCGCGAAGCCAATCATTGAAATTCGAGCGGGCCATTATTTTAGGCAAGCTTGGTTGATTACCGTTTTCAATCCAAAGGCCATTGTTTTTTATATGGCATTTTTTCCGCTTTTTATTCAAGCGCACCATAGTCGTGCCTGGTTAGGTTTGGGCCTGCTTGCGCTAACAGTTGCTTGCCTGACATTTCTGTACGGGCTTTGCCTTTCGTTGATTGTGATTCGACTCGCCGAAAAATTTCGAGAGCAGGGACGCATGGTCTGGATTCTAGAAAAAACAGCGGGACTATTGATGATGGCCTTTGCCATCAGACTTGCTATGTCAGGACCTAGCTAGTTGTGCTTTTTGCGGCATGTGGAAGCTTCAGCGCCATAACCATGGCGAGGAGATTGACCGAGCCAGCGATAAGAACAGCGTTTCGGTAATTGCCGCTTGCGTCGTAGAGGCCGGCTGCGATGACTGGAAGGCAAATCGCTGCAACACACCAGCCGATATAAAGTCGACTTGCTACCAGACCGAATAAGCGCTGCGGCCAGCACTGTGCGATTGCGCCAGCCGAGGCGCCTGATATCAGGCCATAGCCCATACCAATCATGGCAAGACCTGGAAGCGCGCTTTGTGGGCCTGGCCACATACTGAGTAATAACGCACCCAAAAGTGCCCAAAGCTGTGCGCCAGCCATGACGAAGTCCAGGCGATAGCGATCGATCAGCCAGCCCCCGCCGATGCGTGCTGCAGCGATCGATCCAGTAATCAGCGTTGTGGCGCCCAACGCAGTACCTAGACCAGCACCGTAGGCTTGCATAATGCCTGCGGCCTGACTCATGACCATCAAGCCCGCCGACGCGGCAAGTGTAAAGACCGCGCTCAAATGCAAAAACAAGGGCCACTGGGTCATGCTTTCAGTCTGATGAGTCGATTGAATGGCCGGTCCACGGTGCATCGCCCCTTCTCGAATCAATAGGCTCGCCACGATACCGCTGCATGCGATCACCGCGGCGAGCAGCCCTAAGGTTTGACGAAGCCCAAGCATCTCAATGGACCATCCCATGAGCGGCGCGCCAAACATGGCGCCCAAGGGGTAAAGGCTTACTACATAGCCGTTAACAAGGCCGCGATGCTTAAAGTGGTACTGGTTGACAAGTTGCTGAACGCAAGTGAAGACGATGCCACCGCCTAAACCAAATAGAACACTATAAGAAAAAATCAAGCCCATTCTGCTTTGTACTACTGCGGTTAAGCCTAATCCGATGGCGGAAATTAGGCTTGCCGTTGCTATTAAAAGCGGTATCGATAGATGTCGATAAAGGCCGGGAGCTATATTCATTCCGAGCGTTAGCACAATGCTTGCGAGGCCAAAGACAAGCGTCATGTCGGCCCTTTGCAATGACAGTGCTGATTCCATCGGCTTGAGCAATACGCTAAACGCGTAAATCGTCCCGAAGGGAAGATTGGCAAGACTTGCTGCGATGAGAAGCTGTTTTGAACCTGAAGTGCTCACATATCTGCTTTCGGAACTCCATGCTCCGGCGAAGTCTTCAAGTCTAGTTCAGAATTCGAGCCACAGGCTTTCCGGTTTTTATAAAGGAGTCCGAAATGAGTCGTTATCAGTTTTTTGTTTCGATGGATGTACAAAGCGACAAAGAAGCCCTATTCAACGAAGTTTATGACAGTGAGCATGTCCCTGAGCTTTTAAAGGTGCCTGGCGTGTTGCGGGTTGAGCGTTCCAAACTTATTGATGGCGCAGTCTTGATCGGTGGTGTGAAGAAGGCCCTGGCCAACGAGGGCGTTGCGCGCTATTTGGCGGTTTACACCTTAAGCAGTCCCGAAGTGATTCATTCAGAGGCATGGGCCGTAGCCGTGGAAAAGGGGCGTTGGCCTGATGCGGTCAGACCTTTTACGTCGAATAGGCAACATCTATTGCGCGAAATCATCGCCCAGGCTTCTGCGCCTGTTTAGCCAAGGACTAAGTCACGATGTCATTTCCAATTACCGGTGAATTCCTAACGCTTCATGAAATTGTCCGCAAGGCAAGGCAGAACCTCAATGAGAATCACTGGCAATATATTGTTGGCGGTACCGAGACTGAGGCAACGCTGCGCCGCAACCGCTGGTCGATTGATCGCCTGGCTTTGCGGCCTCGAGTACTTCGCGATGTTAGCAATGTGGACCCAGGCATTGACTGGTTCGGACAGCGCTTGAATTTACCTATTGTTTTTGCACCGGTCGGTGGATTGGAGCATTTCTGGGAAACAGGGCCTTTACCAGTCACCCAAGCGGCCGGTGAGTTTGGGGTTGCACATATGCTGAGCTCGGTTTGTGCGTGTGACTTTGCTCAAGTTGCTGCTGCATCGCCTGAAGCTTTAAAAATTTTCCAGCTTTATGTTCACGGTGATTCGCATTGGGTTGACGAGATTGCCGATCGGGTCATTGGTCTTGGCTTTACCCAGTTCTGCCTCACAGTAGACAGTGCCGTCTATAGTCGTCGTGAGCGCGATCTCGCCCAACGAAATATAAGGCGTGCCAATGTGCCGGGCCGCGAATGGCAGGCAAGATTGACCTGGGATGAAGTGATGCGAATTCGTAAGCGCCTTAAGGTGCCGCTCATGCTTAAAGGTATAGCGACTGCTGAAGATGCAAGGATTGCGCTTGATCATGGTATCGATGTGATTTATGTATCGAATCATGGCGGCCGCCAACTTGATCAAGGTCAGGGGGCCATGGAAGCTTTGCCAGAGATCGTCAAGGCTGTCGATGCTAAGGCTAAGATCATCATCGATGGCGGTTTTTGTCGTGGGACCGATGTCGTCAAGGCAATCGCTGCAGGTGCGCAAATGGTCGCTATGGGCCGCATGCAATGTATCGCACTTGCCGCTGGCGGCAAGTCAGCCTTGGTTCGTATGCTCGAACTACTCGATGCCGAAATTCGTATAGCGATGGCTCTTTGCGGCGTCAACACACTTGATGAGCTCAATCCGAGTTATTTGTGCTTCAGTGAACCGGTTCTTGCGCCACACACCTGGGGTGCTTTTCCGCTTCTTGACGAGAGCCTTGCCTTTCAGCGTAAGTCCTAAGCGAATCGGCACTGATCAACATGGTTTAACAAGGATTAACACGGATCAATACGGATCAATACGGATCAATACGGATCAATACGGATGAATACGGATCAATACGGATCAATTCGCCTCAACATGTATTACATGTATTGCTTACGATGATGTTGCAAGGGTGCCTTAAGACTTCGCCGACTGCTGCGCTTCAAGCGCGAGCCTAAGTTGTCGCTTCAGTAACTTGCCGTTTGCATTGCGCGGTAAGGCCTCTGGGTAGAGCAGGATCGACTCGGGTACTTTGTAATCGGCTAGCTTTTGTCTGCAATGCTTGGTGATCGCCTCAATCGCCGCCGATTGCTTAGCAACGCTATCGTTTTGAAGATCGGGGGCGTAGATCACAGCATGGACTCGCTCGCCTAAAACCGGGCAAGGTCGCGAGATGACGGCAGCTTCGATAATGCCGCTATAACTCATCAAACAATGCTCGACTTCGACTGAAAAGATTTTATAACCACCACGGTTAATCATATCTTTGAGTCGGTCGTGGATATAAACAAAGCCTTCAGCATCGATGGACCCAAGGTCGCCAGAGTGCCAAAAGCCATCAGTGAAGTTGGCAGCGTTGGCCTGAGGATTATTCCAGTAGCCAGGAATCACCATCGGGCCGCGTATCCAGAGTTCGCCGCTTTCACCGGGAGGAAGGACTTCACCTCGGTCGTTGACCACCCTAACCTCAGCACATGGCAAGACAAAACCAACAGAATCAGCATGAGCGCGGGTATGAACTGCTGGCATGATGGTGGTAGGCGAACATGTCTCAGTGGCGCCGTAGGCGTTCATTAACTGTAATCCTGGCAGCCGGGAGGCCAATTCATCGATGGTTGACACCGGCATCGGAGCGCCGCCATAGCCTCCGACCCGCCAGTGACTTAAATCAAGCTGATCGAAGTGATCGTCCATGAGGCATAACTTGTACATCGCTGGAACCAGGATGCTGTACTCAATCTTTTCCTCGGCGGCAAGCTTGAGGTAGTCTGCAGCTTTGAATTGCGACATGATGATGCTTGTGCCCGCACAGCCGATCACGCTTGCGATATTTGCAATCAATCCGGTGACATGACTTGCTGGAACAGCAAGTATGGAGCGCACGCCGTCGCGAAGTGGCATGCAGTACTGAAAATGCATCACCGAATGTATAACATTTAGATGACTGAGCATGGCACCTTTGGGCTTGCCGGTCGTCCCTGAGGTGTAAAGGATGAATGCGCAAGCTTCCTCGTTGACCTCGGCAGGCGCGATGTCTTGGCCGAGAAGTTCTTGCTCAGAGACTTCGTTCAAAGCATCGAGGCGCCGATCGTTGTGAAAACGAAAATCCAAGCAAGCGGCATCGTTGAGACCATGAACAAACAAGAGGGCATGCAGTGATGGTTCGTTGGCGAGATGATTGCGCAGGTCTTCGATGACCTGGCTTAAGCAATCATCGATAAGCACAGCGCTGGCCTCGCATTGATTAATGATGTAAATCAAGCCGCTAGCCTGTTCGCGAATGCTGACTGGAACCGCGATGGCAGCAAGCCGTTGTAAAGCGAGCATGATCACGACAAACTCGATGCGGTTGGCAATTTGCATCACCACCCGATCGCCAGCTTCAATGCCGATGGCTTGAAAACGTCGCGCGGCACGCATCACGAGTCTGCGCAAATCCTGATAGCTGATGCGATGTGCATCGTGCACAAGCGCCTCCCGATGCGGATATAAACGACAGGCTCGTTCAAATAAAGCATCCAGCGATTGAGCTCGCTCACCAAAGCAGTTCACCACACGGTCGCCAAAGTGGGACTCGGGACGAATCGGGGGAAGGGCGTAGCGATTCCAGTGCTTAAGGGGTTCGATTTGAAATGGTAGATTCATGCGATTGGTGCGCGATGCATGGTTTGGGTGAGGAACATACCAATCCAGGGCGAATAGGCACTGGCGGAAGTCGGCAAATTGCATTTTGTTTGCTTCGAGCCTATTCTGCTGAAAGATTCAGCGACCAACAAATTCACGCTATTCATTTTTTGTCATTACAACTCATCAAAAAACGAGGTGCTTATGGATACTCAGCGTCGAGGCATATTGCAGGGGGCAGCTGCTGTCGGAGCAGCAACGGTTGCGAGCACATTAGCGGCACCTGCAATTGCACAGTCCAACAGCAAAGTGCTGCGCTTCGTTCCACAAGCCAATCTGGCGAACTTCGATCCAATTTGGGGTACCCAGTATGTTGTCCGCAATGCCTCCCAATTAGTATGGGACACGCTTTATGGGATTGACGACAAACTGCAGCCACAGCGTCAGATGATCGAGTCCGAAGAAGTTTCTCGGGACGGCTTAACCTGGACATTCAAGCTAAGACCAGGTATGAAATTTCATGACGGTACGCCTGTGCGTGCGGCTGACTGTGTTGCGTCAATCAGCCGCTGGAGCCAGCGAGACGCGATGGGTTTGATGCTCAGAGCAATCCAAAAAGAACTTGTTGCCGTCAATGACAGCAGCTTTCGCTGGGTGCTTTCCAAGCCCTATCCCAAAATGCTGTATGCCTTGGGTAAAGTTGGTACGCCCTGCTGTTTCATCATGCCCGAAAGGCTTGCAAAAACAGATCCATTTAAGCAAATCGAAGAGTATGTCGGCTCGGGTCCGATGCGATTCGTGCGCAATGAGTGGAAACCAGGTGCGATTGCGGTTTTTGAACGATATAAAGATTATCAACCAAGAAATGAAGCACCCAACTGGTTCTCAGGTGGCAAGGTAATAAACTTTGACCGTATCGAATGGGTCATCATGCCCGACCCAGCGACAGCATCTGCAGCTTTGCAAAGTGGTGAAGTTGACTGGTGGGAAAGCCCGGTGTCGGATTTAGTCCCCGTCTTGAGGCGCAATAGGAACATTAGAGTCGATATTGCTGACCCGCTTGGGAACATTGGTGCATTTCGACTCAATCATATGCATCCCCCATTTAATGACGTAAGAATACGTCGGGCGGTACAAATGGTCCTCAACCAGGAGGACTATATGCGTGCAGTGGTTGGCTCCGATGAAAAACTATGGAAGCGATTGCCAAGTTTTATAACACCAGGAACGCCGCTTTACACCGAAGCTGGGGGTGAAATCCTTACTGGGCCGCGCAACTACGATGCAGCCAAGAAGTTGCTTGCAGAGGCTGGCTACAAGGGACAGCCTGTGACCTGCCTCGTGGCTCAGGACAATCCATTCGTCAAACCCATGGGTGAGATCACTGCAGATATTCTCAAGCGTCTGGGAATGACGGTTGACTTTGTGGCAACCGACTGGGGTACGGTAGGCCAGCGTCGTGCCTCAAAGAGCGAACCAGGCAAGGGCGGATGGGGCATGTTCCACACCTGGCATGCGGGTGCAGATCATGTCAATCCTGCTGCTGCGATTGCCTTACGGGCGAATGGCGAGAAAGCCTGGTTTGGTTGGCCCAACATTGCTTCGGTCGAAAAAGAGATTGAAGCTTGGTATGGTGCGAAGAATCTTGACGAGGAAAAGGCAGTTATCGCTCGTTTAAATAAGGAGGCGATGGAGCATGTGGTCTTCATACCAACCGGCTTCTTTTACACCTATCAGGCTTGGCGAAGCAATGTTTCTGGCGTTTTGGGTGGTCCCCTGCCTTGGTTCTCTGGGGTGAAAAAAGCCTGATCTTCCGCACCGTTTTCTCACTCAAGCCTGGCTCTGGATAGGGTTCAGGCGACAGGTTTGCAATGTTTTCCTACTTGATTCGCCGGGTGCTGGCGACAATCCCCGTGATGGCGATTGTTGCTCTCTTTGTGTTTAGCCTACTTTATATAGCGCCTGGCGATCCGGCTGCCGTCATCGCTGGAGACCAGGCGAGCCCCGAAGATATAGAAAAGATTCGCAAGAGCCTCGGTCTGGATCGACCCTTTTTATTGCGATTTACCGAATGGGCATGGTCCTTGTTGCAGGGCGACCTTGGCACATCGATGTTTACCGGCATGAAAGTGACTGAATTAATTGGCCAGCGCATCGAGCCGACCCTGTCTTTGATGTTTGTTACCCTTGTTTTTGCAATCGTGATCGCAGTGCCAGCAGGTGTGTTGGCCGCTTGGAAAGTCGGTACCTGGATCGATCGGTTCATCATGGCGCTTTGTGTACTCGGTTTCTCAGTCCCGGTTTTTGTTGTCGGTTATTTACTGGCTTATTTTTTTGCGCTTGAGCGTGATTGGTTTCCTGTGCAGGGCTACACTGCGATGAAGCAGGGGTTTTGGCCTTGGCTCGAGAATTTGGTGCTCCCCGGCGTTGCTCTAGGATTTGTTTATATCGCGCTGATTGCGCGAATCACGCGGGCAACCATGTTGGAGGTTCTTTCCCAAGACTACATCCGCACCGCCAAAGCAAAAGGGATGGGAACAACCGGCATTCTTTTTTTACATGCGCTTAAAAACGCATCGGTGCCGATTGTGACTGTGATCGGCATTGGGGTGGCTTTGCTGATTGGCGGTGCGGTTGTAACTGAAAGCGTGTTTGCGATTCCGGGTCTGGGTCGGCTAACCATTGATGCCATTGTTCGTCGTGACTATCCGGTCATTCAGGGTTTAGTTGTTATTTTTAGCTTTATCTATGTCTTGGTGAATTTACTGATTGACTTGCTTTATACCTTGCTCGATCCAAGGATTCGTTACTGATGCAGTCAAAGCCTGTTGCCGAACAACTTCCGGATCTGTTCGCACCAAGACCTATTGCAAAAGGTTTTGTAGCGTATTGTCTTCGTCATCCAACCCTGAGTTTCGGTGCGCTCTTATTGATCTTGATGTTGGTACTTGCAGTATTTGCTCCTTGGTTGGGTACGATTGACCCCACCGAATTAGCACCGATTAAGCGCACCCGTGAACCGTCGGCCGAACATTGGTTCGGCACCGATGCGGTGGGTAGGGATATTTATTCAAGGGTACTTTATGGGGCTCGAGTATCGCTTTTGGTTGGTTTTTCGGTCGCCGTTCTTGCCTCGCTTGCCGGTTTGATTATTGGTCTACTTTCTGGATTCTTGCGCAAGCTTGATGGCATTTTGATGCGGGTGATGGATGGGATGATGTCGATCCCTCCGATTTTATTGGCGATTGCCTTGATGGCGCTGACACGTGCCAGTGTCGAAAATGTGATTATGGCGATCACGCTTGCCGAAATTCCGAGAGTTTCCCGCTTGGTGCGAGGCGTTGTGCTCAGCCTTCGTGAGCAACCCTATGTTGACGCGGCTGTCGCAGCAGGGACGCCAACGCTATCGATTATCGTTAAGCATATTTTACCAAACACGCTTGCTCCTTTAACCGTTCAGGCTACTTACATCTGCGCGTCTGCAATGATTACTGAATCAATTCTTTCATTCATCGGTGCCGGCACCCCGCCGATCATTCCCTCCTGGGGAAACATCATGGCGGACGGTCGAACGCTTTTTCAGGTTAAGGCGTACATCATCTTCTTTCCGGCTGTTTTTTTATCAATAACGGTATTAGCGGTTAACCTACTTGGTGATGGTCTTCGCGATGCCCTAGACCCGCGTAAAGCAAAGCTTTCTTGAGTTCACGATTCCATGCCCCTACTTGAAGTGAAGTCGCTGCAAACCCATTTTCGAACACCTGACGGGGTTAACCGCGCGGTTGATGGCGTGAGCTTCTCGGTTGAAGAGGGAGAGACGCTTGCGATCGTTGGTGAGTCTGGATGTGGCAAGTCGGTGACGGCAATGTCTATTCTCAGGCTTATCCCAGAGCCTCCCGGGAAGATGGCTGGCGAAGTGATCTTTGATGGCCAGGATCTCCTCAAGCTCGATGAAGCCCGAATGCGTGATATCCGTGGTAATGCCATCTCGATGATTTTCCAAGAGCCAATGACGAGTCTCAATCCAGTGCTCACCGTCGGAAGGCAGCTACGTGAAACGCTGCTGCTTCACCAAGCGATCAGTAAGTCTCAGGCTGAATCGCGAAGTATTGAAATGCTTGAGCTTGTCGGGATTCCTGAGGCCACGCGTCGTATGCGTGAGTATCCGCATCAACTCTCGGGTGGTATGAGGCAGCGCGTCATGATTGCGATGGCGCTCGCCTGCAACCCGCGGCTGTTGATCGCAGACGAGCCCACAACAGCGCTTGATGTGACCATTCAGGCGCAAATTCTAGATTTGATGTCCGATCTTAAGCGTCGGATAGGGGCAGCGATCATGCTGATCACCCACGATCTGGGTGTGGTTGCAGAGGTTGCAGAGCGTGTCATGGTGATGTACGCAGGCCGTAAAGTGGAAGAAGCTTTAGTGGGGGATCTTTTTGAAAACCCGCAGCATCCTTACACCATAGGACTCCTCGGTGCTGTCCCAACAATTGGGGTCAAGATTGATGAAGAAAACACTCGATTGCAGGAAATACCGGGACTCGTACCAAGCCTAAAGCAGAAGATTCAGGGCTGTGTTTTTTCAAGCCGCTGTTCGCGTTCGCAGGCGCTATGCGAGGAACACGCGCCTGCGCTTAGAGCGATCCGCGATGAGCACAAAGTCGCCTGCCACTTCCCAGGCGCTAGTGTCGCCTGACCGCGTTGTTAACCAATGAATCGTGCAAGCCCTGTGAAGCAATCCACCCATGAACCCCCGGAGCAAAGCTTGTTGCCGCAGCCATACGTAAAGCCAGCGTTGCTCGAGCTGCGATGTGTCGAGAAACGCTTCCCGGTGAAGTCGGGTTTTTGGTCCAGTTCCAAGCAGTTTGTTCATGCGGTCGATGGTGTCTCGTTTTCAATTGTCCGTGGTGAGACGCTTGCATTAGTGGGTGAGTCAGGTTGTGGGAAATCCACGGTAGGAAGATCGATTCTTCGTTTATTCGAGTTGAGTGGCGGAGAAGTAAGGCTTGACGGCGAACGTATTGATCATCTCAGTGATTCGAAGCTGCGGCCCTTGAGAAAACGGATTCAGGTTATTTTTCAAGATCCTTTTTCAAGTCTCAATCCTCGCTTGAAAGTTAAAGAAATTATTGCAGAACCGATTCGCAATTTCTCGCTTGCTCGAAGTGAATCGGATCTTGATCAACGCGTTGCAGACTTGCTTGAAAAAGTCCGCCTTCCTCGAGACGCAGCAAGTCGATGGCCGCATGAGTTTTCGGGTGGGCAAAGGCAAAGGATAGGGATTGCGCGCGCGCTTGCTGCAGAACCTGATCTGATCATTTGCGATGAGGCAGTGTCTGCCCTTGATGTGTCGGTGAAAGCCCAAATTGTTAACTTGCTCCAGGATCTACAACGAGAACTTGGTATGGCGCTATTGTTCATTAGCCATGACCTCGCCATTGTTCAGCATATGACCCATCGGGTCGCGGTGATGTACCTGGGCCGGATTGTCGAGATCGCAGATCGAAAGACCTTGTTCGAACGACCCTTGCATCCCTACACCGAAGCGCTGTTGTCTGCGGTACCCGTGCCTGATCCAAAAAAGAAGGCGAAGAGAATTGTCATACAAGGTGACGTACCAAGCCCTATCGAGCGACCTGATGGCTGTCACTTTCATACGCGCTGCCCAATCGTGCAAGACCGCTGCCGTAAAGAGTCTCCTGTTTTGAGTAAACAAGGCGGCGGGCGCTGGCTGGCATGCCATTTCCGGGGTGAATGACGATGGCCCGCATGCTCACGGTAGCAGCTGCCCAACTAGGGCCGATTGCAAGGACTGACTCTAAAGCATCGGTCGTTAAGCGTCTATTGGCGTTAATGAGGGAAGCTAAGGCGCTTGGTGCCGATGTTGTTGCTTACCCTGAACTTGCGCTGACAAGTTTTTTTCCTCGTTGGTATTTTGAAGATCAGGCACAAATCGATCAGTTTTTCGAAACTGAAATGCCGTCCCCAGAAACCCAAGCACTCTTTGACGAATCGAAGCGACTTTCGATCGGCTTTCACCTGGGGTACGCCGAACTTGTAGACATTGCGGGAATTAAACGGCGCTTTAATACCGCGATTCTTGTGAATCAGCAGGCAGAGATTGTTCATCGTTATAGGAAAATCCACTTGCCTGGCCATGACCAGTATGAACCCTGGCGTGCCTTTCAACACTTGGAGAAGCGATACTTTGAGGTAGGCGATTTAGGTTTTGGCGTCGTTCACGCATTTGGGGGTTTGATGGGTGTTTGCATTTGTAACGATCGTCGCTGGCCGGAAAGCTATCGGGTGATGGGTTTGCAAGGCGTTGAAATGATTTTTATAGGCTACAACACCCCTGTACATAATCCGCCCGCACCAGAGCACGATGCTCTTTCTAATTTTCACAATGGTTTAGTCATGCAGGCTGGCGCCTATCAAAATGCGAGCTGGGTGCTTGGTGTTGCAAAGGCAGGCTTGGAAGAGGGTGTGATGCAAATCGGTCAGTCGCAAATCATTGCGCCCTCTGGCGAATTGGTTGCTCAATGCACAACGCTTGGCGATGAGTTATGCGTTGCGCGTTGTGATTTGGACCTTTGCCTTTCCTATAAGCAATCAACCTTTAATTTTGAGCGTCATCGCCAGCCTGAACAATATCGCTTGATCGTCGAACGGCGTGGCGCCAAAGCGCCTTTGCGGCATGCTT
>Ga0194118_10006119_pt1 | contig 12145 bp, 10 predicted proteins | sample TA2MahsurfametaG_2_FD_148662 | JGI IMG/M metagenome (GOLD analysis project Ga0194118, IMG submission 148662) | Freshwater microbial communities from Lake Tanganyika, Tanzania - TA2015013 Mahale N5 surface | ecosystem: Environmental > Aquatic > Freshwater > Lake | place: Tanzania: Lake...
TGTACCTGGTTCACCAATCAATACAACATTTAGCTTTGAGAAGATAGCCACAAGCATAGCAGCCACTTCAGTTTTACGATTGTACAAAGGGCTTGCGATGTCATTGATGAGAGACATAAAAAAATCAGAACTTGCAACATTGTCATTTGCAGCCTTGATGATAGCTTGCTTTTGTGCGAGGATTTGGTCAGGTGTAAGTGGACTTACATTTTTTTGTGCTTGTACTTGTGCTTGTACTTGTGCATTGATAGTAGTCATAAGAGAACTAGCCTTGTTTTTGTTTTTGATAGGGTTTGCTATAAAGCGATTTACACCATATACACAAGGCAAAAGAAAGTCAAGTAAAAAGTAAAAAAAATAAAAACTTTTTTGTTTCGATCCAAATTTCAAAAAAATCTCAAACCCAAAGATTGAAAAACTTTTTAGATTAAGTATTTTATTTTGTCAGCATTTGTTTAGATTAGGTATTTTGTTTTGTCAGCAATTAAAGATTGAGATTGTATTGAGATTATATTGAGATTATATTGATATTATATTGATATTAAAGACCCTTGAATATTTTATAGAGGGTTTAGGGTTTATTCAACAAAATTATTATTGAGAGATACTAGACCCATATCAATAGCTTTTTGAACTAACTCTTGTTGAAACACCATAGTAATCAAGTCAAAGGGTGTTACATACCCTGAATTGTTTCTATCTTGCACATAGTTGAATATCTCAACCATGTCTTGATCAAGTCCTACTTGAGCATTGTCTTGAGTGTCTTGAGCAATCTCTTGAGTGTCTTGAGCAATCTCTTGAGTGTCTTGAGCAATCTCTTGAGCATTGCCTTGAGCAATCTCTTGAGTGCCTTGAGCAATCTCTTGAGCATTGCCTTGAGCAATCTCTTGAGTGTCTTGAGCAATCTCTTGAGCCTGAATCTTTGGTTTTCTACCTCTTTTCTTTTGGGTATTGTCTTGAGCAATCTCTTGAGTGTCTTGAGCAATCTCTTGAGTGTCTTGAGCAATCTCTTGAGTGTCTTGAGCAGCTTTTTTGCTATTGTTGTGCTTGTCTTGGATGACCTTGATTTGGTCATTGATTTTTTCATTGACCTTAGAACAAGCCTCAATCAAGCCTTGACCAATACCATATTGGTTAAGCATATCCATCAATGCGATCATGGTATCGCTTTCGCTTTTCAAGGTTGACTCTCTCATCGCATTTTTCATTTTTTCCTCAAGTTCATTGATGAAAGTTTGTGCTTTGTGCTCAATCGCTTCCTTGATTGCTTGCTCATTGTTAGCAAGTAAAACCTCAAACTTGCTAATGAATTGTGATTTGATGCCTGCCATACGAATGGCTTCAAGGTACTCTTCTACTCTTTGGCGTTCAGTGTTTTCAACGATGATACAACCACCAGCTAAATGGGTCGCTTTGACACTAAGACTCTTGACAAAACGATCATAAGCCTTGCGAACTTCGAGAGAACCAGTTGAATTGATGAAAGCATTGTAAATGCCTTGTGCATCAACATTTGCCTTGTGTAGAATTGTGGTTGCAGTGTTGCTGATTTCAATAGTACCATTTTGCTTTAGAGCGATTGCACCTTCATTTTGTGCATCATGGCCTTGTTGAGCAACCCCAACACTTTGGATAGAAAACCCTTCAACAAATGGCACATCAGGGGTTGAGTTCCAAGACCATTTAGTGATCTCTTCCTTTGTTGCACGAATGCAAGTGATTCTTTGTGTGGTGTTGGTTGGCTTGTTGGTTGTGAGTTCAACTCTAAGATTTGAGAAAGCCACAGGGTAAGAAGCGAGTGTAGGCAAAAAATCTTCGAGATGTGGGTACTTTGCGATTGCATCCTTGATGTTTTGTTGAGCGAGACCTGTAAGACCATGAAAGCTGCTTGTGAGCATCATAACTTGCTGTGTTGTTGCGATAGATTGTAGCATTTTGCTAATCCTTGTTTTTGGGTTTGCTTGACTATTGTTAAGCACTCAAGTGCGATAGGGTAGACTAAATTAGTCAAGTAAAACTAAAATACACAAAATGAAATCAAGTGTCAAATAAAAATAAAAAGTTTTTTCATTTTTTTTGTGGCTCAAGTTTTTAGTCATTTTTTTTGATATGGGATTTCATAGCTAGAAAAGTGATCGCTAGAAAATTGATAGCTAAAAAACAAAAAATTAAAAATTAAGTTCAAAAAGTTTTTTTACTTTTGTTTTAGTTTTTTTATGAATTAAAAATAAAGATAATTTAAGTTATATAATAAAAATGAATATGGATTTGAATTTATGCTTGTACCTGATTTGTGATGAATTGAGATACTACATGAGTGCCCAAAGTGGTCAATTGAAATTTGATATCTCTCTTGTTCTTTTGAGTGGTGTCCAAAGAATGAATCAAGCCTAGCTTAACATATTTCCAAATGTATTTGGCCATTAGATTACCTCTTGTTTGATAGGAAGCATCATCATATTTCAAGCCTGTAACCATTGTAAAAATTTGCTTTCTAGATTTTGGTTGTGCCAAATTTCTAAGCACCTTTTTTTCACCAAAGGATGACCTTTTGACAATGTTCGCAATTCTATTTGAGATGACAAGAGAAGGGTTATCTACAATAGCTTGCTTTTGAATGGTTGGCAATGTGTCAGCAAGAGTAATCAAATCAACACTTGATTCAGGTTGTTGTGCTTGAATAGGTTGAGAGTTGAGCAATTCATGCAAAACCTCAGATAATTGCTTAGTGGGTGCTGCCTTGCTACCTTCAAAAGATGCCTTGCTTTCGAGAGATTTAGCTTTTGTTTTTTGATCCTTAGATCCTTGAACAACATTGCTTTGATGAGTGCTTTGGGTTTGATCATCAATACCTATTGTAACACTTGTATGTGGTGCAACATTGATTGAGTAGGTGATGGGTGAATCGGATTTCAATACCAAAGAAACGCCACTAGATGCGATTTCAAGGTAATCCTGTGTGTTTTTGATGTGTAATGTTGTCATAACAAGACCTATCTAAAAAAGGGGTGATTGCCTTTATTACATAAACTATATTAACTAGGCGAATGAGAGACTATCTAAATGAAAATAATAAGTCAAATAAAAAAACAAAAAAAAATAAAAATTGTTAAAAAAGTTATATAAATTGAATGTTTAGTTAAAAAATCAAATGACCCAAGAATCTTCTGCCCAATAATATGGCAAATCATTAGGCACACCTACAAATTGAGGACCATAAAAATCAGGTAGCTTTCTAATGAGATTTGATTGATGAGATGTATGTACCTTACTATCACCCCACCATTTAGGCAAATTTCTATTTCTATTTTCTAAAACGAATTGATTCAAAAAAACATTGAATTTTTCTGTGAGAGTATCTTTGTAGCCCATACTAACCCATGAGTGGCAGCATACTAATCCATATATAGCTAATTGATACTCGTGACCTAACCACATTTTTACTGCTGGGTGATTGATCCATGCCCCTTTATTTACCCCCTCTTGAATTTTAAGAATAGTTTGGATCACCTGATAAGCCTCTACTCTTTGTTTACCTTTTCGCTTGTAATCGAGGGATTCAATCGATTTTTTGAAGTTGTCATAAGGTACAAAAACTTGCATTATGATAATTTCCTTTGCTTTAAATGTTGGGACAAAATTGTAATACATACATGATCAGGCATGAATCACAAGGTAAAAAAGTTAATATGCTATACACAAAACAAAGTCAAGTAAAAAGTAAAAGAAAGTCATTTTTGTTTAGATTGCAAACTTAAAAATAAAGTTCAAAAAACTTTTTTAACTTTATTTAATTATCAAAAAACAAAATAAAAAAACTTTTTGAGTTAAAAAAATAAAAAATTTGAAAAAATATTGAGTTCAAAACCTGAAAAAATAATATCAAAGGCTAAAAAATTTTTTTGGCAAAAAAACATGATTTTGCCAAAACCATGTTTCTCTGTATTTTTTTGATTTTTTGAATGAAAATCAGTGAAACATACTTTTGTCAAAATCATGTTTCTACAAAAAAAAATGCCAACAGTCTAAAAAATGAAAAAACAAAAAACATTATGGCAAAAATAAAGTCAAGCTGAAAAGAAACATACATATTGTCAAGTCAAGGTCTAAATTTAAACGAGAGGCTACATATAAAAATAGCATTGAACAAGTTTTTTAAGGCTATTGGTTTTTGATTTTGAGTTTGTTTTGATCCAAGACTTGCATTCATGCAATCCTACAAAAAATAAAAAATGCCAAATCACAATTTAAAAAAGTCAATCCAAACAAAACAAAACAAAAATGAATTAGATTGCAAAAAACTTTTATAAAATATTGTATTTCGAATTGGTTTGTGTAATAAGCAATCTTGTCTTTTCTTTTAGTAGTTATTGTTCTTATTTGGTTTCAGCTTTCATGTTATCTGATGGTGCATTTTCAACAATCGCATGAGAGATGGTTTCCATGAGTTCAGGATTTTTCTCAAAGAATTTTTGTAAGCCCCTAAACAAAGACATTGATATAGCATGATTCATATACAAGACAATTTTGCATTCAAGACATTGAAGAAGGTATGTGGATTTTTTAGTAACTTGCAATTTAGCATCTCTATTATGACAAATAGGACAAATGCATTGGAATTTTTTAGGTTGGGGCTTTGGTTCATTGAGTTTGACAGGGATGGGGAATCCATCATCACCAATGACAATTTCAACAGGGGGACTGACAGTCTTTGTTTGTTGAAATTTGGTATCATTTGGACTTGCATCCATTTTTTGACTTACTTTTCTAGACATATTTTTTCTACTTTCTGGAAAAAAGTGTATTTGCAAATTATAAGGATTAATATGCTTATGCTTATGTGTATTTCTGTATATATAGCAACAAAAAAACTTGACGCAAGCATTTTCGTACTTATCTATAAAAAAATAAAATTTATTTTTAAAAAAGCTATACAAAATCAAGAAATAATGCTCTTATTACAAAACAAAAATTCAAACCTAAAGGAGTTACAAAATGGTTTTGAAATTTGACTTAAAAAACAAAAACCTTGTGGATAGGTCTAAAAATAAAAGTCCTTTATTTGAAGATTATGATGATGAAAAAAATGAAGAAAACTTTGATGTGATCGATGTTTTTTCACAAAGAGATAATAGCTATTACAATTATGATAGTTATTGTGGCAACATTGAAAATGATCCAAGCGATGAAAATGATCCAAGCGATGACAATGAATCTAATACATTGAGAGGCTTTGTAAACTCTTTAGAAGACGACAATGAAAAAAAATCATTGTATGAATGGTCTAAACAATTTAGATTTATGGCAGGTGTTGAATTTTTACAAGTAAAGCGATCCCATCCAAATGTATGGGAAGGTAATATCATAAGTGGATGGCTTGAGGATGTTGATGAGCCTATTGAAGAATATGATATTCTCAAAAAATGGGGTGGTGGAACATATATGATAAATGCGATTCAATTGGATCGAAGTGGCAAACCAAAACTTGTGGATAGAAAATGTATAACAATTTCTGGCTTTCCTAAAAACTTTAGAAATGAACAATACGAAGAGCAAGAATTAAGACACAAAACAAGCTACTCATGGCTAAAAAATCAAGATTTGAGAAATGACGATGAAAGAAATAGTGTCAAAGAATCTAATTTTGATTTTGCTATGAAAAATCGAGAGTTGAGATCTCAAGTAAGCATTAAGCAAGTAGATGAATACTCAAATCAAAAGGAATACCAAGAACAGCTTTTGAAAATTGATTCTAAGCTAGATGGTTTAGTAGCACATTCAAATCAACAACAAGCTAGTTTGGATAAGCTAAGAATCGATTTACACAATAGTGAATTTGAAAAAGCAAGGCTAGAGCAAGATTTGGCTAATGCTCTAAAAATTAATGATCTAGAAAAACAATTACTTTTACAAAGACAAGAAAATGAAATGCTCAAAAGAGATTTAGTTTTACTTAAAGACAAAGAAAGAGAGTTTTTCGAAATAACACATAGGCTTAAGGATATGGAATTGAGATTGAATGAACAAAAGAATAAACAGCTTGTTGATGTTTTGAAAACTCTTTTGACAAGTCCAATCTAATAAGCCTTTAGAAAACAAAAAAAACTTTTTTACTTTTGCAAATCATTATTTTTTTGATGATTGGGAAACACACAAAAAAACAGAGGATGTGCAAACTCCTTGAAGGATTAAAAAATATGGCAAGAAGTAGATATTCAAATCGAGATCAAGATGTAGCGAGTGGAGAACCACAAGCTAATGTCCAAGATACAATCAATAGAATTACTAGCAATTTCTCAAAAAAGCCTATTGTTCAAAATTTCGCCAATCGAAATGATCAGGTTGATGATAGTGCTGATGATGAATTTGAAAATGGTAATGTTGAGAATCAAGGCTATCAAGATGATGATGGCTATGATGAATCAAGTGTATCTAATAATCAAAATGCTGATGAAGATCAAATGGATGATGGGGGGGATTTAGAATCTTTTTTTTCAAGTACACCACAAGAAGAAGATGTTGAATCAATGAGTGAAAGCATGGATCAATCTGACGATGGTGATGAGGATGACAATGTATTAGGATTCAAACAAAATACCAATAATAGCAATCAAAATGCTGATGATAAAAGTGTAGAGATTGATTATTTTGGCAAGATGAATTTTGGACAAAACCTAGACAATAATCCGAGAATTGGGGTTTCAAAAACCCAAGCACATCTTCAAAAGAGAAATGAGCCAAAAGAGCCTAGAGAAACAAGATCATCAAGAACAAGAGAAAGAGATGATGATGAGGATGATGACAATGATGAGAATTTGAAGGGTGATACACTCACATTGTACCAATGGTGTGAGCAATTTAGATTTACTGCTGGTGTTGAGTTTTTAAAGCTAAGACGAGAACACCCACAACAATGGGAGGGGATCATTGTAGGTGGTTGGCTTGAGGATATTCAAGAGCCTATTGATGAGAAATACATCATTGACAAATGGGGTGGTGGAACATACAAGATAGATGCTATTCAATTAGATCGAAGTGGTAGACCAAAAATTGCAAAGAGAAAATACACAACAATTAGTGGTGTTCCAACACAATTTACAGATGATAAAGGCAATTTACATACCCTACAAAGAAATAACAAAGCAAGTCATTCATGGCGAGAAAACAATATGAACGATAACAAAGGAAGAGTTATGCATAGATACAAAGAGTATATCAATCAACGTAGTGAATCTGATTTTGGATATGGCTATGATGATGAAACACCACAAAAACCAGCACAAGCGATTCCACAAGGTCTTTCAGCAGCTGAGATGTTGAAAATGCAACAGCTAGAAAGTGAAAAGCAAAAAGAAGGTTCTAGGGCACTTGAAATTTTGAGAGCAGCACAAAGTGATGTTCAAAGTCAAATGACAGAAACTGCCAAGCACCAACAACAGCTTTATGCTGAAATTTTGAATACCCAAAGACAAGAAATTAGTCGAATGAGACAAGAGCAAGATGTTTTGTTTGATAAAGCCCAAAGACCTTTAAGTGATGCATTGAATGTTATTAATGAAAGAGCAGAGAAAGAGAGTTCTATTTTGAGAGAACAATTACAAAAACTTGAGGGTGAATATAGAGATCGCTTTGGCTCTATCAAAGAGGATCAAAATAGATTTTTCATGATTCATCAAAAAGAAAAAGATGATCTTAGAAATATGCACAATACACAACTTGAATCTCTCAAAAATGAAATGCAAAGACAATTCTTAACATTCCAAAAAGAAAAGGAAGAGTTGAGAAACAATCATTTACAGCAAATTGAAATCATCAAAGAAGATCACCAAAAGCAATTTACCTTCATGCACAAAGAAAAAGAAGAGTTGCGAGTATCATTCAACAAGCAAATTGAGATGGCAAAAAATGATCAACATAGTCAAACTATCAATTTCCAAAAGGAAAAGGATGATTTGAGATCAGTATATTTACAACAAATTGAAAATTTAAAGGGGGATCATCAATTACAATCTGCCAATACTCAAAAAGAAAAAGAAGATATCAAAAATACTTTTTCAAAACAAATCGAGGCCATGAAGCAAGACCATGCTAATTTGATTCAAATCCTACAAAGAGAAAAGGAAGAATTGAAGGCAACTAATCAAGCACAAATGGAAACCTTGAGACAAGAATTTAGGCAACGAGAAAGTGAATTAAAGCAAACTAGCCAAAGCACCACATCTGAAACCTATCAAAACCTAAGAACCCAAATGGATGGTTTAAGAGATTCACACCAAAACCAAATTGGTAATTTACAAAAGGAATCACAAAACACAATCAATACCTTGTATCAAGAAATCAACAAGCTAAGAGAGGATGCAAGGGAAAGAGAAAGTAAAGCAAGAGAGGAAGGCTTTAAGAGAGAGTCTGAATTAAGAATGACATCTATGAAAGAGTTGGCGGATCTAAGAGCAGACAATCAAGAAAAGATCAATCAAATTAGATTAGATTATGAAAAGAGAGAAAAGGATTTGAAGGAAAACTTTGCAAAGATTGAAAAGGATTTGAAAGAAAACTTTGCAAAGGCAGAAAAGGATTTGAAGGAAAATGCTGAAAAAATGGATAAGGCATCTAAGGATAGATATGAGTCAAATCTAAAGGAAACCAAAGAGAGATATGAATTACAAGAAAAGACCTTGAGAGAGTCTTTGGAAACTAAGTATCAAGGCACAATTGAATCACTCAAGGAAAAAGCTGATGTCTACAAGATCAATTCTGATGAGAAGGTGAGAGATTATATCAAGGACACAGAAAGAAGAGAAAAGCAGCTACAAAGTATGCTTGAAACCAATCATAGAGCCCAAATGAGTATCTTAGAGGCTGAACGAGATCGCTTGAAGAATGAATTGGAATCCAATAAGAAAGAATTGGATTATGCTAGAAAGGAAAAGCGAGAACTTACTGATCCTATTGCCAAGCTAAAGGAAATTAGGAATTTCAAAGAAACACTACAACAATATGGCTTTGTAGGTGAGAATGATGGCGAAAAGGAAAAGAGTGATATTGATGAAAAGCTAGAGAAGATGGAGAGAATGCTTGAATCAAAGAATAGAAAGGATGATGACGACGAAAAAGAGCCACCTGCACCAAAAGACTTTTTAGGTAAGATTGCACATTATGGTCCTTCAATCGCTCAAAATATTCTAGCACCAGTCTTGAGTAGAGTGGATAGTGCAACAAGAGTCGCCAATGATGCACTTGAGGCACAAAAAATGGAACTAGCAAACCAAAATAGAATGTTAGAAATCCAATCTCAAGAGATGGAACAAAACAAGAAAAAGCTAGAGATTGAGGCTGAGGAAAGAAGAATTAGACTAGCACAAGATCGAGAAATGAGATTAGAGCAATTACAATTAGAACAGCAACAATCTCAAATGCAACAACAAAGACTAGCTAATTTACAATCTTTAGGTGGAATGGGTCAGTCAAATAGAATTCCTAGACAGTCAAGAAACACGATTGTAGATACACAATATGAGGATGTGGAAATGCGAGCCAATGAGGGATTGAATAGAAGAAGGCAGGCATTGGATGAAAAACGATTACAAAAGGAACTAGAGGAAAGAAAAATCAAAAAAGAAAGAGAAGAATTTATTAATTTACAACAAAGACAAAAGCCTAATGATCAAGATTCCAAGGATGTTATGAGCAATACAAGTGATGATGTGAATGATGTTGTTCAAGGCGATAATGAAATCAAGATTCAACCCAATGCCTTTCGTAATAGAATGAGAAATCCTGATGCAACACCACCTCCATCATTTAGACAAAATAGAGTAAACATTGATACAAGTAGTAGCAATGCAATCAATGGTAGAAAGATCAATTTAGGTGGGATGAGAAAACAAAATACCAATATTAACAACAAAGATTTGACTAACGAAATAGAATATAATATAGATAGTTCTAGTCAAAATTTTGAACAAAATAATGGAGATACCAACATGCCTGCAAATGAAGGTTATATTAGATTAGCAGAATTTATTGATGGGGAATTAGCTTCTAAAAATTCACCTAAAGATTCAGCTAACAAATTGAAAGCTGCTGTAACATGGAAAATGCTACCAAAAGAAGTATTGGATGATGCTTTGAATCAATCCTTTGATAGCTTATATACAAATGTACAAATGGCATCACAACAAAAAAGCTACAATAGAGTTTTGAGCCAACAAGGATTAGAATTTTGTCAAGGCTTATATAACGAATTGAAAAACAAATAAAAACTTTTGAAAATCTTTTTCAAAATATTTTTCAAGAATGGAAAAAAATGAAAAAACCCACACCACCTAGAGATGTAATTTCTCAAAGAATTGAACAATTGCAAAATGTTGAAATTGTGCAGCAAGCGATTACACAAGCAACACAAAATGCACAAACAAGTCAAAAAGCTAATGCTAGTACATTGAACATGAACGATCCATTTGCACTTTCACAGCCATTACCACCACCAAGTAATTTTTTTGAATTGATGGATCAGCATTTTGATGATGTTTACATTGATGACAATATAATTGAGGGTCAAGACATTGGCACTCATGATACACATATGGTGCCTGATGGCTTTTCCAAGCTATGCTTGAATTGCAAAAACTATTGGAATTTGACAACACTAGCCCCTGTAAAAAATGTAAAGCCTGATGGTTCACCATTTCATAGAATTGAAGAGTATTGTATCTTCTCTGACAAGTTGTTTACTTTGTCTGAGAGAAGTGTAGTGTCTTGTACTCGATTCAAAAAGAAAAAAGACGAATCACAAAAACAAAAAAGCTAAAAAACAAAAAACAAAAAAACAAAAAAAACTTTTCAAAAAAGGAAAAAAAATGGAAAATCAAAATCCATCTCAAGTATCCCCAATCAAAGCACTCGTTGAACAAACACAATTGTTGGATGAGAGCATTGAAAAATTAATCAAGCAAAATGGTTTAGAGGTTGTAATCAAGGATTACATCGTACCTATCATCGCAACACTTACACAAGCTGTTGATCAAAATTTCATCGCTATGAGCAATGTTGCACAAACTGCGAGTGTTGCACTCATGACTGCTGAAAAGACAGTTGCTGCTGAAATTTTATCAGATGTTGCTGATATTTCCAATGTATTGGTTGATGATTTTAGCACATTTCTAGACACTATCAAGGATAGATTGTCAGCTGAGGAATTAGCAAAGGCTAAAGAAATCCAAGATTTGCATTTGGAATTACAAGAATTGGTTGAACCATGGGATAGTCTTGATGATTTAGATGATGAAGAATTAGATGATGATGTAGATGCAAGTGCTTCTGATGAAGAATCTGATGAAGAATCTGATGAAGAATCTGATGAAGAATCTGATGATGACCAACAATAAAAAAACAAGTGAATGTTGTTCTTTTCAATTATAATCAAAGCATTACTTGATACAAATCAAAAAATTAAAATAAAGTACAAAATAAAGTCAATCAAATCGAAAAAAATATTTGACAAGACATTCAATCTATGACATACATACTACAAAGTATCTTTTGTAGGTTTTGAGGCTAAAGCAATAATCTATCAAAAATACAAGTTTCCCAAAAAAAATCAACAAAGCAACAAAAGGAAAAAATATGTTGTTAGTTCTAAATTTGTGTCTGTATTCTATTTTGCTATGGATTGCTAATAGTGGCAATCAAAAAAGCAATCCATTCTATGATGCCCAAAATCGTGTGGATGTATTAGCTATTGTGTTTTCTTTTTGTCTAGTTGGTATCTTGATTGCATTGATGTATGCTTTACCAATCATTATGCTATTGTGTTTGTCTATGTTGATTGTTGTCAAATATCAAGACAAGCAAAACGAAGTGAAATACTATGCTAGTGTTTACAAAGACAGCAAAACCCTATCAAAAACAACCTTAAAGTAAGGAAAAAGCCAAATGGTTATGTCCCAAAATGATGTGAAATATATTATCCACAATTTTTATTTTGATGTCAGTGATGAAAGACATCGATTCTATTTCGAGCCAAGTGATTACAATGGTGATGTGATTACCAATGAAAAGATTTTTGAAAGCATTTTTGGTTATATGTCAAAGACATTGAGCAAGCCAATGCTAGAAAAACCTGAGCAAGCAATCTTGAGTG
>Ga0194118_10006123_pt1 | contig 12139 bp, 13 predicted proteins | sample TA2MahsurfametaG_2_FD_148662 | JGI IMG/M metagenome (GOLD analysis project Ga0194118, IMG submission 148662) | Freshwater microbial communities from Lake Tanganyika, Tanzania - TA2015013 Mahale N5 surface | ecosystem: Environmental > Aquatic > Freshwater > Lake | place: Tanzania: Lake...
TGGATAACCGCTGAAAGCATCTAAGTGGGAAGCCCACCTCAAGATAAGTATTCTCATCACGTAAGTGAGTAAGGTCACGGTAAGACTAACCGTTTGATAGGCATTAAGTGTAAGTACAGTAATGTGTGTGCTGAGATGTCCTAATAGACCGAGGACTTGAATTTTTAAAATCTTTAAGCTATAAAAAATATCTTAAAGATTTTTTGCTTTGGTGTTTTTAGTGTACTGAGCGGAACCACACTGATCCATCTCGAACTCAGTTGTGAAACGTTATAAATCGACGACAATACTTGGGGGGGGACCTCCTGGGAAGATAGTTCAATGCCAAAGTTTTAAAAAAACAATACTAATAAGATAATTTTGTAATAGCTAGTCTAGATAATTTTTAATGGATGGAAAAAAATTATTCTTAAAAAATATTTTAAGTTTTATATATAATATTAAGTATAATACTAGTCATTAACATTATTTTCTGTATTTAATTTTTTAACACTTCTAGAGGATTATCAGTTATGGATACTCGTTTACTAGTAATTGCTGCACCTGTTTTAGTAGCAGCATCATGGGCTTTATTTAATATTGGTCGTTTAGCAATTCAACAAATTCAACGTTTATCACGTTAAAAAATAATTACAAGGCTAGAAAAACCAAAGATAGTCTTGTAATTATTTTTTAAAAATATTTACAAATTTTTTTAATTTAATTAGTAATAAGAGGGTTTGAACTAATTTCAATTATATTGAATTCTTCCTAGATTTCTAAAAGGGACTATGAACAAATCTAGACAAATTAAATTCTATTTTGTACAATAAATTTAAATTAAAAACCTATCTTAAATAAAAGATAAAAAAGTTATGGCTGTACCTAAAAAACGGACATCAAAAGCAAAAAAAAATAGTCGTAAGGCTAATTGGAAAAGAAAAGCAGCGAAATCGGCACAAAAATCTTTATCATTAGCGAAATCAATATTACGAGGTAAAACTACAAGTTTTGTATATCGTCTTTACGTTGATGAATAAATTTGAAATTTTCTTAGTATAAATTTAAATATATATTAAGAAAATTTCAAATTTATTTAAAGTTAAGGATAACCAAATTTTAATTTCTGGCTCTAAATTTAAACTTAATTTATCGATTAAAATGGATCTCTAAAAATAGTAGTAAAGTAAGATTAGCGGATATGGCGAAATTGGTAGACGCGCTAGATTTAGGTCCTAGTAACTTTTGTTTTGAGAGTTCGAGTCTCTCTATCCGCATTTTAAAGCTTATTTAATTAACTTATTAAATATTTGTTATATGGTTCTTCCCTTTACTCTTCAACAATTACGTATTTTTAAAGCTATTGCTTCCGAAAAAAGTTTTACTCAAGCTGCTGAAATTTTATTTGTTTCTCAACCCTCATTGAGTAAACAAATTAAAACTTTAGAAACTAGTTTAGGAATTTTATTGTTAAATCGAACTGGTAATAAAATATCTTTAACTGAAGCAGGTAATGTTTTTCTTCAATATTCAGAACGAATACTTGCTTTATGTGAAGAAAGTTGTCGTGCGTTAAATGATTTAAAAGATGGTGAACGAGGAAATTTAAAAGTTGGTGCAAGTCAAACTATTGGGGCATATTTAATGCCGCGTGTTTTAACTTTATTTGCTCAAACTTACCCACAAATTACTTTGAATATTGATATTGACTCCACAAGAATTATTGCAAAAAAAGTTGCTGATCGAATTATTGATATTGCCATTGTGGGAGGTGATATCCCTACTGGTTTAAAAAAAAATTTAGAAATTGAAGATTTTGTTGAAGATGAGCTCATTTTAATAATCCCTAAGTCACATCCATTTGCAAGAAAGAAGAAAAAAAAAATTAGTCGAGAAGATCTTTATCATTTAAATTTTATAACATTAAATTCAAATTCTACAATTCATAAATTTATTGATAATATTTTGATTCAAAATAACATTCAAACCAAACAATTTAATGTAGTTATGGAACTAAATTCCATTGAAGCTATAAAGACGGCAGTCAGTCTTGGTTTAGGAGCTGCTTTTGTATCATCATCAGCAATAGAGAAAGAAATTGAATTAAAGACCGTTGAAATTATAACAATCGAAAACATTAAAATAACTAGAACATTATCTATAATTACAAATACAGATTCTCATCGCTCTAAAGCTTTTGACTTCTTTTACAATGAATTATGGTTACTTAAAAATTTATAAATTTATCCTGTTCTAATTTAAGTTGACTAAAGTAATTTTTATTTTGTAATATCTTTTTATAAAAAGAGAAATTCTTCTAAATTATGAAATACGCAATTGTGGAAATTAGTGGAAGACAATTTTGGATTGAAACAGGAAAATATTACGATCTAAACCGCATTCCAACAGAACTTGGAAAAGAGATTACATTGAATAGAGTTTTACTGGTTAATAATGACGGAGATCTTTTAATCGGAAAACCTTATTTAGAGAGCGTAAAAGTTAAAGGAAAGATTTTAGAACATTTACGTAGTCGTAAAACTATTGTATATAAGATGCGTCCTAAGAAAAAAACTCGTAAAAAACAAGGTCACCGTCAAGATTTAACCAGAGTTCTTATTGAAGAAATAACTATTAATTAATAATTAAGGAAAATAAATATGGCACATAAAAAAGGTGCAGGGAGTACCAAAAATGGTCGTGATTCAAATGCTAAACGCTTAGGTGTTAAACGATTTGGCGGTGAAACAGTAAAAGCTGGGAGTATCTTAATCCGTCAAAGAGGAATGAAATTTAAACCTGGTTCTAACGTTGGATATGGAAAAGATTTCACTTTATTTGCATTAGTTGATGGGACTGTAAAATTTGATTATAAAGATGCTCAACATAAACGAGTAAATATTGTTACTCAGTAGAACTTTATAAATTTTTCAAAATGCTAAAAAATCCATTTATTAAAGATTCAGTCATAAATCAGTATCAGACATTAATTACTCAAATTAATGCTCTAGAAAATAGCTTAAAATCATTAACTGATACCGAACTAAGAAACAAAACATTTCAATTAAAAAAGCAATATCAACAAGAACAAGATTTAGATGCACTAATTGCGCAATCTTTTGCAATTACACGAGAAGCAAGTTTACGGACTCTAGGTCTTCGTCATTTTGATGTTCAATTACTTGGAGGCTTAGTTTTAAATAGTGGAAAAATTAGCGAAATGCGAACTGGTGAAGGAAAAACATTAGTTGCAACTTTACCAGCTTATTTAAATGCTTTAACAAATAAAGGGGTTCATATTGTTACTGTAAATGATTATTTAGCAAGTCGTGACCAAGTCTCAATGGGACAAATCTATCGATTTTTAGGATTAGACACAGGTTTAATTCAAGAAGATATGGCCTTTTTAGAACGACAACAAAATTATAAAGCTGACATTACATATGTAACAAATAATGAATTAGCTTTTGATTATTTGCGTGATAATATGGCATCGAATTTGAATCAGGTTGTTTTACCCCCTTTCAATTATTGTATTGTAGATGAAGTTGATTCTATCTTTATTGATGAAGCACAAGTTCCACTAATTATTTCTCAAGCGGTGGAAACTTGTATTGATAAATATATTGTTGCATCAGAAGTTGCTGAATATTTGGAGGTTAATGTTCATTTTAAAGTAGATGAAAAAAATAGAAATATTATTTTAACTGAACAAGGAACCGCTCAAATTGAAAAAATATTACAGGTCGAGGATTTGTATAACCCGAATGATCCGTGGATCCCTTATATTTTAAGTGCTATTAAAGCAACTGCTTTATTCTTCCGGAACGTCCACTATATCGTTCAGAACAATCAAATTATTATTGTTGATGAGTTTACAGGTCGAATTATGCCGGATAGAAGATGGAATGAAGGTTTACATCAAGCTGTTGAGGCAAAAGAAAGCGTTCCAATTAGACAAAACACAGAAACAGCGGCATCTATAACTTATCAAAATTTTTTCTTATTGTACCCTAAATTGTCAGGGATGACGGGAACCGCTAAAACATCTGAGGTCGAATTTGAAAAGATTTATAATTTATCAGTAGAAGAGATACCAACAGCACGACCAAATCTTCGTAAAGACCTGCCTGACTTTGTTTATAAAGATAGTTTAACAAAATGGACTGCTATTGCACGAGAATGTAAATCAATTGCAAAAACAAAACAGCCAATTTTAATTGGTACAACAACAGTTGAAAATTCAGAAATGTTAGCAGATTTATTAAAAGAATATCAACTTTCATATAGATTGTTAAATGCAAAACCAGAAAATGTAAAACGAGAATCAGAAATTGTCGCACAAGCTGGGGAAATTGGCAGTATTACAATTGCGACAAATATGGCAGGCCGAGGAACTGATATTATTTTAGGTGGAAATGTTACATTTAAAGTTCGAAAGCAACTTTATAATATTCTAGTTTATTATAAAAACCAAAGTAATTCAACAAAATTAAATGATATTTTTCCGTTAGCAAAAGATATTAGTTTTACTTCAGAAAAATTTTTAAGTGTTTTAAATACCTTACTTAATGATTATAAATTTTTAAGCTTATCATCAACTGGAATTTTAAAGTTCTTAAATGAAATTGATCAAATCCGAATACCTAAAATTCCTTATCAATGTTCAATTAAATTTTTATTAAATGAACTAATAAAATTTGAGAAAAAAAATCAAAATATTAACAATAAAATTGTTAAAAACTTAGGTGGACTTTACATTATTGGAACAGAACGAAATAATTCTCGTCGAATAGATAATCAATTACGTGGTAGATGTGGACGCCAGGGCGATCCGGGAACTTCTAGATTTTTTTTAAGTTTAGAAGATTCGTTATTCCGAAATTTTGGAAGTTCAAAACTTCAAAACTTCATGCAAAATCAACTTTTAGATGATCTACCATTAGAGTCGAATTTACTAACTAAAAGTTTAGATGCTGCTCAGAAACGAGTAGAAGAAAGAGATTATGATGGAAGAAAATATTTATTTGATTATGATGATATATTAAATAAACAACGGAATATCGTGTATTATGAACGAAGAAAACTTTTAGAAAGTCAATCTCTTCGAGAGACAATTTTAGCTTATGGTGAACAAGTTATTAAAGATATTATAAATTTATTGAAAGATCCAAAGTTTACAAAAAATAGTTCTTTAATTGAAGAACTTTTTAAAACACGGTTGGTAAGTTTAAATGAGGATTTAAATAACATCGATCCATTTGAATTAAAAACTTATTTATTTCAAGAATTTTGGTTATCTTATGAATCTAAAGTCTTAGAATTTGAAATATGCCAAATTGGTTTAATTAGATCTTTTGAACGTACAATTATTCTTTATTACACAGATATTGCTTGGAAAGAACATTTACAAAAAATCGTATTATTACGTGATGCGGTAGGATGGAGAAGTTACGGGCAACGTAATCCATTGTTTGAATTTAAAGAAGAAGCCTATAACTTATTCCAAAATCGAAATATAACTATAAGACATTTATTAATTCGCGATTTTTTACATTCCTTTATCATCTAAAAGTTCAATTCATTTTTTATTAAAAAAATAAATATATTTATGACAAAACGTACTCTATCAAATAAAACTCGTTCGTCTATTTTAAAAGTATCAGGCTTTCGTGCTCGTATGGCGACAGCTCAAGGTAGAAAAATAATTCGAAATCGAAGACAAAAAGGTCGAAAAAAATTAGCAATTCCACGTTAATTAAATAAATTATTAGAGTGAATCAGTTTTGTTTGCTCTAATAATAAACAATTTTTTATGTAAAATTAATATAATAGTACTTTATTAAATAAAATTTTGATAGAACGATTTTATGAAATTTACTGACGAATTAACACTTTTATTAAAAGCTAGGTACCCCATAATTTACATCAATACAATTGAAGAGGACCGAGTAGAGTATATTATCCGGAAATATATTAAGACAAGTTTAAATAGAAGTATTTATAGTTGGGATTTTATTGATGGATATACAAATAACCCCAATAACGAAGGATTTGCAAAGAGAAATCCAGTTCAAGCACTTGAACTTGTAGAGCGGTTAACTGCTCAAACTCCTGCTCTATTTTTATTAAAAGATTTTAATAGATTTTTAACAGATATTTCAATCTCAAGAAAATTAAAAAATATAAGTCGAATTCTAAAACTTCAACCAAAAACAATTATTATTATTGGATCAGAACTTAATATTCCAAAAGAGTTATCTGATTTAATTACAATTTTACAATTTCACTTACCTGTTGAAAGTGAAATTAATTATGAATTAAAACGATTAATCGAATCATTAAATATTCAAATTGATCCACAAATTTTAGAAAGTTTAACACGAGCATGTCAAGGTTTATCTCTTGAACGTATTAGACGTGTTTTATCAAAAATAATTGCAACTTATAAAACAATTGATGAAAATAGTATCAAGCTATTGTTAAATGAAAAAAAACAGATCATTAGTCAAACAGAAATTTTAGAATATTGGTCAGTGGATGAGACGATTTCTCAAATTGGTGGAGTTGATAATTTAAAAAATTGGTTAAAAAAACGGAAAACTTCTTTTGGTATTCAAGCATTCAATTATGGATTGCCAACCCCCCGGGGGTTATTATTGGTAGGAATTCAAGGAACTGGCAAATCTTTAACTGCTAAAGCTATTGCTAATGAATGGCAATTGCCTTTATTAAAATTAGATGTTGGTAAACTTTTTGGAGGAATTGTTGGTGAATCCGAATCTCGTCTTCGCCAAATGATTCAAGTAGCAGAAACAATTTCACCGTGTATTTTATGGATTGATGAAATTGATAAAGCTTTCAATAATAGTAATAATACAGGTGATAGTGGAACTAGTAATCGAGTATTAGCAACATTTATAAGTTGGTTATCGGAAAAAACAAAGCCAGTATTTGTAGTTGCAACAGCAAATAACGTAGATCTTTTACCGTTAGAAATTATTCGAAAAGGTAGATTTGATGAAATTTTTTTCTTAGATTTACCGCAAAAACAAGAGCGGGAGCAAATTTTTAAAATTCATATTCAAGAATTTCGCCCAAATCGTTGGGAATTATTTGATTACTCAAAGTTAGCACAACTTTCTGAGGCTTTCTCAGGTGCGGAAATTCGTCAAAGTATTATTGAAGCTATGTATCATGCTTTTTATGAAAAAAGAGAATTTACAACTGAAGATATTTGCTTATCATTAACACAATTAATACCTTTATCAAAGTTAGAAAATAATCAAACATTAAAATTAAAAAATTGGGCAGTCTCTGGTCGAATTCGTCTTGCTTCTTCGAAATCTATTTCTTTAAATTAAAATTCTTATGAAACAAAATCTTTTTAAATCAATAGCTGATTTAAGATTTGCTATTTTTATTTTATTGATGATTGCCGCTTTAAGTATAATTGGAACAGTTATTGAGCAAGACCAATCAATTGAAACATATAAATTAAATTATCCCTTAACTAATAAAGTTTTTGGTTTTTTATCATGGGATATTATCCTTAGATTTGGTTTTGATCATATTTACAAAACGTGGTGGTTTATTACCCTTATTTTATTGTTTGGGATAAGTTTATTAACTTGCACTTTATTACAACAATTTCCATCTTTAAAAATTGCTCGGAGATGTCAATTTTTCCGAACAACTCAGCAATTTTGTCGATTAAATATCTCAACGAATTTACAACATCTTTCTTTTTCACAACTACTATTTAAAATAAAACAAAATAACTATTCCATCTTTCAACAAAAAAATATTATTTATTGTTATAAAGGTTTGATTGGACGAATAGCTCCTATTATTGTTCATTTTAGTATGATTATAATATTGATTGGGGCAATTATTGGTTCAGTAGGTGGTTTTAAAGCTCAAGAAATTATACCTAAGACCGAAACGTTTCATATTCAAAATGTTTTAAATAATGGACAATTTACATTGATTCCAAAAGTTTCAATAAGGATCAATGATTTTTGGATTACATACACAAAACAAACCACAATTACACAATTTTATTCTGATCTTTCAATTCTAAATGTTGATGGCAATGAAGTTGAACGAAAGACAATTTTTGTAAATTCCCCAGCAAAATATAATGGAATTGATTATTATCAAACAGATTGGAACATAGTTGGTTTGAGAATTAAAAATAAGGATTTTTCGATTTTTCAATATCCATTTATAAATTTACCAAATACTAAAGAAAGAGTTTGGTTAACTTGGATTTCAAGTAGTCCCCAATTAAACGATGGATTAACCATTTTAATTGACAATTTACAAGGGTATTGCTCAGTCTACAATAAATTTGGTAATTTTATTGGTAACTTAGAGCTAAACGAGAGTTTGAAAATTGAAAATCCAATTACATTAATGGATATTTTAAGTTCAACAGGGCTACAAATTAAAGCCGATCCAGGGATTTTATTAATTTATTCAGGCTTTTTATTCTTAATGATTAGCACATTGATCAGTTATATTACCTATTCTCAAATTTGGATTGTTAAAGATAAAAAAAAAATTTTTATTGGGGGAAATACAACAAGAGCAACTTTTGATTTTGAATTAGAATTTTTAAAATTAGTTAAATAATAAATTAAGTTTTGTCAAGAAGAGAGTTTTGTTTTAGAATTATAGCTAACAAGTAAAAACTTGGGAAGAAATTAAATTATAAAAATCTTATTATGATCGCAACTTTAGAAAGACGCGAAGGCGTTTCATTATGGGAGCGCTTCTGCGCTTGGATTACAAGTACTGAAAACCGTTTATACATCGGTTGGTTTGGTTGTTTAATGTTCCCTACATTATTAACAGCTACTTCTTGTTTCATCATCGCTTTTATCGCAGCTCCTCCAGTAGATATCGACGGTATCCGTGAACCAGTAGCAGGTTCTTTATTATACGGTAACAACATCATCAGTGGTGCAGTTATCCCTAGTTCAAACGCTATCGGTATGCACTTCTACCCAATTTGGGAAGCAGCTTCAGTTGATGAGTGGTTATACAACGGTGGTCCTTACCAATTAATCGTTTTACACTTCTTATTAGGTGTTGCATCTTACATGGGTCGTGAGTGGGAATTAAGCTACCGTTTAGGTATGCGTCCTTGGATCTTCGTAGCATTCTCTGCTCCAGTAGCAGCAGCTTCTGCAGTATTCTTAGTATACCCAATTGGTCAAGGTTCTTTCTCTGATGGTATGCCTTTAGGTATCTCTGGTACTTTCAACTTCATGTTAGTATTCCAAGCTGAACACAACATTTTAATGCACCCATTCCATATGGCTGGTGTTGCTGGTGTATTCGGTGGTTCTTTATTCAGCGCTATGCACGGTTCATTAGTAACTTCTAGTTTAATCCGTGAAACTACTGAAAACGAATCTACTAACTACGGTTACAAATTCGGTCAAGAAGAAGAAACTTACAACATCGTAGCTGCACACGGTTACTTTGGTCGTTTAATCTTCCAATACGCTTCATTCAACAACTCTCGTGCTTTACACTTCTTCTTAGCTTTATGGCCAGTTTTAGGTATTTGGTTAACTTCTATGGGTATTAGCACAATGGCGTTTAACTTAAACGGTTTCAACTTCAACCAATCAGTTGTTGATTCTCAAGGTCGTGTAATTAACACATGGGCTGACATCATCAACCGTGCTGATTTAGGTATGGAAGTAATGCACGAACGTAACGCGCACAACTTCCCATTAGATTTAGCTTCAGGTGAAGTATTACCAGTTGCTTTAACAGCTCCAGCTGTTAACGGTTAATTCATTAACTGAAATCTGTTCTTATTGATAAGAAATTATTCTTATCAATAAGTTCCCACCCAACTAGAAATTTCATTTTCTGGATCATCGTACCATTTTTTTAATAATTCTTATTGACAGTTCTTAGCCGACTTCGTTACAATTCATAAGTGTTGGTCTGTTTTCGGATCTTTTGATCCAAATCAGAGAAATAGGAACTTTATTCTATCTAACATACTTATACTTATATTACTTCTATTATGGTTTTTGCTGAAGCGTTGACTCCCTGTTTAACGAAGCGTCTGTCGCCAGAAAGACGCAACCGTCTGAAAGAAAGGTATCGGAAAGTGAAAAAATATGGCATTCGAGCTGGGTTCGCGGGCGTAACCGGTGCCGGTGTTGTCAGTTTGGCTAAAGATTTAGCCAAAGATCAGGTTTTCTTCCATGGGAAGCGGTACTTAGGTAGCATTTTTATTAGTTGCGGTTTAACCTCGATTAGTCTCGGAGTCCCCCTAGTAACAAACAGTACCAAAGTTCTCAAATATGGCAAAGCATGCCATTCTGTCTGTGCTGCTGCATGGCGGGCAAGCCATAATATCGCCGAATTGCCACTGATTGTGTGCGATTTTGCAATCTTTGGTGAATATGTGCCATCCTGTGGGGAGGCGGATTACGATGTTTTCAGTCCAACGGTGACAGACGTTATAGAATCATTTACTAACTAATGGAATCGAATCATTTTGGCAAGGAATCCAATTGTATTGGAGTGCCAAAATAATTCGATTCCATCTCCAAGATAGGCTATCTATCTATCTATTCGGGAATTCTTGGAAGTCCACCAACTTGTATCTCTAACTAATCAATTTACCCTTGATAAATAGGCTATGTCCTGATAGAATCCATATTATTATTCTACTATTAGGGAGTCACACGATGAGTTTATTTCCGGCACATGTTAGTAAGTTACCTGAAGAGTTAGTAAGCGGAGGTTGTCAGCTTGGTTTAGTTGAAATCGCGGGGTGCTCACTGGATACATTTAAAAATGTAGATCCAACGAATTACACAATCTTGTCGCGATTTGGCGAGTGTATGGATTCTGTAAAATACTATCCAGGATCAGGCACCATTGTCATGGACTGCAAAAACTACAGCCTTGTGGTTGGCAAGTTTCAACAAGAGTTCCTTCCGAATGTTGCTAAAGATTTAGCAATGAATCAGACGGAAGCTTATGGGGCGGTACAGGAATTTTTCTGTAACAAAAACGTGATGGTCCAACCGACGGGCATCCAAGGCAAGGTGTACAATCTCATGCGAGGTATCCAAACCTATACCCCCTTGGCGTCTATGACTCAAGCAGTCACAACGGCCAAAACCTTAGGGTTAACTGGCACAAAAATTGTTACTAGTGCGCCATTAACCTGTGTGGGAGCTACCTACATTGGCTCTATCTTCTTCGCCTACGTCGGCACCGTTGCCGGCAATAACACGTTTGGAGTAGTGTGCAACACCACGAGCTATGTTCTCTCACGCCCTATGCGAGGTGTAGAAATGGTCCTTAATGGATTGATTTTGACACCAATCTCAAATACGATAGGGTTGCCTCTGATTCTCAATGGAACTTCCGAGCTGACGGCCGGTATGGGAATCCACGTGTCCGAGTACGGCAAAATTGCGTTTGCCTTTGAACGAATGATCAACTCAAACTTGGTTCAAAAAATCAAGAAAGTGTATCACACGCTTCGTGACTAACTAAAATCAAAAACTAAGCCTGATTAGAAGTTAGGCTTAGTTTTTGAAAGTTTCATCAACTCTACCTTGAGAAAGGTTTCCATTCTGAATCCAATGTTCGGAACATTTTTTTTACTACTCTACTGCTTTCGTTTTCGGAATGGATCATGGACATCCATTGTGGAGCGTCAGCACCACCATTCAAAACTTTGGCATTGAACTATCTTCCCAGCAGGTCCCCCCACAAGTATTGTCGTCGATTTATAACGTTTCACAACTGAGTTCGATATGGATCAGCGTGGTTCCGTTGAATACACTACAAACACCAAAGCAAAAATAGTTACGAATCGAAGATTCGTAACTATGGAATCGATCTACCAACTATGTCAAATTGTTGAATGACTTCGTTGATCGAACGAATCACTAGAAAAATTCAAGTCCTCGGTCTGTTAGGACATCTCAGCTCTTATATTACTATAGTTCGACTTAATGCCTATCTAACGGTTAGTCTTACCGTGACCTTACTCACTTTCGTGATGAGAATACTTATCTTGAGGTGGGCTTCCCACTTAGATGCTTTCAGCGGTTATCCACTCCATACATAGCTACCCAGCGTTTACCGTTGGCACGATAACTGGTAC
>Ga0194118_10006128_pt1 | contig 12131 bp, 5 predicted proteins | sample TA2MahsurfametaG_2_FD_148662 | JGI IMG/M metagenome (GOLD analysis project Ga0194118, IMG submission 148662) | Freshwater microbial communities from Lake Tanganyika, Tanzania - TA2015013 Mahale N5 surface | ecosystem: Environmental > Aquatic > Freshwater > Lake | place: Tanzania: Lake Tanganyika...
TTATTCGGTATCAATTCTACGAATCTTGTTGATCCTCAAGCTCCCGTTGTCCCTCAACTCAAGCAACTTCCCGAGGTCAAATTCTTCGAGAGGATGGCGCTGTTCATGCCGGAACCGCTAGTGGTGGAGAAGGCGTCGAGACCATTTCAACATGCAGAGGCGAAGCTATTTTGAGGGGGGTGCGTCCCCCTACGACGCTGGCGTCGCTTCAATCCGCGGATTTAGTAAAAACGAATATAGAACTATTATCTCATATAGTATTATAACAAGTATACTACTACATGTCTCGTTCCGGATCTCGTCCTTCCCTTTCGTTCGCTCCACGCCCCAGCCCCAGCCCCAGTGCTGTCCGCCCGGTCAACCCCCCTGGAGCACTCGTCCCTGGTCAGCGCCCCGATCGCGCACTCAACTCAGCACAATTTGCCGCGGCTCGACAGGCTAGAGCTGACGGTACTGCTGCCGGATTGACCGGACGCGCTCTTGAAGTCAGTGTCGCCCAAGCAGTCATGCGTGTTCCACAATAAAAATATGATATAAAACTATTTTCTCAATGAGTATCATAAACCGCTCTTTGAACCCCCTCCCCCACTCTCTCATTCGCTCTTTGGATGCAAACTATTCGTATCCCTAACCCCAACCCCCGTACCTCCCCCGCGGGATTCTCTGGCTCTTTCAACGCCAACAACAACGGCTACAGCGGCTCTGGTCGCGTGACCGTCGGCGGTCCAAACCGAAGTGTATGGGCCGAAGGTCAGATCGGCGGTGGCTGGTCTGGCCGCCCCAGTGTTGGCGGAATGGTCGGTGGAACCATCCGTTTTTAGGAAAATAGCCGTGTATAAGATCTTCCCCAATATTTATCTATACGTCCTAGATAAATATCGCCATTCGCCACCTGGCGAGGAGTAGGAATGCTGGTGTGTGTCACCTCTGTAACCAATACTTTACGGTCGCCTTGCATCCAGTAGCAGTATGGAGGGCTCTCCATGATTTGTCGATTGTATTTATGTCGGCTCGGATATGACACGCGTAGTTGCTGTGCCGCTTCCGAGTACCATCCATGATATTCGTTCGTGTCTTCTGGAAAAGGTGTCGACGGTGGCGCAGGAGGGCATACTTTCGTCTTCATTGTCTGATGTCCGATGTCCGATGTTCGATGTTCGATGTCCGATGTCCGATGTTCGATTGATAATATTCCGAGAACTATTATTATCAATCAATTTTATTTATAGTATGGTTAGTCTACCGTATCCATATCCAGCCCGGCAAATTGGTTCTGAACCTTGATAACTCCAGTGCCTTTTGATCCTTTCAGTTGTGCGGATGGTGAGTCAGTGTCATCAACTTTTGGTATCTGCACTGTCAAACTAGGAACCATACGACCTCCTCTTGATTGTTTTGCATGCCTGAATCCTGATTTCGATTCTGCATCTCGTGTCTCTGATCCTGATGTTTTGGAGCGTTCAATCGGTTTTCGTTGAAAGGGTTTCTTCTCTGTTGCAGATGCGGGTGCAGATGCGGGTGCGGGTGCGGAGGTCCCTCCTTGCTTTTCTGCATCCGTCCCTGCCCCCGTTGCCACCGTAGTCCCAGAAGTCGCATTCAAGCACGCCAACTGTTGCGCCGCCGCCAGCTGGTTCACATAGTTAATCACCGTATGCTTCGTAACAAACCCGCCAGTTTCCTTCATCGTAGCCAAATACACGTCATAGTGCAGCTTGTACATATGCGTCTTCAGCTCGCGGTCGTACTCTTTCAACGGCTTCGCATCCTTCTTCACGTAATGCTCAATGTAAGCATCATAGAGGCGTTGTGTGTAGTCGTGGAGACGATCGCGGAACTGACGGAATGCGCGTGAATGCTGAGGATGGTACTTCAAATACTCGTCGATACCATGATCCTTGCGCAGTTGAAGGTATTGTGCCATCAACTTTTGCTCCATTCCCTTACGCTTCTTCACGCTCTCGTATTTCGGGTTGCGCTTCTTGTAGCAAAATCCAGTGTCTTTGTCCACAAACACGACACCTGGCAATGAAACACTGCGCGTATCCATGGAACCGTACATGTTGCAGTAATCATCGACGGTTTGATCTGATGCATCCGCACCGTCTTTCATACAGGTCAATCCAGAAGGCATATGGGACACACTTCCGCCAAAATTCACTGAAAAAATGTCGCGATCGATACGAATCACGTTTGTTCCGGCACCAGACTCAAGACCGGACAACTGATAGACTGCAACCAAGTACAACTTAGGGATGGTGATCACATTCACGATTTGATTCTTCGGATGCTGGATAACGAGCGAATAGCAATACTCCTTCGGAATCGACTGAAGTCCACCGGGAAGAAGACTCAAGATATCGCAAATACGTCTGCGCAACACTTCTTGCACATTCAGTTTTTGAAACGTAGAACGCACACTGTCATCCTGTGCAGAGTCACTTGCGCCCGCCGCCTCTGCAAGCTGAGCCTCCGCCTGCGCTTCCACAATGTGATCAAATGAAACTTCGCCAACGCAACTCTTCGTGGCAATGTACCATTTTCCTCCGTTTCCAGCATCGTACCAGAACAGATTGACCATAATTCCTTCGACCAACTCCTCCGCGGATAGGTACCCTCCAGCAGAATTCACGCAGCATGTCTTCATCTCATCTCTGATCTTCAACATCTTCGGAGGAGCCACGCAGCATACCTTGCCATGAGAGTCAAACACCACCGAACGAAAACGCCCTACGGTTCCATATTGCTCCTCCGTGAGTTTAGCACGGTCATACTTCAATGTGTAAAATATTTCGCCTCCTGATGTTTTAGAAAAATGAAGAAGAAAGCCCTTCTCAGCACACCATGTACGAATGTCGTTTATGCGCGCGTCGTTGTTGCTTTCCACATTTTCAGAGGAAGACACCTTTTCGATAAATGTAGGTAAGTCAGCAAATTCATTAGCAGATATAGAAAACATAGTATGTGATACTTGTATATTATTATTGGTTTAATCTTTATATCAGTTTGATTTATAGGTATAAAATACATAAATACTCGGCTTATAAAATAGTAGATACATATACTAAGAAACAATGGAAGACGACCCAAATATAAACATCGAGAATGAAGGCGGCGATGATGGCGGAGGCCAAGAAGCGGCCGTCGAATTCGCCGCCGGCAGTGAAAGCGGAGAAGTATTGTCTCTATCCATTGAACTCGGTGATTTCATAAAAATCATTGCACCTACACACCAAGAAATACACGAACACATATTTTTAGCTGACTATGTATCTTCACGTAAAATCAAACTCATCGACACGGATACACTTACGCCGTACCTTTTGAAAATCGATGCAAATGGTAATCTCACAGATGAAAGCATTACATCGATCGAACTTCTTAGTCGCGCAGAGGAGAAAGGGTATGCAAGACAAAATAATTTAGTGATTTCCACTTGGGTTGACATTCGATTTGGCGGCGATATTCCAACAATTATTACGGGTATGATTACGAACTTGGATGAAGACATGATTGAAATACGTACGTATCCGGAGGATGAAATGATCTATATTAACTTTGGGTACATGGGTATTCCTGAAAATCTTCCGATTGAAGAAATCAAGATTCGTGCACCGCCGTCCTCGTTTGGTTCAGCGGAGACAGGATTGCGTCCAGACGCGTTGTCGGAAGATGTTGCCGGAGAAGAAGCCGGGTTCCTCACGATGGGAATGGACGCAGTGTCAAATCTTTCTCCTCTCGAACAACGTCGTCGTGAACGCCAGCTGGCCCGAGCACAACAAGGATTCGGGGCGGGTGAAGACGCTACCGAACAACCTGAAGGCGAATCCGAACACACTGTTCTTTCTGATGCGGTTTCTTCTTCTGCGACTGGGTTGAATGCCGCCGCAGCTTCCGCAATCGCTGCTCCTGTTGCCGCAGTCCGAGAGAAGTTGCGCGCCATTCTTATTGACGCTGACCAAATCCAAGTCGGCGAAGAATTAGACGTGTTGGTTCAAACCGTCGATATTCCTGATGAAAATCGGCGTTTCAATTTAGAAAAGCAGTGTGACGATCTCTTGGATACATTGATGACGAATATTCCTACCCCTGAAAAATCGCGTAGTGTCCTCGCCAATATTCAGCGGATGGTGGTCCGATTCCGCGAACTCCGACACTCATTCTCTCGATTCGATGGAAATGGAAACCCCGCCATCCCGGCTCAAAAGAGCGTATTGTACCGCCCGCTGGTGGAATCATTGATGAAGATGGATCACGCCCTTCGATGGATTATTCCGATTGTTAAGTCACGTAAGGTGATCTATGATGTTCCGATCGACGAGAGAATCGCCGCAGAAATGGATATTGCACCGCGCCTGATTCAGGAGGAACGTGAAGCAGAAAACCAGCTGCAACGCCAGTGGTGCGATGGTTCGCTGACGTATGCGCAATATATGACAAATCTCTCGGCGCGGCATTTTACACCTAGTAACGAGCCAAGATATATGCAAGACGTGATTAGTGCGCGTCAAGTGAACGAAAACATTACTGCGGTGATCGACAACTTGGATGATTTTTACTCATCGGTCGTCACCGGAGAGGAAGTGAAACGCCGGAGGTTTGTTATTCAGAAGTATAATTTGGGGTTGGCAAAAGTGAGGCCTGCAATCGCCGCTTCCGCCACCGCATCAAACGGCGAAGATAGTGCGATTTTGAAACGCACCACTGAGTTCGCGAACTTGACACCGAACGATCGTATCAATATCACTGGGTTTATGACATTCCCGCAACCCGTAATGCAGTATTCCCGTATTGCTCTTCCGAGTATCAATATTCTTGACAAATGCGACTTGAATACCAAACACGTCCATTATTGGGATATGTTGCGCCAGATGATGACATTGACAACGCATGACGTGACCGACCTGAATACACCACTCGATTTGAATGCTCATGGTTTACTTCATGAAATCAAGCAGTTTGTACTCGAACCTGATGCCGCGGCGGCTGCAAGCGGTGGTGGGGCAGCGGCAGTGGGAGCGGCAGCGTCAATGAACGATCGCGATAAGTACCGGAAGTTTCTCGAAGTAATTGTACCGAAAACCCGTAGTATATTTGAAATGATGCGTCAGTATATCCATGGACGACTTACATTGCAAGATGTTCTCTCGTTCATTGAGCCATTCCTGATCTACCAAGAAGATCTAACCGTCAAACAGTATGACGAAATTGTCACATTTTTATATGAACGTGTACTCGAATATAAGCGAAATTATGCGACCAATTTTCGGAAATTTGGACGTCTGCGTTCGTTTCATTATAACGTGCGCTACCTCGGGGTTTCCATGATTTACAAGCTCATTGTGACAGGTAAAATGATGGACGCAGATGTGTTCAAAGCGTATGGCTTTCAAGATACACAAGTGCGATCTGCTGCTGCCGCGGCTCCAGGGACATCATCGGGAATGGATGAGCGACAGCGTCAACAAATGCGCGGTCGAGCGTACGGTGCAGGGCTCGCGGAGCAAACCGAATACAATGAAAGTTTACTGTCATCATCCGAACTTCTCTCGCGTATGCTTGCAGTCGATTATGCAAAATTATACATGGACGCTGTTGCGATTACGACAACGGAACTAATCACACCGTTTGATTTCAACCTTGTACTTGGCGAACAAAGCCAGAAGTTGCGTGATGCGGGAGCTATGGTTGGAGGGGCACCTGGCGGCGGTGGCGGTGCTGCTGCCGCGAAATCGAGCGATTCGGGATCGGGAGCTCCAAAACGATTTGGAATGGTTCTTGCAAAGAATTACCCGAATGAAGAGGCTGTCCAAGAAGACAATGATAGCGACCAACCGATCTTTTTCGATAAGAAATACGACACCACAGATTACGCGTTTATTGAATCTTATCGTGACCAACAAGAAACCATGAGCTCCGTCGATTTTTCCATGTTCATTGTGGATGAGCTCATCAAAAAGAAGAGGATGACATATGAAGAAGCGAAGAAGGAATCCGAGGCAATTATGCTTGGACCAGGGTTGCGTCCTGTAAACGACGGAGATTACGCAGTGGTTGAAGTAGAAGAATACGTAGACCAGCCGATGACAAACACTGCCAGACAAGGATTCCCCGATGAAGATGATACTGGAACCACTGAAACGCGATTTTTGTACTACAAACGCGATAATGGAAAATGGGTTCGGGATACCAGTCTTCCAGATGTAGTTCCAAGCAGCGACTCAAACTATTTCTGCAATGTAAACCGTGACTGTATTCCATTTGCAGTAAGTGCAACACGAAATATGATGTCAGAATTAGAAACGATGGAAGGAAGTGGACCGTCAACCGAAGCAATGACGCACATTACCAGCAAGGAAGGCGTAGATGTTGTCAAGAAGGCATTCCTTGATAAAATGAAAGCGGAGTTCGATGTAAAGTACCAAGTCACGCGCGAGAATTTTATGGAGTTCGTAAACAAGAAATTCGAGTATGATCTCAAAAATATTGCCAGGATCACGGATATACATCACAAGGAATTTTATAAGTACAATGATCGAAAATACAAGCTTGGGTTTCAGGCACCTTCCGGCACTGGCACCGGCACCGGCAACGACCTCGAGGACGAAGACATCGACGCCATCATTTCACCGATGGAACCACTCAAAGACAAGATCATCGCCCAAACCGATTTCGTCAAACGCCAGTATGATCTCATGCAATTCATCACCAGTTTCACACGTAAGGCAAACGAAATCATGGACGAAGATCCAAACTGGTTATACTGTATCAAGTCAAATGCGAAACTACTTCCATCCTTTTATGAGACAATCGCGATTGCGTTTATTCAAGGAGGGTCTAGCCGTACCAGCAATCTCTCGGTCGTCATCGATACAATTTGCAAAGAGCGCGGTACAATCAGTGATGATGGTGAAGCATGGGTCGATAAATACAGTGGTGCGCTCATCAAGAAAATCGAACATGTCACCGAAGAAGGCTTTGATGAAGCAGGATTTCGTCTTGTAACGAGAGATATTATCGAAGCGGATCTGGGTGAAGGTGTACTCAAAGTTGCGAAGCCTGCTGCGGCAGGAGGTGGTGCGGTGGTCGCGGGAGCGGCGGCGGCGGGAGGTGGCGGACTTCATGGCGTGAGTATCGTGGAAAAATATGACAGCCCAAATGCGCGTATTATCAACAATATCATTACCACCATGATCGGTTATATGGGAATCGATCTTCACGCCGAACGCGAATTCATCATTCAAAATACACTCGTTCTTCTTGAAAAGGCTGTTCCTACGGAAGACGCATACCGCGCAAAATCCGAGAAATTTTTCTTAGAAAAAGGCAAGCATCTTCCACCGTACAAGGAGATATTCTTCCAGACCTTACTGCTTCTTACATTGTGTTACCTTACTGTCGCGATTCAATGCGCGATTCCTACCCCGAAGACACGAAAGACGCATGCAGGATGTATTCGTTCTTTCACCGGGTATCCTCTGGATGGCGACGGCGATGTCTCTGGGTTGATGTATGTCGCATGCATTGCATATAAAATCAAGACGAGCATCGAGCCATGGAATACCTTGAAATCATTCAAGAAAGAGGGCGATATTCTTGCAAAGATGAAAATATTTATTGACGCATCCATTCTTACAAAGCCCGCGATCAAAGAACGCTTGCAAGCCAAACGGGATTATTTGAAGTCTCGAGAAGGAGGTGCCGCCGGCGCGGATGCGATTCCGGATGAGCTTTCTGTTCTGCGTTGGGGGAATTATATGCCTCCGATGAAATCTCTCGACAATATGCCAACGCCACAGAACGTGCCCGCCGATTTCACGAATCAACTGATTACAGATATGAAACGCGGGTACCATGGACAGCATGATAAACTCGCGGTTCTTGAGAGTAAATGCCAGTATTTCAGTCTCTCGATTCAGCAGATGATCCACTCTGTCGTGAAGAACAGTAGCCCACTGCTTCTGAATATGGCGAGCGAGCCATTCCTTGAAAACGCATGTTGCAATGATCCAGTCGACCGCAGGAGTAAACGCGTTATCGATTATTTCATGGAGCGCGAACAGAATATTCATCATCATAACCGGATTATCGGGTTTCTCACAAAAACATTGAGAGATATGGCGGTGATCACCCGTGCAACTACTATTATTGACAACCGAAATACGCGGTTTCAGTACCCAAATATTCCGGAGTCGTTCGATGAAAAGACGATTTATCGCGCATTTATTCATTATTGCAGGATGAACCAGCAGTACACCGCAGCGGCGGCTGCAGCAGCAGGAGGAAGCATGGAAGGTGAAGCGGGAAGTGCGAACCCGGTTGCTACCGCTGTTGCCATGTATTTACATCCAGCACTCCGAGAGATTTGCCCGCCGCGTCCGCAAGACTGGAATCCCAACGACATTCTTGAAACCAAGATTGCGAAGTTGAAGAAGGACTCGAATATCTTTGACAGCAGTAGTCTCGAGAGATTGCTGAAGGCGGTGAATGGATATAAGATGGTGGATGCCGGATACAAGACGGCAATACGTCCGCAAGAAAACACGGCACTTCAACGATTTCAAGACGCAGTTCTTTATCTTGAACGTTGTGATGAAGAACCTGATAAGGAGCGCGACCGCGACCGCGACCGCGACCGATCCCCTCCTCGGTCGTCATCCGCACAGGAACAACGCAGCGAACTTGATCAGTGCATCATTCCGAGAGAATTACGTCAACTTATCCTTGCGATTCTACAATCAGATTCACCGAATGTCGTACAAGAAGATACACAGGAAATGCGTGATCTTAAGAATTATCTTGAAACAAAGAACCGGGAGTTGCGCGCGATTGTCATTGGGTTTATTCAGCAGAACGGCAAACTAACCAAAGGGAAGTTTCGAGAGATTGAACGCATAGTAGATACGATACTCGACTTCGAGATCAACAAGAGCAGTACAGTTCTCATGTCATCCACGGATGAAACCGCGGCAAAGAGTTATCAATTTATGCGAAATACACTGACCCGTTTGATTGATGTGATCCCAAACATTATTCATAATGGCGTTGATTTCGATGACACAAATATCCCGAAACATTGGGGGCTTTCTCCGATGCATATGAAGGACGTGAAAACGATCATTTCATCCCATTATACCGCTCTCAAATCGTTCTACAATGATCACGTGATCAAAGAAGTCCTTCGTCATGCAGAACATCATGTCCGCGATCTTAAGGTAATGGTAGATAATACCCCATTCATGGCGGAAGTTTTCTTCGATGAAGTGAAAGACGCGAAGATTGCGGCCACTGCGGCAGCATTAGCCATGCAGAATCAAGGAATCGGTGGAATGGCAGCGAATGGCCGTGAAGAACCGCGGGAAGTCGATATCATGAAAGAACTTGGCGAACGTGTTCCACATTCAACACGCAAGAATATCTTCACAATGTATTCTGTCTTTGATCGTAGTATTGTCTGCAAACTCCACCTTTTCTATTTTCTGTCATTCATGCGAACTTTCGTTCAACTCGTTACGGAGACACCCATCACAATTTATCAATCCGAACCGACACAAGTGAAACGCAAAGATGGCAAACCACCCGGCAAAAAAGTCAAAAAAGGGAGTGCGGCAACGGCAGCGGCGGTGGAGGTCGCAACGAGAACATCCGGAACACCGGGTGCAATTGTTCGTGCTGCGAATTTCCGCGAACAAGAAGACGCAGAACACGAAGATATCGATCCACATTCACGTCTTTATTCCACCGACGCGGCAACAACGATCGATAAACGTCAGCTTCTTTCCGAGATGGATATCGTGATGGGCGACAAGAAGGCCCTTGGTCAACGTGTCAGCGAACTTATGATTGCTTATCTTCGTATGATTGAGAAGGACAAGTCCGCGATCAACTTCAATCTCGCAAATATCAAAGAGAAGCTTACACGCGTGAAAGACAAAGAGAAGGATGGGGTTGTCGAGAGAATTGGCGCAATGTCGGTGGGAGAACGCCAGCTTGAGAATATGATGAAAACACACAAGATGGGTATCTGGAGCCGTGGTACATCGCAGACCGGCGTTGTCATCTATGACCAGGATTATTATGATGAAGAACGCGAAGAGATGGAGAAGATCGCGCAGAAAGAGCGGCAACTTGGTCGCCGGGACTATGTAACCGACATGAACCGAGAGATTTATGTCATGGATGCGTTGGAAGCGGACCGTACCGCGGCGGAAATTGAAGCGCATGAACTGGATATGTCATCGGGTATTCCCGAAGATGATGATGCAGGAGATGATGACTATGCGTTTATGCATCGACACGATGACGAAGGCGAAGGATATGAAGGTGGCGCGGGCGCAGGCGCGGGAGGGGGCGGTGGTGGCAGCGACTGGGACTAACCATGTAATATAAAGTATTTGAATAATATAAGACGATGAACCAAAAGATAGTAATTTATATTATTCTCTCTGTGATCCTGCTTTACTTGTACTATAAAAAACATGACAAAATGATTCTTGTTGTTTTTGCAGTATTAGTAGGATCATTCGTTATTTCGAAGGACATTGTAGAAGGTGCAAAAGGTGGTCGAGGAGGAGGAGGATGCGATAAACTGGGCTTCAAAGCGCCGAAGATTGATAAAAAAGATATCAAAGGTAGTTTAGAAAAGACATTGAAGAATATTGAAAGTGTTGCAAAAAAACATTGGCCATTCGATGATGTGGGTGGAAATAAACCCAAAAATGACAAAGCGAAAGAATCATACGAAGGTGTTATAAAAAGTGAATATTTCGAAAGTGAAGGTAAAAAGATAGAAAAAGATAAAGAAAAACAAGAAAACAACTTTAGATTTATTGGTGGTTGTGTGGGATTGTATATTGCATTTATTGGTGAAAAAGCGAGCGAAGAAGATCAAAAAAAAATAATGAAAGAATTGACATCTGAAAAAATAAGAAAAGCGATAAAAGGCGGTGAAACGTATTTGGACCTGTTGACGAAAAATCACAAAACTCTAGAAGGAAATGATGTAAAGAAATTGTCGAGTTATCTCATTTGTCTATGTAAACAGTGGCTTCAGATATTGAAGCAATACAAAAAGGCAGGTGGTGACGACGCAGGCGGCGATGACGACACGGGTGGCGATGAAGACGAAGATTCTGGAAAGAAAAAGAAGAAAACAACAAAAAAGAAGAAGTCAGACGAAGACGACGGTGATGACGAATAAACCGGTGTAAAACTAATATTGTAATATACTAATAGACCGGCTATTACAATACAGAATGAACACGTTAAAAACAGCGATCCGAAATAATTTAGCAGGTGCCGCCATTTTACTCTATGTCGTCGTATTTATGAGTGTCCAATACATGAACCCATCGTTTCTTTATAATGAGGATGGAAGTTTACGTGAATTCGGGATAGGGTATTCAAGTAAAACAATACTACCGATATGGCTTGTTGCTATTTTATTAGGAATTTTGTCTTATGTTACTGTTTATTATATTTCATTACCGGCGGTTAGGGTCTTTGTCTAGTCTTACTTGACAACTGAGATCTTATTCTTCTCCTCCGCTTCTTTCTTCTTCGTTGCTGCCTGGGATTCTTTAAGCACCTGTGCACGTATCTTCTGTTGTTCAGGAGTAAATGTGCAACCCATATTCAGTAAGTAATTATAGCTTATACTGACAACCAACATACCACACAGTACTAACCATATGAATTCACCAACAATCGTCTTCATCATTAGAAATTTACGTATCTTTTCCAAGTCTTCAATCTTAGCAGATGGCCGAATGAGTTTCGACTCTTTGAAACTGTCCCAAAACCGGTCTAAATTATCCAGGTTAAGTTCATTGAGAAGGATGGACTGGTCTGTATAAATTTGCTCTAAAGCACGTCCAATATCGCGTTTATTTTTGACACTGTCTTCAGGAATATCAGCGCTATCTTGAAGTCCACCGGAGCTATCACCTCCGCCTTTTTGCCCGCCGCCGCCGCCGTCCTTTGGCGGTTCTAAATCAAATTGAGGCGTCAAAATATTATTGAATACATCCTTCAAGTCGGTTACAACGGAAACAAAAATATACCCAAATGTATTACTAAATGGTGTAAGCCAACCTGGAAACACGATAAGCGCAGCCTTTAACACGCCTAAAACG
>Ga0194118_10006129_pt1 | contig 12131 bp, 16 predicted proteins | sample TA2MahsurfametaG_2_FD_148662 | JGI IMG/M metagenome (GOLD analysis project Ga0194118, IMG submission 148662) | Freshwater microbial communities from Lake Tanganyika, Tanzania - TA2015013 Mahale N5 surface | ecosystem: Environmental > Aquatic > Freshwater > Lake | place: Tanzania: Lake...
GAGCCGAAGAGATCAAGCTCTATGTGACACTTGGTTCTCATGCACAGCTTCGGATGGACGAGCGTTGTGTGACACTTCCGCAGGTAAAGCAGGTATTTATTGGATTTGTGAAGAGTCTGATTACAGCTTGGCAAAAGAAGGATATTAAGGGTTACTCGGAGTATCTGAAGATGTTGACAGAGGGGGAGAACAACAAATCCATCACAAAGGGATCGGTGAATGTCGCCTTCGGGCAGATGGTTTTAGGTGCGCGCCACCCCACAACATCTTCGAATGGTGTCTTAGTCCCTATCGGGACGGAGTTTGATTTGAAGGTGATCACAGTCTATCAGCGAACTTTGAACCCTCAGGAGCAAGAGGACACTCAGTGTATTTCTTTTCTAGAGGATTTAGGGTATGTGGTGACTCAGAAGAACAGGTGGGCGAGAAACGCCTCGCAGAAATACGCTTCAGAGGAGACTCTCTCCAAGACATATAAGCTAGCGAAGCTGATAGACCCCTCTATAGTTGGGTTGGGTTTGGATACGATGACGATCAATATAAAATACGATCCGAGTGGTCTTCCTGAATCAATCTCAGAGTTTCCTGAGGCTCTCCTCGCTGCACTAGAGGATAAGATCGTTAATAATATGAAAGCCGCATTTAGGGGGAGTAGCGGGAGTGATTCGGCTCGTTTAATGCACCCATTATATTATGGGGGGGCTTTTTCTATGAGTAGAACTCTCATCAGATTTAAGACAAAACACCCCAAGCTCAAAACAAAGTTAAATCGATTCCATTTTTTGGAATACGATGCAAAGGAAGGATCTGAGATTATTTTCAATCTAGAGCTACCTGCTCCTGCTCCTGCGGCTCGGGTTCCTGCTCCTGCTCCTGCTCCTGCTCCTGTGGTGCCGAGATTAAGTCCACTTGAACGGAAGGTGCAGAATTGCATCAGCGCAATATCCGACCGATATGATGTAGTGGCACCTGTCTCTCAGCGTTAATCCTGTCTCTCAGCGTTAATCTTGTAAGATTTACTACCACTAGAACAAAGAGGGGGGGTGTGAAAATGGCTCTGACGGATGAAGAGAAGAAGGACATCTATAAGAGGTGGAGGGAACTCATTAATATGAGTGAGACGGCTCTTAATAGTTGGGCAGAGGATGACAATCGGCTTTTAGCTTCAATCAATCGGCAAGAAGCAAAAGACAGCGGTGGCATACAGTCGGGTTATGATTCATTTCATAGGATAAAGAGAAGGAAGACTAAGCCGATGAAGGATTGGTCTGACGAGGACTATACGAACGCCAAGCAAGAAATAGGTTTTAACTCAAGGATGCTAGGGGGCAAGCCAGGTGATCCTGTGGGTGAGAGTAGAATGTCGAAATGGGAAATCAGCCTTCGTAATTGGGGGCATGATCCATCGCTCAAATCGAGTCCTCAACACGCCAAGTGGAAGGCGTGGAGGGCTAAACACTATGGCAAGAAAGGGAGTACTATGAGGATCACCGCGAGCGACTTAGCCCATACTTATTTCTGTGAGCAGAAAATCAAGAGAGCCGTGATAGCGGGTCAGAAATCGGGTCATTCCGAGATGGCTCGGGTCTATGGTCATCTATTAAGGCGAGGGGGTCGAGTTGCGTCTAACTCACTAGGGGATGTGAGTCAGCATTTCGCGTCTGCGATGGCAGGAGATGCGACTTTGAGAGAGTCTCTTGGGCTGACTTATTTACAAGAGATCATCAATCAGACCGCCGATAAGATTTCTTCAACTGCGAGGTCTGCCATCTCTATTATTTCTGATTTCCTCTCCCGAGAGGGGTTATCGGGGAAGGTTGATTATCTTATTAAGGCGACTTTCAAGCCGACGACCAAACTAGAGCAGGTGATAGCGGGTCGGTTGGGGCAGACGAAGAAAGACCCTGCGGGGACGCTGACAATGATGGGTCACTTACTCTCCGCGAGTACACCGCAAGACTTCGCGAATGTCTTAAATCTCAGCTTTGCTCAGATGAGAGATTTGTTTGGTGTGTCGGAGAACCTGCCTCCTTCGATGGGGTCGGGTTCTTGGTTTATGCAGAAGTGGGAGCAGGTTTCTCAGTATGTCGTGGGTATGGAGGACGCGAAGCTACTCGTGGTGAAGGTGGGTTTGACAATCTTGAAGGTGGCTATTTTGAGCTTGTTATTTGGCACTCCTTTAGCTGCGGTTGGTTCTAAGGTTCTTAGTATTGTGGTCGTACTGATTGTCCTCGTTATCCTCACCAACAAGAGGACGACGGCGAATATTATTCGCAAGATGGGCATCTCCCTCGCGGTCTTTACCTCAGGCTTTCTGATTGACCTCGTGAATGGCTTCAAGTTTCTAGGCTCTGTTGGCGGGGATATGCTCAATCAAGTCAAATCTCTCTTCAAGTCAGCGGCTGTGCGAGAAATAAATCATCTCTTATCGACAGACATGAATTTCAGAAAGGCTTACTTAAATGCGTAAGGTAAAGAAAGCCTGCGTTATTGCGTTTGCTGACATAGGGGGCAAGAAATACCTGTTTAAGAACAGGGATAGAAACTATGTCCCTGAGTTGAAGATATATCACACCATGCGAAATGGTGTAGAGATGGTGTATTTCCGTGATGAGAACACGGGTTGGGTAGAGGGGATAAATGAGTATGGGATAGCGGTAGCGAACGCTGCGTTATTAGTGTTATGGGACGAGAATGAGGGGAAGGCGAGTAAGAAAACCCATAAGACACTAGGGGTGGTAGGATCGAAAGATGCGGAGCGTGTCTTGAGGACACTAGAGTGTAAGACGCTGAGTGAGGCGTTGGACATTGTGGTTTCGTACATGGGGGGTATACGAGGACACACTTTGGTATCGGACGGCAAGAAAGCCTATTCTGTAGAGCATACTGCGAAGCATAAGGCTCATGTGGAGGACTTGGACATAACGAAGCCTCATGTGAGGTCAAATCATGGCATCAAGTATCCACAGGCAGGGTACACCTCAGGAGAGAACAAAGAGAGCTCTCATAAGAGGCTACAGGTAGTAGAGAAGACGATAGGGGAGGTGAAGACACCTGAAGAGCTAATAGAGACGCTCTACGCGCAGAGAGGGGAGAATATAAATAATCCCTTCAATGTGGTGCGTAAGACTGACAATATGTTTACGAGTTCACAGCTGATATACGACTTCGCCAAGAAGGGGATCACGCTATATTTAGTGCCTGAGGACTCTGATTTCTTAGGTATGGAGAAGACCTTTGAGGGGGATGGGAAGTGTTCGGTAGAGGTGAAGAAGCTAGGGTTCTTTGAGGAGGATGGTGAGTTTGAGATAAAGCCGATGCGTCTAGCGTCTCAGAGTCGTATCGTGAAGAAGGCGAACCACTATCAGAAGCCGATGGCTCAGTGGATTTTGGAGAACACCCCCATAGAGGAGGAACTTCTCACGAAGGGCATGAGATGGATGCGGGAGAGTGGTGGGGGCTTGCCTCATTTGTTAGAACTCGACACTTATCAGGTAGATGAGGGGTCGATTTCTTTGAAGGAACACCCTATTTCGGGGGACTCTATATTGACTTACCTCGTGAAGGGGGTTCTAGCCTCTGTTCCTGTGGAAGGGGCAGAGCGTGTGTACACGCATTTCACAACGAGTCATTCTTTGAGGGTGGTGGATCACCCTACGCTTTTAGGGTTGATTGGCTGATCTTCGAACAGAGAGAGAGGAGATGATATGTCAGTCATATTCAAACGAGGTCAGACTCTAGGTAGGGGGGATTTGGATATCTATCTCACGAATTCGAGTGGGAACATCTCGAACGCGGCTGAGTTGACCTATGCGCTTTACTATGTGGATCCGACACCTCCTGAGACAGAGGTATTGATAGGGGATCCTGTGAGGATCCCTGAGAATCCTTCGATAGGGGAGTATTACGCAAGTGTGAGGATACCCTCAACGGCTTCGTATGGGACTTATCGGATAAGGTGGTCTTTGAAGGAGTTGGTGACAAGTCCTGTTCAGACAGTCGTGCAGGAGTTTACGGTAGTCTCGGGGGATGTGAATGCCATTCTCACATTGAGTGCAGCACAGAAGGAGATGGTGGATAAGCTCAGACTACTTCTGAGAGATCAAAACCCCGACAGATATTATCATTTTAGACCGCCTGAGCATGAGGCAAACATCAATAACTACAATAGGGTTTTCGGTCAGGTGTGGGAGGACGCAGAGTTTTTAGAGTATATAGAGAGAGCGTTGGATTGGTGGAATATGCAGCCTCCCGAGACGGAGAATCTTGGCTCAATAGAGAACTTAGTCTCTAAGAAACCTGCTTGGAGGACAGCTGTTCTTCAAGGGGCGATTCAATTTGCTGCGATGGCGTTACAAGCGAATTGGATCGTGGACGAGTTCGACTACTCGATAGGGGGTATTTCTCTGAGTTTGGATAAATCGTCCAAATATGAGGGGTTGAAGTCCACGGCAGAGGCGATGTGGCAGCAGAGCGTAGAAGCGAAGACCCGAACGACCAAGCTGATGGCGGGTTTATCTCAGCCTAAATATGGTGTCGGTATTCGTTCTGCATTCGGACCCCATGTGGGTCGAGGGGTATTATCGCCGAGAAACTTCCTCTAAAATAACCTCTCGTCACCTAGATGTGGTTCATTATACATGACGAAGTATTGGGTTTATGTGATTCAGAGTGAGCTAGTGAGATATGGGAAGAAGGGGCAGGTGTTAGAGGGGTTTTACTATGTAGGGATGACGACCGACCCTGCTAGGAGACTCCGAGAGCATAATGGTCTTTATGCGGATGGGAGCGAGGGGAATCCAAAAGGAGGGAAATACACTTCGAAGCACAGACCTTGGATCGCCCGCGCTTGTTATGGACCTTATCTCAGTCGGTCTGAAGCTCTCCGAGCGGAGTACTCCCTCAAGAGAAATAAAAGAGGGGCCGCGAGGTGTAAATGGAGCTTAGATGATTCCCCCTTATGTAGGGGAGAAGGAATCCTTCACCCTTGGGTACAAGACCCCAAGTCTTGGAAAGATACAGGAGGTCGAGATGATTTGCCCAAAATGCTCTGTGGTTCTCTCTGAAGAACGAAGCCATTCACCCTCAAATACCTTATGCCCTCAATGTGTGGAAGTCCCCTGTCATGTCTGTCTTCAGAAATCACCACATGGGTTGATGACTGAGACGGCTCCTCTCTCCGAGAGAGTCTCTTATACCTATCTCGTCTGTGAGGCTTGCCTCAAGCTCCCCACTCTAGAGTTGACCGCGAAACTCCTCAATCGTATTTCTTTTCAGAAACAAATCATGAAGGCTGCCGCCGTAGAGATCGAGGAGTATTGGGTCGCTCATTGTGACCAAGATGGTTATGGTCCTATCAATCTCTTGGACTACTTAGAGTGTAAGCGTATCCCTCGTCTCCCACCTTACTCTCAATACCACAAGTGATAGGTTCCCACTATGGACAAAGATGATGTGATCTCCGAAGAACAGAAGAGAGAACTTCTCGAAAAAGTCAGACATGATACTCGCGTGAAGCTACTCGTGTCTTGCGGGTGGGGCTTCCTGCTCTTACTTGAGGTGTTATTTCTCCCTCTTGATCGGCTCACTACCTATATCTATGTAGCCCTCTGTGTCAGTCTATTCACCCGCTCTGTCCATCGCTACCTAGCGGCTGTTTTGATCGAATCAACCTTCGAACGATTTCTCACTTCTCGGTAAGATACACCCCCCCTTTATACATGAGAGGTTTTATGCCGCGCCTTTTATTTCTAACAAGTCTTCGTTTAGACACAAGCATCCACCTTATCTATAACAGATATCTCGATAGCTTGGCTCTATATCAGCCCTGTGAAAAGCTCTCCTCTATCTTGTTCCTTCACATAGATGAGAGCTTCACCCTGCAAAATCAAGACATCGTGTATTTCTTGCGAGATGAGAAATACAAAGAGAAGATACGGAGTCTTGCTGAGGGGTTGGAGTGTCGAGAGATTTGAGTCTGATATGAGAGGTAGTGTCCCCTACCACCTAGATGAGAGGTTTCTCATGTCAGGCAACGAGATCAAATCAAGCAACGAGATCAAAGTCCACTCTGAGATAGAGTACACCCGCGCAGATGGGCAGTCTGTTCACTCTGACCTCTGTCCTCGTAACTGCAACCATGATGGACTCCTCCATGAGGAGTATAAAGCTCACATCCACGCCGCTCTCGATGAGTGGCTCTCTAAGTCCAACGGCTCAGGGTACTTCTACATCGCCTCCCACCACTACCATATCTCACACTCTCAGAAATAACACACATTTATTTCTTGACGACTACTCCTGCTGTGTTTATTTTGTAGATACAGAGAGGAGTAGAGAGATGACTGAGAGAGAAGAGCATATTGAGTGTTTGCGGGAGGGGTGTAGGTGGGCGAGGGTGGGGGTTTTCGTGATGAGTGGGGCGGGTTTGGGTTTTTTGATAGATGGCGATTATGGGTTTATTGCTTATCTGTGTGGCTTACTTGCTCTCGCCTTTTGGCTTGCGCTGAGGTGGAACCTCTATGAGCTTGGGACTCTAAATGAGAGGGACTGAATATGACGAGGGTAGTTTGTATTTCTGACACACACGAACTCCATAGAGACTTGGTTCTCCCTGATGGGGATATACTCATCCATGCAGGTGACTCCACCTATGTGGGTGACCCTGAGAAGTTGGCAGACTTTATAGATTGGCTTAGTTCTCAGCCTCATAAACACAAAGTCTTCATCGCGGGTAACCATGAGGTCACTCTAGATAAAGACCTAGGTGAGAAATACATCGCCCGACGCTTTGGCATGGTCGGTGATTTTCAGGCGATACGAGACTTTGTATCTAGACCCCGAGAGGGAGTACATTATCTCCTAGACCAAGAAATAGAAATAGATGGTCTGAGGATATATGGAGCCCCTTGGCAACCTTCATTTGGAGGGTGGGGCTTCAATCGGGCTCGTGGGGTGCATATTTCTGAGAAATGGAAGAAGATACCTTCGGGGATAGATATCCTCGTGACGCACGGACCTGCGTATGGGAAGAGAGACTTATTGGATACCTATGAGCGGGTGGGTTGTCTAGACCTGCTCAGGGAAATAGAGGAAAGGATAAAACCTCGGGTTCATATCTTTGGGCATATCCATAATGGATATGGTGTGTCTGAGAGTGAGGGTGTGGTTTATATCAATGCGAGTTCTTGTGGTGAGGACTACACGATAAGAAATAAGCCTATCGTGTATGACCTAGACGCTAGACGCTAAGGTGAATGGAGTGCTACATTGGCTGATAATCGGTTGAGTTTGGGGTTTAGGGGGAGAAGATAGTACGGACGACAGACTTGAAGTCTCCGAGATAGGAGCCTTTGAGTCTATGTTGGTTTCTATAGAGGACATAGCGTATAGCTTTATTCTCATCGGGAGTGAGTGTCCCTCCTGCGCGGAGGCGTTTTATAACACCTCGTAAAGCGTATTGATTATCGGGAGAGAGGTTGGTATTAGAGAGGAGGTCAAGGAGGATGCTCTCAGCGGGAGATTTGGGGGAGTTGAGAGACTTGGGTACGGGAGCGGTGCTAGTGCTAGGAGCCGCTCTTTCATTTTCGATGCGGTCAAGGGTTTGAAGCTGTTTTTCGGTGAGGGGTCTTCCTGCTTCAATCTGAGCTTTGAGGCTATTGATGAAGGTGGTGGGAGGGAGAGCGGTGACGCGGGAGAGGAGGGGGTTGTCGGTGGTGGGGTTTTCGATGCGTTCGAGGACTTCGAGCTGCTTGGGAGAGAGGGACTTGCCGCCTCTGATCTGAGTGAGGAGGCTCTCTAGATAAGTGGACTTAGCCTTCTCTAGTGCGGTTTGGATGCGGGCTTCGAGGGTGGGGTCGGCTTTAGGTGTGAACTTAGCGATAGCGGCTTCTTGTTTGGGGGAGAGGGCAAAGCCTGTCTCTAGTTGTTCGAGGACGCTCTTTAAGAAGGAATTCGTTGGGTTTTTAGCGACGAGTTCTCTGAGTTGAGTGACTTTAGCCGCGTCTCCACCGATGGCTCTAGCCTCAAGATCAGCTAAGACGGATTCTTGATTCGGTCCGAGGGTTTTGCCATGTAGGACGACGGACTTCATTCCGAGGACGAAGCGATTCTGAGGGTAGGTCTGAAGGATTCCGTCGATGCGCTGAATGACAGCGGGGTTGATTTGAGGGGTCATGAACTGAGCTAGTTCGGTCTTGAGGTAGGCGATGACTGCTTTGAGTTCAGCTGCTGTCCCGCTAGAGAGGAAAGCGCGTACCTCAAGAGTATTGGGGGGTGACTGCTTGAGGGTGAGAGTGAAGGGGATGGGCTTCCTGCCCTTTGTGACGAGCGGCTGAGAGTTAGCTCTCATTCCGAAGTGGGCTCGAACCTGCTTCGAGGTTGCGAAGACATTGAATGAATCTACTTGCATGGTTCTTTTGACAGGAGGCATGATCGGTACGCTTTCTCTATAGCGGGTCTATCTAGGGATTAAGACCCTAGCTCTATAAATGGACTAAATAAGAGGTCTTCAAATGCTGTATTTCGCCTATGGGTCAAATCTAGACCAAGAGCAGATGGCTGATAGATGCCCACAAGCGAGGTTCAGTCGATTTGCAGTTTTGCCTGATTGGAGGCTCACCTATCGAGGCTTCAGTCCTCTTCGTAAAGGAGCAGTAGCCTCTGTTATTTCCTCGCCTCAGAAATATGTAGAAGGGGTTTTGTATGAGGTGACGGAAGAGGACATGAGGTTGATGGACAAGTTTGAGGGGTCACCTCATGTGTATGAGCGTCGTGAGATGGAAGTGATAACGGATGATGGGAGGAGGGTAGAGGCTTGGGTTTATTTCAAGAATCAAGGGGAGTTTGGGGTACCCCATGAGGACTATCACTCGATACTCTATAGGTTTTATGTGAGGTATGGGTTCAACACGGGTCATTTAGAGGATGCTGTGCGAGAAAAATAGGTGGTTTCGAGTGATTCTATGGTATGGTTCAGATATGAGGTGAGTAGCTCCCCATCGTCTAGAGGTCTAGGACACCACCCTTTCAAGGTGTGAAACACGGGTTCAAATCCCGTTGGGGGGAATCGGGTTGTTAGCTCAGTCGGTAGAGCAGCGGACTTTTAATCCGTTGGTCCAGGGTTCGAGTCCCTGACGACCCATTTAGTGTAGAGGAATCAGAGGGTGGTGTGGTAGGCTCTCTTAGGCATAGAGAAGGAGAGCTACATGAAAGAGATGTATAGATCGTTAGAGCAGATGACTCATTTTCGTTGGCTGAGTGGGATGTCGGCTTATGATGAGGAGGCTGACACAGAGTATCTTGTAGTGGTGAGAGAGGGGGTGGTGTATGGTATCTCAGACAAGGGGGTCTATGGTGAGTTGCCGAAGGGCTTATCGGTTTTAGACACACCTGCTACGAGAGGGTGTTTATTAGCTCTCATAAGAGAGGAACACCCGAGTGCGTTTGTGGAGGTGAGGCAGAGGACGGGGGGGTTTTATTTCTTAGTACAGTTTGATGGTAAGGCGCATTATTTAGATCATCGGACGCAGAGTGAGTTTGATGCGCTGTGTTTTACGCTAGATAGTCTTGAGGACATCAGAAATCTCAGTACGAGAAACCTCTATCTATTGAAGATAGAGATAGATGCGTTGAGTCGTGTGGTGGACGACTATGGGTCTAATCCCGATTTAGTAGGGGACGAGTGGGTTCAGAACAGGATGAACCTCTTAGTAGAGGAGTTGACCTCGATGACCCAAGCGTATTTTGCGGAAGCGCGTAAGTGACGCTGATTCCGCTCATATTATTTCTGATGTGTATGGGGATTTTGTAGAAGAGATATATTTTTGACCGCTTACTCGGTAGAGTGTGTGTGAGCCTAGATGGTGGAACAGGTAGACACAGGGGACTTAAAATCCCCCGACCTAAAAGTCTTGCGGGTTCGAGTCCCGCTCTAGGTATTGAGAGGAGGTCGGTATGAACTTTGAAGAGATGTTGAGATTGTTGGAGTTGGCTTTTGCGATTTGTCGGGAGGGGGAGAGATCGGAGCCTTTGAAAGTAGAAGAGGTTTTGAAGGTAGCCAAGAAGCTAGAACGCTATATTGAGAAGTCCTCCGACTACGACGCGCTGCCTCTCTTATTTCCTAAGAAAAACCCAACAGAGGAGTCCTAAATGGAAAATGGTTTCCCTATTCTAGAAGATGCTTATGACCTCGCTTCGGGGGACATTTACCCTGTGAAGGACAGATGTCTGCGTCTAGCCATGGATTATCTTTCTAAGATGGGCTCGAAAGAGATAGACGCACGGCTTGTTGTTTCTATCGCGAGAGAGTTTGAGAATTATTTCTATGATTATTTAGATGATTTGAGTAAGGGAGAGGGAGGGGGAGAGGGAGAGGGAGAGGGTTGAATTTTTGATTTTGTTTAGTACTAGCCCCCATAGCTCAGTTGGTAGAGCGTCACGCTTACACCGTGAATGTCACAGGTTCAAGTCCTGTTGGTCGCACTCTAAACCCATAATTCCGTGGGGTTAGAACACTACTCCTTGTAGTGTAGTGGCGTGGCTACATAGGGGGAGGGGAAACCTTCCCCCCTATGTTAGTCTTATAGCCCCCGAAGAAATAATGCGAGCGCCTGCGTGTCGTTGTTCAGATCGAACACAGGTATCCCCATCCCCTTTGCAAACACTAGCGCGGGATTGTTGGAGCCTTGACAGCAGCACACCACCACATTGGCAGCATCGACCGCGAGTATACCCCTCGACAAGTCTGAGATTTCGATGGACCTCTTTCTCTCGACCCCTGGTATCAAGTCGCTGATAGAGTTCACTACTCTTTCCGACATCTCGTGGATATAAGACACCCCCTGCTCAAAGACCCGCACGCGCTCACCAGCACCGAGAGCAAAAGCCAAGTCTAGGGGTGTGTCGTTGAGACAGAGAAGGGCATAGTCCTTCTTAGCGAGAAACGAACCGAGCTTCTCGGCGCGCTGTGTGGTGCCCTCAGAAATCACAGCAGTCTCGGAAATGAAAGCGCAGATGCTCATAGTTCCTCCGTCGATAGTGTTGTTGTCTTACTCATTATATATGAGCAATCAGCACTTGGACAGAATTAGACACTACGCGCCCTAGTCGCCCGCCTAGAAAAGCGGTAAGTGGCGGTATATTCAGAGTATCAAGCCTAGGTGGTGGGACAGGTAGACACAGGGGACTTAAAATCCCCCACTCTCTGAGTGTACGGGTTCGATCCCCGTTTTTGGTACTGCAAGAGTTATATGGACGGGTATACCTTCACCATTTATCAAACCTTTTCTGTAAAGAAAATATAATTGTAGTCCCACGGCGGGCACTAATAGAGCGTTCCATCCTATGGATAAAGATTTAGATATCCAACCTCCAGGTATACCAGGGAAGAGCACGGATACCAAAAATCCAATTCCGCTCTCGGGTAGACCTTTTAATAGGTCTGACCAAGAAATCAGACCTAAGAATCCTTTTAGTAAGTCTGTGATCTTCCAACTCAACTCGGTCACATTTATCCAAATAGACCAATAAATGTAGGCTTTCGCAGGGGTTGTCAGGGCGTTCAATAGAGGGTGTCTATCGAAAAACCCCCCAATCCAATCGGATAGGTTTCTAGCTTTTCTGAGTACAGGATTTACTATCCTCTCCATTTCTTTAGCTAATTTACCATCTCCACCACCGTTCCGATCTATGACGGATTTAACGGTTGAGGTTAAGGTAGGCGCGTTTGCGGCATATTGAAATACAAAGCGGATGATCTTGCTGTCTTTTTCCATCTCGCTTTTTACGCCCGCCCACCATCTCTCCCCATCATCCAATAGTCCTTGGAACTTTTCGGAAAACTCGTAATATAGACTTATTTGGTTTGTAGAGACTACCCCTAGCATTTCTTTAAGTTTCTTCCATAGATCGGGTGCCTTTTGAAAGGCATCATATATTTCTTTCAGTTTTCTACCCAACCCCTTTAATATGGACACCTTTCTAATACTCGCATATCGGAGCATACTTTCTCCGAATACGCTTAGGATATTTTCATCTATTTCATTTCCCGCAATCGAAGCGATCTTACTTTTAGGGCTTGTCTTGATCACCCACCGAGACGCTTCAAGGGCTAAATACTTATCCGCCACTTT